>ADJT01002385.1_pt1 | contig 144104 bp, 154 predicted proteins | sample 268108 | NCBI WGS metagenome assembly ADJT01 (sample SAMN00007487, study PRJNA43253) | human gut metagenome | isolation source: feces sample TS29
GCGTACTGGCGGGACGCGGCCCAGTGGGCGAAGGCCCATCCGGCGGACGGGGATGCGGGCATGTGGAGGGTCGAGAACGCGGCGGCGCGCCTGGCCGCGGACCGGCTGCACGCCATGGGCCTGCCGGTCGCGATCGCGTACGCGGAGCCCGAGGCGTGACGGATGCCCCCTATCTCATGTCACGATAGGGGGTATTTGACTTCCATGGTTCGATTGTATAGTTTGGAATCAAGGCCTTGGCCCATGCTCCTCTTCCCGTCCGGAGGTCGGGGTTGAAGCCGAAGTCTTATCGGAGGATTGGCTGTCCGCGGATTCCCCATGAACCGGCCGTGCGGAACATGCGTTGCGAGAATTGGGAGTCTAGCCCCTGCGAACGGGTGATACGGATCGACGCGACGGCATCGATTCGAGTTCGTGTCCGACCCTTTTGGGTAGTCATGCAGAAGACCGAAACAACAGTCCTCCACAACCCGGGAACGTTACCGGTCTTGACGTTCCCGGGTTTTTATCGTCTTTCGGAGAGGGGCTTCATGACCGCCGCGTCGCATAGGGGGTCGGAACTCGACCGCTCCCGGAAAAAGAAACTCATTCCCATGTATCGCGCGGCGGCCAAGAAGTACAGGCCGCTGATCGGCCGGCATTCCCTTATCACCTGCGAGGATGGCCTCGTCATCGACATCCTATGGGAGAAGCGCAACTTCGAGCATCTGTGCGGCGTATGGTGCGACAGGCCGCCGCAGGTGGTCCATGCCGGAAAGACCATAGAGGCCAATTATTTCTTCGACCAGCTGATCAAGGGACGCCTTCCCTCCTCGGCCATACATTACTCCGATTATCCACGGACAAGAGGCAAGGCCGAGGTGCTTTCGAACGCGTTGGACCTTGAAGGCAACGTGGATGTGGTGGTCGACTCCGACAAGGCCGAAGTGGTGTATTACCTCGGCGGCGAGGCGTGGTGCCTGGGATTGGATTCCGATTGGAACGGGAACCGGATGCGGTCGGGCCTTTGCAACGGCAACGTGTTCTACCCCAAGAGCATTCGCCGTCAGTCCGTATATAAACGAATGAGGACGGACAGCATCCCCCATCGCGTTTCAGCGGTGGAACTGGTCAGCCCCTGAGTCCTTGCCGACGTACGCCCGAAGCCTTGGCAGCGATCGCATACGCGGAGCCCGAGGCTTCGGGCACGAACGGCCCATCCGACATCCGCCGTCGCGGCCGTCCGCGTCCGACAACAGATCCTCATTGACTCTTACGTACAAACGCCGTACGGTTATGGCATGACGGAAATCACCAGCAAGGCCAGCCGCTTCGAGATGCGGCTCACGCCATCACAGAAGGAACGCCTCGACCGGGCGGCCGAGTTCAGGGGACTCAGCACCTCGCAATGGGCTTTGACCAACCTGCTCGTCGCCGCCGACCGGGACATCCGGGAGTCTCATGTCCTCCATTTGGACGACGAGGCGTGGGATTCGTTCGTCCGGGCACTGGACGAGCCCATGCCGGAGGAGATGGTCCGGCTGCTCGAGAGCGAGCCGATCTGGAAATGACCGATTTCACCCCGCCGCGGCGTCTGACCGCCGAGGACGACGCCGACGGTTTCGACTGCGGCCTGCCGGTTGTCAATGACTGGCTGCGGAACCAGTTGAGAAATGCCGGCAAGCAGCATACGGCGGTCGCCTATGCCACGTTCTGCGACGGCGCGCCGGCCGGTTTCTACACGTTGGGCGCGTACAGCATCGGCCACGCCGAGGCCAATGGCTGGCTCAGGAGGAACAGCCCGGATCCGATCCCGGCGATCCTTCTGGGCATGCTCGGCGTGGCCATGCGCTACCAGACCATGCACGTGGGGGCACAGCTGCTCAGGGACGCCGCCATGCGGGCGATGGGTGCGGCGGAGATAGTCGGAGCCAAGGCGTTGCTCGTGGAGCCGGCCTCGGACAGGGCCACGCGCTTCTACGAGCATTACGGGTTCCGCCACATCGAACGGTCGGGCAGGATGTTCATCCCTCTCCGTTCGGCGTGAACGGGATGCCCGTAGAAGAGGGAGGCGGGGAGGGCCGTGGACGGTTCTCCCCGCCTCCTTGTTTTCTCTCGAATCGTTTTCGTCGGCCCGCCGTTCATTTCCTTGGCGGGCGCGCTCTGCCGTCCGAGTCGAATTGGGCGAGCTGTCCGATGGCGTTGCCGGTGTTGGCCAGGGCCCCGGTGAGCAGTCGGATCCGTTCGCCGGTGTCGGCGGTCCGGGCGGCGAGTCTGAGCTGGTCGATGGCCGCGTTCACGTGGTTGCGGTAGACGAGGTCGTCGGCCGTGGCCGAATGTTCCGTTTTCGCGGGCTTGGGGTCGTTCATGCGTGGTTTTCCTTCCGGTGTTTGGTCCATGAGGTCGAGCGCCTGGATGCCGAGACCTGCGGCGAGGTCGAGGATGATGCGGCTGCGTTTGCTGCCGGTGGCCCATCGGCGGGTCTCGATGCCTCCGATGGTCTGCGTGGTCTGTCCGGCCCGGATGGCGAGTTCGGCCTGGCTGAGCCCTTGGCGCGTCCGGTGCCAGGCGAGGCGGGTGCCGGTCCATCCGGCGGGCGGGTCGTCCGTGGCATGGTCCGGTTCGGGCCGGCCGGAGAGCTTTTCCATGCTGGTGTCGAGCGCGATGGCGACGCGGGCGAGGATCCCGGCCGCCATGTTCGCGGTGTCGCGTTCCCCGCTATCGTATTGGCGCAGGCTCCGGTATGGCACGTTCGCGTGTTCGGCGAGCTGTGGGCAGCTCCATCCCCGTTCCGTGCGCATCCTCCGGATCACGGTGATCCCGTCCTCCCCCTCTTGGGGCGTCTCGCCCGTGAGACGGGCGGGGTTGACGCCGAGGGTCTTCGCCCATTGCCGGATCTGGTCGGGTTCGAGCGTGGACAGCGGGGTTTCGCCTTTCTCGATCCGTTCGATGGTCGTCATATCGATGCCGGTGAGCCGTGCGAGGGTCTGTTCGAGGACGCTTTCCCGTTCCCTGATCGCACGTAGTTCCGCCGCTCCGATGGGTATGGTCCTGCCGGTGCCGCTCATCTGTCGCCTCCTGTCAGGTAGATGTCGAACAGGGGTCCGGGTTCGACGAGGCCGGTGCCGGTGTCGATGGCCTGGATGGCCTCGAGGGTGCCGATCATGTTCCGTACGGCGGGTCTGCTTCGGGCGGAGAACGCGCCGTGCCCGTCGATGAGTTCGAGTCCCTGTTCGGTGACGCTGCGGCGGGTGGATCCGTGCAGGGCGGCGGCGAGCACGCCCGGTCTGACGCCGTGGCCGAGCTCGCGTTGGATGTTCGCGATGTACCGGCATGCGATGCGGATCGATTCGCGGCCCATGGGCTCGCCCTGTCCCTCCCCCGTTTCCGGTGCCGTCCGCCGCCGGCGGTACGGGTTCGACGCCGGTTTTTTCACGATCTCCCTACCGTCAGCCTGGCAGTTGGAGCAGTTGGAGCAGTCGTCGCGTCTGGTGCCGGGCGGGTCGAACATGGCGAGGATGGTCCGGCGCAGGCATCGGCGGGTCTCGCAGTATGCGCTCATGGCGTCGAGTCGGGAGTCCATGAGCTGCGCGGCCCTGATGCGTGAGGGGTCGCCGGATTCCTCGGCGCGGCTTTTCGCCTCCCATGCGGCGTGGCGCAGCCATCGCCAGTCGCCGGGGCTCCAGTAGAGGACCGCGTCGGCAGGCTTGCCGTCCCGGCCGGCTCGGCCGGCCTCCTGCCAGTAGGCTTCGAGGCTTTTGCACGGCCCGTCGTTGAGGACCCATCTGACGTCGGGCTTGTCGACGCCCATGCCGAACGCGCTGGTGGCGCAGATGACGCGCGGATGGCCGGCGAGGAACCCGTCCTGCACCCGTTTCTTGTCCGCGTCCCTCATTTCGGCGTGGAACGCCATGGCGTCGATGCCTTCGGAGCGCAGTGTCTCGGCGAGCCGTTCGCAGCCTTTCCGGTTCTCCTTGTAGATGATGCCGCTGCCCTTGTGCCGTTTCGCCCAGGCGATCATGGCCTCGAGGCGTTCGCCGGGCCTGGCGCGGACCACCGTGAGGCGCAGGTTCGGCCGGTCCGCGTCGGTCGTGACCGTCACGGGGTCGGCCAGGTGCAGGAGTTCGCGGATCTCCCCGGCCTGCGTCCGGCTTGCGGTGGCGGTCAGCGCCATGGTCACGGGGCGCGGGGACAGGGAGTCGATGAATTCGCCGATGCGCATGTAGCTGGGTCGGAAGTCCGATCCCCAGTGCAGCACGCAGTGCGCCTCGTCGACGGCGAGCAGGCTGATGCGGATGCGGTGGCTGAAGTCGGCGAAGTCGGGCGCGTGCAGGCGTTCGGGTGCGACGTAGAGGATGCGCAGTTCGCCGGACAGGGCGCGCCCGTACACCTCGGCGCGTTCCTTCTCGTCCAGGCCGGAGTCGATGAGCGCGGCGGGTATGCCGCGTGATCGCAGGTGCCGCACCTGGTCGCGCATGAGCGCCCTCAATGGTGTGACGACGAGGGTGAACGTGCCGGGCCTGGCGGCGGGGAGCTGGTAGCACACGGACTTGCCGCCGCCGGTGGGCATCACGGCCATGACGTCGCGGCCCGAGATGACCGCCCCGACGGCCTCCTCCTGGCCCGGGCGGAACGAGTCGAACCCGAAATAGCGCTTCAGCGCGGCCAGCATGTAATCCCCGTTCCCGACCATTCCGCTTCCCTTCTTTTCACCCATAAGTTTGATACCCTCAAGTATAGCATATTCATCGCCTTATGCTGGGGTGTCATTCCCGGCTATCGCCATCCCCGCGCGCATTCCCGGGTGTATGGTGCGGAAGCGGGGTGGCATGGTGATCGGTCCGGACGGTTGTGGTTTCGACATGCGTTCGCCTTCGGAGATGGAGGCGGATGACGCGCGGCGTGAGGCGGATGAGGCGGCGCATGCGCCTCGTATGGCGGTCACGTCGCGTATCCGTCGGGTGGCGCAGCCGCCGGATGGGTATCTGCCGTTGTCCCTGTTCGACGAGGTTCGTCTGGCCGATCCGGTGCCGTTGTATGCGTTCGAGGACGTCCCGGCGGACGTGACGGGCCTCGCGGTGGATTACCTGTCCCGTGTGGCGCGGGGCGTGCCGGCGCGGGATGCGTTCCGGGTGCCGTTGGCGGGGGCGCGTCTGGTGGGCCGGTCTGCGGATGCGGAACGGCTGCTCGCCATGGTGGACGGGTTCTCCGACCGTTCGGTGCGGGCCGCGTGCCTGCTGTGCGGGTTCGACGCGGCGTCGCGTCGGGGCCCGGCGAGGTGGCGGGCGGGCAGGGTCATCGATCCGGGGCCGGCCACGGTGTATAACGTGCGGCGCATGGTGGCGCGCACGTTGAGGTTCATGGACCGGGTGGGGCCGGTCGTGTGGGAGGGGTTCACGTTCGACGGCGGCTACACGGACCGGGTCACGTCCGGAGACGGGGACCTGCTCACCGCCGACGGCCTGTGGGATCTGAAGGTGAGCCGTTGGCCGCCGAACCCGACGTACACGCTGCAGCTGCTCGTCTATTGGCGGCTCGGCCTGCATTCCACGCATCCCGAGTATCTCAGGGTGCGGCGTCTGGGCCTGTACAACGCGCGGTCGGACACGATGTGGAGCGTTCCCGTGGCCCGGATCGGCGCCGATGCCGTGCGTGCGGTGGAGCGGGATGTGATCGGCTATGCGGACGGTCTCTGACTCTCGCGCCGGCCGGTTCTATTCGCGGGGGTTCGTGGCCGGGAGTTCCGGCATGGGGCGGGCGAGTCTGGCGGCCGCGTCGGCGAGCAGCCGGCGGGCCTGGTCCACGGTGTGGGCGGCCTCGTGTTCGCGTCGGTCGGCGTCCGCGATCCTTGCCTTGGCCTCCGCGTCGATTCCCGCGGCCTTCTCCTCGGCTGTTTTGAGGATCCGGTCGGCTTCGGTGTTGGCGTCGGACAGGAGTTTCTGCGCCTGTTCGCGGCTTTCGCCGATTCTCCTGTCGGCTTCCTGGTCGATCCCCTGTTTGCGCCGCGTGGCCTGTTCGATCTGTTCGTCCGCTTTTTTCTTCGCTTCGGCGGTCAGGGTCTCGGCTTTGGCCCGCGCCTTGCCGAGGATGGTCCTGGCTTCCGTTTCGGCCTTGTCGAGGATGGCCTTGCGTTCGGCCTTGGCGCCGTTGACCATGTTCTGCATGTCGACGCCGATGTGCTCGTAGGGGTTCGACGCCTGGTATTCGAGCTTCTTGTTCTGCTCCCGGAGCATGGTCAGACGCTGGTTGAGCTCCCCGTTCTCGGTCTGCCGCGCGTGGTTCTCGCGTTTGAGCCGGATGATCTCGGCCTGGTCGAGCGTGCGGCGTCGTTCGAGTTCGGCGACGCGTCGTTCCACGGCGTCGGCCCGGTATCCGCCGATCGTGGCGCGGGGCAGGTCGAGCGGTTTCGTCTCGGCGCGCCCGTAGTCGCGGATGGGTTGGATGAACTGGGTCTCCTCGCCGTCGGATCGTCTCGCCTCCGTGCCTTCGGTGTCTGTCATGATGGTTCCTTTCCTGTCGGCCGGTGCGTTTCGCATGGGTCACCCGCGCCGGCCGCGATAATCGGATCCACGTCATTGGTATACGTGAATATGCGTTTTTTTGATGATTCACGTATACTTATGTTCATGCGTAGGGAGTTGGCGATGAACCGCCTGAGGGATATGGACACGGGTTTCGGCGTGCACGTGTATCGCAAGCCGGATCTGGCGCTGGTTCTCGGGGAAACGGGACAAAGGCTCGACCGCACCTTGTCGAGCCTGGTAGCGGCGAACGTGCTGGTCCGCGCCGCGCGCGGCGTGTACGCGTTCGCCTGGTCGGCGCATCTCGGGGAGGCGACGCTGCATACCGTCGCACGCCGGCTGCGCCCCCGACAGCTGGTGTGGGAGAGCCTGGAGAGCGCGCTGAGCCGTTGGGGCGTGATCAGCCAGATCCCGGTGGATCGCGTCACGTTCATGACCACCGGCCGTGAGGGCTTGGCCGTGACCCCATATGGGACGATCGAGTTCACGCACTGCGCGCTCGACTGGTCGAGGATACTCCCCAACCTCGTGCCGCGTGACGGTGGGATGACGCCGCTCGCGTCGAAACGTTGGGCGTATCGGGACCTGAAGGCCACAGGCCGTAACCTGGATCTCGTGGACATGGATGAATTGGAGAACGACGATGGATGGGAGTGACATGGCGTTCGACTACAAGGCGGTCGCGGCGGGCATCGCGCGTTCGGAAGGCATGGGTGCCCTGCTTCCCGTGGTGGAGAAGGAACTGCTGCATTACCGGATACTTTCCGCCATGCAGGACGGCGGCTTCTTCGGCCCGATCGTGTTCCAAGGAGGCACGAGCCTGCGTCTGTGCCACGGGTCCCCCCGTTACAGCGAGGACCTCGACTTCGCCGGCGGCACGGGTTTCGGCGTCGATGACCTTCGGGGGTTGGGCGAATGCGTCAGGTCCTCCCTCGCCGGCATGTCCCCGGACGTGCAGGTGAAGGTCCGCGAACCGGTCCGGGACGAGGGCCTGGTGAGGAGATGGCGCATATCCATCCGCACGGCGGCGCAACGTCGTGATCTGCCGAGCCAGTCGATCAAGCTGGAGGTCGCATCGGTGCCGGCGCATGAGCCGCAGACGAGGCCGGTCAGGGTCAATTATCCCTCCGTGTCGGCGATCGCCGGGGACATCATCCTGGCGGTGGAAAGCCCCACCGAGATACTCGCGGACAAGCTTCTGTCGTTTGCATGCTCCTCCCATATCCGCCGTCGTGACCTGTGGGACATGTGCTGGCTGTCGTCCAGGGCCGACGTGGATGCGTCTCGGGCGTTCCGGATGGCCACGCTCAAGGCTGGGGAATACGGGGAGGTCGGAGAATGGGAGGCGCGCGCAGGCCGGCTGCGCGAGATCCCGTCGGTGTTGTCTTCGGACGCCTTTCTGGACGAGATGCGAAGGTTCCTGCCGGCCCGAATGCTCGTCGCCACCGTCGAATCCCTCTCCTGGCGCGAGTACGCCTCGCAGGCGGTCACCGGGCTGTATGATCCCTCCGGGCCCGCATGGGCGTCGCCGTATGGCTCGCCGGGTTTCGGGCGGCCGATGCCTGAGCCCGACCAGTCTTCCGCCGTTCCCATGTGGCGTGACGGGGGTCCCGCTCTTTCCTGAGGCGGCGTCCTCGCCCCATTCTCATCTCATCCGCAGCGCGCGCAGCATGGGGTTATGGTATGGTTCGGTGATTTCCATGAGGCGGGTCGGCCGCCCGTAGGGTCCGTAGGCGGTGATGGCGGGTTCGACCGGGCGGATGATGCCGGCGCGTTCGAGTTCGAGCAGCGGGTATGCGGCCGACGGGTCGGGGTTCGGGTAGAACCTGCCGTCCGGTGGGATGGCCCCGTCGGGTTCCCAGGAGACGTCCAGCTTCCCGCCGGGTCCGGTGACGGTCAGTCCCATGCCGCCGCCGTGGTGGCGGCCGGCGAGCAGGTGCCAGGTCTCGAGCGCGTCCGTATCCCCGCCGTGTCGGGGGTCGGCGTGCCAGGGTCTGCCGCGTGTGGCGAGCAGGTGGCGGCGTTCCCCGTCGAACCTCGCCGCATCCAGTCGCCTCCATGTCCACCGGTCGACCTCGAAGCGGATGCCGTGTCCCCTGATGAGGGGCGGCACGGCCCCGGTGACGGGGTTCACTTGCGGCCTCCGCGGATGATGTGTCTGACGCACATGGCGAGCAGGACGAGGTCGAGGGCGGCGGTGATGATCCACAGCCATCCCATCCGCGGCATGATCGCGCATTCGATGATCAGGAGGATGAGGATGGCGAGGCATGCGAGGGCGAGGAGGATGGCCTTGCGGCGTTCGTCGTCCATCATTCCCCTCCGTCCGTCTCGTCGGCCCAGTATTGGTCCTCGAACCAGTGGTCGAAGCGCATGTCGCCCGATCCGGTGGCGGGGTCCGAGGCGAGTGTGGCCTCGTCGGCCGCCGGGTCGTACAGGCGGTCGACGTCGAGGTCGCCGAGCCAGTCCTCGAGCCATGCCTCGAGTCCGCCGCCCTCCTCGTTGTCGTCGTCGGCGACGAGCCTGACGGCCCTGCTGATGAGGATCTCCTCGATGACGCTGTGTGCCGCATGGTCAGTCTTCGGGTCGGCGAGGCGGGCGCGCAGGCGTATCGTGGAGCCGAGCATGCGGTAGAGGAATTCGCGGTCGTACCGGTCGAGGTACCGGTCGGGCAGGAGGTCCGTGACGGGGTTCCCGTCGTCCTGGCCGAGGTGCGTGCCGCGGGGCATGCGGCCCAGACGTCTGATCTCGATCCTCGTCATGGTCTCGATCATGGACAGGTTCTCGTCGAACAGCCTGCGCATGCGGGTGCCCGGCATGGGGTGGTCGCCGCCGGTGTCGTTGTTCATAGGTTCCTTCCGTACTTCGTGTATCTCGTGTATTCCCCGTGGCGGGTGCCGATGAGCGTGATCTGCGCGTCCACGATCCTTTTGCGCCGTTCGAGCTCCCGTATCCCCCGGTTCAGCCAGGCGGACAGTTCGACGCAGCCGACGGTGGCCGCGTCGCACCGGCGCAGGTCGCGGGCGACTCCCTCGAGCAGGAGTCCCTGGACCGCAAGCTGGATCACGCCGCTGTTCTTGAACTGCGTGGCTGCCTGTTCGAGCCGGTCGACGGGATTCGGGCCCGCGCTCATCGGGCGGTCCCGTCCGCCAGGCCCAGTTCGAGCCGTCGCAGCCGTTCCTCGAGTGCGTTGATGCGCATGGTCTGGGCGAGCACCACGCTCATCGGCGCGGGCCTTCCCTCCCTGCCGGCGTCGGCGGCCGGGGCGTGCGGGCGCGTCGTCCCGGCGTCCGGCGGTTCGCGCTTCCACCGGGCGATGCACCGTTCGATGCGTTTGTTGCCGATGATGCGCGGGTCGAGCCCCGCCTCGCGGAAGATCCTGACGGGGCTTTCGCCCCGCCGGTAGCGTTCGATGGCCTCGCGTTTGAACGAGTCCGTGTAGGTGATGCGCGTGCGGGTGACCCATGCCACGGCGTCCAGTCCGGACAGCAATGCCATCTCGGCGTCCGAGAAACCCGTCACGCCCATGGCGTCCCCGCCTCCGGTGCGGTCCCGCCCGGGATTCCGAACACTCGTCCGGCCGGTCTTTCCGTCCTGTGGTCCTGCATGTGCGGCTCCTTGCCTCTCCGGGGCCCTGCCTTGTGGCCCCTTCGCCCATGCCACCCGTGGCCCCTTCTATATCGGGGGATTCCTCCGCCGCGCAAGACCGATCTTCCTTCGTGTCCGCAGCCCCAAAACAAAATGTTGACAATGACAATAAACAACGTTATTGTTGTCAACGTCAGCAAAAATATTGCTGACGGCTGATAGTCGAAGGATTATCGCAGATAAAGGATAAAAGAACAGAGCCGCTCCTTGAGAAGCTCAAGGAACAGGGATGGCGCATCGAAGCCAAGAAGAAAGGCTGGATGTGCTACCCACCCGACAAGTCGAAGCCGGGCGTTCCCATACACAAGACACCTTCGGATGCCAGATGGTATGAGAATTGCTTGAAATACCTGAGACGCGGCGGGTTCCAAGAGTGGGCGGTCGCCAATCTTGCGGAGACGAAGTTTCCTAGGCTTGTCACCGCAAGGTTAGCACACCCTCTGTTCCCCCATCAACCTTCGACCGCTAGGGCGGCTGGATGGCGTGCGCCCATGGAGGCATCTCCCGGCGCACGCCATGCAATACATCGGATAGGTGAAACATGACGAGAGCACGAGAATGGCAGGTTTCCCTTGACTTCAAGGCGAGACTCGACGAGGACGCGGCGTTCGACCTCATGGAAGCCCTCGGAAGATACGGGGCCTCGGTGGCGGTCGACCCCGGGCACACGGGCGGCGGACTGACCCTCGCCGTCGATGCCCCGGACGGGGAGACGGCGCTGGCCAAGGCGCGCACGCTCCTCGAAGAGAACATGCCCGGCGCGACGGTGACCGGACTCGAGGCGCGGGAGTGGGCCGACGCCGTGGCGCGGAACCGCGAGCCCCTATACCCGCCGGTGGTGGGCTACGCCGAGATCGCGCGCATGACCGGCGTCACCAGACAGAGGGCGTACGCGTTTCCCAGGATCGAATCCTTTCCCAAGCCGGTGATAGAGACCTCACAGGGCCCCCTCTATTCCGAGGATGCGGTTCGCGCATGGGCGCAGACCCGCGAGCTCAGACCCGGACGTCCGAAAGCGATGGAATAGGAAACGATGCGAGAGCCCCGCGGCCGCACGGCGCGGGGTTTATTTTTTACAAGGAGGAAGCGGCCGTTCCCCGATGGATTCGTCGGGAAGGGAATCGGCTGTCACCAGGTCCGGTCGGGTTGGATCACGGGACGTGTGGCCCGGTCCCTGAGCCGGAATGATTGGGTCATTCGCGCATGGGCTCCTTCGAGCATCACGGTCCAGGTCGTCGGGGATACGGTCCTGAGCCCGATGCCGTTCTGGAACGCCAGGATGAGGTCGTTGCGGACCGGTGTCTGTCCCTTGTTTCGGTTCTCCACGGTGTAGCGCACTTCGAGCAGGTCCTTGCGGATGGCGTATTCCACGTCCGTCAGGAGCAGCCCGTCATGTTCCCCGTATTCCAATGGATAGGGTGTGAATTCCTTGCCCCGTGGTACGTGCCATTCCCTCCATTCCAGATGGTCTTCCAGATGCATGCACAGCCAGGTGGCGAGGGATAGACCTCCCAGCACGATGATGGTCACGAATAGGATGACTTTCATAAAGGTTCCTCTTTTTAGGAGATTCGAGCGACATGAGCGAAAAAGACGGGAAGCGGGTTCTGAGTCCCGCGGAGAAGGCCGAGGCGGATTCCCTGACCAACAAGCAATGGCTCGATACCATCGGCGGCCCGACGGGAAGCCGCCGATGATTGTCCGATTCCGATGACCGTCGGCATTGTTTTATTGCCGATATCGGGCTGATGGCGGATAATCGGGATCATGAAGGATGGAATCAATCAATGCGGGGGTTCCGGCATCGAGTCCGTTGATCATTTCGACGGTGTCGGAATCGTCAGGATCAGACCAGTGGTCAATAAGGTGGAGATAAAGAGGGCCAAGCGTCTGATTGTCGAACAGATCCCTCATCTTGCCGATATAGAATTCCCAAAGCGGCCGGTCGAGGATGACGGCACGTTGAGGCCTCTTTTTATAGGGGCGTTCTCCAAGGACGGCCTCATAGGCGCCGCCTTCGTCACGCCAGGAATACAGGCAGCCCAGTCGTTCCTCGGGTATTTCTCCGCGTCGGCCGGAGCGTATCAGTGCGCGGAGCTTGTCAGGCGTACGGTCGCCGAAGTCGAGGGGATCGCAGTCGTCGACGAGTACAGGCGCAGGGGCGTCGCACTCGCCCTGAAAAGGTACATCGATGCCTGGGCCGCCGATCACGGCGCTTGTCTCGTATTGTCCGTGCCCACGAATGAGGCAGCGCGTGGCCTCAACGAGAAGTCCGGCCACCGCGTCCTGGAGCCCGATGTCCTTCTCATGCTTCAGGTCGTATATGCCGACGGCGGTCCCTGCTCCCTTCCCTTTGCTTTGGAACGTGGGCAGGAGGCAGGATACAGTTGCTGGGCATTCCTTCCAATCGCCAAACCTGGCGGGATGTCCGTCAGGGCGGGACAATGCCCTTCCGTCGCTTCCTCTCCTGGAGTATCCGGTGAGGAATACTTCGCCGTCAAGTGGGAGACCCGCGACGGTGACGGGAATTGGATCGCCACGACCAGCCGTTTGAGGGGCGTACGCGCCGACGTCATGGACTGATGCCATTCCATCAGGCCCCATGCCTGGCGCTTCGGCGTTCTTGTCTTCCTGATGATTCATTTCTCGTCCTTCCCCTGGCGAGCGGCCATGCATGGACTCATGGATTGGGCACGAGTCCGCGTGTTCGGGTGTCTTGGTTGAGCCCGTCATTCTGCCTGCTCCAGTTGCCAGTTGCCGGCGAAGCAGCTGCCGCCGTGCGAGGCGCGGTAGTCGTGGAGTTCCCTCGATCGTTCGCTCTCCCGGCGGGCTTGTTCGGCCTGGGCCTTGCGGCCGGCGCGGAGCGCGAGCTCGGCGTAGCGTGCGGCTTGGCCTGGGTCCGGGTCGGGGTCGAGGCGCAGCCTGTCGGCGAGGGCGCGGATGGCGGTGGACGCGTCGATGTCGGCGCCGATGCGGTCGGCGAGCATGCGGCGCGCCCGGGTCTCGTAGGATTCCGGTTCCGCCGGCCGGCTCTCCCCCGTGTCGCTTCCGGTGGGTTGGCTGGCGTCGGCATGCTCCCTGCGTCGGCGTTCGAGGGTTCGCTGGTCGCAGGTCAGGTCGTCGCGCAGTTCGTCGAACAGGCAGGCGAAGCGGCGTCCCGTGTCGACGCGTTTGGCCTGGAACCCGTTGTCGAGCGCGTGGTCGAGGACCCGTTCCATGAGCCCGCTCGTGTCGGGTTCGCCGGCGGCGTCGAGCCGTTCGACGAGCCGAGTGACGGCGTCGGTGTCCCGCCGGCCTGCCGGTTTCGGGGTCAGGCCCATGGCGGCTCGGCGGTTTTCGAGCCGGTCGAGGATCCATCTGGCGCGTATCCCGGCGGGGACCCGCTCTTCCGGTTCGGGGCCGGCGTCTTGCCAGCGTTCGTCGTCGGGCTCACCCATAGGGCGGTTCGCCTCGTCCGGCGCGGATGCGGCTTCGATGATGTGGGCGGTTTGGTTTTTCCCGTCGCGGCTCTCCCCGGTCCGGGGAGATGCCTCCGTAGGAGGCAAAGGGGATATTTGTTTAGAAGTATTTGTTCTTACTATAGGGGTGTCACTGGTGACACCCCTGGAGGTGTCACTGGTGACACCCCTGGCTTCCCTTTCCGGGTTTAGAGGTGTCATTTTGACACCTCTAGATTTTGGCTTGTTTCCGCCGTTTTCCAGAGGTGTCATTTTGACACCCCTAAATCTGTCCGCTTTTCCGGCCTGTTCGGCATTGCCGTCGCCGTCACGTTCGGCCCGTTCGGCGCGTTCCGCCCTGGCCTGTCGTCCGGGTTTCTCGGACACGTGCTCGAGGGTCACGTTCATGCAGCATTCCCAGACGACGGACCGGTACGGGTCGGGCACGTAGTTGCCGTGCTCGTCCCATTGGGCGAGCTTCTGGTTGCCCCGGCGGATGCATCCCGTCTCCTCGAGCGCCTTCAGGGCACGTTTGACGCTGGATTCGCTCGTGTGCGCCTCGAGCATCAGGGTGTCCACGGTGGGCCATGCGCTGCGTCCGTCGGGCTGGCAGCGGTCGGCCAGGGCGATGAGCACGAGTCTGGCCGTGGCCGTGGGTGCGGGCGCCTCCCTGAGCGCCCATGACGTGCATTGCCAGCTCATGGTCTTGCCCCTTTCGTTTCGCGTTCCTTCTTGTGTTCCTGCATGAGCCTGTCGAACGCCTTGCTGGTGGGTTCCAGGCTTCCGTACCGGGCTCCCGCCGATGCGGCGGCGCGGCCCATGGCTTCCTTCCCGTCTTTGTGTCCGTCATCGCGCATCGCCGGACAGCTCCTTCCCCGTGTCGGCGTCGAGGGCGGTTTCGAGGGCGCGGCACAGGTCGAGCGCCTGGTCGAACCCGTCGAGCCATGCGCCTACCCAGTCCTGGGCGTCCCCGCCCCCGGCCGGCGTCATGTCGATGGTCTTGAGGCGTTCCACGGCCATGGCCTGCCGGTCGATCCTGCCGTGTCCGTCGATGATGATCCGCATCGTCTTCCGTTCCTTTCCCGTCGCCTCATCGGGCGAGCTCTTGCACCGTCATGCCCAATGTCGTCCGGGTCGGGTCGTGGCGTTTCCGCACCCTGTCGCACAGGGAGGGCGAGGGCATGCGCGCGAACATGCCGGGGTCCATGGCGCGGATCTCCCGTTCGTGGGAGACGAGCGCGTCGATGACGTCCTGCACGCGTGCGCGCAGCAGATCATGCCATCTGCCGGGCCATGTCTCGCGCATCGCGGCGGAGCACACCATGGCCTCGTCGCCCGCGGCCTTGATGTACCGGGTGTGCGCGGGCAGGGCGAGGATCTCCTGGATCCATTGCCAGTCGTCGCCGCGGGCGGCGTCGATCTCGTCGGAGAGCATCCTCCATGCGTCGAACGTCGCGTCGAGCATGATCGACGCCTGTTCCCATGTCATGGGGATCGCGGGTATCTGCAGGGTGACGGGTTCGGGTTCGGCCCCTGCCGGGGCCTGTGTCATCGTGGTCATGGTCGTTCCTTTCGTTCCTCTATGGTTCGCGGGCCTCGTCGTCCGGCTTCCCGTTGTCCTTTCGTTTGTTCTTTCACTCGCTTGTCTCCGGTTTTCGGCCGATTACGGGCGCCTGTGCCGGCGCATGCCCTGAGGTAGGGGTAGCGGTCCAGTCTCGGGGTGGTCCCGTTGTGGTGGGCTTCGAGCCAGTGGCGGATCTCCCTGAGCAGGGGACGGGCGCGGTTCGAGGTCATGCACCGGGTCAGGATCCGTTTCCACGCGGCCAGTCCCCATTCGGCCTGGACCGCGAGGGCGAGGGCCTCCATGTCCGTTTTGTATCCGGCGCTGACCGGCAATGGGGCGTCCGCCGTGTCGCCGTCCCATTGCCGGTAGCTTTCCCGGTCGCCCGCGGCGGGCGATCCGGGGCTCTCGCCGTCGCCGTCGCGTCCCTCGAAGATGTCGGATGCGTCGCAGATCACGTCGGAGTCGGCGAGGGTCTGCTCGTGCCGGCGCCACCGTTCCCACGCCGTCCGGTCGTCCGGATCCGTGGGCGGTTTCAGCCTTCCCGCGCGCCGTTCCGGGGTCTGGGTCATGCCCGTGCGGTGTTTGGGCCGTTGGTTTTTGAACCATTCGCCGACCACGGTGCCGGTGAGCTGGTTGACGAACGCGGCCAGGCTCGTCGCCCCTCCCTCGGCCCGGTCCGTGTTGGTGCGGTGCCAGTAGTCGAGTCGGCGGATGGTGCGTATCGTCAGGTCGCTCATGACCTCGTCCGTGGCCCATGCCCAGTCGCGGCCCAGCTGCCGGCGCACGCGCGCCCGGTTGTCCTCCAGCGCGGCGTCGAGCCGGACGGCGGCCTGGTCGGCGAGGCGGGCGCGCATGAGCCTGGCCCCGGCTTGGTCCCCGTCGTTCTCGAGACGTTCGAGGCCCTTCAGGTCCGTGGGGTCGGCGAGGCAGCGGACCAGCGTGTCCGTCAACGGTTCATCGCTTTTCCTCATGGTCAGAACCTTCCGGGATGCTCGCGGCGCAGCGTGTGCAGGCGCCGTTTGGCCGTGGTGGTGGACGGGGCGAGACCGTCGGCCACGGCCCGGGTCGAGGTGACCGTCTCGCCGTTGGCCTTCAGCTTGTCGGCCCATGCGAGCCATTCGTCGGGGTCGAAGCCGGCCGTCGCCTTGCGCGCCGGCTCACCGGCTTTTGGGCCGGCATCGTGGGCCGATCCCGTGTCGGAGGAACGGTCAGGGCCGGACATGGCCCCTTCGTGGGATTCCGCGGGCTCAGGTTCGGCGTGGCCCGCATGGCCCCCTGCCTCCGGGCCCGGCTGGCCCTTGGGATCCATCTCGGGTTTCCGGCCCATGCGGTCCTGGTCCGCAAGGTCCTGGTCCGCATGGGCCTGGTCCATGCGGACCATGTGGACCGTGGGCTTCGTGGCCCTTGCGGATGTCGTGGTCGTGGACGTCACGGAGGGCCATGTGAGGTCCTGGTCGAACGGGATATCCTCCGGATCCCCTTTCCTTTCCCTGCCCTCGTCGGCTTCCGCCGGTGCCGGCGGGTCGAACAGGTAGCGGTCCAGCGGGTCGGCGGGCGCGGGTTCCGTGGCTTTGCCCGGCTCCGGTCCGGCCGTCGGCGTGGGGATGGCCCGCGGGTTTTCCGTCCGGACCGGTTCCGTGCCGGCCGTTTCCGGCGTGGCTGCGGCGGGTCCGGCGTGCCCGTCATCGGGGCCGGCGGCCTTGCCGGTGGTCCTGGCGAGTTTGTCCTGGCGGTCGCCGGCGATGATCACGATCAGGTGGGTAGAGTAGAGCAGGGCGATGGGCGGGATGCTCATGATTGCGGGCGCACCCCACGTGGGGAGCATGCCGCCGGCGTTGAGCCATGCGTGCAACGCGTTGCCCGTCACGCTGAACAGCGAGAACAGCACGAGTCCGGCCCACGGGTACCAGCGTCCGCGGATGTGGCCTTTGCGGAATCCCCATGTCGCCCACGTGCACAGGAGGATCGTGCCGTCCACGCACAGGGGGCCTCCCCATGACAGGAGCGGGTTGATGCCGCTGGACACGAACACGAGCCTCAACGCGTCGAAGCTCAGCACGAACGCGATGACCGCGATCATCACGCCCACCGTCACGCCGGGCAGCATGCTCACGCTCTCCCGCCCGTCCACTTCCTTGGTTTTCTTGTCGTTCATACCGGTTCCTCTCCGGCCGGCCCTCATGGCCGGCCTTCTCTGCTAACGGGTCAGGCGCATTCCGACGCGACGGTCAGGATCTGGTCGAACAGTCCGTTGACCTCGTCCTGGTCGCGGCTGCGGTCGTTCTCGTCGGCGGGCCACATGTCCTCGAGGTCGTGGTCGACGAGGCGCATGAACGGGCCCACGTTGGCCAGCACGCCCTTGATGTCGCGGCCGGCGCGGGTGACGATCTCGTCGACGGTCTCGCTGCCTGGCTGCCAGCGTTCGGAGCTCATCAGCTCCACGAGGCGGGCCAGTCCGGCGTTCGCGTCTCCCGCGGCGGTGCGGAACGCTTCCACGAAGTTCATGTCGTCCGCGGCGAGCCGGTCGCCTCCCAGGTCGATTGCAGTATCGTCGGGCAGCACGCCGATCGCGCCGGTCTCGTCGACCGGTGCGGGGGCCGCGGGTTCGAGTCCCTCGCTCATGCGACGCATGGTCTCGCGTTTGATGCTCGCGCAGATCGTGGATTGCGCCATGTCGAGCTTCGCGGCGATCTCCTGCTGGGTCATGCCCTGGCCGCCCTCCTCGACGGGCAGGTTCATGTCATGGATCTTCGCGTCGAGTTCGAGGCGTTCCGCCGGCGTGAGCTCCGGCACGCTGTATCGTTTGCCATCCGCGCCCACGACCGGCTTCGGCTTCGCGGCGGCGCCCTTCGCCTTTTTGACGGCCTTCCTGACCGTGCCCTCGCTGACTCCGAGCGCGGCCGCGAGGGACCTGTTGCTGATCGGGTCGTCCTGGAAGCTGAGGATGAGGTTGGTGCGTTGCTGGACGGTCATGCGTACGGCGTCGGCGGTGAACCTGTCCTGGCATAGCTGGTTCCAGCCGATCAGTCCCGCGGGGTATCCGAGGGCGATCCAGGCGCGCCCGTCGTATGCCTGGGCGATCAGGTCGTGCAGGCTTTTCTGGCTTTTCGCGGTCTCGTAGAGCTGTTCCTGGATGTCGCCGACGAGCTGTTCGGCCTGTTCGCGCGTGAAATCGCTGTGGTCCGTGTCGACGCCCATGTTGACGGGCAGGTGGTCGCGCGTGTATTCGATGACCGCGTCGCCTGCCGTGGCCTCCCCGGGGTCCGGCTCGTCTATGATGCGGATCGGCTCGGGCGCGCCCTCGGCCGGCTCCGGCTCCTCGGCGGCGGGCACGTCGACGATCTCCACGTCCTGCCATGCGGGGGCATCCTGTGAATATCGGGGTTCGCCGGTGGTCGGCTGGGTGGGATTGATGTAAGAATTGGTCATGATTGGCTCCTTCTGGTCCGACGATTGGTCTTCTGGTCCGACGATTGGTCTTCTGGTCCGACGATTGGTCTTCTGGTCCGACGATTGGTCTTCTGGTCCGACGATTGGTCGGGGTCGGTCTTGCCGGCTCCTTCTGATGTGATGATTGGTGGGGTTGGCTTCTGCTGGTTCCCTCGCCCGAGCCGGATTCGTCCGGCAAGGGGCAATGCAAATGGGTAAAGGATGGAACCATCGCCCGCACGCGAACGGCAATTCGCGTGCGGGCATTCTCTTTTTCACGGACCATCCCATGCGGCCGATATCATGCCGGACGCATGTGTATCGGTAGAACGGATATCGTCTCCAAGCACAATCGATCGGCGGGCATGATGGAAGACAACACTGCGGGCTTCTCCCCCGTCCTCCGCCGCCGTCTCATGACGGTGGACCGGATATCCGGGTTCCTGCAGGGCGCATCGATGCCCCTGCGTCTCCAGGCCTCCCCGATCGTGACGGTCCGAGCCGCGATTCGGTACGAGGAGCTGGCCCGTGACGAAACGGTGCTCGCGCGGCGGGCGAGCCTGGCCTGGCTGGCGTACCGTATGGCCGTCGCCGATGGTCTGTTCCGTAATGTCACGGATCCCGCCGTCATGGATGGGCTGCGTTGGATGCTGTCCACGGGGATCACGGACGGCGAGCTGTTCGATGCCGGGCTCTCGTCCGGCATCGTGCTCGCCGCCGCGACCTGTGATGGCGCATGCGGTTTCGTCCGCGGCATAGCCGCCGCGGTCGCTGATACCCGACGTCCCGTTTTGGAGGACGCCCTTTCGCGCATGTAGGGTCGGCGTCATGGTTCTCTCTTTTCGCTGCAGATGGGTGGTGGATGGGTTTGTTTCGGGTAAGGGATGGTTGTTCATCCCACCGGGATGGGCCGGCAAGCCTGGTTCCCGGTGCGCGTGGGGACGGCAATCCCCGACGCAAGTCTCTTATGCCGTTCGACCATGACGCTACGCGCCACGACCTGGTCCTCGATACGGACGCCGGCGGCTCGCAGGAATCGGATGTCGCGTTCCACATGCTCGCCGCGCAGCAGCGTCGCACCGGATAGGATCCGTTCGATCCCATCCACGTAGATGTTCAACGGCAGACGGTTCGCCAGGTTCACGTTCACCCCTCCTGCCGGCACGCTCTTCCAGCCGTCTTCCCTGACGGGGTGGAAGAACGCGTCGAACACCGTGCGATGCGCCTGCCTGTCGACGATGCGCAATCCGACAATCTCCCCGCACTCGGGAGTCGGTCCGGTCACGCACAACCGAAGCCACAACACTCTCTCGCTCATGCCGTCACCCCTTCTTGACATCCAGGCTCGGGACTATCGGAAAGTCCATAAATATAATCCGTGGAGACATTGAATGCCTTCGCACTGTTCAACACATCTGACGAACTCATGCGAGTCTTTCCAGCCAATTTCGTGGAAGCCGTGCCCTGCGAGCAATGCAGTACCTCAGCCGCATATCTCTGCTGAGTCATATTGGCCTGGCGACGCAAACGGTCCACCCTGTCCGCCATCAGTTTATCTATCGTTCTATTGGGCATACCTATAGCATAGCATGGTATTGGACAAACCAATAAAGAAGAAGGTATCATTGCTTTATGAGTACTTCACCAATGAACAAAAAGACAGAAATCACTGACAACGGCCTACCTAAGGTTTTAAGTCAAATTATTACCGACAACGTATATTTCCTTAAGCAGCGTCATCGCGTTCCTCAGACGAGTATCGCTAATGCCATGCACATCACTCAATCCACTCTAAACCTGAAGCTGGGAGGGAAAGTTCGATGGAACGCCGACGATCTCGCATATCTATCCGCATTCTTCAATGTCTCCGTTGCATACCTCGTGACGAACAATGTCACCATGCCATCAGACCATTATCAGCTGCGTACTCAGTACGCAGTTGATAATGCAATCCCATCCCAAGAGCTGGCCGGTGCCGCCGGTCCACGCTACATCGTGAGGCCAGACGACGGTGCTGAGAATACGAAAAAGCGCGGAGCGAACAATTCGCCCCGCGCCATCGTGATGCCGTATGACCCGGACTTTTTGGTGCCCTCGGTGGGACTCGAACCCACACTGCGCAGATTTTGAGGCTGCTTCCTCTACCAATTGGGATACGAGGGCGTGCCAAAGCACTCTGAAGAGAGTAGCATACCAATTCGACTCTTGCGACACAAGACACGCGCCAATCCTCCATTCCCCCCGGTGAAACAGGCGAAACACGTCGATATCGCGGACGGCGCACCCGTGTGTTGCCCGTTCTCCTGCGTGGTTTCACCGCTTACAATGGGCTGTAGTTTCGATGTATCGCTTTTGTTAGGAGGGCTTATGAGCAACGAAACTTACCGTCAGTTCGATCCCTGGCGCCCCTCTCCGGTCAAGGAGATTTCCCGTAGACAGATTGTGGAGACGCATTATTTCAATGTCGATCACGTCTCCTATGAGTCGAATCAAATCGGTTCGTTTGAACGCTACTTTGTTCAGGAGAACAATGGCGACACTGTGGCTGTGCTGGCCGTCACCGATGATGGCATGATTCCGCTGGTCGAGCAGTATCGCATCGCCAACCATCGTTGGACGTTGGAGATTCCGGCCGGTCACGCCAACAACCCATCCGAACGCCCGACCGATGTAGCTAAGCGCAAGCTGGCCGAAGAGGCCGGTTTCGACGCCACCAAGCTTACGCAGTTCACCCGTTTTATGAACACGCCGAGCTATTCCACCCAGCACACCGCAATCTTCTTCGCCACCGGTCTTACCCCGGCTTCCCGTCAGGAAATCGGCCCGGAGACTCCGCGTTCCGACGTGCGTATGGTGTCGGTGGACGATGCCTATGAGATGGTGGTCAATGGCACGATTGTGGATGCCAAGACCATGGTCGCTATTTTGCGCCTGAAGAGCGGCACGCTCGATCATCTCAACGACTGATCGCCACGCTCGATCACCGCGGTGACTGTGGGCCATTGCAATCACCACACAATCGCAACATAACAGATAACGAAAGCCCCCATCCACTTTGGATGGGGGCTTTCGTGTGCTATATGCTAGCTGTCAGCAGCTACCAGAAGCCTGAAATCAGTCGCAAGCGCCAACGGTGTGCACGTAGATGGAGTCAGTGCGGCCCGGCTGGTGATCGCCCTGAGCAGAGCTCAGGATGACGATCTTGTCGCCGTCAGCAACCTTGCCAGCATCCTTGAGGACCTTGTCCGTGTAGACCATGAGATCCTTGCGGGACTTGTCGTGGTAGTCCTCCTTGAGCAGGAAGGCTTCGGTGCCCCAGGACAGAGCCAGCCAGTGGTAGGTGTGCTCGTTGCTGGTCAGGCCGTAGATCGGGGCGGCCGGACGCTCACGGGAGACGCGGTGCACGGTGGCACCGGTCTGGGTGTAAGCAACGATGGCCTTGGCGTTGAGCTTGTCGGCCAGGTCCACAGCGGCGGAGGAGACAGCGCCGGTGGAGGACATGTCAAGGTTCTTGAGCTCCGGGATACGGTCGAAGCCGTGGTCGGTGGCGTAGCCGGAGATACGGGCCATGGTGGCCACGGTCACATCCGGGTACTTACCAACGGCGGTCTCGTTGGAGGTCATGGTGGCGTCGGAGCCGTCGAGGATGGCGTTGGCGCAGTCGGAAGCCTCTGCACGAGTCGGAACCGGGGAGTTCACCATGGAGCCGAGGACTTCGGTAGCCACGATGACCGGCTTGGCGTACTGGCGAGCCAGCTCGATGATGCGCTTAGTGGCCAGCGGGACCTCTTCCAGCGGGCACTCAACGGCCATGTCGCCACGGGCGGCCATGACGCCGTCGAAGGTCTTGACGATCTCTTCGAGGTTCTCCAGAGCCTGCGGCTTCTCGATCTTGGCAATGATCGGGATGCGACGGCCTTCCTCGTCCATGATCTCGTGGGCGCGGTCGATGTCGGTGGCGAAACGCACGAAGGACATGGCGATGATGTCGGCACCGGTGCGGATGGCCCAACGCAGGTCGGCCTCATCCTTCTCGGTCAGAGCCGGCAGGGAGACGGCGACGCCCGGCAGGTTGATGCCCTTGTGGGAGGACACAGGACCGGCCACGACGACCTTGGTGTACACGTTGTTGCCCTCGACCTTGGTGACCTCAAGACGGACCTTGCCGTCATCGATCAGGATCGGGTCGCCCGGGTGGCAATCGCCCGGCAGGCCCTTGAAGGTGGTGGAGGTGATGTGCTCGTCGCCCTCGACGTCATCAGTGGTGATGACGAATTCCTGGCCGAGCTGCAGCTGAACCTTGTCTTCGCCATCGGCGTTCTTCTTGAACCAACCGCAGCGAATCTTCGGGCCCTGCAAATCAACGAGCGCGGCAACGTTGCGACCAGTGGCTTCGCTGGCCTTGCGCACGTTGTTGTAGACCTTGAGGTGATCCTCGGGGGTGCCGTGGGAGCGGTTCAGACGAGCAACGTCCATACCAGCTTCAACGAGCTTCAGGAGGTTGTCGTAATCCTCGGTGGAAGGACCAATGGTGTCTACGATCTTGGCTTTACGCATGAATGCCTGCCTATTCTTGTTCAATTTGGTTCGAGGCGCGATTGCCCCATTTGCCGAAACCCAGTCTACTAGCGCGAGCCGACTCATGACAAGTTTTCTTCACGGTGTGTTGTGAGCGCTCACATTGTTGTGTTGACTGGGTTTAAGGGTTGTATTCTCTAACGATTTCAGGCCTTTTCAGCGCTTTCCATGCTCTTCATCTTGATCACGGAAGCCACGGATGCGCCGCCAATTGCGAGCACAATCACAGCCAGCGACAGCCATGTGGGCACCTCCGGCACCCAATGGATGCCTTCGCCTCCGTTGATGAACGGCAAGGTATTGCCGTGCAGGGCCTCCATGATGAGCTTGACGCCGATGAAGCCCAGCACCACGGACAGGCCGGCAGGCAGGTAGACGAGCTTGTCGAGCAGAGCACCCAGCAGGAAGTACAGCTGCTGCAGGCCGAGCAGGGCGAACACGTTGGAGGTGAACACCAGGAACGGATCCTTGGTCAGGCCGAAGATCGCGGGAATCGAATCGAAAGCGAACATGACGTCGGTGGTGCCGATGGTCAGGAACACGATGAGCATCGGGGTCCAGTAACGCACGCCGTTCTTGGTGGTGCGCAGCTTCTCGCCGTCGTAGTCGTCGGTAATCTTGATGATCTTGCGCAGATTACGGATGATGCCGTTCTCGTGATATTCCTCATCTTCATCACCGCCGAGCACCAGTTTGACGGCGGTGTAGATCAGGAAGGCACCGAACAGGAAGAACACCCACGTGAAGCGGGAGATCAGGGCCGCGCCAATCAGAATGAAAATGCCACGGAAAATCAAAGCAATGGTGATGCCGATGGACAGCACATACTTCTGAATCTGCTTGGGCACCGCGAAGTTCGACATGATAATGACGAACACGAATAGGTTGTCGATGGACAACGAGTATTCGGTGAGCCAGCCGGAATAGAACTCGATGGCGGGCTTAGAGCCGGCGAAGAACCAGATGCATCCGCCGAAGATCAGCGCCATAACCACGAAGAAGGCGATATGCTGCACGCATTCCTTGGTGGAGGGCACATGCGGTCGGCGCCCGATGACGAACAGGTCGACGATAAAGAACAACGCGAGCACCACGAAGGTGATGATTTCAAATGCGAGTGGGGTTTCTGCCATGATTCCCTACACTAACTTATGTATGTGACGGTTTTGGGGGCCGTTCCGGTAGCGCCGATCGCCAGGCAGTCAGGGGATGTGTTGTTCGACACGCTCCGGGCCGCTCAGGCCAAGTCTTTACGGTCGAACAACGCATCCCCTGACTGCCCGCCTCGGGTATGGGAATTTGGTTACTTGTTGGCTTCCGTCATTTGACGGAGTTCTTTTTTGAGGTCTCGGATCTCGTCGCGCAGACGGGCCGCGAGTTCGAACTGGAGTTGTTCGGCGGCGGTGTGCATCTGTTCGCTCAGTTGGCGAATCAGGTCGGCGAGGTCCTGCGCGGGCAGGCCGGCCTTCAGGATCTCCTCGTGGCGTTTGTCTGCCTCGTTGGGATCGAGTACCGGCACGCCCAGGTGCGTGTTGCCGGCCTTGCCCGCGTTGCGGTAGCCACCTTCAAGCAAGGTCTGGGTGTCCACATCCTCCTTGGCGAGCATGTCGTTGACGTCGCTGATCTTCTTGATCAGGGGCTTGGGATCGATGCCATGCTCCTGGTTGTAGGCAATCTGCTTGGCGCGGCGACGGTCAGTCTCGTCGATGGCTTGCCGCATGGCTTCGGTGGTCTCGTCGGCGTACATGATCACCGTGCCGGACACGTTTCGGGCCGCACGGCCGATGGTCTGGATAAGCGAACGATAGGAGCGCAGGAATCCTTCCTTGTCGGCGTCAAGAATCGCCACCAGCGATACTTCCGGCAAATCGAGGCCCTCACGCAGCAGGTTGATACCGACAATCACATCGATCTTGCCTTCGCGCAACATGCGCAGCAGTTCGACGCGGCGCAACGTATCCACATCGGAATGCAGGTATTCGACCTTGATGCCGCGTTCCAGCAGATAGTCGGTCAAGTCCTCGGCCATCTTCTTGGTCAGAGTGGTGACCAGCGCGCGCTCGTTCTTGGCCACACGGGCCTTGATCTCGGCGAGCAGATCGTCAATCTGCCCCTTGACCGGGCGTACGTCGATCTTCGGGTCCAGCAGACCGGTTGGGCGGATAATCTGTTCGACCACCCCATCGGACAGTCCCATCTCATAGTCGCCTGGCGTGGCGGACAGGTACACGGTCTGGCCGACGCGCTGCAGGAATTCCGGCCATTTGAGTGGTCGGTTGTCCATCGCGGAGGGCAGGCGGAAGCCGTGTTCGACCAGCGTGCGCTTGCGGGAGGCATCGCCCTCGTACATGGCACCGATCTGCGGCACAGTGACGTGTGATTCGTCGATGACCAGCAGGAAGTCGTCAGGGAAGAAGTCGAGCAGCGTGTGCGGCGGGGTGCCAGCGGCGCGGCCGTCAAAGTGGCGCGAATAGTTTTCGACGCCTGAGCACACGCCAACTTGGGTGAGCATTTCCAGATCGTAGGTGGTGCGCATGTTGAGGCGCTGCGCTTCCAGCTCCTTGCCTTGTTTGCGCAGTTCTGCCAGGCGTTCGTCGAGTTCCTCGCGAATGGTTTTGAGCGCCCGTTCCATGCGTTCGGGGCCGGCCACATAATGGGAGGCCGGGAAGATGTGGACTTCGTTTTCCTCGTCGATCTCGTCGCCGGTCAGCGGGTGCAGCGTGGAGATGCGGTCAATCTCGTCGCCGAAGAATTCGATGCGCACGGCCAGTTCCTCGTAGACCGGGATGATTTCGACCGTATCGCCGCGCACGCGGAAGGTGCCGCGCGTGAAGGCGATGTCGTTGCGCTTGTACTGCATGGCCACGAATTGGCGCAGCAGGTCGTCGCGGTTGATTTCCTGCCCGACTTTGAGGAAGAGCATGCGACCGGCGTATTCTTCCGGCGTGCCCAAGCCGTAGATGCAGGAGACGGTGGCCACAACCACGCAGTCGCGGCGGGTCAGCAGGTTTGCGGTGGCTTGGTGGCGCAGGCGCTCCACATCGTCGTTGATGTTGGAGTCCTTTTCTATATAGGTGTCGGTCTGCGGGATGTATGCCTCGGGCTGGTAGTAGTCGTAGTAGCTCACGAAGTAGCTCACGGCGTTGTCCGGCATGAGTTCGCGGAATTCGGCGCATAGCTGCGCAGCGAGCGTCTTGTTGGGCTCGATAATCAGGGTCGGTCGCTGCAGCTTTTCGATCAGCCAGGCGGTGGTTGCGGTTTTGCCGGTACCGGTGGCACCCATAAGAACCACATCATTCTCGCCGTTTTCGATGCGTTCGGCCAGTTCGGCGATGGCCTGCGGCTGGTCGCCGGATGGCTTATATGGCGATTTGACGACGAAAGGCTTGTCCGCGCGCTCGATATTGAATCCCATAGGGCCTCATCTTAGCGACCTGCGCACCATCCTGCGTATATCTCACCCACTTGGGCCAGCATCTCGGGCAATGGATGGGTGGAGTCGATGACGATATCGGCTATGGCCCGCCGCTCCTCCTCACTGGATTGGTGGCGGATGCGGGCCTCGGCCTGTTCCAGGCTCATGCCGCGTTCCTCGACCATACGGTCGAGCCGCATGCACACGGGAGCTTCGACCGTGACGATATGGTCAAAGGCGAATGGAATATCGTCAATGACCTCGGCGAGCAGTGGAATGTCGTGAATGATGATGGCTGCCTCGGGGTGCTCATGCTCCAGTCGCGCCGCCTCGGCATAGATCAATGGGTGCTCGATGGCGTCGAGCCGTTCACGTGCGCCCGGCGCGGCGTTCGCGCCGAAGACATGATCGGCAATCCATGGCCGGTTCATAGTGCCATCGGCGAGCAATGCATCAGGACCGAACTCGGCGACGATCTGTGGCAGCGCCACTCCCCCGGGTTCGACGATCTGATGCGCCAGCGCATCGTAGTCGATATGCAACGCGCCGAGTTGCTTGAGTCGCGCCGCCACCGTACTTTTGCCCGCGGCGATGCCGCCGGTCAGTCCTATTCGCATCATGGTGCCCATGATAGCTGGCGCTCCCCTCGGTCGGCTATCGCCGACAGCTCCCCTCAGGGAGGGGATCCGGCTCGCGTAGCGAGACTGAGGTGAGTCATTGGCGGATAACTCCAAAAACACAAGAAACCCGGCCCAATCGGACCGGGTTTCCGTTAAACGCTAAGCGCTAGCTTCGCGGCAAACTCACTTGCCGAGCAGCTGGTCGCGCAGGGCGGCGAGCTGATCGGAGTCGGCGAGGGTACCGGTAGTCGGAGCAGCGGAAGAGTAGTTGGAGGTCTCCTCGACCGGCTTCTCTTCCTTCGGGCCCTGGCCGTCGGCGGCTGCGGATTCGGCAGCGTTCTCCAGCTCCTTGGCCACGAACTCCTTGTGCTCCTCCCACAGCTCGTGAGCGGCGGCGTACTGAGACTCCCACTCCTCGCGCTGCTTCTCGTAACCAGCGATCCACTCGTTGGCGTTCGGGTCGAAGCCTTCGGGGTACTTGTAGTTGCCCTGCTCGTCGTACTCGGCCGGCATGCCGTAGATGGCCGGATCGAAGTCCTCGGAAGCCGGATCAACGGAGTCGTTGGCCTGCTTGAGGGACAGGGAGATGCGGCGACGATCGAGGTCGACGTCGATCACCTTGACGAACACGGTCTCGCCCGGCTTGACCACGGTCTCCGGGTTCTCGACGTGACGGTTGGCGAGCTCGGAGATGTGCACCAGGCCCTCGATGCCGTCCTCGACGGAGATGAAGACACCGAACTGGACGATCTTGGTGACCTTGCCCTTGACGATCTGGCCGGGAACGTGGGTGCGAGCGAAGCGCTGCCACGGATCCTCCTGAGTCGCCTTCAGGGACAGGGAGATACGCTCACGGTCGAGATCGACGTCGAGCACCTCGACGGTGACCTTGTCGCCGACCTTGACGACCTCAGACGGGTGGTCGATGTGCTTCCAGGACAGCTCGGAAACGTGGATCAGGCCGTCAACACCGCCGAGATCGACGAAAGCGCCGAAGTTAACGATGGAGGACACCACGCCCTCACGGATCTGGCCCTTCTTGAGCTGGGACAGGAAGGTCTCGCGGACCTCGGACTGGGTCTCCTCGAGGTACTGGCGACGGGACAGGACCACGTTGTTGCGGTTCTTGTCGAGCTCAAGGATCTTGGCCTTGATCTTCTGGCCGATGTACGGGGAGAGGTCGCGGACGCGACGCATCTCAACGAGGGAGGCAGGCAGGAAGCCGCGCAGACCGATGTCGACGATGAGGCCGCCCTTGACGGCTTCGATGACGGTGCCCTCAACGACGCCGTCAGCTTCTTTGATCTTCTCGATGTCGCCCCAGGCGCGCTCGTACTGGGCACGCTTCTTGGACAGAATCAGACGGCCTTCCTTGTCTTCCTTGGTGACGACAAGGGCCTCGATGGTGTCGCCGACCTCGACGACTTCGTCAGGATCAACGTCCTTCTTGATGGAAAGCTCGCGGGAGGGGATGACGCCCTCGGTCTTGTAGCCGATGTCCAGGAGGACTTCGTCGTGATCGATCTTGACGACGGTGCCCTCAACCAGATCACCATCATCGAAGTTCTTGATGGTGGAATCGACTGCCTTGATGAAGTCCTCTTCGGTGCCGATGTCGTTGATGGCAACCTTGGTGACTTCAGTGTTGTTCTCTGCCATGTAAATATATGGTTTCTAATAGTGGATGGATAATTTCTCGATATTCAGTTATACGCACACCCTACAGGCATACAGATACTCACAATACAAGCAACTCTGCCCAAATTTCCTAGGAAACTCTAGGCGTGTCGTTCGGCCATTTCCACGACGTTGGCTAGGAGCATGGCTCGGGTCATGGGGCCCACGCCTCCGGGGTTGGGGGTGTAGGCGGAGGCCTTGTCGTAGCAGGCCTTGTCCACGTCGCCCTTGATGCGGTAGCGACCGGCTTCTTCGTCGTAGACGCGGCTGACGCCCACGTCGACCAGCACGGCGCCGTCCTTGATTTTGTCGGGCGTCACGAATCCAGCCGAACCCATTGCGGCAACGATCACGTCGGCGCGGCGCATGTGGTCGGCCACATCCCGGGTACCGGTGTGGCACAGGGTGACGGTGGCGTTGACGGCGTTGCGCGTGAGCATTAGGCCAATCGTGCGGCCAATGGTGATGCCGCGGCCAAGCACGCACACTTCCTTGCCGTTCAGATCAATGTCATAGGCGTCGAGTAGCTCGAGCACACCGCGCGGAGTGCAAGGCAGCGGCGTCGAAATGTCGCCGCGCACATGCAGCACCAGTTCGCCAAGGTTGTACGGGTGCATGCCGTCGGCATCCTTGGCCGGGTCGATCATGTCGATGATCGCGTTCTCGTTGATGCCCTTGGGCAACGGCAGCTGGACGATGAACCCGGTGCAGGCCGGATCTTCGTTGAGTTCGCGTACGGCAGCGGCGATGTCGTCGAAGCTGGCGTCCGCCGGCAGTTCCTTCTTGACTGAGGTAATGCCCACTTCCTGGCAATCGGCGTGCTTGCCGGCCACGTACTTCATCGACCCGGGGTCCTCGCCCACCAGCAGCGTGCCCAGCCCCGGTTGGATGCCCTGCGCCTTGAGCTTGTTCACTCGCTCGGCAAGGTTGGTCTTGATTTCGGCCGCAATCTGCTTACCGTCGATTTTTGTGGACATCAACGCCCTCCCCTGTAGTTTCGGTGCATTCTATCGAAACGATAGGCTATCGTTGGAACAAGTCAGGATTATATATCGTTCGCTCTCACGAAGAAGGCGTGCCATGGGGACTCAAATCACACGACTTACGCGACTCGCCGCAGCCGGCCTGAGCGCCGTCCTGTTGTTCGCGACCACCGCATGCGCAGCCACCTCCCCCGCTGAAACCGAGCCGGACAACAAGACCAGCGTTCCCGCACCGACCGGGCCGATCAATGTGGTGGTCTCCCTCAATCAATGGGGCTCGCTGGCTGCCGAGCTGGGCGGCGATGATGTGGAAGTCACGTCCATCGTGAACTCCACCAATGTGGATGCCCACGATTTCGAGCCAAAGACCTCGGATGTCGCCAAGCTGTCCAAGGCCCAAATCATCGTGGCCAACGGTGCGGGCTACGATTCCTGGGCCACCAAATCGATGACCAAGACCACGAATATCGTATCCGCCGCTTCCGTCATGGGTGCCGTCGAGGGCGATAACCCGCATCTGTGGTTCTCCAAAGACGCTCGATCCAGCATGGCCACGGCCATCACCGATGCATATATAAAGGCACTCCCCAGCAAGAAGAAGGCCTTCCAGAAGCGGCTCAAGGCATGGCAGGCGGACGAGAAATCGTTGGAAACATGGGCGTCCGAGTTCACCAAGTCCCACTCCAACCTCACCTATGCAGCCACCGAACCCGTGGTCTATTATCTGATGGCCGATCTTGGGTTCAAAGATCAGACGCCCAAGGGGTATACGCAATCGACCGCTTCCGGCGGCGAACCGGCACCCGCGGACCTGCAGTCTTTCCAGAAACTCATCGAAGACAAGGGCGTGGATGTGCTGGTCAACAACACGCAGGAAGCCAGTGACGCGACCAATATGATCACTGGCGCTGCCGGTCGCGCCGATGTGCCGGTAGTCGACGTCTCCGAACAAATGCCCAAGGACGCCGACACGCTGAACGCCTGGATCAACCAGCTCATCAACACCATCATCGACGCGGTGGATCCAAGCTATGGCTGTGAAGACGCCACGGACGGCGATACCGCGGACAGCAACGCGAATTCCGATGATTCCAGCGCCGAAGGCTCCGCCACGGATGATGCCAATGCGCAAGACTCCAAGGCCAGCACCGGTTCCAGCACGGACCCCAAGTACATCCGTCAGTGCAAGGCGGCCGCATCCAGTGACTCATCTCAGGATTCGGCAAAGGCCGATGCCGCCAATGGCGATTCCGGCGATGCCTCCGGCAACGACCAGACCGACTCCGGCAAATAGTTAGAAGCAAAGGACACCGGCATCGGATTCGTGCCAATGCCAATAGACGCCTTGCATGAGAAGGGTTGTGCGACCATTGTCGAGATGGCCGCACAACCCTTCTCTTTGGTTATCACCATCCGTACACGATATTGAGAACGATTGTCAGCATCGTTTGCCACAATCGGGCGTTATGAGTGAAACTTCCGATTGCATCGTGTTCAGCGATGCCGCCATCAAGCGTGGCGACCATATCATCTGGCAGCATGGCACCTTCGCCATTCCCACCGGTTCGGTCACGGCCATCGTCGGCACCAACGGCACCGGCAAAACCACGATGATGAGGGCCGAGCTGGGCCTTTTGCCGCTCTGTCATGGCAGCCTGACCGTGCTGGGCAAGCCCGCAGGCGAGATGAACAAACGCATCGGATATGTGCCGCAGAGCTATGTGGCGAATGTCGATTCCAATCTCACCGCCGAACAATCCGTGTTGCTGGGCCTGACCGGCACCCGATTCGGCATCCACCCCATCACCAAGGCCCAGAAAGCCAAAGCGCTCGAGGCGATGGAGTTCACCGGCATCGCCGACAAGGCGCGGTACCGTCTGTCCGAACTGTCCGGCGGTTTGCGCCAGCGTGTGGCCATCGCCCAGGCGTTGGTGTGCGACCCACAACTGCTGATGCTTGACGAGCCGTTGGCCAACCTCGATCTGGCCAGTCAGCGCGCCACCGTACACGTGCTGGCCAAGCTGAACCGCGAACTGAACATGACCATCCAGGTGGTTGCGCACGATCTCAATATGCTCTTGCCGATTCTGACCGGTGCCGTCTACTTGCTCGACGGTCACCCGCACTACGCCGATATGCACAAAGTGCTCGACTCCGACCTACTCACCCACCTCTACGGCACACAGGTGCAGGTGGTCACCACTCCGCAGGGAGACATGTTCGTGACCCCGACGCCGGATGAGCTCCAGGACCAGCCGCAGGATATGCACACGGCAGCCGAAGTGGCGCAATTGCACCATCACGAGCACGGCAATGCCACCAATGGCAGTGCCGCCATCAGCGCCGAGAATCGATAACATCAAGCGAGCCGACCCACAGCCCATCAACGGACTGCAGCTCAGGCATGGAGAAAACACAGAGACATGAGCACCATCAACTTTTCGTATGATCCCGAATGGCTGGATACACTGTCCGCTCCATTCATGACCAACGCCTTCATCGCCGGCCTGTGCATTGCCCTAGCCGCCGGTGTCATGGGATACTTCACCATCGCCCGTCGTTCCACCTTCGCGGCCCATGCGCTGGCCCATATCGGTCTGCCGGGCGCGACCGGCGCGGTGTTGCTCGGCCTGCCCGTGTCACTGGGCATGGGCGTGTTCGCACTGGGCGGCGCACTGGTGATCGGTGCTTTGGGCAAGCGCGTTTCCGAGCGTGAAATCGCCACCGGCACCGTGCTGGCCTTCGCCACCGGCTTGGGTCTGTTCTTCGCGCGATTGTCGAGTTCCGCCTCCCAGCAGATGCAGTCGATCCTCTTCGGCTCGATCCTGACCATCACCACCGGCCAGATCATCGGCTTCGCCGTGTTCGACGTACTGCTGCTGGCATTGTTGGCCATCATCTACCGCCCGCTGCTGTTCAGCTCGCTGGATGAGCAGGTGGCACAGGCCAAGGGTGTGCCGATCGGGCTGATGAACGTGGCGTTTATGGCGATTATGGCCGGTGTGATCACCATCGCCGTGCCGGCAGTGGGCACCTTGCTGATTTTCGCACTGGTGATTACGCCCGCGGCCACCGCCAATATTCTGGCCGGCTCCCCATTCAAGGCAATGGTGATCGCCAGCGTGCTGTGCTTGGTGTCGATTTGGGCCGGACTCGTGCTGTCGGCGATGTTCCCCGCTCCCCCGAGCTTCATCATCGTGACGCTTTCCACCCTGTTCTGGGCTATCGCCAAAGCCGTGGAGACGATGCGGAAGTAATCTCATCCATTTTTTCTTGCCCCCGCTGGCGAATTCATAGCGGGGGCTTTGTTATATCTTCTCCACCAAGGCAGTGGCGATGGCGGCGATGCCTTCGCCGCGGCCAGTGAATCCCATATGGTCGGTGGTGGTGGCAGTAACCGATACCGGGCAACCAACCGCCGCAGACAGGGCGGCTTCGGCTTCAGCACGGCGTGTGCCGATTTTCGGGCGGTTGCCGATGATCGCCACCGAGGCCGATGCCGGCGTATACCCGTTGGATGCCAGATGCGCCACAACTTCTTGCAACATATCGATGCCATGCATTCCGGCACCATGCGCGTCCGCACCGACACCGAACAGTGAACCAATGTCTCCCAATCGGGCGGCGGCAAGCAACGCGTCAATCAGAGCGTGCGCGGCCACATCGCCATCGGAATCGCCTTCGATCCCCTCGTATTTGGCGGCATCGGCCTCGCTGCATGAATCAGGCACCGGCCAGTAGAGCCCGGCAATCCACAGTTCACGGCCTGAGCCAGCAGGCGCAAAACGGTGAGCGTCAAAACCTTGCCCTATCAGCACTCCTACAGACCCCATGCAGTCCCCTTCGATGGCGTTGCCCAGACGAACGGCAGCAAACGATTATGAATCACGAAGCCCCGGCGCATCGCATAAGGACACGACCGGGGCCTCAAAACAATCAAATCACTTCTTCTTGGACTTCTTCTCGGCTTCAACACGAGCCAAAGTATCGGCCGCGGCCTCTTCGGGCTCGGCGGTGTGATGCTTGTCGTCACCGGGCTGAGCGGGCTCGTAGCCCAGATTCACGTCGAGCAGACGCTGGGCTTCCGCCTCGTCGATCTTCTCGGACAAGGCGATCTCAGAAGTCAGAATGGCACGGGCCTTGGTGAGCATGCGCTTCTCGCCCGCGGACAGGCCGTGCTCGTCGACATCGCGCTGGGCGAGATCGCGAACCACTTCGGCGATCTTGTTGACATCGCCGGTGGCGATCTTTTCGACGTTCAGCTTGTAACGGCGAGACCAGTTCATCTCTTTCTCGATGATCGGGGTCCGCAGGATGCCGAACACCTTGGCCACTTCGGATGCGGAGACGATGTCACGCACACCGACCTTCTTGGCATTGTCCACGGGAACGTTGATGACCAAACCATCGGAAGAGAGTACGGACAACTGCAGATATTCGCGCGTCACTCCCTTGACCGTCCGCTCGGTAATGGCCTCCACCTTCGCTGCACCATGACGCGGATAGACGACCATATCGCCGACTTTGTAAGACATGTACCCTCCGAGAACTGACGGCTTACACACGAAAACTCGAATAATTATGCCATGCGGTCTGGACCACCCCTATGAGAGCGCTCACAACCACGGAAACACAACGAAAAGGGCAAGAATTCGCCATTTTCGACGCGCCAATGTAGCGTTTTCGACTTCAACGCACGTAGACTTTGGGACATGGCTGAAGAAACGAAGATCAAGGAAGATACCGTCACCGTGCCTGTCGCCCAAGGCGACCTCGATGCGACGAGCAATGCTGAATTCTACAACCCCCACGGAGTTCTCGGCGGGCATCTCGGCATCGGCAAGCATGCCGACACCGCCACAATCCGCGTGCTGCGTCCGCTTGCCAAGTCCGTGACCATCCTCACCCAGGATGGCGAATACCCGATGACCCACGAATACAACGGCGTGTTCGTGGTTACCGTGCCGGCTTCCGGCACTAAGAAGCAGCCCACGATTCCCGACTACCGTGTCAGGACCGAGTGGGAAAGCGGCGCAGTGCTCATTGAGGACGACCCATATCGCTATATGCCCACAGTCGGTGACATGGACACCTATCTGTTCGGCGAGGGCCGTCACGAGAAGCTCTGGGAGACGCTTGGCGCGCATGTGCTGCGCTATGACGATCCGATGGGCGGCGCAGACGGCACGCCCGGCGAACAGGTGGTAGGCACCGCATTCTCCGTGTGGGCCCCGAACGCCCATGCCGTGCGCGTAGTCGGTAACTTCAACGCTTGGGATGGCCGCCGTCATGCCATGCGCGAGCTCGGCTCCTCCGGCGTGTGGGAGATCTTCATCCCCGGAATCGGCGCGGGCGAGACCTACAAGTTCCAGATCCTGAACGCCAATTACACGTGGGAGATGAAGGCTGACCCGATGGAGCGTCAGCACGAAGTTCCGCCGAACACCGCCTCCATCGTCACCGAATCCACCTACAAGTGGAACGATGACGCCTGGATGCAGCACCGCCGCACCACCAACCCGCATGATGGCCCGGTCTCCATCTATGAGGTGCACGCCGGCAGCTGGAGGCAGGGACTGACCTACCGCGACCTGGCCAAGCAGCTCGTGGACTACGTCAAGCAGGAAGGCTTCACCCACGTGGAGTTCATGCCACTGGCCCAGCACCCGTTCTCCGGCTCCTGGGGCTATCAGGTCACCGGCTACTATGCGGTCGACTCCCGTCTCGGTTCCCCCGACGACTTCCGTTACCTGGTCGACCAGTTCCATCAGGCCGGCATCGGCGTGATCATGGACTGGGTGCCCGCCCACTTCCCGAAGGATGCCTTCGCGCTCGGCCGCTTCGACGGCACCCCGCTGTACGAGGACCCGGACCCGCTGCGCGGCGAACACCCTGAATGGGGCACCTATGTGTTCAACTTCGGACGCCGCGAAGTACGCAACTTCCTGGTGGCCAACGCCCTGTTCTGGCTTGAGGACCTGCACGTCGATGCACTGCGCGTGGATGCCGTCAGCTCCATGCTCTACCTCGACTACAGCCGCGAACCCGGCCATTGGCGCCCGAACATCTACGGCGGACGCGAGAACCTGGAGGCCATCGACTTCCTCAAGGAGGCCACCGCCACCGCGTACAAGAACAACCCCGGCGTCATGGTGATCGCCGAGGAGTCCACCGCATGGCCGGGCATCACCGCCCCCACTTCCGCCGGCGGCATCGGCTTCGGCATGAAGTGGAACATGGGCTGGATGCACGACACCCTCGAGTATCTGCACGAGGAGCCCATCAACCGCAAGTGGCACCACAACGAGATCACCTTCTCCATGGTGTACGCCTACTCCGAACACTACGTATTGCCCATCAGCCACGACGAAGTCGTGTACGGCAAGGGTTCCCTGTACGGCAAGATGCCGGGCGATGACTGGCAGAAGCTGGCCGGCGTGCGTTCGATGTTCGCCTATCAGTGGGCTCACCCAGGCAAGAAGCTCTCCTTCATGGGCAACGAGCTGGCCCAGTGGGGCGAGTGGGATCACGACGCCTCCATCGATTGGGATTGCCTGAACTGGCAGGAGCACCGTCAGGTCCAGACCATGGTCGCCGACCTTAACGCCTTCTACAAGGCGCATCCGGCACTATGGAGCCAGGACTTCGACCCGGCCGGCTTCCAGTGGCTGACCAGCGACGATGCCGACCACAACACGCTGAGCTTCCTGCGCATCGGTACCAAGGGCGAGACCTTGGCTGTGGTGGTCAACTTCTCCGGTGAGGCCTGGTCCGATTACCAGGTGGCGCTGCCCACCGGCGGCAAGTGGACCGAAGTGTTCACCACCGATGACGCCAAGTACGGCGGCTCCGACATCCACAACGGCACCTTCGAAGCGGTCGAGGGCGAATATCATTCACGTCCGTTCTCGGCGAAGATCACCGTTCCGGCTCTGGGAGTTGTATTCTTGAAGCCGGAAGACTGAACTGGTCAACAGGCTGAAAGGTAACCGGTTTATTTATGCTCAATACCACAGCGCGTCAGAATACGACACCGCGCACGGTGCTGGTGGTCGAGGACGAGCCCACGCTCGCCACGGCCATCGCCCAGCGCATCACCGCTGAAGGATGGACCGCTCGCGTGGCCGGGGACGGCGCTTCCGCCGTCCAGGCCGCGTCCCAGCTACGCCCCGATCTGGTGATCATGGACATCATGCTGCCGGTTATGGATGGTCTAGAGGCCACCAAACGCATCGTCGCCGAACGTCCGGTGCCGGTGCTGATCCTCACCGCACGTGATGACGAGGCCGACAAGGTCATCGGTCTGGGAGCGGGTGCCGATGATTACATGACCAAGCCGTTCTCCATGCGCGAGCTTATCGCCCGCTGCAAGGCGCTGCTGCGCCGCGTGGAGCGTGCGAAGGTCATCGCCAAGAACTCGGAGAACGAGAAGCTGCTCGACTTCGGTTCGATGGTCATCGACCCGGCCCAGCGCATCGTCACCGTGAACGGCGAACAGGTGCATCTGACCCCCACCGAGTTCGATCTGCTGGCCACGCTGGCCCGCCGCCCGAAGTCGGTGCTCACCCGCGAAAAGCTGCTCGAAGAGGTCTGGGACTGGGTCGACGCATCCGGCACCCGCACCGTCGACAGCCACGTCAAGGCGCTGCGCCATAAGCTCGGTGCCGATACCATCCGCACCGTGCATGGCGTGGGCTACGCTTTCGAGCCGCCGACCGCGTGATGGCATCCAAAAAACAACAGCAATCCCGGCTTGATGCGATGAAACCTCGCGTCAAGCCGGTTGATTTGTTCTCATCTCTGAAGCTGGAACTCAGCGCACTGATCGTTATCGCCACTGCCATCGCGTTTGCCATGTGCTGGTTCCTCCTGAAATTCGGCTGGTCCGGTTGGATCGCCATGCCGCTGACTTTGGTGGTGGCCTTGGGCATCACCTATTTCTTCTCTCGCGGCATCACCGCTCCCCTACGCCAGATGCGCGATGTGGCCGAAGCCATGGCGGATGGCGATTACACGGTCCGCGTGGATATCGATCAGGATCGTCATGACGAGGTCGGCAAGCTGGCTCGCTCGTTCAACGAGATGGCCGGCGAACTCGAGCATGCCGATAAAATGCGCCGCGACATGATCGCCAATGTGAGCCATGAGCTGCGCACGCCCGTTTCCGCTTTGCAGGCGATGGTCGAGAACATGGCCGACGGCGTCACCGAGCCCACTCCCACCAATCTGGAGAGCATCCTCACCCAAACGCAGCGTCTCTCCGATCTCATCGCCTTCCTACTGGACCTGAGCCGTATGGAGGCCGGTGCGGCGAGTCTGAATATCGAAAAGTTCAACTTCGCCGACTTTCTTGACGAGACCATCGAGCCGTTGGAAATCGCCGATGGTGGCCACGCCCACGACATCCGCGTCACCGTGCCGGCCGACATCACGATGGAAGGCGATCAGGACCGCCTGCGCCAGCTATTCACCAACATCATCGCCAACGCGCTGAAACATTCGGCCGACGGCACCACCGTGCTGGTCGACGCCCACGAGGACGAAAACCAAGGCACCATCGTGACCAATGTGGTGAATTTCGGCTCCCAGATTGCGCCTTCCGACCGTTTGGACATCTTCCGGCGCTTTGTCAAAGGCAAGACGGGTCCCGGCACCGAGTCGGGCGGCACCGGTCTTGGCCTGTCCATCGCGCGCTGGGCGGCCCAATTGCACGGTGGCACCGTCAAAGTGGTCGACGACACGCGAGGTGCCGATTTCGAAATCATCCTGCCTAAATATCACATCGCCGAACGCTGATATTGTCCGACGTCCTACCGTATACTGTATTCGAACAGATGTTCGAATACAGGGTGGGAGGCGCAGCATGACACAGCAATCCGAGTCACAGGCCATGGCGCACGAGGCCACGCTGTTTGTTATGCAGATGGCCGGCGATTCCATGATCAATGCGGGTATTCACAACGGCGATCTGCTGATTGTCGATCGTTCGTTGGCACCAGTCCCCGGAGATGTGGTTGCGGCTGTCATGGACGACGAAATCGCCATCAAGCGGCTGGTTTCACGGGCCGGCATCACCATATTGCACGCCGAGAATCCGCGATACCCCGATTACATGCCGAGCAACGGCGCTTCGCCTGCTATCTGGGGCATCGTCACCGATGTCATTCACCCGTTGATATCGTCATCGGACCGTCGCACCACGGCATCCGCCAATACCAGCACGCCCACCACCTTGGTGCCGGCCTGCTGAAACGCCTGAACGCATTGCCGCACAGTGGCACCTGTGGTGACGATATCATCAACGAGAAGCACCGCGTCGCCATTGCCGATGAGATCACGCTTCACCCTGACATGACCGGTGATACGACGGGCACGCTGTGCCGAAGAGACCTGCTGCACGGAGCGTGCCTTGGTGGAGGAGCTCAGGGCATTGCATGGTCGCGCATCGACGCCGTACCCACGCAATGCCCCTGCCACCGATTTGGCCAACGGTGCCGTATGGGCACGTCCTCTTCGGCGCATTGACGCCCGCGATGATGGCACCGGAACCACCAATACGCGATGACCCAAGCATGATGATGGTATTGGCGTCTTGTTCAGCAGCGACACCATGATGCGGCCGAACGGGCCGTCAAGCTCGGTATCGTCGTGGTCCTTCCAGTCGAGAATGGCACGACGTACCGCTCCCTGATAAATCGATGCGGACCATATACGGGCTCCGCCACCACTGTCTGCATCCCGTTCCCGGCATTGCGCGAACAGGGCCCAGCATGCCGCACACAATACCTCATCCGGCGCGTCACACCCAGCGCAGCCGCGTGGAAACAGCAGATTGCAGACCTGTGCCCACATCGCATGCCACCACTTGTATACGCTCGGCCCGTCCATAACGCGTCACTATCGAGCTGGAGTATCGAATCGCGCAAGCAGTGCATCCAGCAGTTGTACCGTATCTTGCGGATTCTCAACACGAACACCGATCGCACCGGCCTCAACCGCGGGATAGTCATTACCCGTAGGCGTCATGCGATCACCCACGAACACCATTTCATCGGCCCGTATGCCAAGTGTCTGCGTCAGCTTGCGCACGGCATAGGCCTTATCGATGCCGCATTCGCTGACATCCACACTGGTGTATCCGCCGGCCCTGACCCGCATATGCGGCAGATCGGCCTTGACCGCTTCGACCAGCGCCTGTTTCTTCGTGTTATCGCGATCCCATGCCTGCTTGGCCGCTACGGGCGCGAACTGCCCAAGAGCGGAGAAGGTGATCTGGCTGCCCCTGTTCTCGATTCGAGGCCCCCATACCTGCTGTTCCCACAATCCCAGTTCCCGGGCATGTCGCTCAAGACTTTCCGAGACAGCGGCCACGGTGGCTTCGGACAGATCATGCGCATACACCAAGGCCCATTGCGTGCCATCCCACCGGTAATACCGGGAGCCGGAGGTAGGCATGACATGCAGATTGCCGCGCCTGGCATTCGGGGTGAGTACATCCAGCACCTGCGAGGTGACCACCGCCATGCCGCCCCCTGAGATCAGGGCCACCACCGTATGGTCGAGCAACGCACAGAACCGTTCGATCATCGCGGGCTTCATCGGCTGTTTTGAGCTGGCCAGTGTGTTGTCCAAATCGAAACCGAACACCTTGGCGTTGGAGCAGACAATATCGAAATCAAGTTCGGACCACGAACGTACCACCATTTGTCGTGCCTCCCTCGTTGACGAATGTTCACAGCCAATGAACCAATCCTAACGCATGTTGCCTCCGCCATGCCCTATGGTGGGAACCATGCTTCAGCCACCTTGGAACGCACGAATCTACCGCAACCGCCACGGTCGCGGCACACGAACCCCGATGTTCGGCACCCGTCTGCCCCGTTACCGCACTCGCACCGGCATGTTCGACGATATGGTGGCGGCCCAGGTTCGCAGGCTCGGCCAAGCGTGGCCGGAACTGATACGTCCGCTCCAGTTCGCGGTGGAGGATGTGCCGCCTTCGGATCCGACGCCTTGGCAGACCGAGCCGAATATGACGTCCCAGTGCTTCCCCGCCAGCCACGGCATTCCCGCACGAGTCGTGCTCTACCGCATGCCGTTGCAGACCGAGGCACCTACCAAGCTCGAACTGCAATTGGCCGTCAGGGATGAGCTGGTGGCCCGCATAGCGGAATTGTATGGGCGCAGGCCCGAGGAAATCGACCCCGACTGGGGCCTGTGACAACACTGCGGGCCGTGTCACTTGTAATAAGGTAGTGGCACGGCCCGCAGCTATATCGCCGCCGAAACATCATCAAACTGACGCTTCGGCGAGCATACCCTTCTACTTGACGATGGAGGAATCGTTCCGAGCCCAGACATGAACCGTGGCGGGCATCAGCGTTGAAGCGTCGATGACGGACAATCCGGCGATGTCCTTGTCTTGCAACGAATCGTGACTGAACCGCGCTCCCCAGCTCACTTTCTTGGATGAGTCCTCCAACATCAGCACGACCGCGGTGCCATGATCGCCGGAAAGATTGCCGGCTTCAATCGTTTGTGCTGCGTTCGCATCCAGTGTGATTTCCTTGGAGGTTACCGAAGCACCGGCATCATCGTAGGCGCGCAAGGTGACCGTCCTGCGCGCATTGGACGTATTGGCCAGCGTGATGGAGGCCTTTACTCCGTCGGGAAGGGCCAACCCCGAGAATTCGGATGGCTCGCCGGCATTGACCAATGCGAAATCGGCTTGGCCGGAGTCACCGGAGCGTGTGGCCTTGACGGAGAACGACACGGCGTCCTCTGCGGTGGACATCACGCCCAACGCCCCATCAGGAGCTTCTCCCAAGTCGATCGCCGTCACTTTATCAGCAGTGACGGTGGCATCTTTGGCGGGAACCAAGCCTTTGGCGGTAATCCATGACAGCCCGGTGCTGGTGTCTGCCTTGGCGAACAGATAAGCGGTGACCGCATCGCCGGCAGTGATGGACGGCGCCACCGATGCATTGGATGCGGTCGGCAGCGGCAGCGCGAAATCAGAACCCTTCGGTGTCAGACCATCCATGGTCACCGTGCGCACCACGGACGCGATAGGAGTCTCCTTGCTGGAAACGGTCACGAACAGACCATGCTGCCCATCGACCGCGGCGGACAGTTCCATCGAGGACTCCCCCTCGGCTGGCACAGACAGCGTGGATTGGGTGGACAATGCCATTTTCCCGGCTGTCTCGGAACCCCAGACGGCAATGTCGACGGTGGTCGGCTTGGTGGAGAGATTCGAGACGATGAGCTGCTGTGTGGTACCGGTCGTGCTGTCGGAGAGCAGGAACGACTGGCTGAGCGAGGTCGATACGCAGGATGCCGCCGATATGCCTCTCACATCGCCATCATCGGCCCATGATGCGATGGTGCCGACGGTGCCGGTGCCAGCTGCGGCCTGCAGCATACGGGTATTGATCAGACGAGCTCCCTGATTGATCTTCTGAGCACCGGTTTTCACCGAGGAATCGTCGGTCGAATCGGCGTCTTTCAAAGTTACGTCATCTGAACTGGACTTTTGCCCGATCGCCGAGACAGTGGCGCTGTAGACGGAGCCGAACGCCGCATAGCGCGCTTGTGTGCTCAGATTGCCGACAGTGGCCTGGAAGGCGCTGTCGCCGTACGTGCCGGTATCGGCCAATCCTATAGGTGCCGGGCAGTAGGTTTCGGACTGGGTCGGACTAACGGTCTGGTCGATGGCATTATCGGAAGCGGCCACCTTATCCACCCAGATATTGGGGATGGGGGCCATGACGAGAACGACGAACAGCGCAATCAACACCAGCATGGTGATCACACCGAGCACGATGCCGATCGCACGTTTGAAACCAGAAGTTTTGTTGCTCATGCCTGCTCCTCCAATCCGTAGGACGGTCGTCTGCGAGGCATGGCGACCAAGCAGTACAACGCCGTGATCACACCTAGGCATATCAGCCAGGCGTGCCTCCAGACACTATGCTGTGCACGTTGCTGCCATGAGGTATCCACCTGCTGTGAGGCGCTGCTACGCAGCGTCAGACGATAGTAGCTGCCGCTATCCGTGGAGACCAGGGACTGGGTGCCGTTCGATGCGGCGATATTCGCGCTCAACTGTTCATACGGCATGTCGTTCAAGGAATCGCCGGTCTCGGGAACCACGTAGATGCCGCCGAATCCAAGCGCGCTGATGGCCGCGATGGCCTCTTCGTCGGGATTGGACAGCAGCGAGGCACAGGCCTGGGCCAGTTGTTCGTCAACCGCATCATGCTTGCCGGACAGCAGGCGCGCCCGCTGGACCGGAGAGCTGTCGATCAAATCGCCGCGCGAGGTGCGCATCACCGCATAGTTGACGATGTTGCGGGTCTCCGCGCTCACGGCAAGCACACGATGATCGGCACCGGCCTCCAGATAATCGGTGGTGACCATGGGCAGGCCGTTTTCAGACACGCCCAGTCCCGCATCCTTATGACGTTCGATGCCATACATGCATTGGATGCCAATGCAGCACACCAGTATCAGAGCAAGCACCACACGGCCAGACACGATGAGCACATGCAGACGGTCCTTTTTCGATGCGGGATCACTGCCAGACGCATGCAACGGTTGGAATCGCTTCACCGCCCCACCAGCGACGAGACACACGCAGGCGAGGAAGCCCAATATCATCATCGCGATGCCCGGCTGCGCGGAACCGGCCACGACACCATCGGCATCCACGGTTATGGCCACACGGCTGGAGACCAGGGCGAGCGCGCCTCCGCAGACGATTACCACCCACATCAGTCGCGAGGTCCGCAACGCGAACGGCAGCACCAGCGAAGCAAGAGCAAGCAGCGTGATGACGCCAAACAGCACAGTGACCGCCAAATCGGCATAATCAGTCGACCCCATTCGCCATCCCAGCGCACGCTGTGCGGCCTCAAGCAGACTCAGCGACGCCGGCGACCCGTTGGCGGATGACGTTGGCACCGTGATGTCGCCGAACAGTTGACGCCACATGCCCAAATCGGCGTAACGCACCGCATTGACGAGCGTAGGAGCCACCGCAAAGGCGGCAGGAACCGGAATTAGCAACAGCATGGCGCGCTTGCGACGCACGAATAGCAGGAACATCAGGAACACGACGATCAGCGCGAACAGCAGCTGCGGTTCAGCGGCCACCACAGGGATGAAGCACAGTGCGGCGATGGCCGCGGCCTGAACGGATGTGCGCGGCTTGAGCGGGTCTTCGGTATGGTACATGCCCACGGCACGGAACACGAATGCGAACGCGGCCGGCAGGAACACCATTACGGTAAGCATCGGCATATTGGCCTGCGCATACCAGCCGAACATAATGCCGGTGGATGCCCACAGCAGTCCTCCCAGCACACGAACCACGTCCGAGCGGGTGAATACGCCCGCCAGCGCCCAGAACGACAATGCGCTCAGCGGCGCGGCCACAAACAGTATCATCGCCAAAGCGGCGGTCACATGGCCGAGCGTGACCAACGAGGCCAGCATCAGCACCAGCAGCCACGGCGTGGGCGGCGCAGGAATGCCGGTGCCGCTGCCAAACACCCACGGCGTGGTGGCGGACTGCACCAGTTGCGTGAAGCTGGCACCGGTGGGAAGCAACACATCGGAATACAACGATCCGCCGGAGAATATCGAACGGAACACCGGCCAATACATCACCGCGATGGCCGCAAAGCACACCAGCGCCATCACCACGGCCGCACTCCAGCGATATATGGTGCGTGTCCGCAGATGGGCACGTTCCAGCGGACTGAGCAGCACTCTGCCCTGCTGGGATTGGAATGCATCCCGACGATCATGGAACTGCTTGATCTGCTGACTGTCTGCGAACAAGACATGCAGGGACGATGCGGCGACCTTCGATTGTCTGGCCACCAGACTGCGTGATTTCATGTTTCCCGCGATATCGGCCAAGGCCAGCCATGGCAGGCACAATTGCACCCATGCTTCATACGGCTCCTTGCCGAACATCATGGCTATGGCCATGCCAAAACTGCGGAGCAGCCTCCACAGCCAGACGATAAACCAGGACGACATGGCCAGGTCCGTGTACAGATACCGCTGTTGGGAGCGATGCACCGTCATCGCATGATTGACCGTGTGATCGTCCTTAAGCGGTTCCCCGCCTCGCGTACGAATGCCCTCATACCGTGCGCGACGATGTGATATCTCCGCTTGCGGGACAACCACCACGCGTCCGCCGCTCAGGCAGACACGGCGGCAGAAATCAACCGATTCGCTGTAGGTGGTCAGCCAGGCATTGATGCCCCGCAGTCGCGTGAATTGCGACATGGACACCAGCGCGCCTGCCAGCGACACCGCAAACACATCCTGCCGCCCGTCATACTGCTCCTGATCGGGTTCTCCATCGACCACCAGGGAATGCACGGCGTGGTGACCTGCATACATACCGACATCATGCAGATGGGAGCCTTCCCAATCGCACTGTTTGCACCCGAGCACACTGGCGCCCGGCGTATTGCGCCACGCCTCAAGCAATCGTTCAAGGCATGAGTCATCCGAAGGGCGGGAATCATCATGGAGCAGCCACAATGCGCGGGGAGCGTCATCCAGATCGGCACGATCCAATGCCCGGCTGACCGCATCGCCGAAGGAGCGTGCGCCCTTGGCCGAGACGATGTGAATAATCACATGCTTGGACTGCGGCACCTCCATCACCGGCCCCGATGGCGAGGGGATGACCTCGAACGAGGTGGTTATCCTCGAACTGGTGCGCCCGGTCGCGTCGGCGATGATGACGACTCCCGGAAGAACATTCTGCGTCAATACCGAACGCAATGTAGACCGGAGGAAACGCATATCCTCCTCAACGGTGATCACAGCCGTAATGCCGGTATCCACATCCTGCCTATGCGTATATGGTCGAGAAGACATGGCGTCGGCCAACGCCTCATGAATATCGCTATTACCTGTCGGACTCATAAACTCCCAGTGTACGCACCAGACTTGAAGGGGGTGTGTGGAGCTACGCCCGCTCCCGGTGCTCTCGCTTATATCGACGGCGTTCGCGCTCGCTCATGCCACCCCAAATACCGAATCGCTCATCATGGTCGATGGCCCATTTCAGGCATTGCTCACGCACTTCGCATTTTGCGCACACACGTTTGGCATCACGGGTCGAGCCCCCCTTTTCCGGGAAGAACGCCTCCGGATCGGTTTGCGCGCACAACGCCTTGTGCTGCCAAGATACATCGCCATCAGGTCGGAATAGTCCCCACAATTCGTGCCATGGCTCTTCGGCTGAATCGTCGACCACACCCCACATGCGATTCTCCTTGCCTATTGAGCTTTTCATACGGACTAAATTACACACATGCAATTTCGGTTTTGTCAAATTCTTTCTCGTGTCATTACATCATTTTTATGGAACTGTGTGCTATGGCGTGAACGCGATGCCCTGACGCCGTTGCACATGATATTGTGCCGTTCCTGCGCAGGAACACCATAGCGCAGGAACACCCGGCGGATGCTGTGTCAAAGTGTCATTCAGACAATCGACAGTTTCAGGAGGGGTTATGACGCAGGAATCAGGTGGGGCGGATCCGCATATCAACCCGCCAAGCTTCATTCCTGCAGGAAATCGACGCACCCGGCCTTCCGGGCAGGTGCCACGCTCCTTCGCCCCCGCCCGAACCTCGCGCCAGTCAGGTCAGGCTCCATCGGCCCGTCCGTCCGTCACGGGAAATGACATCGAAGAGCCTCAACTGAACGCCAACGCCACGGCAAGCGCCAACGTCGCGGACAACGGCAGACGGACTCCGCCCAGTTTTTCTCCGAAAACCGGACGCGCCACTCGCAGCACGGCTCCGGATGCCGCCGCACCGCGCAGCATTCCGCCGTCGCGAGCGCGGATGTCTTCCGGCTCATCCCGCAACGCCGTGCGCAATCCGTCGGATATGCCGGTTTCCCGGCCCTCATCGCCAGCAGCAAACGTGTCCACGAAGTTCAGCCATCTTGGCCGGCCGGCGGCGGCAACGGCGAAAACGGTAACGGCACGCCGTCCGCGAGCCTTACGCATCACCCTATGCGCAATCGCGGTACTGGTGGCGGCGTTGATTCTTTCCGTTTTCGGTGCCTGGCAATGGGTGGACAGCAAACTGAATCGGAGCGACTGGCTGACCGACACCCCCAACACGCCGGCCTCGACTTGGCTGATTCTTGGCTCCGATGAGCGTGACGGTTCCACCGATTACGGCGGCGTAGACAATATCTCTGGCTTCAGGACCGATACGATTCTGGTGCTGATCAAGCCCAAAAGCGGGCCGAGTTCGTTGGTTTCCATTCCCCGCGATTCGCTCATGAACGTCGATAACCAGTACATGAAAATCAATGCGGTGGCGCTGATTGCGGGCAAGAAGGCTTTGGTAAGCAACGTCGAGCAGATCACCGGCCAGAAAATCGATCATGTGGCACAGATCAAGTTCGGCGGTCTGCAGAACGTGGTGAACGCCTTGGGCGGTATCGAACTGTGCTATGACGAGGATGTTCAGGATTCCTATTCCGGACTGAACTGGAAGGCGGGATGCCATACGGCGGATGGTTCCACCGCATTGTCCTTCTCTCGTATGCGATATGCCGACGCGCGAGGAGACTTCGGACGCAACGAACGCCAGCGACAGGTCATCTCGGCCATCGTCAAGAAGGCTTCCAGCAGTGAGACCCTGACCAATCCGTCCAAAATCGTGGCAGTGTCCAATGCCGCGATGAGCGCACTCACCGTGGACGAGAAGACCAACCCTTACACGTTGCTCACCATGGCGTTGGCGTTCAAAAGCGCCACCGGCTCGAATGGCATCTCCGGCAGCGTGTACTGGTCCGACCCCGATTATTACGTTGATGGCGTTGGTTCCTCGGTGCTGCTTGACGACGCCAAGAACACCGAACTGTTCAATCAACTTGCCGACGGCACGTATAAGGCCGGCACCGTGGGCAATCTGGCGGAAGGCTGACCGACGCTTTCCCGGAGCCCATCGGCTTCATCATCGGCGCATGATCGTCACCGTTGCCTACACCGCCAATCATGCACGGGCAAAATGTCATGTGGATAACTCGGCAAGCTAGAACCACATACCTTGATTCGGCTTGCGCTTTCGGCATGCGTTCCCCCACGCTGGAAGCATGACATCACAGCAGAACGATTCGAAGCGACATTCCGTCCATACGGCATCCGCCGTATCCCGGGCGAAGCACCGTTTGGGCGCGCCGCCATTGCGCGCCCGCCTGACCATGTTTGCCGCGGCATGCCCGATGATCGCGCAGGCATTGATGATGGTCATACTGCTGTTGCACGGGCAATGGCTGTTCGCCGCCATGATCGCACCGGGCATATTCGCCTGTCTCGTGTCCCTGCTGCTGACGCTCCCCTCGCCTCCAGGCCCGGAGAAGGCTCCCGATCCGCAACAGGCAACGATCGATGTCGGTATCACGGGCGACGCCGATGACCGCGCCGCAGACCTCCGTCATGCGCCGTCGCAGCCGATAGAATCGCTGCTGCACTTCGCACGCCTGCCATGGCGCGCCATTGTGGGCCGCTGGCTTGAACCCCTTGACCTTGCGGTGCCGATCGGCATGACCGGAAGCGAGCCGCTGATGCTCGATCTGAACCGTCAGGGGCCGCATGCTCTGGTGGCCGGCACCACTGGTTCCGGAAAATCCGTGTTGCTGCAAAGCTGGTGTCTGGCGCTCGCCTCGATGAACGGGCCTGAGCATCTGAATTTCGTGTTCTTGGATTTCAAAGGCGGTTCCGCGTTCCGCAAACTCGAACGGTTGCCGCATACCGTGGGCAGCGTATGCGATCTGGATCTGGCGCATGCCGTACGCGCGTTGCGTGCGCTGGAAGCCGAACTGACACGCCGTGAACAGCTGTCCGCCGCTGTCCATGCTTCCGATATCCGCGATATGGTCAATCCGCCACCGCGCCTGATCGTGGTCATTGACGAATTCCATGCCCTGAAGGACCAGCTCCCGGATTATGTGAATCGTCTGGTGCGTATTGCCTCGCTCGGCAGGTCACTGGGCATGTATCTGATCGCCTGTACGCAGAATCCCATGGGTCAGGTCAGTGCCGATATGAAGGCGAATATGTCCGTCAGCATTTGTTTACGGGTTCGGGACCGTCTGCAATCATGCGAGCTGCTTGGCGATGGTCGTGCCGCCGACCTCAGTCCGGCAATGCCCGGTGCGGCGTTCTGCAACGATTCCGAACAGGTGACGGCATTCCGCTGTGCAACGGCACGCGATATCGATGCGGTGTGCCGCCAGATCGCGTTCGCATCGCGGTTCGTCGGAAGCCCGCCGCAACCGTCCCTGTTTACCGCGCCACTCCCCCGGCACGTAAAAGACCGGACTGTGGCCGACCACGCACCGCAACGCATTCGATTTGGACTTGCCGACGATGGCATCAACCTGCGAGAGGCGACGGTATCCCTCACCGGTGGCAATATCGGTGTCATCGGCCCGCAGGGGCGCGGCAAAACCACGTTGCTGAAAACATTGGCTCGACACGCCAGCATGGCTGATGGCTTGGCGGTACGTGTCAGTTCCCCGCATCGTCGGGTATGGAGCTCGCAATGGCTTCATGGCGGCCGCTGCACGCCGTATGCCAGCTCGGATGCACCACCGCCTCCGCATATCGTGTGGTTCGTCGACGACGCCGATGAGTTGTTCGACCCATTCCGCACCGACGAGCAGGCGCTGTCTTTCACACATGCGTTGGCCGATGAGTCCGTCAGCGTGGTATTCGCCGTCAGCACGATTCGCCCGATACGTATACCGGAGCATTGCAATACCAGAATCGTGTTCCCGTGCGGGGAGAGAACGTCCGATCTTATGGCCGGAGTCCCCGCTCGCCTATTGGATATGATGAGTCATATCGATGCCGACAACGCGGGCCGGGCCGTGCTCATCGAGGGCACATCGGCATGTCTGGTGCAGTGCGCTTCGTGAAAACTTCGGTTTTTTCTCGGCAAAACCTCTTGAAAATCACCACGGTTCGTGGTTACCTTGGTACTGGACTTAAGGAACAACACCAGCCACGGGGCTTTTAAGGGAGGCAAGCAATGAGCAGCGCTTTTGATTGGCGAGCCAAGGCCGCATGTCGTGACAAGGATCCGGAACTCTTCTTCCCGGTGGGCAACACCGGTGCAGCCTATCAGCAGATTGAGGAGGCCAAGGCCGTGTGCCGCACCTGCAAAGTGATTGACGCATGCCTGAAGTGCGCACTGGACACCAATCAGGATTACGGCGTGTGGGGCGGCTTGAGCGAAGATGAGCGTCGTGCGCTGAAGCGCCGCGCCATGCGCGCCCGCCGTTCTCAGGCCATGCAGATGCAAATCTGATGTTTTGATTATCGCTTCGTCATACTAGGAAACCCTCCCGCTTGGGAGGGTTTCCTCATTTCGGGCTGCGCATCACTCGTCCTGAGCAGCCCTGAGCTTCATATCAAGCACCACGCGGGTGCCGCCTTCGCGGCGCGGCTCCCAATGCACGGAACCACCGAAATCATTGGTCACAAAGGTGTTGATGATCTGCGTGCCCAAACCGGAACCGGAAGAACGAGCCAATCCACCCTGTTCTTCGGAGCCGAGACCGGAACCGTCATCCTCGACCACCACATTGAGGTTCGGGCCGGAGCGGCCCACGGAAATCGTGATATGGCCATCCTTGCGGCCTTCGAACCCATGCTCCACCGAATTGGTGATGAGCTCGGTCAGCACGAGGGACAGCGGCGTGGCATCCTGAGCGGGCATCATGCCGAACTTGCCCATGTAGTTGATATCGATGTGCTGGTCTTTCATCGTGGCTAGGTCCACGGCCATGCGCAGCAGGTTGGCGATCACCTTGTCGAAGTCGACGACCTCGTCGGCGGTCTGGCTCAATCCCTCATGCACCATGGCAATGGTCTGCACGCGGCGTTGCGCCTCCTGCAATTCCTTCTTGACCTCATCCGACTTGGTCTTACGAGCCTGAAGCCTCAGCAATGCGGAGACGGCCTGCAGGTTGTTCTTGACACGATGGTGAATCTCGGAAATCGTAGCGTCCTTGGTCTGCAGCTCCTGCTCACGACGGCGCAGCTCGGTAACGTCACGGCATAGCAGAATCGCTCCGATACGGCCGTTGTTGTCATACAAGGGCAACGAGCGCATCGAGACGGCGGAACGGTTGGCGTTGAGTTCGGAGTCGACCGCGGCTTTGCCTGTCAACACCAACGGCAGGCTTTCCGGAACAGGGTCGTTCTCCTTCAATAGCTGTGTGCCAAGTTCGCTGAGGTAATGGCCAGGCATGGTGGTCAGCAAACCGAGACGCCTAAAGCAGCTGATGGCGTTCGGGGCTGCGTATCGAACCACACCGTCCATGGTCAGGATGATGAAGCCGTCCGCCACGCGAGCGATATGGCGTTGGCTCATCACCGAATCCTTGTAGGGGAATTGGCCTCGCGGAATCATCTCGTACAGATGCTTGCCGGCGTTGATGCTTTCCGACTCATATCGGCCGTTGGATTCTCGTGTGGCCATATTGGTCTCACGCACGACCAAGCCCAAGGTCTTGCCATTGTGCCGAACCGGCGCGTACACGTTGCAGACGGTCGCCTTGCCCACGGTTCTCAATACCGTGGAGCGGAACACCACGCTGGAGAGCATGGCGGCGTCCAATTCGCCGACCATGTCGTCCGGCATGACGTTTCCCACCACGTCTTCCGCCCGCAGCGTCATAACGGTGGATGGACGGCATTGCTCGGCCACCACGTATTTGCCATCGCCATCCTGTACCAGCAGCAGCAGATCGGCGAAACTCAAATCGGCGATCACCTGCCAATCGGCAACGAGATGATGCAGCCACTCGCGGTCCTCGTCGTCGAAGTCGGGGCGCGTTGCAAGGATGTGTGAAAAATCAGCCATGCCCCTATCATACGCAGACACGTCGCCGCCATCGCGGCAAGCCACACGGGCAAGTACGACGACTATGACGACATCGCATCTTCAATACCGCGCCAATCGCGTTGCGCGGCTTCCCGTCCGTGGCCAAGGTGCCGGCATGTTGCTTATCGTACACGGCAAGCATCACGTACAGTTTGATATCCGAAGCCGCCACCATATTGCCGGCATTGCTGTGTCCATGGAACCCATCATCGCGTTTGCCTGCGCTTTGGTGTGATCGACGCCAGGACGCCCGGCGGGAGATTCAGGAGAAGCAAGTGCCGCCGGATTGGCCTCGGGCTGCTCCAATGGGCTTCCGCACTGCGAACAGAAGGCATTTCCTTGCTCGTTGGCAAACCCACACTCCGTGCAATGCACCATCGCCGAGCCCTTTATTGCTGCGACGTTCTCATCTTCGGATTCCATAGTATCGCCGCCATTGGGTGATAGTGTTCGCGCGAGTCGGTATTGACAAGCATAAAAGTTACGCTAACGTAGGTTACGGCAGCGTAAGAAGCGTATCGTCAACTCGTGAAACGGGGGCATCACCATGGCATCAACAACCGGCGACTCGGAAAAGACGATGCATCACGACGCTCATAACAGCGCGACGATTGCAGAGGATGCCACCATCGCATCCAAGCGTCAGGCGGCTATCGAGGCGCGCGAACAGGCGTTGCAGGCCAAGGCTGATGCCGTACGGGCCAAGGCCCAGTTCAAGGCCGAGGCCATTCGAGCCAAAGCCGAGGAGAAGGCCCGGCACAAGCTCGCCAAAGCGGAGAACCGTGCGCTGAAAATCGAGGGCATTGCCCCTGCGGAAGTGGAACGCAAGATTCGTCTCGACGTGCACGGACGGCCAAAGCCGTTGATGCGCGGCTGGATTCACGCGATTGCCGCTCCCCTGTCATTGGCGGCAGGCATCGTGCTTATATGCTTGGCACATGGCGCGAGTCTGAAGTGGGCGTGTGCCGTGTTCATGACAGCGTCGCTGATTCTGTTCACCAATTCGGCCTGCTACCATCTGGGCGATTGGAGCCCGCGCGTCACCGATGTGCTGCGGCGTATCGATCATGTCAACATCTTCCTGCTCATTGCCGGCACGTATACCCCGGTTTCGTTTGCGCTGGAACCGTTCTGGCGCAATGTGATCATCATATCGATGTGGGCGTGCACGGCCATCGCCATCGTGATTCATGTGATCTGGATCAATGCACCACGCTGGCTGTATACGGTGGTGTACATCATCTTCGGCATCTACGGCCTGGCTTATATGGTGATGTTCTGGAATTCGCCATATGCGGGGCCAGCCGTGGTGGTGCTGCTGTGCGCCGGCGGTGCCTGCTACATCCTCGGCGCCATCGTCTACGCCTTGCGCAAGCCCGACCCTTGGCCTCGCGTCTTCGGATTCCATGAGATTTTCCACTGCGGAACGGTGGCCGGATATGCCTGCCATATGGTGGCCATCTACATGGTGATCGTCTCGCTGTGGCAATAAGCGCTACGACATATAAGTATGCCCCCGCCTACGGGGGCATACCAGTCACTTAACTCAGGCCAGCGGCTTGGCGGCCTTGACAGTCACGGACAGCTCGCGGCCGTTCGGTGCGGTGTAGGAAACGACGTCGCCCACCTTGGCGCCCTCGATGGCCTTGCCAATCGGGGAATCCGGGGTCATGATGTCGTAGTCAGTGCCGGCCACGATGTCACGGCTGCCGAGCACGTAGGTCATCTCGTTGCCGTTGAGCTCGATGGTCACCACAGAGCCCTCGCCCACGGTGCCTTCCGGAGCATTCTCGATGATCTTGGAATCGCGCAGCTTGACGGTGAGCTCGGTGATGCGGCCCTCGTTCTTGCTCTGCGCCTCACGGGCGGCCTGGTAGCCGCCGTTCTCGGACAAGTCGCCCTCGGCACGCGCCACGGCGATCTTGTGCGCGATTTCCTCACGCAGCTCACCTTCACGATGGGCGAGCTCTTCCTTCATCTTGTTGTATGCTTCCTGCGTCAGCAGGTAGACCTTGTCCTCAGCCATATCGTCCTCCTGAACCGTTGTCGATGCTGAAACAATCTTCGTTATTTATGACAAAACGCCGGCTATGACCCCGGCGTTCGTCATGTGCTGACCTACGGTCAGCGGGTGGAAATGATGTCGATGACGAACACCAGCGTGTCCTCGCCGCCGATGCCGGCCTGCGGGATGCCGCGGGAACCGTAGCCGTATTCCGGCGGAATGGAAACCACCAGACGCGAACCCACGTTATGGCCCGGCACAGTCTGGTCCCAGCCCTTGATGACCTGTCCCACGCCGATGCCGAAACTGGCGGGCTGATGACGGTCGAAGCTGGAGTCGAATGGGGTGTCCTTACCCCACACCACGCCGTGGTAGTTCACGGTGACGGTGTCGCCGCGACGCACGATCGGGCCGTCTCCCTCGGTCAGCTCCACAACCTTGAGGCCCTTCGGGGCTTCGGGCGTCGGGAACTCGATAACGGGCGTGGTGCCAAATTCGGCGTTCACCTGAGGCATCTGATCTGTCATTAGTCCTCCTTCAAAGACACAATGCGCCCTACCTTAGCACCATCGGCGAATCGGCGGTAGTCCTTCATCCCTGTGCGATACGACACGCTGGCCGTATACGTCAATTCCGGTCATCATGCTGGTGAATACCGGACATGTCAATCAGCATTCGACGACATTGACGGCAAGTCCACCCTTGGAGGTCTCCTTGTATTTGGCCATCATGTCTTCACCGGTCTGCTTCATGGTTTCGATGGCCTGATCAAGGGTCACGATGTGTGAGCCGTCGCCGAGCATGGCCATACGCACGGCGTTGATGGCGGTGTTGGCGGCCATGGCATTGCGCTCGATGCATGGAATCTGCACCAATCCGCCCACCGGATCGCAAGTCAGACCCAAGTTGTGTTCGATGCCGATCTCAGCAGCATTTTCCACCTGTTCCGGCGTGCCGCCTACGACTGCGGCAAGTCCGGCCGCCGCCATCGAACAGGCCGAGCCGACTTCGCCCTGGCAACCGACTTCCGCACCGGAAATTGAGGCGTTGCGTTTGAACAGGTATCCGATGGCACCGGCGGTCAGCAGAAACGTGACCACGCCCTGTTCATTGGCGTTGTCCACGAAATGCCAGTAATAGTGAAGCACGGCGGGAATGATGCCGGCGGAACCGTTGGTCGGAGCGGTTACGATGCGCCCGCCTCCGGCATTCTCCTCAGAGACGGCCAAGGCGAAGAGATCCACCCATGCGGCGTCGGAAGACTCGAGCACGGCGTCTTTGCGCCGGCTGTCGCGGCGCAGCACATCGGAATTCGAGGCGAGACGCCGATACATTTTCGGCGCGCGGCGGGGTACGTCAAGGCCACCGGGCAATGTGGGTTCCGCCGAGGTGCATCCGTGGTCCACACAGGCGCGCATAACACGCCAGATGGCATCAATATCGGATCGGACCTGGATGCCCGAGCGTGAAGCGGTTTCGTTGGCCCATACAAGTTCGGCGATGCTGAGATGATGTTCCCGGCATAACGACACCAGTTCGGTGCATGATGAGAACGGGTAGGGTGCCTCGACGCCGAAATCAGTGGATGATGACTCGTCCGCATCGGCAAAGGAGACGCCTTCCGAAGGGCGTTCATGAATGCCGATCATCGGGTCTTCGGGAGCGCCTTTGCGCACGAATCCGCCGCCGATGGAATACCAGACCTGTTCGTCGACCAAGCTTGCGGCGGCGTCGAACGCCTGGAATCGCATGCCATTGGGGTGCGCGGCCATGCGCTTCCATTGTTCGAACACCACGTCACGGTCGTAGTCGAAATGGATGCGTTTGAGGCCGGCGAGGTTCAGAGTATCATCCAACGCGCAGATCTCGCGGATGTGCATCATGTGGTCGGTATCCACGGTGGCCGGCAGATTGCCTTCGAGCCCAGCCATCGCAGCACGATCGGTGCCGTGGCCGAGACCGGTCAGCGCCAGAGAACCATAAAGCGTGATTTTGACACGTGCGGTGCGATCGACCAAATGGTCGGCCTGCAACGAGGAGGCGAAAGCATGTGCCGCGACCATCGGGCCTACGGTGTGCGAGGATGAAGGTCCGACGCCGATGGTGAACATGTCAAGCACACTGAACATTTGGCTCCTTCTCCCCTGCTGGTTCGGCATGCCGGTGTTACCAGGCGTCATACCATCACGATATCGTATCCCAGCCCAGCGCCCGGAATCGCTTTCGCCTTGTGCGATGATGGCCGCGCGCGTCATGCCGGCGAGCGATAAGTCAGTCAGTGAGACAGTGCGGAGAACACCATGACCAGTACGATGATACCGATGATGGCCAATACGATCTGCACCACCATCAGCCCGATGGTCAGTCCCTTCTTGGTGGCGATTTTGGGCGCGTACGCCTGTGCCAACAGGAAGGCGATGAAGCCGAACACCGCGTAGTTGACGGTCAGGGCCATCACATCGCCGTTCGACAACACCACGCCGTTCAGCGGCTGGTTCAGCGTGTTCATCATCGCGCTCATCACGAACATGCCCCACACGCCGTAGCCGATTAATCCGACGACGCCGTACAGCCATGGCTTGAGTTTGTCGTTGGCACGCAGGGTCAGGGCTTCGGCACACCACAACAGGGCGAAGCCGACGATGTAGGTGAACGCCACGGCGATCAGTATCACGATAGTCGCCCATGGCAGGAGTGCGGCCACATTGCCGATCATGGACAGATAGAATCCCGAGCAGGCGATGGCACCAACGGTGAGTGCAGTGCCCGCAATGACGGCTTGGGCAAGCATGGTGGGCAGTGCGCCTTGTTCGACTCGTTCGACATCGGTCCAGCGTGAAGCCATGTGGATTCCTCGTTTCATCAGGTACATCGTCACAACGCCACATAGCCTAACGGCCTTTTGTTTCGGCCTTATAAGCTCTCCACATAGTGAGCTGCGAGCCCCCTCTGACGAGGGGGGCTGTCGGCGAAGCCGACTGGGGAGAGACCACGGCACAGCCGCAAAAACGGCATCGGCCACAGGCCGATTTCAAGGTGCCTCCGGTGGGACTCGAACCCTACGGAGAAAAGCCGCTTAGACCTACTCCCGTCTCGATTATGCGGCTCTCGAAACCTCATTTGCCCACATTTTGCCCACATTCTCGCGCGCCAGCATCTCACCCATGCGCTCCGACAGCTCGTCCAGATCATCATCGAAAAGGTCGGCGTACACGTCCAACGTCATGGCCGCGCTCTTGTGCCCCAACTGCCGTTGCACGGCCTTCACGTTCGCGCCCGCTCTGACCATGAGACTCGCGGCCGTATGCCTCAGGTCATGGATTGTGAGGTGGCCGGGTATGCCGGCACGCCGCAGGCCGACCGACAGCCAACCGTCATCGCGGCTCGCATTACCCCACTCGCGTATCATCATGCCCTCGCGTCCCGGCTGTTCAAATAACAGGTCGCCGGGTTTCCGGTCTGCGCACAGTCTGCGCATAATCGGGTCCAGCACGACCGGGTACATGATGGCGCGGGCCTTGTAGGTCTTGGTGTCATCGGGGATGATGACGCCGCCCACCATCGGCGCGCTCACTCCTATATATATACGATGCTTTTCAAGATCGACGTCCATCACTCTCAGGGGTATGAGTTCGCCCCATCGCATGCCGCATAGTCCAAGCACGAGGACGAGGTCTCGTCTCCATGGGGTGACGCTGCCTGCCAGCCGGTCAAGCTGTTCGGCGGTGAGATACACATGCTTCTTCCTGCGCTTGCGTGGCAGTTCGATGCCCCTCGCTGGATTGTCCGGAATACGCCGGTCTTTCTTCGCGTCGTCCAATATTCCGGCGAGCACGCCGTGGGCGCGGAGGACGACGCTGGCGCTTCGGGGTTTGGCGAGCACAATCTCGTTGCCCCGCTCGTCCTTGACGGTCTTGCCCTGGCTGATTCCGGTGACCCATTGTTGCGCCGTCTCGCGGGTGACGGCGGATACCGGGGTGTTGCCCCATTCCGGTTTCACCCACTTCTCCCATGCGCCTTCGAGGTTCCGGTAATGGCTGGGCTTGGTGCTTAGCTTCTTCTTGGCCAACCATGCCGGTGCCAGTTCTCCGACCGTGGCCTTGCCGGCCTGCGGGTCGATGTACGTGCCTTCGGCCTTGGCGACGGTGACTCGTTTCGCCGCCCAATTTTCCGCGTCTACCTTCCGTTTGAATCCACGCTTGTCGGTCTGGGTTCCGTCCGGCTTGCGATACCTCACACGGTATCTGGTTTCGCCTTTGCTGGTCTTGTATCTGGTGACGTTCGCCATGGCTCAGTCCTCCCCCATCTTAGAATTGGAAACATGGGAGATATTCAGGACGAGCCAAAGATGATCGGGGCAGGTCTCACGCCGACCACGGTGGCTAACAGCATCCTGCGCCGCGCATTCGGCACAGGCGAACACGTCACCCCCATGAAACTCCAGAAGCTTCTGTTTTTCGTCACATGCTTGTACCAGAGATACACGGGCCGCAGACTGCTCACCGAATCGTTCCAGCCTTGGCAGTATGGGCCCGTTTGCCGCAGCGTCTACGACGAGTTCAAAGGATTCGGTGGCAAGCCGATTAATAGGTATGCTCAGGATGCTTTGGGCAAAGTCACTGCTGTGGATGAGTCCAGCAGTCCTTCCCTGCGTAAGGCCTTGAATCTTGTATGGGAGAATATGGGCGACTTGTCCGCCGTCAAACTTTCCCGCGTCACGCATCGTCCTAATTCCGCATGGTCTCAGGCTGTGGCCGGGCATAAGACGTTCATCAGCAACCGCGCCATGGCGAACGATCACACTTTCGACAATCTGCTGGGAATGTGACCGATGTGCGAGAATAACGAGAACACGGTTGTCCCCGATGACGCGGATGAGGACATTCCTTTCCCAGGAGGTCCTTCTTCCGAGGATGTCTCTGAAGGCGATGGCAATAGACGCAAGACCGTTGAAAATGTGCCAAAGACTCAGGGAATAGATCCGGAGAAACAGCACAATTGGTGGATCGAGAATCTCAAGAACATCGCCGCTCTTGGCATAGTGGCGTTTTGCCTCATAACGATTGCCGTATTCGCCATCTTGCAGTTTGTGTGGCATGGCAACGGCGATGTCGATTCCCTCTCCAAGGCTTCTGACGTGTTCAAACTGATTGCTACGACGGCGTTGGGTTTCCTGTTCGGCCGTAATTCCAAATAGCATTTCGGGTATGCTTCGCCCCGTGTAGGATAGTGGGCGAAGCGTCCTCCTTTCCAATAAGCAAGCTGGTCGATGTTTCATCGCCCTGTTGGCGCTGCAACGCCGGCAGGGCAATATTTTTATCTAAGCGATTAACGCATACGTCTCCCCGGCTCGTAGAATCAAGGTATGGGTAAACATGGGACGAAGAAGACCACAGCGCAATCTGTCATAATGACAGTTCTGTCCGTTCTGTGCTATACGGCGGGCGCGTTCTGCGCGCTGTTCGTTTTTGTCGGCGCTTGGCCCATGCTCATCTTCACAGCGTTCTTCATCTTTATCGGCATGTTCGCCTGGAAACATCGATTCGACAGCAACGGTGATAAACCAACTTCCTCTCGAAACACTATTGACGAAGCCGCGGTATGGTGGAAACCGACAAATACGATTCCGGTTCACGCTAAGCAGCATGTTTCCGGAGCGATCGAATACCTCGTCTACAACTACAACGAGCCGGTTGTGGCGAATATTCCGCGAGACAGGATATTCACCGCTGAAATCATTCGACGCAGGATGAACGTGCCTTTCCACGGAAACAGGGATCTCGGCTATGTCCTCGGAGGCGGTAACGGCAACGGCTATGTGCTTTCCTACAACGGCGCACCGTTCGGCGTGATTCCGAATGACAGGCTCTGCGCCTATCTTGATGACGTCCACGCACGCACCATCAGCTGCGTCTGGCATGAATGGTACGAACCGACCATCAAATCGATCAAGGCTCTCGCTCCCTCCACGCGAAGAAGCCGCAGCGAACAAACCATAGCGTCTATGATCGGTGCCGGCAAATGGGATAGCGTGGACAATGTCGATTCTATCAAGGTCAACGATTACAAGCAGCCTAATGCGATGGCGGACAGCCTGCTGTCCGGAAGGAGCTTCATGGACGTCGAGGTGTCCTTGGATATGATTCCGACGCCCAAGGGCTCTTCCGCCAAACCGCATGTCGGGATATTCCATGGCGATGTGGTTCTGTTCGAGTTCGACGCGAGGAAGATGGTCTATGGAGAGCTGGTGCGCCACGCCGGCCGGAACGCACTGGCCCGAGTCGAAAAGAAACTGTTCAGCGAGGGGAACGACAGCCCTTATTACTCCATCATGCTTGTGTTCCAATCAGACACCTCCTCTCAGGCGCGATTACTGCAAAGTCATGTAGGCATTGCTGATAATCGGTGATGGTTTGTATGGTCAGGTCGAGCTCCGAGGCTATGAGCCAAGGCGCTCCTTCGTATGTTTGTTCTGCTTGACGGTATTTTTGCGAATCTACTAGGAGCCGCGCGGCCTCCAATCTGGTACGTTGCTCGTGCATTCCGCATTGGTAGTCGGCGTGCAGCCAATGGACGAGTTCGTGTATGAGCACGCATTTTTTTGCGGTGTATGTAAGTCTTCTGTCTATGAGAATGACGCGGTTTGCTTCTGAGTAGCAACCCCACATATTGTCTAAGATGTCGCTTTCTACGGTGACATCTATTCCGCTCGAATAAATCGCCATGCGCATGGGGCCATAGTTCATGTGCGTGTCGAACGGAATAAGGCGTTTCATGCCGATGCTTCTCCATCGTGGTTCATGTAATAGTCCTTTCCCTCTGCTCCGTAAGCCGCAAGGCTGACATCGCTCTTGTGTGCCAGACGTTTTGTCTCCGCTATCCGCGATGCCGTTTGCGCTTTCTCGTAGGCGATGCGGGTTATGTCGGCGGCGTTTGCTCCGAGCGCTTTGCATAGATCTCCAAACACATCGATGGGAATTTGTCTTTGTCCTTTTAGATAGCGAAGAACGGTGACGGGACTCAGTCCGACTTCTTCTGCGATGTCATCGTTGGTTTTTCCCATGCGGGCTTTTTGGGCTCGAAGCTCTTCTGCGATGGCTTCGGCAAATTGATCTCCATATTCGGTCATGGATAAAGAATAACACATATCGGGGAGGAAATTAACCATATAGATTAAAAACTAACTTGACTAACTATCCAAATGGTGCTTATATTAACCATATGGTTAATCAAGAAAGCACCACAAAACAGGTGGCAAATAAAATCGCAGCCGCGCTGGAAGCCGCGAAGCGCTCCGTTAAGTGGCTTTCCGACCAATCAGGGACACCCTATGTGACCCTTCGTCGACAGCTCAGCGGGAAAGCCTCCATTTCCATTGGTCAGATTGCCGTTTATGCGGATTGTCTGCGTGTTGAACCGATGACAATGCTCCCTGACTCATTCATAGCGCTCGCTGGCAAGGAGGAGGCGTGATGGTGTGGCAGCAGTGGTTCTTCATCATCGTGTTCGTGCTGTCGATCATCTTCAACGTATTGCAGGTCGGACAGAAACGCGAGCCCCTGACTCCCGGGGCTGCGGCCGTGTGCGTCGTCACCGCACTCGTGTACATCGCAGTCATTCTCAGCATCAAAGGAGCAGCGTGATGGTGTGGTGGAAGCGTGACGGAAAGGCCCGCCAGCCTGAGGAGCCCCTGCCCGAGCCGCTGCCCTGCCCGGTATGCAACGGCCATGCCGAGGCGGTGATTGATATGTACACGATTGGCGGTTACGCGGGTCAAGACGACTTCTGGGGATGCAGGTGTTCCGTATGTGGCTACGGGTTCTTCGGCGCCACCGGTGGCCCGAGAAGCGAGCGTGAGGCCATCAGCCGATGGGAAATACTGGTCAGGAACACGCTTGACGTCATAGCCGAGCCGCTGGAGGAATGCCCGAAATGCCATATCGCCCCGGAGGTCAAGCAAAACGTCGTGGAAGGGCAGGCGTTCCTCCAATGCCCGAAATGTTTCGAAGCCGTTTGCGGCGACGCCCCCGTGGCGGTCAAGTTCAAGTGGAACCGCCGATGCAGACGCAGGCAGGCGGCGAAGCTCAAGGCGGCGCGACAGGCCAGATTGCTGGAACGAGTCATAGGAGAGGACGTGGATTGATGAATGCCAAGGATTACGGCCATCACTTCAGCGGCTATCGCAAGCCGGAAGCCACCGAACAGTCCCGTGGCTTCATGCACCGTCTCGTGCTCTGGATCGTCGCGTACGCGGTGTGCGTCGGCTGGATGATGACTCACATGGGGTGCGCGCATCCCATCGAAAACGGCATCGCCGCGCTCATTGGCTTCGGGCTCGTTCCCCTGCGGCTCCTGTGCCTCGTTTTGAGCGAGGCGGGCGTCGAATAACAGTCTTGCCGGACGGCGTGGAAAACCGGCCGGCCAAGCGGAAGGAAAACCGGTAACCCACGTGATAACTGAAAAAACAACTGACAGATACGGTGTCAGTTTTCTTGAACCGGCGTCGGCCTGCTACCAGCGTTTACTATTCGGGCCGGCGTCACGGGCGGTGCAGGTTGCCCCCAGTCAAGATCGCGTAGGTCATGTATGCGCAGCAAAGACCGGGACCACGGTTCGACTCCGTGGCCGTCCACGAACGCAAGTTCAAAAAAAAAGAAAGCCCCCGCTGGCACGGGGGCGAAGAAAGAAACTCCACTGGAAAGGATACCCCAATGAGTGCGCCGATACCAAACCTGATGACGGTGGAACAACTCGCCGAACATTACGGGAAGGCGAAGAAGACCATCCAGAACAAGCTCACGCGAGGCTGGGGGCCGACGCCGGTCACCGACCCCGACACCATGCAGGTGCTGGGCTTCGAGGTCGAGGAGGTGGCCCGTTTTGACCGCATCAACAAGCAGACGCGCAAGCAGCGCCTCTACGCCTGAACAGGCTTGGGACAAGCTGCTGGGCCGGTTCCTCACGGACACGGACATGCGCCGCATCCTCTGGGAGACCGACCGCGAAACATTCAGAATCATGCTGCTGAAATCAATCGAACGACTCATACCAACCACAAGCGGAGGAAAGAAACAATGAGCGAACACATCACGCGACTGGCTGAGCGCCTGCAACAGCAGGTCGGCGAATCGCACAACAAGCCGACCGTCAAGCAGTTCGAGGAAATGCTCACAGACGCATTGGACGCCGAGCACCTGACCGTCGAACCAGACACGGACGAACCGGAGACGGAGACGGAGGATGACGTGCCGGAAGGCTTCGAACGCCTCGTAAATGGCGCGTTCGGACTGTTCACCACAGCGGAATTCGACATGGCCGACCGTTACGACGAATACAAGTCGCTGCTCGCGCTCGCCGCGAAGTATGCGGTACGCGTCACCGAACACGCCGTCGAAAAGGAGCAGCTCGACATCGCCGACGCGGCGTTGCTCACGGCCAAGGCCGCGCTCGAGGCGTTGAAGACCGTGCGTGAGACCGAGATTAAGGACACGCTGTGAAAAGGGTGACGGTGAATCTGGCCGCGAAGTCCACCGGCACGTTCGACGTGCACCGGTTCAAGGGCGATGGCACCACTAAGGAGTCACGTCATCAGGCTTGGCTGGCTTTCCGCGCCAAGGGTGTCGGCGGTTCGGATATGGGCACGATTCTCGGCCTCAACCCGTACAGCACTCCCTACGACCTGTGGCTGGAGAAGACGGGCCGTCAGAAGCCGGAGGACATCAGCGGCAAGTGGGCGATCGTCAAGGGCAACGCCTTGGAGGTCGAACTGCGCCGTCGATTCCGCGCCCTGCACCCGGAATACCAGGTCATCGACGGCACCGACATCAGCCTCGTGTCCAAGGCGCATCCGCTCATGCACGCCTCGTTGGACGGCTTCATCTACGACGAGGCGAGCGATTCGTGGGGCATTCTCGAGATCAAGACGGCGAACGCGAACCGTGGCCGCACCGACTGGCATGACGACGCCGGCGAGCTTATCGCCCCCGACTACTACATGGCGCAGGTCACGCATTACATGGCCGTCACCGGCTTCCGCTGGGGGTATTTCTACGCGGACATCGGCGAACCGGAGCCGGTGGAGGTGCGGTTCGAGCGCGACGAGGACGACATCAACGCCGTGGTCAACGCCGCAGAGGACTTCTGGGGCTTCGTCGCCCGCGACGAAATGCCGGCCCTCACCGGCGCGGACGTGGACAAGGCGCAATCCATGCCACCCTACCCGGACGGCTACGAGCAGGTCGTGGACCATGAATTCGATGACCTCGCCGCCATGTACTCCACGTACGCGCAGGCCGAATCCAACGCCAAGAAAGCGAAGGAGAAGATCGCCGACCAATTGAAGGCGATGGTCGGCGCGGAACGCGAGGGCCTGATCAGCGGCGGATGGAAGGCCGGATACCGGACCGTCCACTACAAGGAGAAGCCAGCGATCGAGGCGAAACCCGCATACGACCAGAGACGATTCACCATCACCCAACTCAAAACCAAGTAAGGAGAACCGATATGGGACAGTTAGCGACGCAGGCGCAGAACGCGCAGATGCAGACGATGAACCCGCAGAAGAACATGAAGAGCCTGCTGGAGAGGAGCTGGCCGCGCATCGCGGCCGTCATCGGCAACAACCTCAGCCCGCAACGCCTCTACCAGATGTACGTGAGCACCATCAACCGCGAACCGCAGCTCGCCAACTGCGGCGTGGAATCGGTGCTGTCCTGCTTCATGAAATGCGCCGCATTGGGCTTGGAACCGTCGAACGTGGACGGATTGGGACGCGCCTACATCCTGCCCTACGGGAACAAGAACTACCGCACCGGACAGAAGGAAGCCACACTCATCATCGGCTACAAGGGCATGATCGACCTCGCACGCCGCAGCGGCCAGATCAGGGACATCAGCGCCCGAGCAGTCCATGAGGGCGACGAATTCACCTACAGCTATGGCCTGAACGAGGACCTGCGGCACGTGCCGTGCGCGAAGCCCGGCAAGCTCACCCATGTGTACATGATCGCGAACTTCAAGGACGGCGGGCATTACTTCCAGGTGATGAACGCCGACGAGATCGAGGCGGCGGCGAAACGCAGCCCCAGCTACGGCAAGGCGGTCAGCCCGTGGAAGTCCGACTATGAGGCCATGGCGAAGAAGACGGTAATCCGACGCGCGTTCCCCTACCTGCCGGTCAGCGTGGAGGCCCGCGACGCGGCCGCAAGCGACGACCAGACACCGGATTATTCCGACGTGTTCCGTCCACTGCCCACCGTGACTGCGGACGATTCGCCGGTTGACGTGAGCGTGGACGAACCCGAGGAACCGGAACAGCCGCAGCCGTCTCCCGTCGAGGCGAAGCGTTCTGAGATGATTCGACGCTTCCAGACCTTGGGCGTGGCTTCGGACGCGGAGGCGTGCGAAACCATCTCGAAGATTCTGAACCGCGAAGTGAAAGCCAGCGACGAACTGTCGGAGGCTGAGCTTGACAAGGTGATCGGCCAGTTGAAGGCCGGCGTGAAGGAAGGCGAGTGACCATGGCGGGAAGGACGAGCATCATCATCCAGGGCACGGCGTGGGGCGTGCAGGAGACGAAGAACGGTAAACGGTTCCTGCGCGTCTCTGTGTCGCCGGGCTACCGTGACCGTAACGGCAACTGGGTCAGCCAGCCGGAACAGAACTATTCGGTGTGGCCTACGGGTTACGTGAACCTCAACCCCGTGTTCGACCAGATCAACCAACTTCGTCAGAATCAAGACCAGTTCGTGGACGTGACCATCGTTGGCGAGGTCAACGGGTTCAACGGCTACCAGACCAAGCAGGGTGAATTGGCCGCGAGCTGCAACGTCAACGCCAGCGCCGTCGCCATCACCAACGTTCGGCAGAAGGGCGGCGGACAGTCTCAGGGTTACGGCGCGCAGGGCGGCTACACGCAGCAGACGCAGGGCGGATACCAGCAGTCGCAGCCACCGGCCTCCGACCCGTGGGCCAACGGCGGAAGCGACCCGGAGTTCTGACCATGTTGCACCTGTATCACGATGAGACGCCGACGGACGTGGAACCGGTCTGCCCGAAGCACGGCTGCACGCTGTACCCGGCACGGCCGATTCCATGCCCGGAATGCGAAGAGGAAGCCGAAGAGGAGTATCACATTGAACGCTGAAAAAGACCAATTGATTACGCTCGCACACTCGATGGAGGTGTCCTACAGCGCGTTGGACGCGGAGGCGGGACTCTCCTACGACACCACCGTGCGCGTCAGCGTGCAACCTAACCGCTATTACCCCGACTACGTGGCCGTGACCCTGCTGTGGCTCGCCTCGAGCCATATCTTCCACGGCATCGAGGAATTCAACCGGTTCCGTGATGATTTCGAGGACCGGCCGGAGGAACGATATCAGCAGATCATGGACTCGTGGCCCTTGGTGTTCGGTTCCACGGAGAAGGCCATGAAGAAGCTGTTCGCGCCGGCCAAACCGGTCGTGAAACGCCCCCCCTGGTCGCTGTGCCCGCGCTGCAAGAAACCCGTATGGGCTCAGGAAGGCACCACCGACCTGAGGGAGACGCAGCAGCTGCTGAAACGGAACCCGTTGCCGCGCTGGTGCCGTGTCTGCGGCCAGCGTTTCGAGTACACGATGGGCGACCACATCTCATGCAGTTCCGAGTTCTCCATCGCGGAGACGATGGACACGCTCAAAAGCATGTTCCCCACCGAGCAGCCGAACTTCGAGACCATCGCCATCGAAGCCGCACACGAGGACGGTGAGCAGAATGGTTAACCCCGCCAAGAAAAAGGGCACGAGCCTTGAGACGTGGACCGTGCGTTACCTCGCGTGGGCGTTGCAGGACACGCGCATCGACCGTATGCCGTTGCATGGCAACGCCGACCAGGGCGATCTGATCGGCGTCATGTTCCATGGCGAGCCGGTGTGCGTGGAATGCAAGGACACGAAGATGCCGAACTATCGCAAGCACTGGCGGGAGCTCAAAGTGGAGATGGCGAACATGGACACTCCCTACGGGGTGCTCATCCAACACCGCAGGGGCGTGGGCGTGAAAAGCCTCAAGGGCATGGCCCGGCAGATGGCCGTGTTCGACATCGAAACGCTCGAACGGTTCCTCGCCACTCACATGGGGCCCGTGTTAGGACCGGACTACCGGATTCGCCGCGAGCTCGCGAACCGGCTGCGCCGCGAATCGAAGCCGGTGCCATCCAATCCGACGCTCGTGTGGATGCCGCTCGAATTGTTCGCGCTCCTGCTGAACGACGGCTTGGCGTTGGGGCCGGACGATGGCCAGGATTAACCCTCATACCTACATCGGTGGCAGCCGTCGCACCGGTTTGCGTGGCGGCTACCACCGCAAACCCAAGACCAATGGCGAGGGGCTGAAGCCCAACGAGATAATCGCCGCCAGCCCCGAACTGCTGGCATTGATAGCCGAATACCAAAGAGACAAGAGAAAGGAGGCGGACTGATGGCCAGACAGGGCTACGGGAAGCTGAGTAACGGCTTCCATTCGAACACGAAAGTGCTGAAGCTACAGCGTATGCGTCCGAGCGCACTTGGAGTGTACTGCATGGCCATTTCCTTCTGTTCCGACGTGCTCAACGACGGCGTGATGAGCGAGGATGACGTGATCTACCAGCTCAACGCGACCGAAGAGGACATCGAAGCGCTGATCAAGGTCGGCATGTTCGAACGTTCGGACGACGGCTCCTACCGCATCCACGATTATCTTTCCCATCAGTCCAGCCGCGAACAGGTGGAGACGAGGGCGGAGGGTGCTCGCAACCGCAAGCGCAAGCAGCGTTCCGAAGCCGATGTCACACCCGAGTCACGCTGGGACGAAACGAATGTCACAAGCATGTCACGCCGTGACAATTCGAATGTCACACCCGAGTCACGCTGGGACTCTTTAACCAAGAACCAAGAACCAATAACCAATAACCAAAAGAATTCTTCTAACGAAGAATTCTCTCTCCCCCAAACCCCCTCGCAAGCCGAGGGGGCCGCAGAGAGCGCCGACGAGGATTACCCCATCGAGTTCGAGCAGTTCTGGCAGACCTATCCACGCAAGACCGGCAAACGCAAGGCCTTCGAGGCTTGGCGGAAGGCGCGACGGAAAACCAACAACACGTTCCTGCTCGCCAAGGCCAGCCTGTATGCGGCGGACCCGAACCGTGAGCCCGGCTACACGCTCACCCCGGCGAACTGGCTGGACGGCGAACACTGGGACGACGACCCGCTGCCGGCCAAACCCGAGCCGACCGCACGCCCCTCGCCATCGGCGTGGAACCGTTCGCAGGCCAACCAGGACGCGAACGCGGCGCTGATAGCACGCTATGCGGCCGAGGAAGCCGCCGAAAACCAATCACGGGAAGGAGTTCTGACATGCTGACGCTCAAGGAGAGCACGCTCGTCTTGGCGAAGATTCGCGTCCACCACGGCAACGCGGCCATCACCGACTTGGAGGCTCGTACGTTCCACGAGGAGCTTCGCGCGGACATGACGCTGGGAGAGGCCTTGGAGGCGGTGAAGCGCTTCTACGCCGGCAACGATTCGGGCCGTTGGTGCGGTTCGGGCGACGTGAACGCGATGGTCCGCAGGATGCGCAACGAGTCGAAGCCCTCGGAGGCGCAGATAGCCGCCGAATGCGAGGCGAGGCACCTGGCGGAGGACGCGGCGTGGATGTACCGCCGCCAGCGGATGCTCGGCAACGGCCCGGAGCAGGCGCAGCAGCAGGCGTTGACCATGCGCAACCCACTCGAACTGCCCGCCGCGCAGCCGAAGTCACGTTCCACGGCCAGACGGTTCGCAGGTGCCCAGAAGCTGGGTGCTGCCTCACTCGGCTCGATTCTGAGGGGCGCGTGATGGCCGAAAAGTTCCCGACCCCGCAGGAGCGTGCGATGGCGTGGCTGTTGGAGGCCACGGAGATTGGCGGCATGAGCCGGCCGGAGACCGCGCTATACGCCTATCAGGCCTGTTTTATCGCCGGAGCCACGCGCCGGCCCACGAACGAGGAAATCGTAGCCGGAGCGAAAGCGTTCTACGAGGCGTTGAAGCCCGACTCTTACCCTCAATGGGATTCTGACTGCGCGTTGAGGGCCGACTATATCGATGCCATGAGGCTTGCACTCAAGGCAATGCAAGGAAAGGCAACGGAAGAATGAATCTTTTAGATGAAACCAAGGGTGAAATCTCACAAAGCGGGCATTCGACCGATGACGTTCGATTCGTCGGCTCCCGCGACGGGAAGCTGGGAATTCCGTGGAGTCAGGCCGAAAAGGTGCTCGACATCGATTACGACTACGGCTACGGCCGTCAGGAGATAGCCGTCGATCTGGTCGTGGTGTTCACGGATGGCGGGTTCCTGCGCCGCGAAGAATACGACGGCAGCGAATGGTGGGAATACGAGCCACCGTTCAGAGTCCCGGAGACGCAGAAGCCGTTCAAACTCGTGAAGCTGACCACCTATCGCACACGGTTGCTTGTGGACATCAATTACCCGATGGAGGCAACGGAGGAATGAGCGATTTGAAGGATGACACATTCATCGCGGTCAAGGAAGCCGTTACGGAATTGGATTGGCCAATCGCAATCTACAGCATCGAACAGCTCGCGCTTGCGGTATCCACGCATCCGATTCTCAGCCACAAGCCGTACTCCGCTTCGGAGTACGAGGCTTGGGTCAAAACGGTCGGCAACACGAAGGAGGACTGATATGCGTTTCCACAGGATTAGCCCGTGTCCCAAATGCGGGGGCAAGGTCAAAGCGAAATGGGAGCGAGTGGCCCGACCGTTTGCCCACTCGTACTGGCGTCTGATTTTCCAGTGCGCGCATTGCCGGCAGCGGTGCCGCATGTTATGGGACATTGCGCCATACAAAGGCAACTGCTATCTGGATGCAATCCGTTGTTGGAACACGATGTGCAACGGAGACCGGAAATACAAGCTGATTCGCGAGAGTCTGGGAGGCAGACGATGAGCACTCTGAATATTCTGGGCAACACGAGCGAGCAGGCGGATTCGATACGTCTGATGCTCAAAGTGCGGGGCATGAAGGACGGTCGTTTCATCGACGCTGACCCGCTCATCATCCTCAAGGCCGACAATCATCAAGGCTCCGACAGGTGGGACGTGTATGTCAGCAAGACGGTGTATCCGACCGCCGAATCGTATGGCACGCTCGCCGGCGTGCTGAGGATGCTCGCCGACGACGTGGAAGTGGAGGTCATGGCGCGAGAGAAGGAAATGGGAGGCGGACAATGAGTTGGCTTGATGACTTCTACCGGATAGTCGGCAAAGGCGACGTGCGGGACTCCGATTTCATTCGCAACGGCGAAAGCTTCTACTGCCCCCAATGTGGCAGACACCTAAAGGCCGCTACAGGAACCGTGAAAGGCTCCGAGGAGAAACGCTATCGGTTCAAATGCGTTGACCGAATGCATTACCGCACCAAATGGCATGAGTCGTATCAGGCCGCGTTGATGGAAATGATCGAGACGTTCGAGAAAGGGGAAAACGCATGAACAAGATTCAGCTTACGGACCATTTGACCGCGCGAATCAGCGCGGAAGGCACCTGCGGCCGTTATCGAGCCAAAATCTACGAGGACGGCGACTTCAGAGAGTCCCTGTACGCCATGAGCCTCAAACGTCTCAAGCGCAAATGCGAAAAGTATGCGAAGCGTGAACGCAAGGCCATCGCATATGTCACCACGCTCAAGGAGGAATCATGAGCGCGACGAACAACCAGCGTGAGATGATACTCAAATGGCATAAAGGCAAAGCGGCGACGCCGGAATACACGGCGAAACTGCTCGGCCTGTCGTTAAGCGAGGTCATGTACATCATCGAGCATCCCGAAACGCCCGCACCCCACAAGGACGATTCCACACCCGAATTCATCGAACCATTGCTCTGAATTCAGCGTAAAAACACTGAATTCAGCGTAAAAAACGAAACCCTCCACCGAAAAGATGGAGGGCACGCTCACCAAGCACCATGATAGCCGGAACGTGGAGGGTTTCAAACAATGTCCATCCAAACCGAACCATGCCAATACTGCGGCAGCCGACAGGTCGAGGCACCATGGACGCTCTGCCGGGACTGCCGCCGCGTCTACGCGAAAACGCTCCACCGGCTCCGCCGCGACATGATGCTCCTGCAACAGGTGTCCCGTCACGCCTACAAGCTCGGAGAACCCGGAGCGGGCGGCAAACCGCAAGGAGGCGCGGCGCCCGCGCCCATCAACCTCCACGCGCAGGACATGCTCGACCAGATCGAGGACGGCTTGCAGGACATGTGGAACGAAACCGGCGTGGAAAGCCGTCCGAGATGGCAGACCCTGCTCAGGGACTCGCCACGACGACTGCCCGACCTATGCCGCGCCAGCCGTTCGGGACATTGGCTGACATGGCTCATCCACACCTGCGAGCGCATCGAACCGCTCGTGGACCGCAGGCCACGCACGCGCCGGATAATCGGCGTCTGCCCCGAATGCGGACGCGAGGTCATGGCCGCGAAAGGCGAATCACTGCTGCTATGCAAATGCGGCAACCCAATCAACGTGGTCGAGCTGCGCGAGCAGAGCCGAGACAAGGCCGAGGCAATCCACCTGACCAAGACCCCTGCGGGCATGAGCCAGTGGCTCAAGGACAACTACGGATACGAGGTCAGCCGCAAGCAGATCAGCAACTGGCTCAACCGCGGCAAGCTGCCCAGCAGCAAGCCGGTCGATGACGGCTACTGGGAGTTCAACATACGGGAGATTCTGGCGTTGGCGATGGGTTCCAGCGGCCGCCCGGCTTGACATAGTGTAGCCTGTGAGATACAATAAGGGTATGGAAATCAAGCAAACCGCCGAATACCGCAAGTGGTTCAAGAAACTCAGGAACCGCGAGGCGAAAGCCGCCATCCAAGCCCGGCTCGACGCCTGCAAGCTCGCCGGCAGGCCGTTCGGCGACATCAAACCCGTGGGAGGCCCGGTCAGCGAGATGCGGTTCCACATCGGAGCCGGATACCGCGTCTACTTCACCACGCGCGGCAACGTGCTCATGCTGCTGCTCGCAGGCGGCGACAAAAGCACCCAGCAGACCGACATCAAACAAGCCCACGCCATACTCGACGACTACAAGGAGCAGCAATGAGCACCGAAATCACCGACTACGACACCAGCGAATACCTCGAAAACGAACAGGACATCATCGCCTACCTCAACGCCATAGCCGAATACGACGACCCCGCACTCATGCAGGCCGCACTCGGCAACGTCGCCAAGGCTCGAGGCATGACCCAGATCGCCAAGGACGCGGGCGTGGGGCGCGAAAGCCTCTACAAAAGCCTCAGCAAGGACGGAAACCCCAGCTTCCAGACCATCGCCAAGGTAATCCACGCCCTCGGCGGACGCCTCACCATCCAAGCCGCCTGAAAAAACAAAACACAGACAGGAGTAGGGTGAATCCACCCCGTGGTATACTCCGTATCAGGATAAGTGTGAAAGCCTCTGGGATAAACATCTCAGGGGCTTTACTCATATCCACCTATGCGCGTAGCTCAGCAGGTAGAGCAGCGGTCTCCAAAACCGCAGGTCGTTGGATCGAAGCCAACCGCGTATGCCACGGCTTGCGTACGGTAGAGGCCTAACCGGCCATAGCAGCGACTGCTAGGGCGCAATCACAACAGAGCGCAAAGCTCGGGTTGCCGCGAATTCGAATCTCGCCCAAGCCACCAACCACCACACAGGATGGGGAACATGAGCAACAAGGCAGGCTCAGGCAGATACCAAAATGGAGCAGCCCGCCGCAAATGCAAAGCCCGACACATCGCGGCCGAAGGACCAATACCAATCTGCCCACTGTGCGGCAAGCCCATAGACCTCACACTCAAAACACCACACCCACTCAGCTGCGAACTCGATGAGATCATCCCATACAGCCGAGGAGGCTCGCCAACCAGCTATGACAACACACAACTCACACACAGAATCTGCAACCAGCGAAAAAGCAACAAAATCACCACCAACACCACAGGCCACCAAAACACAAAACAACAACCACAAAACACCATCCCGATCAGCCGCCAATGGTAACCGGGGGCCAACCCCTCCCCCTCCCATGCAAGGCTCCCCACAGGTCATAGCGCCTGCATCCCCCCGCAACCCGTGTGACTCTTCGCACGTTTGGTCGCTGGGGTGCCTGCGTGGGCCTGTGAGAGCCGTTCCGGCATGGTTTTGATGGTTTTGTCCCGTTGTTTTCCGAGGCTGTTACGTTTGATTCTCGGCAATATTGATATGTCACGAAATTATGGTTGCATTCCGTTGGAATATATGATATAGTTACAACTATGGTCAACCAATGCAGGAATTGCGGCCATTTCATCCAATCCACACCAAACCCTAGGCGTCCGAGACTGTTTTGCTCGGACAGATGCCGCAAGGCGTGGAGCCGCAAACATCAATTACCCGAAGAGCTCAAGTCGCTGCCCCGTTGGGTGCGCGCCGTCGGTAAGCGTCCGATCCAGTGTGATGGGTCGCCGGCCAGTTCGACCGACCCCGATACCTGGGCATCATATTCGGAGACCATGCATTCCAAAGCCGGTGACGGCTACGGTATCATGCTCGGCGATGGGCTCGCGTGCTGGGATTTCGACCATGTGGACCCCGCTGACCCGCCCGCGCAGGCGGTGGAACTGTTGTCCGAAGCGATCTATGCGGAGGTTTCGACCAGTGGACATGGTTTGCATGTGTTCGTCCGTTCGTCGGAGCCGAGTTTCCGGCGTGACGGCGTCGAGTTCTATTCGCATTCGCGGTTCATCCGCATGACGGGGAGGAGGTGGCCGAAGTGACCACGGTTATTCGCAATCAGGGCACGAGTCTCGCGGTGCGTGAGAAGCTCGCCGCCGAAGGCAAGTCCGTGCTGTTGGCGTTTTCGTGCGGCAAGGATTCTATTGCCGTGTGGCTGGCGATGAAGGACATGGGCATCGAGGTTATCCCCGCGTACCTCTACTATGTGCCCGGCTTGAGGTTCGTGGACGAGGAACTTGATTATTTCGAGCAGAAATTCCAGACCAGGATCAAGCGCTATCCGCATCCGTCGCTGTACCGGTGGCTGAACAATGCGGTGTTTCAGGCTCCCGAACGGTTGAGGTTTATCGAGGCGGCGCGTTTGCCGGAGCCGTCGTATGAGCAGATGTGGGATTTCATTCGCGCCGACATCGGCTTGGATAAGAGCACGTGGTGTGCGGATGGTGTGCGTGCGGCCGATTCGATTCAGCGTCGCGGCGCGTTCGTCCAGTACGGGTACTGGCGGCGCAACCTCAAGAAGGTCAGCCCTATCGGGGATTGGCTCAAGGGCGAGGTATTGGACTGCATTCGCGGGCATCATATCGAGCTGCCGTGTGATTACGCGTGGTTCGGCCGCTCGTTCGATGGCATCGACAAGCGTTTCACCAAGGTTCTCAAGGACAAGGCACCGGACGATTACGCGACGCTGCTTGAATGGTTCCCTTTGTTGGAGGTGGATCATGTCAGGTGATTTCAGATTCGATTTTTCCAAGAAATTCAAGGGCAAGCGTGTGCAGCCGGTGCCGGAGAATCTGGACGAGAACGCGAGGGAATACCGCGAGCGTGCCCGTGCGGAGCGCAAGCGGTTCGTGGATGCGACCGACACCGAATTCTGGTTGTGCCTGTGCTTCCCCTCCACCGCCGAGATGACGCGGTGGCGTGAGCGGTTTGGTTTCGGCGAGGAACACCGGATTTATGCGTACCGTGACATCGCTGACAGGCTTGCCCCGTCCAAGCCGGCCAGGTCGTCTGCCGTGGCGTTCGGTGCCGGTGTGGGTTTCGCCGGCGGTCTCGGTTTCGCGGAGAAGACACCCGACCCGCTCGCCGGGGTCGAGTACACCGATGATCTGGAAAAGGATTGTCTCGCCGAGTTCGCCGCCCTGCACAAGGCGCTGGTTTCGGCTCGCAGCCCGGAAAAGATTGTCGAGCCGACCGATTCCGAACACTGGTTCGCCATCGCGTTCCCGTTGCGCGACGATAAAGACTCTTTCCTTGCCGAGTATGGTCTTCGCAAACTCGGAGATAAATACCTCGATGGTATGGCCGTAGCTCGGAAGCTGGGAGGTGAGTTATGAGGCGAGTCCGTTATGCGAGCACCAACGATATCCGCTATACGGGGTATGGGCGTCGCTCTTCCGGTTCATCCGGTGGCGGTGTGTCCGCCCTGCGTGTGAGTGCGTCCCGTTCCGCGTCGCGATCGAGCGGATCGTGAACCGGTAAACAATATTTTTTTCGTTCAAGCCGTCCCTATGTGGCGGCTTTTTCATTGGGAGGTTCTCATGCGACGCGGCTCTTCTTCGGCTTCCCGCTCGTCCAGCAGCGGGAGCGGCGGCAACTCATCCCGCTCACGCTCGAAGGGCTCAACGCTTTCCGGCGTCGGCTTCTCGAAAGAGCGAATATCCCAATACCGCAAACAGGGCTTATCCGACGAACGTATATCGAAGCTATGGCAGGATACCCTCAAGATGCGCGCGTTGATGAAGAAACGCAAGGAACAGGGAGTCAGCGATCTTGAAGCCGGTGTCTCCCAGTCTTGGAAAGTCGCGGACGCCAAGAACTCTCGCATGGTTTTAAAGCGCGTTGCCGAAGGGCGTAACTTCGGCCGAGACGTGAGCCTGCGGCAGTACTGACCTTCCCCATAACGATGTTTCCCCTTGTTTACCCAAATTGTGAAGGAGGTGAATCATGCGAAACCTGTTCCAGCGTGCCGGCAATGCGGTGCGTAACGTTGCCGGTCGTATCCGCAGCGCTTTTTCTCGCGGCGGCTCGCGCTCCTCCGGCTCCTGACATTTAGATTCGAGGTGATCAAGTTGGCCAAGACCACGATAACGCAGCCGACGCTGCCTGACGACATCGAATGGCCGAAGGCTACCGTGCGCTGGTGGGAGCATCTGGCTTCCACCCCCGGCGCGGACTCGTGGACGGAGGCCGACTGGGACAACCTCATGAACGCCGCCCTGATCCACGCGGACATCTGGGGTTCCGGCAATTTCGCCAGCGTGCCCATACTGAACAAGCTGCTGCAGGATTACGGCATCACACCAGCCGCACGCAGGCAGATCATGCCGGCGAAAGCCCAGAAGCAGGAGCGGCATACGCCGCTCGATGAGATAGCCGAACGACGGAAGCTGAGGGTGATCGAGGGTGGCAAGGCGAAGAGGCGTACAGGAACCTAGCTTCGCTCTGGTTCCAAAGCACGCGCAGTCCGAGGGAGGCGAGGCGTGCGCGCTCGCAGCCGGCTACGACATGAAGCCGGATAAGTGGCAGCGCATCGTGCTCGAGGGGTGGCTCGCCACGGATTCGAAGCTGCAATGGGCGGCGTCGGATTGCGGGTGCGCGGTGCCGCGCCAGAACGGCAAGAACGCGATTCTCGAGTTCACGGAGCTGTACCTTGCCGCGATCCTCGGCATGAAGATTCTGCATACGGCGCATGAGGTGAAGACCTGCCGCAAGCATTTCCTGCGTATGAGATACTACTTCGAGAACGCGCGCAAGTTCCCCGAACTGTCGGAACTTGTCACCTACATTCGGGCCACGAACGGCCAGGAGGCCATCGTGTTGAAGAACGGTGGCAGCATTGAGTTCATCGCCCGTTCGAAGAGTTCGGGCCGTGGCTTCACGGTGGACGTGCTGGTGTGCGACGAGGCGCAGGAGCTGACCGACGAGCAGATGGAGGCCATACAGCCCGCCATCTCGTCGGCACCCTCGGGCAATCCGTTGACCATCTACACGGGAACACCGACCCCGCCGACCTCGCCGGGCACGGTGTTCGCGCGCATGCGCCGCAACGCGCACAGGGACAAGCCGCCGAAGAACCTGTGCTGGTTCGAATGGGCGGCGACCGAGATAGGCGACGTGCACGACCAGCAACGCTGGTACCAATACAATCCAAGTCTCGGCACCCGACTGCTGAAAAGCGTGGTCGTTTCCGAGTCGGAGAAGATGACCCCTGACGGTTTCGCCCGCGAACGTCTCGGCTGGTGGAACGATCAGGCCGGCGCGCTGTCCGACATCGACTTGGATGCTTGGGCCGAATGCAAGACCGACAAGCCCTGCATGGACGGCTACAACTCGTATGCGGTCAAGTTCAGCGCGGACGGCGCGAACGTCACCCTCGTGGCGTGCGTGCGCCCGCCCCGCAAGTCGGGTGAATTGCCTCACGTGGAGGTCATCGCCTCGCGCAGCATGCGCGGCGGCACCGGCTGGCTGGCCGACTGGCTGACCGCCGAGAAGGACGGTGCGGAACGATGGCGCAACGCCATCGGCATCATCATCGACGGGCGCGTGGGAGCGCCCACCCTGGTCAACAGCCTCATCGACAAGGGCGTGTCGAAAAGAGTGATCGTGGTTCCGCGCCCTTCCGACGTGGCGGACGCTTGTTCGATGCTCGAACAGGCCGTGAACGACCATGGGCTTACCCATTTCGGCCAGCCTCTGCTTGACGAGGCGGTGGGTCATGCGAAGCACAGGAAAATCGGAGACGGGTTCGGCTACGAGACGTCCATGGAGAACATCGACGTGAGTCCCGTGGAAGCGGTGGCTCTCGCGTATTGGAACGTCAAGACTTCCAAACGTCATCCGGGAAGAAGAGCAAAGGCGGTGGCATTCTGATGCAGATTCCCAGTCTTGAAAACGTGCAGGTCGATAATCTGCCCGACGAGTGCCGAGAACCGTGGGATTTGATGATACGTCAATGGTCCCAGAAGCTCGAACGTAACCTTTTGCGCACCAAATACTACGACGGACGAAACGAGCTTAAGAATCTGTCCATCGCTGTGCCGGACAGCATGGCGGGGATAAGCGAGGTCGTGGGCTGGCCGCAGAAATCGGTGGACGCTTTGGCCGACCGCATCGTGTTCGATGGTTTCGTTGGAGTCGGCGACGACGGCCGCGACCCGTTGGGTTTGGATTCGATTCTTTCCGACAACGACTTCGACGTGGAACTGCCGCAGGCCATCCGCAGCGCGCTCACCCATTCATGCTCGTTCCTGAATGTGCGCAGCGCGGAACCCGAGGATGGTCTGCGCTCGAAGGTGTCGGTATCGTTCCGCAGCGCGCTCTATGAGACCGGCCTGTGGGATTACGCCCGTCGCGGCCTGTCGGCGGCGTTGTCGATAACCGATATCGACCGTTCCCAGTACGCGCAGGCGAACACCATCGTGCCTTCCGAGCTCATGCTCTACATGCCCGGCTACACGATTCGTATACGCCGCGCGCAATCAGGCCGCTATCATGCGGACGCTCCCCGGAACACGTACATGGATCATGTGCCCGTTTACCTGATCCCCTACCATCAGGACCTGAACCGCCCCTTTGGCCGCTCGCGCATCAGCCGCGAGGTCATGAGCATCACCGACACGGCGGTTCGCACCATGCTGCGCATGGAGGTAAGCGCCGAATTCTATTCGAGCCCGCAACGCTACCTCATCGGCGCTGACGAGCCGCCCGAGGACAAGAACGGCAAGAAGCTGACCGGCTGGGAAGCCACCATCTCGAAGATGCTCAACATCAGCCTCAACGAGGACGGCCAGGCACCCGCCATCGGCCAGTTCACGCAGATGACCATGCAGCCGCACACCGACATGCTTCGCGCCCTCGCGGCACGCATGAGCGGCGCGACCGGCGTACCGCTCAGCCAGTTCGGCGTGATGACGGACTCCGGCCCTTCCTCGTCCGACGCGATCATGGCGGCGGAAAGCGAGCTTGTCATCGAGGCGAAGAACGCCTGCCGCGCCATCGGCGTGCAGCTACGCAAGGCCGCGAGGGACATCGCCATACTCAACGGCACCAGCGAGGACAGCGACGAGCTCGACCGCCTGCAGGTCAACTGGCGTGACCCCGAACGCCCATCGCAGGCCGCGCTCTCCGATGCCATCGTGAAGCAGGTGACGGCCATTCCATGGCTCGCCAACTCCGACGTGGTGTTGGAGAAGCTCGGCTACACGGATTCCGACATCACACGCCTGTTGGCCGACAAGCGCAAGGCCGAAACCCGCAGCGTGCTTGACTCCCTCGTGAACGGAGGCAACAAGGATGACGGACAACCGGCAACTGAACCAGTTGCAAGCCAGCCAAGCCAGGGCGGTGGAACTGGCACGCCGCGATCTGGCGAAACTGTGGGAGACGCTGCAACAGCTCAGCCCTGAATGGCAGCGTGACATGCTGCTCGACTACGTGCCGCAACTGGTCGTCAAATACGGCGACCTCGCGGCGCAGGCCGCCTACGAATGGTATATGCGCGTTCGTGGCGAATCGGTGCCAGACCCGTGGGAGTACGACCTATCCGACTCGTTCCCCGGCGATGGCATCGACAAGACGATACGCTGGCAGGCCGGCCACCTGTGGACTGACCCGCAGACCATGCAGGCGTATCTGGTCGGCGCGATGCAACGCTGGGTCATGTATTCGGGGCGAGAAACCGTTGCCCGCCTGTGCGAGCACGACCCGTCCAAACCCCGGTACGCGCGCGTACCGAGAGGCGCGAAGACGTGCGCGTTCTGCACGATGCTCTGCTCGCGCGGCTGGGTGTACCGCAGCGAGAAGACCGCGAAATACGCCAAAGGCTCGTTCAGCCTGTTCCACGACGACTGCGACTGCCAGATCGTACCAGAATGGGACCGCGACCAAGCTCACATCGAGGGGTACGATCCCGACCGCATGTACGCGGAGTATCTGAACGCTCGTTCGAAGATCGAGAACGACGAGCTGGACGATGACACCTATCGGATGATAAAGGCCACCACAAAAGGCGACCCCGAGAATCCGAACGACCCGAACACGATCACCTATGTGATGCGCCGACTCTACCCCGACCGCTACAAGGACGGCTACGGGGTGCCACGACCATCGCACTCGAACTGAGATTTTCCACAACCACCCGCACGGGTGGTTTTTTTTATGCCCGAAACGGGCCCAACCCACTAGGAGGAACCATGACCGAAGAGGCCAACGGCAACCAGCAGGCGGCATCGACCGAGAACGGAGCGAAGCCGCCCGAAATCGACTACGAGGCCAAATACAAGGAGGCCGTCGCCCATTCCCGCGAATGGGAGAAACGCGCCAAGGACAACAAAGCAGCCGCCGACGAGCTGCAACAGCTCAAGGAGGCCCAGCTGTCCGAAGCCGAAAAGACCGCCAAGCACATCAAAGAGCTTGAAGCCAAGAACGCCGCCTACGAGGCGGAAAAACAGCAGAACGAATGGAAGACGCAGGTCTCCAAGGAAACCGGCGTGCCCACCGGACTGCTGCACGGCTCCACCCTCGAAGAGATGCAGGCCAACGGAAAGGCGCTCGCCGACTACATCGCCGACAAAACCAAGCCCACGGTGCATGCCGCATCCGAATCCAACCAGCCGCCCGCACCTTCCGGCTCGTCCGGCGATTGGCTGCGCGATGAGTTCCTCAAGCAGAAACGCAAATAATCCACCTCATAGAAAGAAGGTATGACGATGGCTTCCAACGTGAACTCCATCATCACCAGCGGCGACCTCGGCGGCGGACTCATCCCCACCGAATACGCCACCCAGATTATCCAAGACGCTCCCAAGTCGAGCGTATCCCTGACCCGCATGCGTCAGATTCGCATGAGCACCCGCACGCGCACGCAGCCGGTGCTTGATTCCAAGCCGATCGCCTACTGGGTTGGCGGCGATACCGGCCTCAAGCAGACCACGAAGATGAAATGGTCTGGCCTGAGCATCACGGCCGAGGAGCTTGCGGCCATCGTGCCCATCCCGGAGGCCGTCATCGCGGATTCCGGCATCCCCATCTGGCCGGAGGTCATGCCGCGTCTGGCTTCCGCGCTTGGCTACAAGCTGGATCAGGCGACACTGTTCGGCGTGGACAAGCCGTCCAGCTTCCCTGACGGCATCATCCCGCAGGCCATCGCGGCGCACAACATGCTCACCCAGGGCAAGGACCTCGCCAAGGACGTTGCCAGCATGGGTCAGAAGCTCGCCGAACAGGGCTTCGCCATGAACGGCTTCGCCAGCAAGCCGGGCCTGAACTGGGAACTTATCGGCCTGCGCAACGCCAACGGCAGCCCGATCTACGTGCCCTCGCTCGCCTCCGGCGCGCCGTCCACCCTGTACGGCTTCGGCCTCAACGAGGTAGACAACGGCGCGTGGGATACCACCAAGGCCGTGCTGCTCGGAGCCGACTGGTCGAACTTCGTGGTCGGCATCCGTCAGGACATCACCTACAAGATGCTTGACCAGTCGGTTATCTCTGACGATAACGGCAAGGTGATTCTGAACCTCGCGCAGCAGGATTGCGTCGCCATGCGCGTCGTGTTCCGCGTCGGCTTCCAGATCGCCAACCCCATCAACGACGTGCAGCCGGACAAGAGCAAGCGCTTCCCGGCGTACGTCATCACGCCGGCATCGGTGACCGGCAGAGAGTGATGGCCATGGGACTGAACAAGCAGATACAGTTCGTGCGTCAACCGAAGCCGACTGACGGCGAGATTATCGCTCAGGTGGCCGTTTTTGACGGGGAAGGCAATCCGGTCGATGTCGGCGGCGCTCCCACCGCCGACACGCTTGCCGGTGCCACCGACACCGGCAAGGCGGTGCTCAAAGCCACGGATGCAGCCGGCGCGCGCAAGGCCATTGGCGCGGGAACGTCCAGCTTCAGTGGAAGCTACAACGACCTGTCGAACAAGCCGACGATTCCGCCCGCCTACACGCTGCCCGCCGCCACGGCTGAGGCGTTGGGTGGCGTCAAGAAAGGTGCCGCGATCCCGGATCTCGCGAGCGGCGCGGATGCGGCGGTCATCGCCACGAAGGTCAACAGCATCCTCGCCCAGTTGCGCGCGATCGGTGTCATCGCCGTCTGACGTGGGGAGGTGCGTTATGGCCGACGAAACGGAAGAAAACCCATTTGCCACGCATTTGGAATTGGCCAAACGCTGGAAGCAGATGCCGGACGACCCGGATTATGTTGACCAGCGGCTGGCCGATGCATCGCAGTTCATTCGCGAACAGTGCCCCGATTGGAGGAACATATCGCGGGCGACGCTTGAACGCATCGCCTGCGAGCTCGCCAAGGATGTGATCTCGTCCGACATGCAGACCGAGGGTGCCGGTTTCGATACGACCGGCGCCAGCAATCTCAGTCTCACGGCGGGCGATTTCACCCAGTCGATGACTTTCTCGAATCCTCGCGGCGAATTCTACCTATCCAAGGGACAGAAGAAGGCGCTCGGCCTCACCGGCCAACGCTTCTACAGCGTCGACCTGTCAAATGGGGAGGCGTCATGAGGGGCGAGACCGTAAAGGTGTTGCGCTACACGCCGACCGGCGAAACCGACCCCGCGGGCTCACCAGTCACGAAGGTCGATATCGAATCGGTGGGTAACGTGCTCGTCTCGCCCGGCGCGATGAGCAACGCCACCGACTCGCTGCGCCCAGATGGCGTGACCGTGGCGTTCACCTGCCTCTTCCCCCGCAGCTACGCATACCGGAGTCTGCGCGGGGCGATGGTGCGCATCGATTCCCATGACTACAAGGTGATCGGAGACCCGAGGCCTTTGGACGGCGGCATGAAACCGACCGCATGGAACCTCAAGGTCGAAGTCACCGACACGGATGGATAGGGCATGAAACGGGTGAAACTGAATTATTCGGCGTTTCAGGCATACCGGCGCAACGAGGGTTCCAAGGCCGCCGTCAGCGAGGCTCGGAAGCTCGCGGCGAGGGCGAACGCCATGGGCTCGCCCACATACGCGGGCCAGCCCCTGTACACGGCGTTGGGCCCTCAGGCCAACCCCAAGGGAGCCACCGCGCTCGTGCACACGGAGAACACCGCCGCGCGCTTCGACAACGCGGCCCACAACACGTTGGCCAAGGCGTTGGGAGGTGGCGGCTGATGGCGGTCAACGCTGAAAAACTCGTCATGGACTGGCTCAACGCGGACCCGACGATCAAGGCCGAATATCCGGCCAGTTTCGATGTGCCCGCCGAATCATCGGCCACGCACCCGATGCCGTTCGTCACCGTCGAACAGGTCGGCGGCACGGACGAACAATTCCGTTCGCTGCCCCTGGTCGCGGTGCAGGTGTGGGGCGAGTCGCGCTGGCTGGCCTCCGAGGCCGCGGCGAAACTCATACTCCCCCGACTCAAACGCATAACGGAGTTGCCCGAGGTCGCCGCCATCGACGTCACGGGCAGGACGCATTTCCCCATGCCCGACGGGCGGCCCCGCTACCAGATACTCATACAACTCACCGTCAAATCAGACGACTAACGAAAGGTCTAAATCATGGCTGGTTCCACAACCAACGATTCCACCATGGTGTCGTTGGGCAAGTTCAAGGTCGGCGGCTACGCCTACTGGGCACCGTCCGGCACCGCGCTGCCCACCGATTCCTCCACCCCGCTGGCCGCGGCGTTCAAGCTGCTCGGCTACCTGTCCGAGGACGGTTTGGCCAACGCGACCGACACCGACACCACCGAGATCAAGGACGCCAACGGCACGACAGTGATGAAGGTCATCACCAGCTACGCCGAGTCCTACCAGTTCGCGCTGCTGGAGGTGCTGCGCGCCGAGGCCGCCAAGATGCGCTACAACTCGGACGCGGTCACCGGCACGGATAAGAGCATGACCATCAAGCACCAGATGCCCTCCGACGAGGACTTCGTGCTCGTGTTCGAAATCGCGATGAGCGGCGACATCAAGGACCGCCTCGTGATCGGCAACGGCACGCGAGCCGAGTTCGGCGACCGCCAGGTGCATGCCGGCGACGCGCAGGTGTACGACACCACCGTGTCCGCCAACGACATGGGCAACGGCGTCACCGCCATCGAATACATCGGCAGGGCCACGAAGGTCAGCGAGAGCGCCGCCGTCACCGAGGCCCTGCTCGGCAAGGTCGTCGACCCGGCCAACGGCGACGAGAACGCCGAAACCGGCGAAGAGGTTCCGGCCGCCGAATGACGGTTCTTCCCGCGTCGCGCTTCGAACGACTTCCCACGACGCGGGAACCTTTTCTTCGTTCAACCGTGGAAGTCGTTTTCACTAGTCTTTTGGAGAAGTCATCATGTCACGAAACCGCCACCGTTCCGGCAACCCCGCCAACAATGTTCCCGGCAGCCGTCCGCAGGATCACAAGCCCGCGCAGGGCAAGCCACGCACCGTCACCGTCAAAGGGCTCGTCCTGACACTGGACCCGGCCAAGCTCAACGACTGGGAGCTCATGGAATCCCTCTACGACCTCCAGTCCGACCCACAGAACAATGCGCTGAGCGTGGTACCGTTCCTGCGCGGCATGTTCTCAGCCAAGGACTACGGGCGCATCAAGAACCGTCTGCGCGACCCCGAAACCGGACGCATCACCGGAGACGCCATGGGCGAGTTCCTGCAGGAACTGTTCGCGCGTCTGAACGAGGAATCCCCAAACTCCTGACGCTCGTATACCTGCTGCATGCCTGCCCCGACCAGTTGGCGGCGGACATGCGGCGCGTATACGGGCTTAGCGTCTATGAGCTGGATCCATTGGAAGCGGCAGCGCTGGCGGTGAACCTGCCTGCGGGCTCACTGGTGTGGCAGAGGCTGGACGTTCCGGCCGCCTGGACGCTCGACCAGTATCTGATGGCCGCGCGGATCGACCAGATGAACATGTGGATGTGGGGCAACGCCGACCCGAAGAAACGCGGCCCACAACCCGAACCGCTGCCACGACCCGGCAACGGAAGCGGCCATGCCGTCGCGAACCCCTCCAATCCGGAGGACTCCGGGGAAGCAACGCGCAGGACGCGCACCATCAAGCCCATGGCCCTGACCGTCGCCGAACTCGACGAGTTCATGAGCCGCGACTTCACGGACGTGGAGACGAAACCCTTCACCCACAACGAATAACCGAATAGAGAGGCACGGTCATGGCATACCAGCTGGCTCAGGCGTACGTGCAGATCGTGCCCAGCATGAAGGGCGTGGGCAAGGCCATCGAAAGCGCGTTCGACGGGCCATCCAAATCGGTCGGCCAGAAAGCCGGCGACACCGCCGGCGGCGGCTTCTCCAGGGGATTCTCCGCGAAGCTCGGCGTGATCAGCGGCGTCGCATCCAGCATCGCCACGAAGGTCATCGGCGTGTTCTCCGGCCTGTCCGGGCAGATCCTCGACGCATCGGATTCGACCCGGAAGTTCGCACAGACACTGGACTTCGCCGGCGTCGGGGCCGACCAGATCAAGAAACTGACCACGTCCACGCAGGAGTACGCGAACAAGACCGTCTACGGCATCGACGACATCCGCAACACCACCGCCCAGCTGGCCGCCAACGGCGTGCCGAACTACGACAAGCTCGCCGAAGCGGCCGGCAACCTGAACGCGGTCGCGGGCGGCAACAGCGAAACGTTCAAAAGCGTCGCGATGATGCTCACCCAGACCGCCGGCGCAGGCAAGCTGACCACGGAGAACTGGAACCAGCTGGCCGACGCGATCCCAGGCGCTTCGGGCAAGCTCCAGGAGGCGATGCTCAAGAACGGCGCGTACACGGGCAACTTCCGCGACGCGATGGCCAATGGAGAGATCACCTCACAGGAGTTCAACGACGCGCTCATGCAACTGGGCATGAACGACGGTGCCATCAAGGCGGCGGAAAGCACGCAGACGTTCGAGGGCGCGTTCGGCAATCTCGAGGCCACCATCGTGGACGGTGCGGCGAACATCGTCAACACCGTCAAACCGTACATCACCGGAGCGGTCACTGCGTTGGGCGACGGCATCGGCAAGGCCATGCAATGGGTCAACGACTTCACGGGCGCGCTCATGAAAACCGAGGGCGTGCAGACGTTCGCCAACGGGGTGAAAAGCATCGCCGGCGCGGTCGGTTCGATCGTCGGCCCGTTCGCCGGCGTCATCGGCAGCCTGCTCGGCTTCACCGGCGGCGCGGACAGTGCGGGCGGGGCCGCCCAACAGCTCTCTAATATTCTGGGCATCATCGGCGGGATCCTCCAATCGGTCGGTACGTTCGTCCAGCAGAACGCCGACTGGATGCAGGCGCTTGCCATAGCCGTCATGGCGGGATATGGCGCGTTCCAATTGTTTTCGATCATTCAGACCGTGGTCGGTTTCGTCAAGGCGTTCAGCGTGGCCGAAACCGCGGCCACTGCAGCCCAGTGGCTGCTGAACGCGGCCATGAGCGCGAACCCGATCATGATACTGGTCGTGGCGATAGCGGCACTCGTGGCTGGTATTGTCTGGTTCTGCACGCAGACTGAGACCGGCCGGCAATTATGGGCCGATTTCACCGGCTTCCTGCAGACAGCTTGGCAGAACATCACCGATTTCTTCCAGACCACGTGGCAGAACATCACGCAATGGTTCTCCAACGCGGCCGCGAACATTCAGAACGGATGGAACGCGCTGACCGCGTTCATCGGTTCGGTTCCCGGCAGGATACAGGCGTTCTTCGCAGGCATCGGCCAATGGTTCGCAAACAAGTTCAACGAGGTCCGCAACGGCATAGCCAACGGCTTCAATTCGGCGGTCTCGTTCATCGCCTCCATACCGGGCCGCATCCTCAGCGCGCTCGGCAATCTCGGAGGCCTGCTGTGGAACGCGGGCGCAAGCATCATGCAGGGCTTCCTCGACGGTCTGAAAAGCATCTGGCACAACATCACGAGCTTTGTGGGCAATATCGCCGGCTGGATCGCCGATCACAAGGGACCGCTCCCCTACGACCGCAGGCTGCTGATTCCCGCCGGCGAGGCGATCATGGGCGGTTTCCGTAAGAGCCTGAACGCCGGCTGGCGGCAGGTGCAGGCGGACATCATGGGCATGAACGTGGGACTTTCCAACGGGTTCGCGGCCCCGGGCTACGTGTATGGCGGCTCCGGCATGGACTACACGCCCAACACCGGTTCTGTGTCGAACGTGCATATCACGAACTACTATCCACAGGCCGACCCGTGGCCACTCGCCACGAACGACAGTCTCGACAAGCTGACGGTCGGAATCTAAAGGGGGTTGCTTATGGCCGGTGTCGATTACGCGCTCAACGGCGTGGCCCTCGACTCCCAGTATTGCCGGGTCACGTTGGGCAGCACCCTGTTCGCTGGGGTCTCCGTGTCCCGCAGCAAGGTGTCCGCGCCGTTCCGGCATGGCACGATCCCCTCGGAGGTGACGCCGACGTTCGGAGAACGGTCGGCGACCCTCAAGGTGGCCGCGTTCGGGGCGGGCGCGATCGGCCATGACACGGGGCATGGCATGGATTCGAGCCGTCTGGCCCGCCTGTGCACGACGCCGTATCCGGTCCTGTCGCGCACCGTCAACGGTCAACTCCAGCAGGCGGTCGTGGAGCTCGCCAGCCTCGAGGCGGACGACGGGGGCACCGTGTTGGACAGGCTCACTCCGTTCACGGCGGTGTTCGCCATGCCTCAGGTGTGGTGGCGAGACCCGGTCGCGTATGACCGTCCGGTCGCGGCGAATGGCACGGCGTTCCTGTGGCCCGCCGCATGCCGGTGGGCGCAGCCTTATTGGACGCGGTGGGAGGTCGAGCCGAACAACAGCACGTCGCTGCTGGCGGATTTCGTGACCATGTGGATTGGCGAGCCGAACAACTCCCCCTCGTTGCTGATCCCGTTGTCCGCCGGCCTGCCCGACGGCATGTTCGGTGACGCTCCCGTCAACGACCTGATCATACGGCTACCCAAGGGCGTGAGCAACGCCTCGGTCACCGACCCCGCGTCGAACACGGGAGTCATCTGGCAGGGCGCGGCCAACGCGAACGCCTACACGTATGTGGACGTGGGCAACTGCCTCGCATGGCAGTCCACGTCGGACCACCAGTGGACGCAGGCGGGCACGGACGTGACCGGCGGCTTGGATTATCCGGCCAACGGGCTGCTGCAATGCTGGCCGAACCCGACCGACAACGGCTACCGGCTCACGTCAAAGCTCACCGGTTCGGCTGAGCCGCTGCTCGTGCATGCGCACCGCGCATGGTGGTAGACCGTATTCCCCTTCTATGCAGTTTCTCCGGCGTCATGCAATTTCCGCGCCGGTTTTTAACGTTTGGAGTCCACCATGGTCAAGACCTTGCATGCCCGTCTCGTCGCCTACCTGCCCAACGGAGGCAGGCTCGGCAACCTGCCCGCCCCGCTCTCATGGGACGCGAGCATCGTCAACAACGACCTCGGAGCGCTCAAAGTCGTCTACAGCCGTCGCGCCATCGGCGGCGGAATCCTGAAACGCGGCCTCGAACAGGGGCTCGAAATCGGACTCGAAGTCAGCGACGGCGGAGCATGGAGCGAACCCTACAACTGCCGGTATCTGCTCATCGGCCGCTCCCGCAACGCGGAGGACGTGAGCGATACGGTGACGCTCACCTGCCAAAGCATTGGCTGGCTGACCAACAAGATCCTGAACAACGACACCGCGCATCTCATCCAGGATGGGGACAACAAGGGCAAACGAGCTTTTCTGTCGAAGAACCCCGGCACCATCATCAGAACGATTCTCGATGAGAACAAGGCCCGCAAGGGTGCCGGCCTCGTTTTGGCCCCCGGTTTCGACACCGGCAAGGACGCGGCTGGCGCGAACTGGAAGAGCGTATACACGCTCTACTACTCGTTGGGCACGAGCCTGAACAGCATGCTTTCGAGCATGGTTGGCGGCGGCGCGATCGACTGGCGTACCGAGGGCCGCACCCTCAGAATCTGGAACGCCGACAGCACGAATCTGAGCCGTGACCTGTCGGGCCGCGTGCATGTCAGCATGGCGCACGACGTACTCGAGGCACCCGAAGAGGAAAGCATCGAAGACCTCTCCAGCGATATCCTCGTGGAGGGTGACAACGGGCTAATCTTCCGCGAGTCGAATCCGGCGGCACCCACCCCGTGGGGTGGCTGGGAATCCTATGTCTCTCAGGGTGGAGTCTCGGACGAGGCCACCGCCAAGGCGTTCATGCAGACCACATTGGCCAGCGCGGCCCGTGTGCGCGGCCAGTACACGCGGTCGCTGCTCGTCACCAACGCCGAATCATTGCCGTTGGTGGACTACAGGCCCGGCGACTGGATCACCGCGCCCACCGTCCAGCACGGAGAGAAGGTGCGAATCCAACAGGTCACCGTCAGCCTCGACTCCAACGGACTCAAGGCCTCGATTACCCTCAACGACAAGGTATACGACTCTCAGGTGCGGGCCGCGAAGAAAATCAAGGGCATCACCGGCGGCGCGGCGTTGGCGGGAAGCGAGGGCGGCACGACCGCCTCGTCCGACCGTGACCATCGCGTGCCGAAGGCCCCTCTCGGATTGATCGTGCGGACCGACGCGTACATCGGCGGCGATGGCTACGCCCATGGATTGGCGACCGCCATGTGGAGCGCGGTCACGCAGGCCACGAACGACACGGCCATCGATATATCGTCGTACCGCGTCGAATGGCGCAAGCACGTGGACGGTGCGCCCTGGCATGCGGCCGGCACGACCGATAAGACGCAGCTTGGTTTCGGCGGCTTGGATTGCGGCACGCAAATCGAGGTGCGCGTCAGGGCAGTGCCGACGTATTCGGACAAGCTCGGCGAATGGTCGGCAGTCGTGGTGGCCACCGTCGAATCGGATACGACGCCATGCTCCGTGCCGTCGAGGCCGGTCCTCGCGTCCGAGTTGGGCGTGGTGACCGTCCATTGGGACGGCAGGACCTCCACCGGCGCGTCGATGGAATCGGACTTCGACCATATCGAGGTCGGCGAGGGCGTCAATGCGGCCGGCATGACCGTCATCAGCGCCACCCAGTCCGGTCGTGGCGATTATCTTGTGACCGGTCTGGCCGCCGGTTCCCGGCACTCCTATGCGCTGAGGTCGGTCGATCATGCGGGCAACCGTTCCGACTGGTCGGCCATCGCTTCGGTGACGGTCGCGTCGGCGGTCTCGCCGGAAGAGGTCAAGCAAATCCAGAAGGATTTGGCTGACAACAAGACGGCTTTGCAGGATAATACGGCGAAGCTCGATCAGGCGCGGAAGGACATCCAAGCCAACAAGTCGAATCTCGACACGGCGAATCAGACGCTCACGCAGGCCAAGGCCGATCTGTCTCAGGCCCGGAAGGACATCGCGCAGACCAAAAGCGACCTGACCACCGCGAACGGAGAAATCTCGAAGGCCAAGGAATCGGCGGCACAGGCGTATGCCGAAGCCCATAGCAAGAATCATACGTTTCGCGGTCCCGACGAGCCGAAGAACAATCTCATCGTCGGCGACCTGTGGCTCAAAACGCAGAAGTACTGGACCCGCTGGCAAGGCGAGAAGAATAATTCCCCGTCCATGCTCGCGGACTTCTACACGTATTGGACCGGCGCGCCAAACGCCAGCCCGTCCGTGCTCGTGCCGCTCTCTGACCGCGTGATCGATACGCTTGTCTGGGATGGCTCCGCGTGGAACCACATGGGCTATGCCGACGTGGAGAACAATGCGAAGCAGATCGAGCAGGCTAAGGCGGATATCGCGGACAACGCGGCGAAGACCACCGACGCCAAGAAGACTGCCGAGAACGCCGCTGCCGCAGCGAAAAACGCGCAGGGCACGGCTGACAGTGCGAAGAGCGCTGCGGGCACCGCGCAGTCCACCGCCGACGCGGCGAACGCTGCCGCGAAGAGCGCGACGACAACGGCAGGTCAGGCCAAGGATGCGGCCAACGCGGCAAACGCCGCCGCCGAGAGCGCGAAGAAGACCGCTGGCAATGCGGAGACACTGGCGAACACCGCCAATGCTTCGGCCAATGCGGCCAAGTCGGACGCTTCCACCGCGAAGACCGATGCGGCCAACGCCAAGGCCACCGCTTCGAACGCTTCGAGTGTGGCGACGCAGGCGAAGGCCACGGCTGACAGTGCGGCCCAGTCAGCCACCGATGCGGCGAATGCCGCGCAGAAGGCGAATACGGCTGCTGCCGCCGCCGCTGGCGTGGCGAACGGCAAGGCCGACGTGCTCATCCAAAGCACTGCGCCGGACGCTTCAATGCGCAAGGCTACGACCCTCTGGATTGACACCACCGGTGGCGCGAACACGCCGAAACGGTGGAACGGCAGCACATGGATGGCGGTGACGGACAAGGCGGCCACGGATGCGGCCAATGCGGCTGTCAAGGCACATGCTGCCGCGCAGACGGCGCAATCAACGGCCGACAAGGCTCAGACCGCAGCCGCGAACGCGGCCGCGCAGGCGAATCAGGCGCAGGCCGCAGCTAAAAAGGCTCAGACCACCGCCGACGGCAAGAACCTGATCTACCGTGGCCCGGACGAACCCGCGCATGATGGGCTGAAGCCGGGCGACATGTGGTGGCGCACCCAGAAGTATTGGACGCGCTGGCAAGGCGAGAAGAACAATTCGCCCAGCCTCATGGCCGACTTCTACACGTACTGGCAGGGAGCGCCGAACAACAGTCCGAGCGTCTTGGTGCCGTTGTCCGACCGCGTGGTCGAAGTCCTGACGTGGGACGGCACCCGCTTCACGCCGTTCGACCTCGTGGCCAACAATATTCTGGCTGCCGGCACGGTGGCCGCGAAGCATCTCGCCGTGGATTCCGTGACCGCCGAAAAGGTCAAGGCCAATGCCATCACGGTGGACAAGCTCGCCGCCAACAGCGTGACGACGGAGAAGCTTGTGTCCGATGCGGTGACAGCCGCGAAACTCGCAGCCGACAGCGTGCAGGCGCGCAACATCGTCTCGCTCGCCATCACGACCGACAAGTTGGCCGCGAACTCGGTCACGACTGCGAAGCTCCGCGTGACGGAGGACATGACCGTGGCGCTCCTGAATGTCCATAAGATTCAGGCTGGCGACATCGTGGCTGGCGCTGTCACGACCGACAAGCTGGCCTCCAACAGCGTTAACGCCGACAAGCTGGCGGCGAACTCGGTGAACGCTTCGAAGATCGTGTCCGGCGCGATCACCGCCGACAAGATGGCGGCAAACAGCGTGACGGCTGTCAAGATCGCGGCTGGCACTATCACGTCCGACAAGGTGGCGGCAGGCCAATTCCATGGTTATGTGTTCACCGGCGCGATATTCCAAAGCTCCGAAGCGGCGAACACTGGCGTGAAGCTCAATTCGACGGGCCTGCGGATGTGGGATTCCAACCACAACCAGACCGTCTATCTGGACGGCGAGGGCGGGTCGAACCTGCTGACCGGCACGTTCCAGACGAGCCTCACCGGCCGTCGAATCATAATCTCACCGACGTTCCGCCAGACGATTGGCGGCGGCGATGACAGTACCGAAGGCTCAGGCATCAAATTCGCACACGGGCGCGACGGGCGCGACGCCTACATCGCGTCGGAATCCCGAACCCAATCTAAAGGCGAAGTCTCCACCATCGTAATCAACGGAGGCCGGCTGAGCGACACCGATCCGGGGTCGTTCATGAGTTTGGGCGAATACAAGGCTGCGGACAACACCACCAAAACCGGCGAAGCCTTCCTAGCCGCTTACCGTGATTATTCCAAAGACAGCCAGGCCGGTTACGCGCAACTGTACTTAGGGGCCGACCCGTCGGCCAAATACCATACATTCGCCGAACTCTCAGCGACGGACCCGAACGGCAGTGTCGGCGTACAGGCGGACATCAACTCCGGGTATCTGTACCTCGGCGGATTCCTCGGCCGGCTCGGCGCGGGGCGCGGAACGTTCCAGACGGCCTATTTTCGTGGCGGGATAATGAGCGGCGAAGGATGGGTGACGCAGACGTGCACGTATGGCGCACCGGCCAAATATGGCTTATACCATGCGCACGTCTCCTCCGACGCCATGGGGTCGATCATGGTCGGCTCGAACAACGATTCGCCGAGCGGCTGCGGCCTGTGGGCGCGTGGCGTCGGCAACGGCGTCAACATCGCCTACGGCACTCAGCTACTCGCCATCCTGGCCAAACAGTAGGAGGTGCGATGGAAACGAACATCAACGGCGACGTGTTGACCGTGACCGGTGACGACGGGACGGGTCATCTCATCCCGTTGGACGCGATCGCCTCGTGGGGCGAGCTCCTCGGCTGCGACACGGACATGGAAACGGTCGCGGCGATCATACGGGTGCGGTCGAACAGGTCAGACCCGGGCGTCATCGACCCGGACACCGGACGCAACGCTTGGACCAGCGCCTACGAGCAGGTGGAGCGCGACGAGTTGGCGGACCGTCAGCAGACGCGCATGGCCGCGTTGCATCCCGTGCTCACGGCGTCCGGCGCGTTGTCGCCGGACGGTCGCGAGGAGACCCGTCGCCTGCTCGGATTGGACGCGATGCCCGTCATGGAGGATGCGGACGATCGGCTAGCCGCCACGCTGGCCGGCGTGGCCGACCGCATCGCCGTGAAGCGCGACCGGTTCCGCCGACAGTCGATCGATTATCTGACCGACCGTCGGCGTTGACGCGGGCCGGACGGACGGCCACGCGCATCGACTCCGCCGGGATGACCGGCGAAAAAAGGGAAACAACACAACAGCAAAAGGAGTAATCATGACAGCATCTGACGTCCCGCAAACCGGCGCACGACCGGCGGATGGCGTGCTTGATTTGCGTCCGCCGAAGGAAAGCCTGCGCGCGGAACTGTGCCGATTGGGATTGGAGTTTTCCAGCGCTGACGGCACCGCCGAATCGTGGCGCGACTATCAGCGTGGCGTGCTTGCGACGTTCGACGGTGACGGCACATCCGTCAAAGTCACGGATGTTAAGACGAATCTCGGACGCACTTTGACGCTCGAAGAGCTTAAGGCCGTGACCCGCATCGACACGATGACCGCCGCCGACTGACCCCTGCGTTTCACCCAGTTTTTCAGCCCCTGCAATCCATGCGGATTGTGGGGGTCCCGCATATTAAAAGGAGACTTTTTTGACTCAGATTCCAGCCGACGCGAATCAGGTCATCGACCAGCTCTCGCAACAGATCGGCACACTCAACAAGCAAAACGCAATCCTGTCCAGCCAACTCGCGGCGGCCATGAAACTGATCCCGAAGGATGTGCTCGACAGTCTCGACAAGGAGGACACGAATGCAGAGGATTAACCGGTTCCCGGACCCGAATATGGCTAACACCATTTTCCAATGCATGCAAGTGCGATGCACTGTGGATTTTCCGACCGTCAGCGGCTTCCGGTGGCTGCGTGCCACGACCAGCGGAAGTGGTGACGGATACGCGCAATACGAGCTGGCGGGAGCCAATCTTCCACCGGCCGGCGTGTATCACATTCACTCAATCTGCTATGCGCGAGGCTCCGGCGCATTCTTCCGCGTCTATGCGGGCGACGGCAACAGATACACCATTTTGAACGAGACCGGTATCGCAGACGATCAGACGAAGATGATTGACGCGGACATCACGATTCCGGCCAACACGCAGCAATTGCTCATACGTGTCATACCACCATCCACGGTCGGCAAATTCATACTGATCAGGGACATCCTCGTCGAGTCCAAGTCCACTTACGACACTGCCGTTGGGGGGGGCTTCCGGGCTTCTTCACCGGCGACACCATGCCACTCGGCTGACGCCGCGCACCGGGCCGGTGATGCCCGATGATGGTCACGAACCTATGCACGAGACCATCCTCGACCATCACCCTGTCGGCAGGCCGTTGGGTGGATATCACGACCATTCCGAAAAAGCCAGAGACGAAATATTTGGTCAGCGCCTATGTGACCGTCACCGGCGGCACTATCTCGTTGCACGGGTATGGCGACGTCAGTGCGAGCCAACGTGTCAGCTACCCGTTGACCGCCACCACTGCCGATCCGATGTCAATGCTGTATTCCGTCAGGTCAGGCAATCCGACCGTCACCGTGACGAACATGCTCATCTGCACGTTTGCCGAATATCAGGCGAACAAGACCCTGCTCGACAGCATCGGATATTTCACCGGGGACACGATGCCGCTCGCCTGACCCTCACGGGGGTGGTGGCATGAGCCGGATAACGAATCTGATTCCGAATCCACTCTTGATGTTCCCGAACAGTGCCATCTCGACACACGAGACGACCGTGCAGCATGTTGACCCTGATGGCATACTCATTACGCCAAACAGTGGTGCTGTCAATCCTCTTGCCAAGATTCGACTGCGCGAACCGGTTTCCGGTGATTTCCATTTGAACTTCTGGGTTTGCGAAGTGCCAGAAGATAGCCAATGGTATGAGAATGGTATCTGCTACGTAGCCAACGCAACAGAGAGTAGTGGAGCCCTGTTGCCTCATGGCAATACGGCCGGAACGGCATTCCTTGGTCTTGATTTCCACATGGATGACATGCAATTCGTCCAGTTGAAGTGTCCGTTGAATCATCCGCTGCGATTCTCGGCAATCAATCTGATGACACAGGCGGATTGGAAGGAATACAAGAAGCTCGTCCCAGGCCTGAGCGCACTGTACGGCGGCCTTATGCCACTGCAAAACTGATTTTTTAAGGAGATGCAATGTGTTTCAGACGTTTCTAGCTGGTTTCGGGGGTGTGGGCGGCGCGTGCGCGCTCATCACCCTGTTGCTCAGTATATGGCCGGGCGCGTTGGACGCGCTGGCGACCGGCCTGTACGCGCACGTAAGACCGGAACGCCTGCCATACGATTCGCCGCTCTCGCAGCATTTCGCCAAGACGCGACAGCTTGGCGAACGCACTGAGAATTTCGACGAGCGCATGGACGAATTGTGCCGCGACACGATCAAAAACACGATCATCAGTCTCATCTACGGCGACCAGTCGCACGACCATTCGGAAGCAGTCAGATACGAGCTCGCCAAACTCGAAAAACTCGACGCGCAATGCTGGATCGTCAACGCCGCCGAAAAATACTTGGAGGACCGGCAATGACGCATCTCATGATCGCAGGCGGCATATACCTGCTGCTGCTCGCGCCCGTCATCGTGTTCAATCATGGCGCGCACAGGCATTGATTTTCACACAGGTTTTCAAAGCCATCCCATTCCGGGATGGCTTTTCTATTGCCCCTTGACTCGGGGCGGGAAGGAGAGGATGTGAAGATCCTCGACAAAAGCAAACACAAACACGGACGCCTGCACCGGCGCGTGGGCATGACGCTGACCGCGCTCGTCGCCGCGGTCTCCATGGCGTTCGCCCCGGCGGCGATGGCCGACATGCAGGGCATCGACGTGTCCAACTGGCAGTGCGGCATCGACATCGCCAACACGCAGGCCGACTTCGTTGTCGTCGGCACCACATGGGGCACGGGACAGGTGTACAACAACTGTCTCGTGTCCGGCGTCAACACGGACGCCAACCGCATGATCGCCCAAGCGCAGGCATCCGGCAAGAAATTCGGCCTCTACCATTACGCCATGGGAGGCAACCCGGAGGCCGAAGCCCAATTCTTCTACCGGAACACGTTGAACTATTGGCGTCACGGCATCGTGGCGCTCGACTGGGAGATGGACGACAACCCCGCATGGGGCAACTGGGATTGGGTACGCCGATTCCTGGGTGAGTGCGAACGGCTTTCGGGCGGTGTGCGCCCATTGCTGTACACCGGCCCGGTCGCCGGCACCATCCCGCAGGACATCCGCGACCGATACGGCCTGTGGATCGCCCAGTACGCCAACATGAGCCCGACCGGCTATCAGGCCAATCCGTGGATGATAGGCGCGTACGGCGAGGCCATGCGCCAATACAGCGGCACCGGTGTCGTCAACACGTGGAGTCCCATCGACCTCAACATCTTCCGTGGCGACGCATGGCAGTGGGACCTGTACGCCAACCCCGCCGGCGACTCCACGCCACCGGCCACACCGGCCGCGCCCGCACAGCCGAACACTCCCCCGGCCGACACCAACACGGGTGGCATCAGCCACGTCATGCAGTGGGGCGAGACCGTCTGGGGACTCGCCGTAGCCTACAACGCGTGGCCCCTGTCCGCATGGCACACGCCAAGCGGTGACATCAACCGCTACTACGTGGGCGATGTCGTCACCTACGGCGGCGGCTCTACTGCCACCCCCGCACCGTCCACCACGTCGGGCGGCACGTACACCGTGAAGAGCGGTGACTGCCTGTCGGCCGTGTTCGGCAGTCGCTGGCCGTCGATCGCCGCGCTCAACGGACTTGTGTCGCCGTACACGATCTACCCCGGACAGGTCCTGAAGACCGACGGCGGCGCCACCGCCTCCGTGTCCGGCGGGGTCTCCAAGATCCTCCAGTGGGGCGACACCGTGTGGGATTTCGCCACGTCCCACGGCTACAGCGTCAGCCGCTGCACCGTCCCCTCCGGCAACATCAACGTCTACTACCCCGGTGACGTGGTGACCTGCCGCTAACCCAACCGGTGCCGCCGTCACCCCGACGGCGGCACCACCCACCATCATCATCCCTTATTGATCGGAGCAAACATGACCGACAGCAAAACCCCGGCCGACACCGGCGAAACGCTTCCCGGCGTCGATGTGAGCGACTGGCCCGAAGCCGTCAACGTCACCCATGACGTGCCCGACTGGCTCATCCCCAGCCGCGTCTACGATGTGCTCAAATGGCTCGGCCTCATCGTCCTGCCCGCACTCGCCGTGTTCGTCAACACGGTCGGCCCCGCATGGGGCTGGCCCCACGTGGACGCCATCGTGACCACACTCAACGCGCTCGGCATCCTCGCCGGCGCGCTCATCGGCGTCAGCGCCATCAAACAACGCATCGACCTCGCCGCATGACCACCACACAGTTCGGCCCCGCCCGGCATCGCAGACAGCTCCATAAGCTTGACTGCGGGCCGGACGGGGCCGATTTTTCACGTCTTACGGGATAAAAACAGTGGCGGCGGAATCCGAGGACTCCGCCGCCACTTTCAATCCATGCCAAGGACCGAATCACTTCAATCCTGTCATAGACCCACGTTTCTACTACTTAAGTAGACCAAAGCAAATAAATTTCAATCCGTGTCGAAGATTGGGCTTCGAACCGCCATCCATGCGCCCATCAGCATGGCGGCGACTGGCTTTGATTCTACGCCTTTATTCGCCGTGACGCGCCGCCACGCCGTCGTCATACGCTTTCCCCACCAAGTCGATGATCTGGGCGAGCTGTTCGGGCGTGCAGGTCTCGATGAGAGACGGCGTGAGCCTTTCCCACAGTCGGCCGAACGTGAGGGTGTTGTTTCCCCATTTCGACAGGCGTCGCACCAGTTCGCCACGGGTGAGGGAATCCTGCTCCGTGCCGGTGAGCTCGCCCATCAGGTCGTGGTCGATGACGTCGGATGGCTTGTAGCGCCTGTCGTCAGGGTAGGGCTCATGCTCGTCGACCACCCAGTCCCGACCTATCTTGTGCGCGGTGCGGAAGCCTCCACGCTGGGCGAGCTGCCTGACGGACACCGGAGCCCTGCCATGCCGTTTCGCATATTCCTTCAACGTGATCTCGGCCATCATGCCCTCCTTTTGGATAACGGATGTTTTCAGCGCTGCGCGTCGCGGTAGTAGCCGGCGGCGTTCCGCACGTTGGCGCTGTCGCGGTTGTCGATCCACCATGAGGCGCGGGTCTCGGCCTTGGCCCCGTCGATGACCTCGCGAGCCTGTCGGCGTGCGGCTTCGGGCGCGTCGGCGGGAATCATGCCTGCCGCGATCTCGAGGCCGGCGATGGCTTCGCGGCGGATGGTCTCAGCCCAGGAGACCTGCTTGTCGCTGCCGGTCAGGGTGGCGCAGCCGTTGTCGGCGCACCACTTTGCGGCTTCGGCTTTTTTGCAGTCGGGGCAGTCGATGGTGCCGTACCATGCGGCCTTGCGGTCGCGTTCGCCGTGCACGTTGGTGCCGTAGATCTGGACGTTGTCGCTGTGTCCGCACTTGTAGGTGATGTATGTGAGTGCCATTTTGGGGTCCTTTCCTTGCTGACACCTCTATAATACATCGCATGAGATGTATTATCAAGTGGGGGCGATGCACCGGCGTGTCGAAATGCTAGACTAAACCCCGTCCACCTTGCTGACACTCGGAGGACAATGCAAGAGCCCCGCGCCGGATAGCTGCGGGGCTCAATTATTTTGCCCACATTTTGCCCACATTATTCCGGGAAACCGAGGGAATACGAGGGAATCACCGGGAATAGAAAAAGCCGCTCAGCCCTACTCTCGCAAGGCAAAACGGCTATTTTCCACAGTCTAGCGAAGGTGCCTCCGGTGGGACTCGAACCCACAAGCCGAAGCGATCGATTTTAAGTCGACTGCGTATACCATTTCGCCACGGAGGCCAACTTTTCTATTATAAGCTATCTCCTGCCCTGAGCATTGCTTGCGGGTTGCTGCACTTCGTGCAGCCGTCGCGGCATAGCCGCTCCCCTCGCCTACAAACAGCCCACCGGGCTGTTTGCTTAACGGCTCAGCCCGCTGGAGGCACTTACCACTTACGCTATTGAGCCAGCAACCGGCGACCATAATCGAGCACAATGCCGTCCAGCAGACCGTGTTCGCTGGCAACGAACGAATCGATGGCTTCACCATGATCGGCCTTGGCGGCTTCGCTGACACGCGCCAGCACACGGCTCCAGACCACAGCGCCGCCGCCGACCACATCGATACGGCCGGGGTGAATGGTCTTGTATTCGCGGCGCTCGGCGCGCGTCATCCTAAGGAACTTGTCGTCCACGGCATAGGCGTCTTCAAGGCTCAACCGATGCCCGTCGACCACGGTGTGATCGTATTCCTTCAATCCCATGGCCAAGGCGGTCATCGTGGTCACCGTGCCGGACACGCCAATGATGGTACGGGCCTTGCCTGCGTCCACGGTGCGGAAGGCCTCATCGATATGTTCATCGACGTCCGCAACGGCCTCATCGATCTGTGTCTGGGTCGGCGGATCATTGGTCAGATGACGTTCGGTCATGCGCACGGAACCGATGTTCATGGAAAACGCGCCCTGAACCTGGGTAGTGGGCGCACTGACGCCGTCGCCACCGATGACCAGCTCGGTGGACCCGCCGCCGAGATCAACCACCAGATAGGGGGCGGGCAGATCGTCGCGATTGACCACGGAAGTGGCACCAAGGAAGCTCAGGTCGGCTTCTTCGGTGCCGGGAATGACTTCGGGGCGCACGCCGAGGATACGTTCGATCTCATCCTCGAACTCCTCACGGTTTTCCGCGTCACGAGTTGCAGAGGTGGCAACGAAACGCAGGCCGTCGATGGGATGTTCGGCAATCACACCGGCGAATTCCCGAGCGGCCACATAGGCGCGTTCCAACGCTTCGTCGGCAAAACGATGGGTCTTGTCCACATCCTGGCCGAGACGGATCACACGCAGGATGCGCGGCACCACCTCATGCATGCCATCGGCATCGACACGTGCGATTTTCAGTCGAATGGAGTTCGTGCCGCAATCAATGCCGGCGACGGTTACGGATTCCTTGCTCATTGCCTTCTCCTCGTATCCCTTAGTGCGTATGAATGGACTGTTCGCGCTGGCTCATCTGTTGATCAATCGTCCAGCGTGCAGCGGCAGACGGTCGGATCGAATTCGTCTTTGACGCGTTCCAGTACCAAATCGCCAATGGGGTTGACGCCCGGTCCCATAACCAGGGATTGGGCCAGCAGGGCATGCAGGCACTTGACGCGCACCGGCATGCCGCCGGCCGAAGTGCCTTCAATATGCTCCTCACTGTCGCCAAGACGTCCTGCCAGTTCGTGGCGGAATGCCAGATACAGGTTATGGGCCTGCTCATATGCGGCCTTGAGCTCCTCGTCCGAGGCCAACATGTCGTTGTATTGCTGCATCACGCCGGCGGCCTCGACATGGGAGGCGGCCTTGACGGCTTCCGGACCGGTCAGATAGCACGTGGTGGGGAAAGGGATTCCGCCGGGCAACACCGGACGGGTGATTACGGCAAGTGGCCTACCGCAGACGCATCGCGCCCCCACGGCGACCATGCCGCGCGGGTATCGGCCGAGCTGACGCTGCACCAGGTCGATGTCATGATCGTTGGCGGGCTCGGCAAGCACGGTATCGACAAGGGCCTTGGCCTTGGCGGCGATATCGATGGTCACTGTTGGGTTCCCTCCCCTGTGTTCTGTTGGGTATTCTGTTGGGTGTTCTGATCGGATTGGGTGTTCTGGTCTGACTTATCGGACCGCTTGGATGAGTCGTTGGATGACGAGTCAGAGGAACCGGAAATATCGGATTTGCCGGACTCGCTATCGGTCACAGGCTCATCGGCCTTTTTGAGCGAGTAAGACAGTTCGCTGTACCATGGCAGGACTTTTTTGTTGCTGCTACTGGAATCTTCCGTTTTCTGGGATTCGCTATCGGAGCCGGTCACGGCTTCGGGATGAAGCACACGCACGGCCTGTTCGCCGGGGAATACGAAGCCGAGGCGTTCACGGGCCTGGGCGGTGATGTAGGCCTTGTCATCCCAACGCTTGATGTCGTTTTCCAACTCCTGCTTTTGGGCAATCAGCGAAGCCTCCTCACGCTTGAGACCATTGAGTTCGGCCAGGTTCAGGGCATAGGTGTGGAAGGTGGAGACCAGCTGGATGGTGCCAAGGGCGATAATGAACAGGGAGACGAAGAACGCTATAGGCCCCGCCGACCCTTTTTTCCTAACTCGTGCTTTGCCGGTTTTGCCAGGTTTGCCGGTACGGGACGACTTGCTCATGTCACACGAAAATACCCGCCGCATTCGACTTGACGAATACGACGGGTATCGAGCTTCAGTGGAAACTCACGCCTTTACGGGCGTTTCAGCTCACTTGGCCAGGTACTTCTTGCAGGCCTTGAAGGCGCTGTAGCCGGCGTACTGAGCGGTGGAGCCGAGCTCCTCCTCGATCTCGAGCAGGCGGTTGTACTTGGCAACGCGCTCGCCACGGGCCGGGGCACCGGTCTTGATCTGGCGGGTGTTCTTAGCAACAGCCAGGTCGGAGATGGTGGTGTCCGGGGTCTCGCCGGAGCGGTGGGAAACCATGGAGGTGTAGCCGTTGGCGGTGGCCAGCTCGATGGCGTCGAGGGTCTCGGTGACGGAACCGATCTGGTTCAGCTTGACCAGCAGGGAGTTGGCGGCGCCGAGGTCGATGGCCTTCTGCAGACGAGCCGGGTTGGTGACCAGCAGGTCGTCGCCGACGAACTGCAGACGATCGCCGAGGCGAGCGGTGATGGCAGCCCAGTCTTCCCAGCCTTCCTCGTTGAACGGGTCCTCGATGGAGACGATCGGGTACTCGTTGATGAGGTTCTCGTAGTAGTCGAGCATGTAGGCGGAGTCACGCTCTTCACCGTCGAAGCGGTACTTGCCGGTCTCCTTGTTGTAGAACTCGGAGGAGGCGACATCCAGGCAGATGCCGATCTGCTTGCCAGGCTCGTAGCCGGCGGCGGAGATGGCGTCCATGATGTACTTGAGGGAGTCCTCGTTGGACTTCATCTTCGGGGCGAAGCCGCCCTCGTCGCCGAGGCCGGTGTTCAGGCCTTCCTTCTTCAGGACGTTCTTCAGGGTGTGGTAGACCTCAACGCCAGCGCGCAGAGCCTCGGAGTAGGTGTCGAAGCCGTACGGGGAGATCATGTACTCCTGAATGTCGGTGGCGAAGTCAGCGTGAGCGCCACCGTTCATGATGTTCATGTTCGGGACCGGCAGGATGTGGCCGTTGGTGCCGCCGATGTAGCGGTACAGCGGCAGGCCGGCGGACTCGGCGGAAGCGTACAGAGCAGCCAGGGAGACGCCCAGGATGGCGTTGGCGCCCAGCTTGCCCTTGTTCGGGGTGCCGTCGAGCTCGATCATCAGGTCGTCCAGAGCGCGCTGGTCAGCAGCGTCCATGCCGATGACCTTCGGAGCGATGACCTCGTTCACGGCCTTGACCGCGTTAAGAACACCCTTGCCGCCGTAGACGGACTTGTCGCCATCGCGACGCTCCCAAGCCTCGGCCTCACCGGTGGAGGCGCCGGACGGGACCAGGCCCAGGCCCTGGGCGCCGTCTTCGGTGTCCAGAACGACCTGAACGGTCGGGTTGCCGCGGGAATCGAGAATCTGACGCGCGTACACGCTTTCAATTACTGCCACAACTACTCCTTAAAACGGTTGTGTATCTTGAATGACATTCTTAAGAGTAGTGCGATTTGTGGACGTTGTGAACAACACGCCCAAAATTTAGCGTTAGCGCTCACAATGCCAGTGTGCCGCCTGATTGCAAGGCAGTACGGACGAAATCGCTCAGTCAACGTCCTTGCCATTGAGGTAGCCGATTTCACTGTCGGACAATTTCAGTTCGCTGGCTTTGAACGAGTCCTGAATCTCCTGCGGGTTTCTGGCCGAGGGAATCGTGAACAGATATTGGTATTGCGCAAGTTCCCACGCGAGCGTGACGCGCTGGTAGGAGCAGTCGTGAATCTTGGCGACTTCGCGGAACCGGTCGAACAGATGCTCGTTGAACGGGTCGAGGAATCCGCCGAGTGGCGACCAGCAGACAAAAGCCAAACCGAGCTTTTCGCAGGTTTCCAACGTGTGTTCAGGGTCGCGGTGGACCGGGGAGAACTGGTTCTGGACGGCCACGAGACGATCGCCCAAAATATTGCGGGCGGTTTCGATGTCCGCGTTGTCGATTCTGGAGATACCAACCGCTTTGGCCACACCTTCGTCCACGAGCTGCTTGAGTGCGCCCATCTGGTCTTCGTACGGCACCTGCGGATCATTGCAGTGCGAGTAGAGCAGATCGAGCGTATCGACACCGAGGCGGCGGGCTGATTCCTTGGCATTGGCGATCATGGTTTCAGGTCGGGCGTCGGCCTGCCAGCCGTAGTTGCCGTTGCCGTCAAGCGTGCGCAGCCAGCCGGTTTTGGTGGCTACGAGCACCTGATCTTTGGGGCCATGCCACGAGTGCAGAGCATCGCGGACCAGATATTCGCCATAGCCCATATCCTCCGGTTCGCCGGTGCCGGGTGCGCTGGGCAGATAATAGGACCAAGCCGTGTCCAAATAACGGACTCCGGCATCGAGCGCGGCATGGATGGTCTCGATTGCCTGATCACGGTTGGAGGGGCGCCCCTCGATGGCGAGCGCCATCGTGCCCATGCCGAGGCGGGGAATCTCATAGCCGGCAAGTGTTGCCGTGGTCGCGCTCTGGTTCGTGCGGTTCGTAGTCGTTTCGCTCATAGCAGTCACTTAATCTCGCTCGCTGGACAGCCGGAACGATTCCGTCTGGGGTGAATCATCGTCACAAACGACGGCATGAATATGAATATGGCTCACCGGAGGTTGCCCGGTGAGCCATAGCTGGCTCGACTGCCGCCTCGCACCCCGTCTACAAACGGCTCTGCCGTTTGCTTGACGACGGGGTCCATGCCAAATCATCAAGTAACTGGTTGGTCCAGAGGACTACCTGGTCGGAGCTCATGGGGCCTTGGCCCAGGGAGCCGGTGAACGGGGTGGGGACGATGAGCTGGTGGGTGACCGGGCGGTATTGGGTGCCTTTGTAAATACGGCCCATACGCATCTGGATGGATTCGGGCGGGTCGATGCGACCGATGCGCACGCGGTTGGATTGCGCGAGAATCTCCGAAATGCCGAGCTTGCGGGCCTTGAACTTCAGACGGGCCACGTCGAACAGGGTCTCGAATTCGACCGGCGGCTTGCCGTAACGGTCGGTAAGTTCCTCTTCCAAATCCTTCAGATCGGCCTCGTTGCGGACGGAGGCGAGCTTGCGGTACGCTTCCAGACGCAGCTTGTCCGAATCGATGTACTCGATCGGAATCGACGCTTCGATGGGCAGGTCGATGGACACGGCCACCGGCTCGACGTTCTCTTCGGGCTCCTTGTACTTTTCCACGGCTTCGGACACCATGCGTACGTACAGGTCGAAGCCCACGCCCTCGATATGGCCGGACTGCTCGTCGCCCAGAAGGTTACCGGTGCCGCGCAATTCCAAGTCCTTCATGGCCACGTCGAAACCGGAGCCGAGCGCCGTGTTCTGCGCGATGGTGGCGAGCCGGTCATGGGACTGCTCGGTCATCGGCTTGGACGGGTCGTACAGGAAGTAGGCGTACGCGCGCTCGCGGCCGCGGCCGACGCGGCCACGCAGCTGATGGAGCTGGCTCAAGCCGAAACGGTCGGCATGGTCGACGATCAGCGTGTTCGCATTGGAGATATCAAGACCGGTCTCGATGATTGTGGTACACACGAGCACGTCTATGTCGCGATGCCAGAAGTCGCGGATGATCTGGTCGAGCTGCTTCTCCCCCATCTTGCCGTGGGCGATGCCGACGTGCGCCTCGGGCACCAGCGTGTGAATCTTGTCGGCGATGGACGAGATGTCCTGCACACGATTGTGGACATAGAACACCTGGCCGCCTCGCAGCAGTTCGCGGCGTACGGCTGCGGTGACCTGCGCATCCTCGTAGGCGCCCACATAGGTCAGCACCGGCAACCGGTCTTCGGGCGGGGTGGCGAGCGTGGACATCTCGCGAATGCCGGTCACGGCCATTTCCAGCGTGCGCGGGATAGGCGTGGCAGACAGGGACAGCACGTCCACGTTGGTGCGCAGGGCTTTCAGCGTCTCCTTGTGTTCCACGCCGAAACGCTGCTCCTCATCGATGATGACGAGTCCCAGATCCTTGAACTTGTTTTTCGGGTTCAGCAGCTTGTGCGTGCCGATGACCACGTCCACCGTGCCGGTTTCCAGCCCCTCGATGGCCTCGTTGATCTCTTTGGTGGTCTGGAATCGGCTCATGGCCGCCACATTGACCGGGAAACCCTCGAATCGTTCGCTGAACGTCTCGTAATGCTGCTGGACAAGCAGCGTGGTGGGCACGAGCACGGCCACCTGCTTGCCGTCCTGCACGGCCTTGAAGGCGGCACGCAGTGCGATTTCGGTTTTGCCGAAGCCCACGTCGCCGCAGATGAGGCGGTCCATCGGCACGGGCTTTTCCATGTCGGATTTAACTTCGTCGATGGTGGTGAGCTGGTCGGCGGTTTCCTGATAGGGGAAGGCGTCTTCCAGCTCTTTCTGCCATGGGGTGTCCGGGCTGAACGCGAAGCCCTTGGCGCGCTGGCGGGCGGAGTACAGCTTGATCAGGTCGTCGGCGATCTCGTGGACGTGCTTGCGGGCCTTGGCCTTGGTGGCCGCCCAGTCGGAGCCGCCGAGCTTGTTGAGCTTGGGGGCTTCGGCGCCGATGTATTTGCTGACCTGGTCGAGCTGGTCGGTGGGGATGAACAGTTTGTCCGCCGGGGCGCCGCGCTTGGAAGGCGCATATTCGATGACCAGGTATTCGCGAGTGGTTTTGTTGGCGCCGGTGCCGATGATGCGCTGACGCATTTCGATGAACCGGCCAATGCCGTGCTGCTCGTGCACCACGTAATCGCCTTTTTTGAGCTCCACCAAGTCGATGGCCTTGCGCCGGCGTTTCGGCGTTTTGGCCACGGCCACGGCTGAAGTGCGGCCGGTCAGGTCGCGTTCGGTGAGCAGGGCGATTTTGGCGGCTTTGTCCACGAAGCCGTCGATGGCCTGAGAGCGGATGACGTCGAAATTGGCGATGCCGGTAGTGTTGATCGCACGCTTGAGCCTGGCCAAGGTGCCGGCCGCAGCGGCGGTGATGGTGACGTGGAAGCCGGCATCGAGCAGGCCTTCGATGCCTTGGGAGGCCTTGGCCTCATCCCCTCGGAATTCGGCCGGGTTCTGGGCGTCGAGCTGCACATGGCCGGTCAACGTGGTGTCCACGCCGAAACTGGTGAGGCGAATCACCGGATGTTCGGAGTATTCGAGGGAGCTGATGGTTTCCGCATAGTCGAGGAAGCTGGCTTCGTCGAAGCTGATGGGCGCGCCGGTGCCGTGGCCGGAGGCGGCCACATGCCAGCTGGCGGCCAGGAACTCGTTCGCGGTTTTTGCCAAGTCTTCGGCGGAGCGGCGTAGTTTCTCCGGGTCGCTCAGGAGGATCACGGCGTGCTTGGGAAGCATGGAGCCCACCGGTTCCAGATGGTCCACGAGTGCGGGCATCAGGGATTCCATGCCTTCGACCGGAATGGCGTTGGCGATGGATTCGAGCATGTCCTCAGCATTGGGAATCGAACCGACCAAGGCTTTGGCGCGGGTGCGCACGGCGTCGGTCAGCTGCAGTTCACGGCATGCGGTGGCCCAAATGGTCTTGAGGCCGTCGCCGTAGGTACGCTGGTCGGAGGCGTGGAATTCCTTGATGGTGTCAATTTCGTCGCCGAAGAATTCGATACGCACCGGGTGCGGTGCGGTGGGCGGGAATACGTCAAGAATGCCTCCGCGCACCGCGAACTCGCCACGGTCCATGACCAGGTCCACGCGCGTATAGGCGTTTTCGATCAGACGTTTGGCGGCTTCGTCGAGGGGCAGGTCCTCCCCCACGGTGAACACGAGCGGCTCGACATCGCCCAGTCCTTGGACGACTGGCTGGATGAGCGAGCGGATCGGCATGACGAGAATGCGAATCGGGCCGAACATCGAATCGGTATCGCTCGGATGCTTGAGTCTGCGGAACACGGCCATGCGGCTGGCCACGGTGTCCGCGCGCGGGCTCAGACGCTCGTGCGGCAGGGTTTCCCAGGCTTCGAGCTGGGCGATGTCGTTCGGGTCGCCATCATACCAGGAGCGCAGCGAGCCCACGGTCTCTTCGGCTTCGCGGCCGGAGGCCACGACCAGCACGACCGGCTTGCCGGGTTTGCCGGCCACACCCTGCCCGATGGCGGCGGCCAAAGCCGGGCGCAAACCTTCGGGGATGCCGGCCAGGACGGAGTTGTCGACGTCGTCCGAAGCCTCGATGTCGCCGGCGGCGAGCTTCAGGAAGGTCTTGTCCTGTTCCAGCTCAGACAGGATGCCTACCAGTGAGCCGTTGATCAGGTCCGGGTGCGTCGCCTCACCGGCCATTGAACTTCTCCTGGGTCTTGGCAAGACCGTGGAAGATGATGTCCTCGGCGGCGTCGGCGCCGTCAGCCAGGAATTCGGGCAGCTGCTTGCGCTGGTCCGGACCGAATCCGCCCAGCACCCAGTTCACCGTGTTGTCATGCGCGTTCGCACCGCGCTTGGAGTGACCGACGCCCATGCGCACACGCGCGTATTTCGGCGTGCCGAGGGAACGGTCAATCGACTTGATGCCGTTGTGGCCGCCTGCGGAGCCGCCTGCCTTGACCTTGATACGGCCGAATTCCAAGTCCATGTCATCGTGAATCACCACAATATGGTCGGGCTCGATCTGGTAATAGGCGCTAATGGAAGCCACCGCATTGCCGGAATCATTCATATAAGTCAGCGGCTTGGCCAGAAAGAACTTGACGGTGCGGCCGTCCAGGTTCATCACGCTTTTACCGAGCATGGCCAAGCCCTTGTGATCGGCGAAGTTCACCGTCCAACGTTCGGCGAGCACATCGGCGGCCATGAAGCCCATGTTGTGCCGCGTGTCCTCATATTTTTTGCCGGGGTTGCCCAGTCCCGCAATCAGCCAGAAATCCGATGCCATAATCCGCTCCTCGTCCGTCTTCCTATATTCCCGTATGCACGTTCTGTACGTTCCGTACGTCATGCGCGCGTTCGCCTCGCGCACTGGCCCATGCCCGGCCGGATCCAACCGTCAAGATTGTACTCAACGCCGCCGTCAAGCTCGTTTGCTCCGGCATTCTCACACTTTTCTTGACTGAAATGACTTACCGCAAGGCTACAGGTCCAAATACCAGTAGGACATGTCCCGCATGGTGCCGGTGGAGTCGGTGGCAGCGGCGGGCATGAGTCCGAATTGGGTGAAGCCGAAGCGGTGCATGAGGGCAATGGAGCCGGCGTTATCGGCGAAAATGATGCCGCAGGCCTTGCGCATGTGGCGGGCCCGCGCCTCGGTGAGCAGCCTGTCAAGCATGAACGTGCCTACTCCCCTGCCTTGCCATGCCGGATCGATGTAATAGGCCAAATCGGTGACACCGTCATATCCCGCACGGTCATAGAACACGGAGAGCGCACCGAAGCCGATGATTGAACAGTCTTCCGATTCCACAACAAAAACGCCGTAGGGCGGCGTATGGGATTCGACCCAGGCGCGGCGTTGGTCGAGGGTGCGCGGGGTGAGGTCGGCGGTCGCACCGCCGGCCATCACTGAGGCGTTGTAGATGTCGGCGATGGCTTGGACGTCGGATTCGACGGCCGGACGGAAGGTGTATGGCATGAGGTTCCTTTGAATACGCAAATAGCCCGTCCTTATGATAAGGACGGGCTATGTCAGTTGAGGTAACCGACTCCCTTCAGTCGCCTTCGGCGATGGCTCCCCTCACCCTGAGGGGAGCCAATTCCTGTCGGAACTACTTGTCGAGCTCGATGGCCTTGTTGAGGGCGTCTTCAAGCTCCTTCTGCGCCTTGCCGTAGGCGGTCCAGTCGCCGTTCTTCATGGCGGACTGGCTGTCCTTCATGGCTTGGGCGGCATCGTTCAGCGCCTGCTGGAGTTCGGGGCTACGGTCGGAAGACGAGCCGGAATCCGACTTGCCGTCCGTGGTGCCGGACTGGCCACCATTGGTATCGGAACCAGATTGGTCACCGGATATGCCGGACGACTGGTCACCAGACGATCCGTCACCGGACACGTTCTCGGCATCGCCTGCGGCCGCGCCGGAATCACCACCGAACACCTGATCCAAGGCCTCATCCAACGTATCCGCAAATCCTACCTGATCACCGAACGCGACCAGCGTCTTCTTGAGCAGCGGGAATGAAGTCGCACCCGAAGACTTGACGTACACGGGCTGCACGTACACCAGTCCGCCACCGAGCGGCAGGGTGAGCAGGTTGCCGCGCACCACTTGCGTGTCGCCGGATTGCAGCAGGTTCAGTTCCTTGGACACGTCGGCGTTGGCGTTGAAGTTGTTCTGCGCCTGGCCGGGGCCCGGTACGTTCGAATCCTTGGGCAGCTCCTGCAATCGGATGGTGCCGTAGTTTGAGCCTATCTTGCCCTTCTCATTGCCGGCATCCGAGTCGACCGACAGGAAGCCGGTGAGGATCTCACGGGTGGACTGGCCAGCCGGAATGTAGGTGGAGGTCAGCGAGAACACCGGTTCCTTGGTGCCACCGGTCTGCAAGGTCAGGTAGTACGGCGGCTGCAGGATGTCCTGGTCCTGCTGGGACTGGGATTCGGTCGGGTCGACCGGCGTCTGCCAGAAGTCCTCGCCGGAGTAGTACTGGTTGGCGGAGGTCACGTGGTACTTGGAGAGCAGCTCGCGCTGCACCTTGAACAGGCTTTCCGGGTAGCGCATGTGGCTCATCAGGTCGCCGGAGATATCGGAGAGCTGGTGGTACTGGCCGGGGAAGATCTTCTCCCATGCCTTGATTACCGGGTCGGATTGATCCCATACGTACAGATCCACGGAACCGTCGTAGGCGTCCACGGTGGCCTTGACCGAGTTGCGGATGTAGTTGGCCTTCTGCGAGCCCAAGGATGAGACCGTTGCGGAAGAGACGGTGGTGGAATCCTTGGTGGCGGAGCCGAGGTCGGTCATCTGCGAGTATGGGTAGGCATCAGAGGTGGTGTAGCCGTCGACGATCCACTTGACGCGGCCATCGACCACGGCCGGATACACACGGCCGTCAAGCGTCAGGTACGGCGCCACCTTGGCCACGCGCTCCTTGGGGGAACGATCGTAAAGAATCTGCGATTCGCTGGTCACACGGTCGGAGAAGAGAATCTGATCGGAGCCGAAGCGGATTGCGTAGAGAATACGGGAGAACAGGTTGCCAACCGAGGGGCCGCCGTCGCCCTTGAACGTGGTCAGGGCGCCTTCCGAACCGGTCGGGTAGTCGAACTCCCAAGCCTGCGTGCCCTCCGGTGCGCCGACGATCGAGTATTCGGTGGTGTTCGGCGAGAAGTAGATGCGAGGCTCATACTTTTCGGATTCAGTGAGCTTGCCCTGAGTGGGGATGCCGGATTCGAAGAATTCAGGCTGGCCGTCGGCGGTCACCTTGTTACCGTAAGCGGCCACCACGCCGTAACCGTGGGTGTACACGGTGTGGTCATTGACCCAATTGCGGTTGTCGTTGCCGGCCAGGGCAAGCTCGCGGGCGGCAATCACGGTGTCTTGGGAAACGCCGTCGATCTCGTACTTGTCGACTGCCAAAGTGTCGGCGAAGGTGTAGTACTGCTTGGACTGCTGCAGCTGTTTGAATGTGGGGCTGACGACCTGCGGGTCGAGCAGACGAATCTGCGCGGTGGTGTCGCCCTCCTTGGCCAGAGCGCCCTGCTCGCCCTTGTCGGTTACCTTGTATTGCTCGGTCTTGAGCTTGTCAAGACCGTAGGCGGCGCGGGTGGCGTCGATATTGCGCTGAATGTAGGTGGATTCCATCTCCTGTGCGTTCGGGTTGACGCGGAAGCGCTGCAACAGCACCGGCCATGCCACGGTGAGCACAAGACCCACCACGACCACGACGGCAATGGAGGTCACCGGCACACGCCAGGCCTTGAGCGCGGCGGAGGCGCGCACGCCGATGGACGCCTGGCCTTCGAGCGTGTGGGAACGCATGAGCCAGATGCCCAGCACCACGCCGAGGATGGCGGTCAGCGCGGCCATGATGAAGGTGACGGGGATGTTGGCATGCACGGCGGTGTAGGAGGCACCGGTGATGCGTGAACCCTGCACGGTGAGCTGGTCGAAGACGCCGATCATCTGGCGCACTGCCCAAGCGAACATGTTGAGCATCAGCCAGATGCCAAGCTGGCGACGGCAACGCTTGGTGATGGAGAACAGGCCGCGTCCGTTAACCGGCATAGTAATGCGGATACCACCCATCAGCACATGAGTGACCACGGAAAACACAAGGCCCACGCCCAGCAGCATGGCCACGGCGGCGAGCACGAGCTTCAGGCCCGGCAGCACGAACACGTAGAAGCCGTTGTCCAGACCGAACTGCGGATCGGTGGTGCCGAACGACTGCGCGTTGAACATGAGCAGAATCTCGCTCCAGTTCGCGTTGAACTGAGAGCCGAAGATGACGCCGACGATCAGCGAAATCACCACGGCCACGCGGCGAGCGGTTTTCGAGCTGACGGATTTGCCGACCTCGACCACATCGCCGTTAATGCGAATGGTGGAACCGTCGGCCGAATCAGGGCGTGCTCGAATGGCCAGCCAGGCGGAAACGAAGCCGGTCAAGGCCATGAGCAGCGCGTAGGCCACCCACAGACCGATTTTCACCCCGAGCTGGGTCCAGACCACGGACTGGAAGCCGAGCTGGCCGTACCACATCAGATCGGTGATGAATCGGGACAGGCCGAAGAACAGACCGACGATGATGGCCAAGGCCAGCACCACGCCGATCAGAATCTTGCTGCCACGGCTGCCTCCTGAGCCACCGGACGCTGGCTTACGGGTGATACGCGGATTGGCCGAGCCACGTGGAGGGCGGGATGACCCGGAGGGGCCGGCGTTGGTGTTGCGGGCCGGACCGTCCCCATCGGCCTCGACATCGAGGATGATCGGATCGTCATTGTTCGCATTGTTGCGTCGTGAATCGCCGCCATTGCCGAACAGTATTGAGAAAGGATCGTTAAAAGACATAACTCAAGCCTATCGAAAGGGCGGGAGGTAGGTTATGCCCTGAGCACAGAATGAGGCAGCGTTCTGTTCTACGCTCCGTTCTACGCTTGCCGGTATGAACAGCCAACGGCCACAACATATGCGTCCCTCAGCACACGCCACACGCCAACTTCGGCACAGGAGCACTCCAATCGTGGCGACAATATGTGCTTTGGCAGTGGTGTTGGCCGGCGTGGCAGCCTACGGATGGCATGTCGGATGGTTCGCCAAATCCACATCAAACGGCAACACCACCACTCCCCAGACCTCCCAGACAAGTGCGTTACCACGCGCCGACGTTCCTTCCCCGAAGAAGAACGAACCGGCCGCACAAGCCCAACGTGCGGTATCCGCCATGACACTTGAGGAACGTGTGGGACAGTTAGTGATGGTGCCGTTGCTTGCCGGTTCCGATCCCTCCTCGTTGGCTTCAACAATCGCCGATGAGCACATTGGCTCGGCCATTCTCATTGGCAATTGGAATACCGGCGCCGATACGGTCAAGACCGCGACCGCGCAACTCCAAGGATATGCGCCGGCCGGCAATCGTCTCATCATCGCCACCGATCAGGAGGGTGGTCAGGTGCAGCATCTGACTGGTACCGGTTTCGACACAATGCCCAGTGCCGTTGAGCAGGGCACAATGTCCGCTGACGCATTGCGTCAATCGGCAGGCACGTGGGGTTCGCAATTAGCTGCTGCTGGCATAAATGTCGATTTGGCACCGGTGCTCGGCACGGTGGTGGGCGATCGTGCCTCAAATGCTCCGATTGGCGCGCTGGATCGTGATTTCGGATTGGATGCGGCCGGCAACGCCGAACATGGCATCGCCGTTATTGAAGGTTTGCGAGACGCTCAGGTCGGCGCGGCGGTCAAACATTATCCTGGGTTGGGCGCGGTAAGCGGCAATACCGACTTCACCACCGAAGGCATTCTGGATACGACCACCACGTTGGGCGGGGCCGAGGCAGGTGCCTTTGACCAGGCGATCACCAAGACCGATCCTGCGATGGTGATGATGTCGTTGGCCACGTATCAATCCATCGACCCGAATAATCCGGCGGTGTTTTCTTCTACGATTATCGACGGTCATATTCGCAACGCCCTGAAGTACACGGGCGTGGTGATTTCGGATTCGATGTCTGCCGAAGCGTTAAGCAGCTACGATGTAAGCCAATTGGGAGTAAAGCTTGTCGAGGCGGGCGGCGACATGTCCTGCATCGGTCAGACGGATTACGTAAAGCCAATTGTGGACGGCCTCAACGAACGGGCGAAGTCCGATCCGGCTTTCGCTTCGAAAGTGACGGCGGCGGCGACTCGCGTAATGGCATTGAAAATCAAGATGGGACTGGCCTGACTGCTTATCCTTTGCACTGGTGAGGATTGATGCGCACTGATTCGCGCTAATCCTCACCAGCCCTCGTACAAATGCACACTAGTCCTCGTACGAATCGTCAGTCCTCGTATGAATACAGACCATGCTTGCCGATGTATTGCACCACGCCGTCAGGCACCAGATACCAGACCGGCTCGTCGTGTTCGGCGCGGCGGCGTACATCGGTCGAAGAGATGGCCAAGGCCGGGATCTCAAGCGTATCGACCTTTCCTTCGGGCAAGGTCACGCCGTCCGGACTGGAGTAGCCGGGGCGCGTGACGGCCACGAAGTGGGCGAGGTCCCACATGAGGTCGGCGTCCTTCCACTGCATAATTTCGGCCACGGCGTCTGCGCCGGTGATGAAGAACAGCTCGGCGTCGGGATGTTGGGCGCGGATATCGCGCAGGGTGTCGATGGTGTAGGTGACGCCCGGACGGTCGATGTCGACACGCGAGACGGTGAATTTGGGGTTGGATGCGGTGGCGATCACAGTCATCAGATACCGATCTTCGGCGTTGGTGACGTGCTTGTCCAGCTTGAACACAGGTCGGCCGGTGGGTACGAAAATCACCTCATCGAGGTCGTATACCCAAGCTACTTCGGAGGCGGCGACCAAGTGGCCGTTGTGAATCGGGTCGAACGTGCCGCCCATGATGCCGACGCGCAGGCGCGTATGCCAGTTGCCGCGTGCGGAAAGCCTGCCTTTGCCATGGCTGCTGGCCCCGGCCGGCGCGGACAGGTCAGACATGCGCCGTTCGGTTTCGCCTTGGGTGACGGCAACGATTTCGGCGGGCTCGGCGGATTCCACTGATTTTTCGGACTGAACTGACGCAGCCGTTTTGTGGCTGCCGATAACACCACTCATGCCTGGCCGCCCTCGCCGGCGGCGTCATCGGCTGATTCGGTTTCCTCTTCGATTTCGCCGGCGGTGGGATTGTCTTCCCTGGGATCGATCTTGCCCATGTCTTCATCCCATTCGTCCTGGACCACGCGACGAATTTCGGCGAAGGTGGGGCAGCGGGAAGTCCGGCTGGTAGAGGCGGCGGACCTCGGCCACACGCTCGGTGATGCGGATGAGCGTGTCGGTCATGCCGTCAAGGTCACCGTCGTGCTCCATCTGGCTGTATTTGCCGATGTAGCCTTCCATGAGCTCCATGTGTTCGCGCACGATCTTGAGCTGGGCATCGTCGAGGTCCGCGACTTCGGGCGAATCGGTCTCGGGCCAACCGATGAGCACGGCGTCCGCGTATTCGAGCGACGCACGCTGGGCGGCGGAGGCGATGCCGTCCTCGATCTGCACAAGGAACACGTAGCGGACGATGCTGAGCCGTTCGGCCGCGATCTTCAGGCCGAGCTTGGGATCGTTGAGGTCGATGTCGGGCCGCAGTTCGCTTGCCTTGTTTGCCGTGTCAGCCGTAATGTTCATGTTGCCGTCCTCGTTCATGCGCGCACCTGTCCTGTTCCGTAACCGATCCACTTGGTGGTGGTCATCTCCCGCAATCCCATGGGACCGCGTGCGTGCATCTTCTGCGTGGAGATGCCAAGCTCGGCACCAAAGCCGAACACGCCGCCGTCGGTGAAGCGGGTGGAGGCGTTGACCATGACCACGGCCGAGTCGATGCGCTTGGTGAATTCCTCGATGGCCGCATAATCCTCGGCGATGATGGATTCGGTGTGGCCTGTGGAATGCGTGTTGATGTGGTCGATGGCCGCGTCCAGGTCCGACACCACCTTGATGCCCATTTTGAGGGCCAGGTATTCGGTGTCCCAATCCTCTTCGGCGGCGTGGTTGAGGTCAAGGCCCTCGATTGCCGCGCCGGAGATGATGCCGTACGACGTGGTGTCGGTCTGCAGCACGACGTTCGCCTCGGCCAGAGCGGCGGCGATCTGCGGCAGGAATTCGGCGGCGACATCCTTATGAACCAATAGCTTTTCGGCGGCGTTGCACACGCCCACGCGCTGGGTTTTGGCGTTGATGATGATCGGGATGGCCTTGGCGAGATCACCGGACTTGTCGATATAGATATGCACGTTGCCGGCACCGGTTTCGATGACCGGCACTTTGGAGTTGCGCACGACGGCTTGGATCAGACCCGCTCCTCCTCGCGGCACGAGCACGTCGATATGGCCTCGCGCCTCCATCATGGCGGTGGCGCCGGCGCGCCCGTACTGGTCGACGGATTGCACCAGTGCGGATTCGAAACCGTGGGCTTCAAGCACCGGGGCGATGACGCCCAACGTGGCGGCGTTAGTGCGTTCGGCGGCGTGGCCGCCTCGCAGCAACGCGGCATTGCCGGACTTGAGGCACAGGCTGGCCACGTCCACAGTGACGTTCGGCCGGGCCTCGTAGATCATGCCGATGACGCCCATCGGCACGCGCGTCTGGGTAAGGCGCAGACCGTTGGGCAGGTTGTATCCGCGCACGATCTCGCCGACCGGATCGGGCAGGGTGGCCACATGGCGCACGCCTTGGGCGGCGGCGGCCACGCGCGGCACGTCGAACAGCAGGCGGTCGAGCTTGCCCGCATCCATGCCGTTTTCCTTGGATTCGAGCATGTCCAGCGCGTTGGCGGCTTCGATGTCCGCAGCATGCTCGTCCAACGCGTCCGCAATGGCAAGCAACAGTTCGTTTTTGGCTTCGGTATTTGCCTGTGCAAGACGCTCCTGTGCGCGTGCGGCCTGATCGGCCTGGCGGCACACCGCGTCGAACACCTCAGGACTCAATTCATCGCTCATAAAAAACAAGAGTAACCCACAATGGGCCGCATTGCCCGTTTCGACCCATATTGCACCGAAGATAGCCGGGGATATAAGCGCGGCTCCCTCTGATGAGGGAGCTGCGTACATCCGCAAAAAATCAGTGAATCTGGTCCAGGTCGGGGTAGAGCGGGAAGTCTTCGGCGAGCTTGTCGACGCGGGCCTTCAGCGCGGTCACGTCGGCGGACGGTCCGGCGGCGAGCGCGGTGCCGATGATGTCGGCCACCTCCTCGTATTCCTTCGGTCCGAAGCCGCGGGTGGCCAGGGCGGACGTGCCGATTCTCAGGCCCGAGGCCACCGAGGCCGGGCGCGGGTCGAAGGGCACGGTGTTGCGGTTGATGGTGATGCCGCAGGCGGCGAGCAGATCCTCGCCCTGCTGGCCGTCCATCTCGCTGTTGCGTAGGTCGACCATCACCAGATGCACATCGGTGCCGCCGGTCAGCACGAAGATGCCGTTGGCCTTGACGTCGTCGGCCAGTAGTCGTTCGGCAAGGATCTTGGCACCGTCGAACGTGCGCTGGCGGATGATCTCCGGGTCGATGCGGAAGGTCTCGGGGTTCACGCCGTACGCCTCGGCGTGGTAGAAACGGCCGGGGTAGCCTTCGGCGTATTTGTTGGTCAGCACGGAGCCCTGGCATTGCAGTACCGCTCGCGGCACGAAGTTCTCAGAGGCGATCATCTCAAGGCCACTGCGCTGGCGGCCCAGTTCGGAGTCCAGCAGTTCGGCGATCTCAGGATCGGTTTCGCAGATCGGCGCGTTGAAAGCATCGGTTGCCTTCTGCGCAAGGGGTGAAGCGGTCATGGGTGCTCTTTGGTATAAGCGACAATTGATTCGCCGTTGTCGCCTTACCGTATGGCCCGTTTGCAGCCGGCCTGTTTCATGATATGGCCGGTCCCCGTTCGATGGCAATGGTGATTTTCGCCGGTGCGACCGGTCGGTTATGCGAGACGGACGGCCCTTCTGCCCACGGCCCACGCTAGACTGATGTGGATTCATCATCCCTTTCAGGCAGAAGGATTCATCGTGACAACCACCTTCCATTCCACCCGTAGCACCACCGATTCGCTGACCGCCAAGCAGGCGATTCGTAAGGGCATCGCCGATGACGGCGGCCTGTTCGTTTCGGACGCGTTGGGCAAGACCAAGGTGGACGTGGCCTCCCTGCCGGGCAAGTCGTACCAGCAAATCGCCGCCGAGGTGCTGGGCGCGCTGCTGCCGGACTTCACGGCCGAGGAGCTGGGCCAGTGCATCGCCGACGCCTACGGCGAACAGTGGTCCGACGAGCGCATCACCCCGCTCAAGCCCCTGGGCGACGATTACGTGCTCGAACTGTTCAACGGCCCGACTTCCGCGTTCAAGGACGTGGCGCTGCAGATCCTGCCGCGCTTCATGGCGCACACCACGCCGGCCGATGGCGACGCGGACGAGAAGATCATGATCCTCACCGCCACCTCCGGCGACACCGGCAAGGCCGCGCTGGCCGGCTTCGCGGACGCCCCGGGCACCGCGATCACCGTCTTCTACCCGGAAGGCAAGGTCTCCCAGGTCCAGGAGCTGCAGATGACCACGCAAGCCGGCTCCAACGTGCAGGTGGCCGCCGTGGAAGGCAACTTCGACGACGCCCAGTCCGCGGTCAAGCGCATCTTCGGCGACCGCGCCCTGGCCGAGCGTCTCGCCGGCAATTCGCACGTGGTGCTTTCCTCCGCCAACTCCATCAACGTGGGCCGTCTGGTGCCGCAGGTCGTCTACTACTTCTCCGCTTACGCCCAACTGCTCGCCGACCAGGTGATCAACGTCGGCGATGAGGTCGAGTTTGTGGTCCCGACCGGCAACTTCGGCGATATCCTCGCCGGCTACTATGCCAAGCTGCTCGGTCTGCCGGTCAAGCACCTCGTGGTGGCTTCCGACAAGAACAACGTGCTGTTCGACTTCCTGACCACCGGTACCTACAACCGCCAGCGCCCGTTCTTCCAGACCATCTCCCCCTCGATGGACATCCTCATCTCCTCCAACCTGGAGCGCATGCTGTACTACTTGTCCGAGGGCGACACCCGTCTGATCTCCATGCTGATGAACGACCTCAACAAGTGGGGCACGTACGAGATCCCGGAAGAACTGCTGGCCAAGATTCGTCAGATCTTCGGCACCGGTTGGGCCGATGAGGATCAGGTACGCGAGTCCATCAAGCACTGTTGGGACGAGAACCACTACGTGATCGACCCGCACACCGCCTGCGGCTACTACCTGCTTGAGCAGATGCCGCGCGACCCGCTGACCCCGCGCGTGCTGCTCTCCACCGCCAGCCCCTACAAGTTCCCGCGCGTGGTGAACGAGGCATTGGGCTTCGACGCCACCGGCACCGACTTCGAGTGCATGGATGTGCTGGCCCACGAGACCGGCACCACCGCCCCGGCCGCCCTGCGTGGTCTTGAGACCGCCGACGTGCGGTTCAAGGACGTCGTGGCCATCGACGGCATGGAGGACTACGTGGAGAAGGCCGCCCAGGCGCTGTGATAGTCCGCTGACGGCACTAACTGACAATTCCCAACCGATACATGCTTTACCAGCATGTATCGGTTTTTTGTTTTCTGATGTCACAAGTCGAAGGTCCAGGCATGTTCAAGCATGTCCGAGCCTTGTCACGCGCGGCTTTCTTGCGGCTTTTCACCTGCAACGAGCCAATGGCGTGTTGCTTGTTTTTTCTAGGAAGGCGGGAATCGCCATGCTGCCGGCGAACGGGAAAATCCATGTGGTTTGTTAGGTTCTGTTTCTGCAACTGAATAGTCCCATGAGGGAGTAGACAGCATTGCGGCAAAGGGCTCGGCCCAAACCGCAATGTGGCAAGTCAACATCGTGGCCGTCGGCAGTTCCGTTACGGTCTGGCTTTGCCTTAAATGACGAGACTCATGTACCGCGGAGTATGCGATACATGGTCGTCAACGATTCGTTTGGCTGCGTGCCGCCATGTTGCGCGGTACGCGAGTGATATTACGCGGGTTTCAGTGCGGTGTGTCAACCAAACGAGAGGAACATATGACCACGGCCAACGGGCAGACGCCCGCACCATTCATGCAGGATGCGCCAGCAGTCATCAGCACGCTGGGCACCGATGCACATCAAGGCCTGACCAGCGAACAGGCCGCGCACAACCTGAACCAGTACGGTCCCAACGCCTTCACCAAGCCGAAGCCGGAATCGATGCTTTCCCGCATCGTCAAGACGGCCGCCGACCCGATGCTCATCATGCTTATGATCGCGGCGGCCATCACCCTGGGCGTCAACATCACCCGCGCCATGGCCGGCGGCCACGCCGACATTCTCGAATGCGTGGGCATCTTCTTCGCCATCGCCCTGTCCGTGACAATCACCGTGGTGATGGAGAGTCGCAGCGCCAAGGCATTCGAAGCGCTGAACGACATCAATGACGACACGACCGTCACCGTGGTGCGCGATGGCGAGGTCACGCTGGTGTCGCAGCGAGACATCACCATCGGCGATGTGCTGCAGATCAGCACCGGCGACAAGCTGCCGGCCGATGCGCGCCTCATCGAATCGAACGATCTGACCGCCGACGAATCCGCGCTCACCGGCGAAAGCGTGCCGAGTGCCAAAGCCGCCGACGCCGTGTTCACCGACCCGAAGACCCCGGTGGCCGACCGCACGAACATGCTGTATTCCGGCTGCTTCGTGACCGCCGGCAATGGCCGTGCCGTGGTCACCGCCGTGGGCGACGACACCGAGTTCGGCAAGATCGCCCGCGAACTGCGCGCCGCCAACACCGGTATGACGCCGCTGCAGGAGAAGCTCGCGAAGCTCGGCAAGGTGATCGCCGTGGTGGGCTCGATTGTGGCCGCACTGGTGTTCGTGCTTCAGGTGGCCCGGTTCGTGGCTTCCGGCACCGCCTCGTTCGACACGATTTCCGAGGCGTTCATCACCTCCATAACGCTGATCGTGGCCGCCGTGCCCGAAGGCCTGCCGACCATCGTGGCCGCGTGCCTCGCGGTGAACATCATCAAAATGTCCAAGCAGAACGCGCTGGTCAAGAAGATGGTGGCGTGCGAGACCATCGGCTGCATCAACGTGATCTGCTCGGACAAAACCGGCACGTTGACCCAGAACCGCATGACCGTAATCGAGGCGTACAACGCGCCGGGCCGCGCCTTGGAGAAGCCCGAGCAGATCAGGAACCGCATGCTGCTGGAGAACTTCTGCGTCAACGGCACCGCCGACGTGACCTTCCCGGGCGCCACCGAAGCCGAGGCCGGCGCGATGCCGGAATTCATCGGCAACCCCACCGAATGCGCACTGTTGGTCGCCGCGCACAAGGCCGGACTCGACTACCGGATTCGCCGCGAGCGCGCGACGGTGCTCCACACGTATCCGTTCTCGTCGGAGACCAAGAGCATGACCACTGTGGTGCGTGACGGCGACGGCATTACCGTGTTCGCCAAAGGCAGCCCGGAGAAGATGCTCGACCTGTGCGCCGTCGACGCCAAGACGCGCGGCGAAATCGAACGGGAAATCGCGAAGTTCCAGGCGCAGTCCTGCCGAGTGCTCGGCTTCGCCCACCGCCATATTTCCGATAAGGACGCCGACACTGCGGCTCTCGATTACGCTGCCGACCGCGCCGGCTTGGAATCCGGCATGATGTTCGACGGCTTCGTGGCCATCGTGGATCCCCTGCGCGAGGATGTGCCCGGTGCCGTGGAGCGCTGCCGCAAGGCGGGCATCGAGCTCAAGATGCTCACCGGCGACAACATCGTGACCGCCACGGCCATCGCCAACGAACTCGGCATTCTGGACGAGCGGCATATCGCCGTCGAGGCGCGCCAGATCGAGGAAATGAGCGACGAGGAACTGTCCCGCGAAATCGGCCGCATCCGCGTGATCGCCCGCAGCACGCCGGTTATCAAGATGCGCGTGGTGAACGCTCTGAAAGCCCAGGGCAATGTGGTGGCGGTGACCGGCGACGGCATCAACGACGCGCCCGCCATCAAGAACGCGGACGTGGGCATCGCCATGGGCATCGCCGGCACCGAGGTGTCCAAGGAAGCCAGCGATATCGTGATGCTGGACGATTCCTTTGCCACCATTGTCAAGGCCGTGCACTGGGGCCGTGGTATTTACGAGAATTTCCAGCGATTCATCCAGTTCCAGCTCACCGTGAACCTGTCTTCGGTGGTCGTGGTACTCGCCTCGCTGTTCAGTGGTCTGGCCGCGCCGTTCACCGCATTGCAGCTGCTGTGGGTCAACATCATCATGGATGGCCCGCCCGCGCTGACGCTCGGTATGGAGCCGATTCGCGACAATCTTATGGACCGCAGGCCCACCCGCCGTGACGCCGGCATCGTCTCGCGCGGCATGCTGGAGCGCATCATCGTCTCCGGCGCGTTCATCGCCGTGGTGTTCATGGCGCAAAGCTGGACGAACTTCATGGGCGGCACCGCCGAACAGCAGTCGACCATTCTGTTCACGCTGTTCGTGGTATTCCAGCTGTTCAACGCCTTCAACAGCCGCGAGCTGGGCAACGCCAGCCTGTTCGCCAATCTGCTGCGCAATAAAGTGATGATCGGCGTGTTCGCGCTGATGTTCGCACTTCAGGTGCTAGTGGTGCAATTCGGCGGCGCGATGTTCCGCACCGTGCCGCTGCCGATCGACATGTGGCTGAAAATCATCGCGGTCGGTTTCGGCGTGGTGGTGCTGCAGGAAGTTATCAAGACCGTCAAGCGCGCAGCCGCCGCCATCCGCGCGCGCCGCACGGCCAATGAAAGCGATTCCCAGCAACCGCACCAGCCAATCGCTCTGGATCTGGTGGACTGATAACACACCGATAACGGAAAGAGACCGACAGATTCCTGTCGGTCTCTTTTCATTCGCGGTCGGACAAATGCGCGGCTAGAGTTCTTTGGCTCGGTAGATGCGGATGGCTATAAGCATGGAGCCAAAATATGCGAGCAGACACAGCACGGCGAGAACAAGCGCCGTATGCCACCAGATCGTCAGGAAATCGGTAATATTCAGCAAAAGCCATTGCCAGTCAACAGGCAATCGGGCCAGCAGCGCAATGACGGCATACAAGCCAACCATGACCGCGACAGAGGCCACCATCATCTTGCGGAAGGTGAACCGGTATGCACAGGCCAGCAGCACCGACCCAAGAATGATAGCCAAAGCGAAGATGAAAGCACCTGCTGCCAAGGTACCGATCCACCCCATATCTGCTATATCGCCAAAGACAATGAAGACGCCGCCGCATATCACCACGTCCAAAGCCCAGAGCAGGCCAACCACCAACAGAAAAAGGTACCGACCTACAACTTGTGCAGTGCGTGAAACAGGAATCAGCCCTCGCATGGCACTGTGCCCTGCAGATTCCTCGGATGACGCAGGCCCCAATGCACTCATACATGCCATCGCCGATGCCAAACCTCCGAGTCCGCCCATCAGACCACTAACAACGTGTTCATCGACGTGGGTCGATATCATCACCAGCGACACCACGATAGACAGCACCGGGAAAACCAGCAGAAATACCATATTCGCCACGCTAAACAGACCCGTCCCGACACAATCGAATCGACATTGCTTTACTACGGATTTCCAGCTCATCGTCACCATTCCCTTGAAGCAAATATGCGAGAGGCAATTACATACGAGATTCCATATGCCACAACCGTCGTTGTCAATACCGCAATAACCAGCCACAATCGTTGCGCGATGATGGCATTCGCGGCATGGGCCAATCCTCTGGTCACCGAAGCAGGCAAAATAGATGGCAGTATGGATACAGCCAATACAACGACATAAATCACCATCATCGTGACTTGAAGACCGCCTAGTTTGGTCCACAGATAACCCGTGGGCACGATAAGCGCGACCATCAGCGCGGTGCAGAAACCTCCCAACGGCGCCGCCCACAGATTGCCCGCGAATGACCAATCCGGATTGACCAGCACTTGCAACCCGTCAATCAGAACAATCATCGCTATCGACAATACGGAAATCACCAATCCAACCACATATCGCGCAGCCACCTGACTCTTCCTCGAAGCCGGAATAATGCCACGAAGTCGATATCCGTTCTGTAAGTCAGCAACCGCCATGGTTAGCACCCACATGGCGCAGATGAATACCGTCATGATGACACCCATGCGATAGCCGAAGCCATCACCATAAGCTTCACCTTGAAAGATGACGGAGAACAACGGTGCCAACAACAACGAGAACACAGTCCGTACGTCGACGCACAGGTAGGCCATATCGACGCGCAATGCAGTGGTCAATGCATGTTGCCGAGACCGCGACACCCTCAGTATTGCCTCCATGGCCGCTCACCTCCCGCTCAAGTCACGATTGGAATCATGGGCATTGGTCAGTCGAATGATGTCATCAATGGAAGCCGATTCAACGACAAGCCCCGAAACCACCGACGCAACAGCATCAAGCCTGTCTGACCGGACCAGCGCATCGAATCCGGTGGCATACGTATGTGAGCCCAGCACTACGTCCGCAGGCAGTTGTGCCAGTTCGTCTGGACCGCCCTTAATCAGGCGGAACGATTCCTCAAACTCGTCTTTCGGACCGGTGTAGTAGAGACGGCCATCGGTGATGTAGGTAATGAAGTCAGCAGCACGTTCGAGGTCGGCAGTGATATGGGTGCTGAACAGTACCGAATGCTCGCCATCCTCAATGTAGGCATGCAGGATATCCATGAGTTCGTCGCGGGCAAGCACATCGAGTCCGCTGGTCGGCTCGTCGAGAATCAGCAGCTTGGCATCATGACTCAATGCGATGGCCAGCATCAGCTTCATCTGCATGCCGCGGGAAAGATCCTTGATATGTTTCTTGCCGTTCTGTGCGTCACCAAGGCCAAAAGTATCCAGATACTTGCGATAGCATCCACCGTCCCATGATGGATACAGTGGCGCAACGATACGTTCAATGTTCTTGACTTGCCACAGTTCATGCATGTAGCTGAAGTCGAACACCACACCGAGTTGTTCTTTGACGAGCTCCTCGTTGGCGATGTTGTCGAGGCCGAGCACGTGAATCGACCCGGCGTCGCGGTGGATCATGTTGAGGATGAGTTTGATGAGGGTGGATTTGCCGGCGCCGTTCGGGCCGATCAGTCCCATGATGTAGCCCTTGGGCAGGTCGAAGGTCACGTCGTCCAGCGTGAAGCCGGAATCATAGTGTTTGGTGACGTCGGTGACCTGCAACGCCATCGCGTCGGATTCGGATATGGCGGTCATGGCCATGGTCCTTTCTTGAGGTTATTTCTTGCGGTATTCCTCTTCGAGCATGCGGTCCAATGCGTCCAGCGGAATGCCGGCGGCTTTGGCGCCCCGGCTTGCCTCGGCCAGGCTTTCGCGAATCTGGGTTTTGAGCTGACGTTGCATCAGTTCGTTGCCCTTGTCCATCACGAAAGTGCCTTTGCCTTGGATGTTCTGCACCACGCCCTCATCGGCCAGTTCGTTGTACGCCCTGGTGACGGTGAGTACGGAGATGCGCAACTCCTTGGCGAGTTTTCTCAGGGAAGGCAGGGCCTCGCCCGCCTTCAACTCGCCGCTGAGCACCGCCGAACGGATTTGGGTTTTGATTTGCTCGTAGATGGGTTCACCGGACACGGATGAGATGATCAGTTTCATCTATGCCCCTTTCGATTGTGGTTGACTAGCACCCCAGCTGTTTAGCTGTTATACAACACAGTATAACTGTTCTGCTTAACTGTCAAGGTGTGTTACATAACAGTCAAACAGTGAGCAAATACATCGTCAACTTATAGTGTCGAAACATGACTCGTGCCTACAATGGCCTCGGAAAGGGGTACCTATGCCAAACAACGCCGTTACGCCGACAGCCCCGCCAGCGGGGGCGTAACTTTTTTATCACAGCACGCGCGGGGCGTCATGGAAGTCGAAGAGGACACCGTCGGCCAGGTGGCAGATTTCGGGCCAATCGGAGGCGGAGGAGTCGTCGTGCATGGCCCAGACCTTCATGCCGACCGATTTGGCCGACTTCATGCCGACCAGCAGGTCTTCGAACACCGTGCAGTCGACCGGCGCGGCGCCTAGGCGCTTGGCGGCGAGCAGGTAGACGTCGGGCTGGTCCTTGCCGACGTCGTTCGCGTCATCGACGGAGACGATATCGTTGAACAGTTCGAACATGCCGACGTGGCGTAGCGCCGGCTCACGCAGATGCGGGGGCAGCGAGGTGGCGACACCCAGTTTGACACCGGAGGCTTTCAGATCGCGCAGATAGTCAAGCGCGCCGGGTTTGGCTTCGACCGTGGTGGAATAGGCGACGCTGGCCATGTCGTCCCATTCCTGCATGAGCTCTTCGGGCGTGTCTGTAAGGCCGAAGCGTGCGATGGTGTATTCGGCGATCTGGCGGAATTGCATGGCGGAGACTTTGGTCATGTAGTCGGGCGGCACTTCGATTCCGCGCTTGTTCAGGAAGTCGATGTCGACTTGGTCCCAGACTCCCATGGAGTCTAGGAGGGTGCCATCGAGGTCGAATATGGCGGCTTTGGTCATAGGACACTTTCCTTCAACAGTTCTCGGGCGTGGTCTAGTGAGGCTTCGGATTCGCTGCCGGAGAGCATGCGGGCGATTTCGTGGACGCGGGTTTCGCCGTTGACTTCGGCGATGGTGGTGACCACGCCCAAATCGTCGTCATCGGCATCCGGCGGCTCCTTGGTGACCACGAACTGCGCGTCCGCCCACGAGGCGACCTGCGCCAAGTGGGTGACGACGATGACCTGCGCGCTGCGGGCCAGCCGTGCCAGACGTTTGCCCAGTTCGACCGCGGCCTTGCCACCCACGCCGGCGTCAACCTCGTCGAAGATGAAGGTCTGGTCGGCACCGCCGCGCGTGTCGGCGGCCACCAGCTCCAAGGCCAGCATCAGTCGGCTCAGTTCACCGCCCGAAGCGCTTTTGCCCATCGGCAACTGCGGCGACCCCTCGAACGGCGTAAACAGGAACGCGATATCGTCGCGACCATACGGGCCGAGCGGATCATCGGCCTTGTCTCGCGGCGTGACGCGCACTTCCAAGGAGGCGCCCAGCATGGCGAGCGAGCCGAGTTCTTCAGTGACGCGCGCACCCAAGTCGGCAGCGGCAGCCACGCGCGCGGCGCTCAGCACGTCGGCGGCGGCGAGGGCCGCATCGTACAGCGTCTGCCGTTCGGATTCGAGTTCGGCGACCTTTTCCGGCGAGGCATCCAGATCCTCCAGATCGAACGCCGCCTTGTCCCGCCAAGCGAGCACGTCGGCCAAGGTGGGGCCCCACCGACGGGTGAGGTCGCCAAGCTCGTGGATACGGCCGTTGATCTGGTCCAGATCCTCCACGCTGCCTTCGTCACCCAGCTCCTGGCTCAGGGCGAACACCACGTCGCCCAAATCGGCATTGATGGATTCAAGCCGATCGGCCTGCTCGGCGAACGTGCCGCCGACGCGAATCGCGCGCAACGAGGTCACCGCATGATTGATGAGTTCCACGGCCGAAGCGCCGTCGGCGGCGTCCACATCCACCTGCGAGGCATCCAGCGCGCCCAGCGCCGAACCCACGCCTTGGGCGATGTCGGCCGCGTTTTCGATGCGTTCGCGGCGCGCCTTCAGCTCCTCGTCCTCCCCCGGCTGCGGGTCGGTTCGGTTGATGCGGTCGATGGATTCGCGCAGGTAGTCGGCCTGTTGGCGGGCAGAGGATTCCTGCGAGCGCAGGCGTTCCAGCCGCTCATCCATGGCGGCCAGCGCATCCCACGCCTTGCGGTAGGCGGCCAGTTCGGCTTCGTCTCCGGCCACCCGGTCCAGAAACTCGCGTTGCCGTGCGGCGGCCGCGATTTTCAGCTGATCGGTCTGGCCATGAATGATGACCAGTTCGCCGGCGATGGCCCCCAGCACCGAACGCGGTACGGACTTGCCGCCGAGCACGGCCCGCGAACGTCCGGAAGCGCGTACGGTGCGGGAAAGGAACAGTTCGCCGTCTTCGGGGTCGACGCCCGCGTCGTGGGCTTTGGCCACGGCCGCGGCAGCACCGGTGAGCCCGCTGTCAGAATCGTCAGAACCGGCATCGTTGGTGTCGCCGGAATGTTCAGATGCGACGGCATCATCCGCGAGCGCGAAAATCGCCTGGGCCCAAGCCTCGTCCGCCCCGGCCGAGACGCGCGAGGATTCGGCGGCCCCACCGGAGACCAGTCGGATCGCGGAGAGCAGCATGGATTTGCCGGCGCCGGTCTCACCGGTGATGGCGGTCATGCCTGCGGCCGGCGCAATGGTGGCTTCTCGAATCGGCCCCAGATTGCGGATATCGAGTTCTTCGAGCATCAGGCTCCTGCCTTGCCGTCGCGTTCGCCCGGCTTGTCGGGCTCGGTACCAGCGACGCCAGCGTCACCGGCAACGGCAACGCCAGCCGCATACGCGGCCGCCGGGAACGTGTGCCCGTGATGCAGCGACTGGCTCGAGGCCTCGTTGCGCGCGTGCTCGCGCCAACCGACCACGGGCAGATCGAACTTGGAGACCAGACGGTTGGTGAACGGCACGCCGGAGAGTCGGGCGAGGCGCAAGGTATCGCGCGATTCGCGCACCATGACGCGCGTACCCTGCGGCAGGGCGCGCTGACGGCGTCCATCGCAGCAAATCCAGCCTTCGGACATGGAATCGTCCAGAATATCGATGGTGAAGGTCGAGCCGGAGCCGATGATCAGCGGCCTGGCGAACAGGGCGTGCGCGGCCAACGGAATCAACTGCAGGGCCTTGACGTTCGGCCACATGACCGGACCGCCCGCGGAGAAGGCGTAGGCGGTGGAACCGGTGGGCGTGGAGACGATGACGCCGTCCGCGCCGAACGAGTTCATCTCCACATCGTCCACGCGGATGGACAGTTCGACCATCTTGCCCCGGTCGGCGCGTTCCAGTGTGATGTCGTTCAGCGCCCAATCCTCAATGGGCTTGGTGGCGCCGGGCAGCCAGACGTCCACATGGGCGATCATGCGTTCGTCGATCGAATAGTCGTGGGTGGCGACCCGGCGGATCGCCTCGTCGATCTGGAAGCTTTCGAATTCGGCCAGGAAGCCGACATGCCCCATGTTCACGCCGAGAATCGGCACCTGGGTGCAGTGGACGAGTTCGGCGGCGCGCAGTATCGTGCCGTCGCCGCCCAGGACCACGACGATTTCGGTGTCGTCCGATACGCACGGCGGCTGCACGCCGAAATCGGGGGCCTCGGTGTTGTCGATGATGGTGACTTCGAAACCGGCCACTCGCAGCTGGCTCACCGCCTCGGCCACTACGGTTCCGGTCTGCCTGAGCCTGGTATGCGTCACCACCACCGCGTTGCGCTTGGCCATGGCATCCTCCTGTCGATTCGGTCGCACTGCTCATTATTCTAACCGCAGACACCGTCATCAGTCGTACAGGTGTTCGAAAAATGCTGCTTCGTGGCGCGTCGCCAGCAACGTTCCACAGAGTCGATTATCGTAAGGCTTCGGCATACAATGGCGTACAGCCGCGCAATCACCGTACGCGTGCCGTGCGCAGCGCGATGGCATGCCGTATGACCGTACAGCAGTATCAGTTGAGGAGCTTGAGGACCCATGGCCAATGACTTCGACGAATCCTCCGCCAATGAGGAGGCCTCGAAGGGACTGTCATGGTGGTATTCAGCCGATGTACAGAGCCGAGACAAAAGCGATAAAACCGCCAAGCGCATTCGACGTATCAGCATCACCGACCGTCTGCTCAGGCACCCGGGCCGTCTGTCCATGGTGTATTTCGGCGCACTGATCATCATCGTCACCGGTTTGCTGCTGCTGCCGATCTCCACATCGGACATCATCTTCACCAATTTCCCGATCGCGTTCTTCACCGCCGTCTCGGCCCTGTCCACCTGCGGCATTCCGGTGGTGAACACCGGCGAATACTGGTCGATGTTCGGCCAGGTCGTCGTCCTGTTCTCCATCCAGTTCGGCGGTCTGGGAGTCATGACCTTCGCCTCGATGGTGGCTCTTGGCGTTTCCCGCAGACTCAAGGTCTCCCAGCGTATGCTCACCGCGAACGAGCTGGGCACCACGAAGCTTTCCGAGGTCAAAGGCGTGCTCACCGTGGTGCTGGGCACCTCCATCATCGCCGAGGTGCTGACCTTCGTGCTGCTGCTGCCCGACCTGTTCCGCGTGAACCATGGCAATATGGGGCGTACCTTGTGGCAGGCGCTGTTCTACGCGGTGTCGGCCTATAACAACACCGGTTTCACGCCGGATGCCACTGGTCTGCATGTGAACCGTTGGGGCGTGGGGCTGCCGATTCTCATCAGTGCATTCATCGGAACGCTCGGCTTCCCCGTGGTGCTGAATCTGGTGCAGTGCGCACGCCGGCGGCTCAGCCCGAAACGTTGGACATTGCACACCAAACTCACTTTGGTGACCACCGCTGTGCTGGTGGCCACCTCACTGGCTTGGTTCCTGCTGGTCGAGTGGAGCAATACCGGCCTGTTCCCCGCAGATGACCCCGGCATGAAGATGCGCCGTGCGATGAGCGCCGCCGTCATGCCCCGCTCCGCCGGTTTCGATATTTCCTGGGTGCCCGAAGTCACGAATGAGACCAAGGTGTTCATGAGCATACTCATGTTCATCGGCGCAGGTTCCTCATCCACCGCTGGCGGCATCCGTGTCACCACGTTCGCGGTGATTCTCTTGATTTGCCGCGCCGCATTCACCGGCCATCGCGATGTCACCGTGTTCCGCCGCCGTATCCCCCGCCGTATTCAGATGACCGCCGTGTCCGTGACCACGGCCTGCTTTGCGTTGGTTATGGTCGGTGCGATGATGCTGATGTTCACCACCGGCTGCGCGTTCGTGGACGCCGTGTTCGAAGCCTGCTCGGCCTTCTCGTTGGGTGGTTATTCGGTGGGCGTGGCAAGCGCCGGCAATCCGGCCAGCCTGTTTATTCTGTCCGCCGAGATGATTGTCGGACGACTTGGCCCGTTGACCATCGCCTACTCCATCAGCCGACCGATGGCTCCCGAACCTATTCGTTATCCGCAGGAAAACATTATCGTTGGCTGATCGGCCATTCAATCGGCGCCCAGCAATCTGACATAGAGAGGACCATCATCATGGCAGCAAAACCGAGCGGCAACAAAAGCGTGCTGGTCATCGGACTGGGCCGTTTCGGCGGGTCCGTGGCCGCCACCCTCGACCAGATGGGTCAGGATGTGCTCGCAGTGGACAAGAACCCGGAGCTTGTGGCCCGTTGGTCCGCGCATCTGCCCACCATTCAGGCCGATATGACCGATGTGCTGGCCATCGAGCAGATCGACGCCTCCCAGTTCGACACGGCCATCGTGGCCATCGGCGACAGCATCGAGGCTTCGGTGATCATCACCGGCAACCTGCTGGACGCCGGCGTTTCCGACCTGTGGGCCAAGTCCGTGTCCCAGGAGCATGCGCGCATTCTGCAGCGCATCGGCGCCCGCCACATCATCAACGCGGAGACCGATGCCGGCAAGCGCGTGGGCCATCTGGTGGCCGGCAATTATCTGGATTACATCGAAATCGACGGGCCGTACACCGTCGTCAAGGTCCACACGCCCCTGTACGCGGTAGGCCGCAGCATCGAGGACGTACAAGTACATGACAAGTACGGCGTGACCGTGGTGGGCCTCAAGGCCCCAGGCAAGGAGTTCCAGTACGGCTCCAAGGAACTGGTCATGCATCGCAACGACGAACTCATCCTCATGGGCAAGCAGGATCAGATCGACCACTTCATCCAAGGCTAACCCCCTAACTGCGCTCGCTATACCCCCTATCTGCTCACATCGTGACCGATATAACCCCCTCAACATGGATGCGCTCATTATTGTGGCAATAAGCCATAAAGCTGTACGTCCATATTAATAAGGGGAGTTTTATCATCATGGGCAAGCATACGCAGAATTGCACGCTGATAGGCAAAGGAGTCTACGGCACCATAGGAGTGGACCAACGTTCCCGTCTTGCCGATGGCGCGCATTTTCACACCATGATTGTGACCAGCACCCTCGAGGCCTCAGTTATAGAAGGGGACAAACTGGTCATCAAAAGTGGCATTGTGCGGTGTGATGGTGATATTCGCGTATCCAGCATCAGCGGCAGCGGCGACATCGAAGTCGGCGGCGACATTATTTGCGATGAAATAACCTTTACCGGCAAACTACGATGCAACGGCGATATCGTTTGTTCCGGAAATCTGTCCGTCAATGGCTCCCTAGGCACCCGTCATATTAGCGGTCAGACAGTCCGCTTGAACGGCGTGTTGAAGGGTCATGACGTCAACAGCAGGACTCTGGAAGTTCATCCACTCCGCAGTACGATGTTTTCTCGTTTTGATATGGATGGGTATGAGGATGGCAGCACGGTTCGCCATATCACAGCCGTCACGGTTGAAGCCAACCATCTGCAATGCCGGACTTTGACGGCGGACTCCGCCATGCTACGCAACGGCAGTGCGGTGGAAAGCGCCACGTGTGCCACCGCAATAGGCATCGACCGTACCTCCAGCGTGCTGCTGGTGAACGGAGACTGCCAACGCATTCATCTCAAAACAGCGTAAAGCAGGTATTCCTCATTACCGTGGATGCCGATGATGGGACTATCGGCAGTGGCCACCACGTCAAGTCCGTGCTGTTCAGCACAGGCGACCACGTCGTGCAATGCCCGCTCCCGCAATGCCGGATCTTCCACGATGCCGTTTTTGCCGAGTCCTGCCCGCCCGACCTCGAACTGCGGTTTGACCAGTAACACAATCTGCGCACCGGGAGCCGCGATGCGCGCGATTACCGGAATCACATAGGTCAGGGAAATAAAGGAGACGTCGGAGACGATCATCGCCGGCCGGTAAGGCAGGTCGTCGGCCTCTACTTCGCGAATGTTGACGCCGCTCATTTCGATGACGTGCTCGTCATTGGCGATGCGCGGGTCGAGCTGGCCGTGGCCGACGTCGAGCGCCACGACTTTGGCCGCTCCCCCGCGCAACAGTACATCGGTGAAGCCACCGGTGGAGGCACCGATATCCAGACATTCCAAGCTTTCCGGCCCGGTAAGGCCATTGCCGGCAAAGGTCTCGAACGCGCCCAAGAGTTTGTAAGCGCCTCGGGAGACGTAGTCGTCGCCCTTATCCACGGCGAGTTCGCTGTGCCCGGCTTTGACCATGAACGATGGCTTGGTGATGGTCTCGCCGTCCACGCGCACATGCCCGGCTTTGATGAGTCGCTGCGCTTTGGCCCGCGATTCGACCAGTCCCGAAGCCACGAGCATCATGTCGAGGCGATCAAGTGGGGTCGCGGGATCGATATGTTGCTCGGTCATATACCTTCCTTTCGACCCACCATCCACCAACGGGGTGGCTCGGCATGGACCCACCATCCAGCACTTCACGTCATCTTCCGCTGGCGGGAGAATGAATCTCCTCTGCTAGCTGCGGCTGTTATCAAGCTCGTGTTGTAACGATTCCAGCACGTTGCGATAGGTCTCAAGCTTGCGGTCGTTGTCTTGTTCATCAATATCCGCAAGTTCGGGGTATCGCTCGGTGACCGGCGCGTGTTCGCTATCCGTAGGCATAGGACTATGCCTCGATGGCGAACACCGGTACCGTGGCCTCGCTGAGCTGTGCGCCTTGGTCGGCGGCTTCCCATGCGGCGCATACGGCGGCACGCAGGCCGTCCATGCTGGTGGGGTCGCTGACGTGTACCTGGCCGTTTTCAAACCAAGCGCTAGCCTTGCGGCATTCCCAAGTACCGCTCTCGTCGCGGACCGGCTCCGGTTGGGCTTCGCCGAGTTCACGCAGATCAAGGGCGATGAATGTGGGCCTCAGGTGTGCCGGAGCCAGCATCAGTTCGGTCGGGTTGGTGACACCGGTCAGCACCGCCAGCGAATCGTAGTCACCGCGGTTACCGGCCTCGATATCAGTGTCGAGTCGGTCGCCAATGGCGATGGACGCCTCCTTGGGCACCAGATCGTGGCCTTCGGCGGCGTTCAGTTCGCGGGCCTCATCGTACATGTACGCTTCCGGCTTGCCAGCGGAGGCGACCGGTTCGACGCCAGTGGCCGTGATCACGGCGCGAATCATCGATCCGCAACCGGGGGCGATGCCCAGTTCGCGAGGAATCGTTAGGTCGCGGTTGGTCACGAAATACGTGGCTCCGGCCTCGACCGCGAACGCAGCATCGGCCATCATCTGCCAAGTCATATCCGGATACCAGCCCTGAATGACGGCCTGCGGGCGGTCCTGAGGACCGTCCACGATGGTCAGGCCGTTGCGGGTGACCTCATCGCGCAAATGCTCGGCGCCCAATACCTGTACGCGCGCGCCGGCGGGCAACGCCTTGGCCACCATACGGGCGGCCACCACCGAAGAGGTGATGACCTGCCACGGCTCCACGTCCAAGCCGAAGCCCTTGAGCTGGTCGGCCACCACGTGCTGGAAGCGCGAGGAGTTGTTCGTGGTGTATTCGATGGTCATGCCGGCGGCTTCGGCCGCACGAATGGAATCGGCTGCGTATTCGACCGGATTCTTGCCGCGATACACCACGCCGTCGAGGTCCAGCAGCGCAAGCTGATAGGCCTCGGCGAGCGGGCGATCGGTGCCTTTGAGGAAACGGGTCATTACGCCGCTCACTCCTCGGTTTCGGTCTCGGTCTCGTCGGACTCAGCCGGTTCAACGGCATCGTCAGCGGACTCGGAAGACTCCTCGGCTTCAGATTCCTCAGATTCTTCCGATGCATCCTCGGACTCAGCATTTTCGACATCGGCCTCATCAGACTCGGCATCGCCGTCTTCAGCCTCGTCGTCCTCATCGCCGTATTCCTGCTCCGGATCCGGGGCGTACTGCGCCTCGTCCGGATCGATGCCAAGCTTTTCGAGCACGTCGGAGTCGTCGGTGATGTCTTCGAGATCGTGGTCAATCACCACGTCGTCGCTGTTTTCGTCAATCTCCTCGTCGGCATACTGATCCTCAAGACGGTCCAGCAGGTCATTAAGCTGCTCGGCTTCCTTGCTACGGCCGGCCTCTTCAAGGAAGTACTGCTCGGCCTGCACGGCACGCATACGGTACTCACCCGGAAGACCCTGAGAGCGGCCGACGGTATGAACCACTTCAATGGCCTTGTCCCACATCTCCAAATCGCCAAGGGCACCGGCGTACACCAGGAACATCTCGACCTTGGGAGCGCCATGCAGCTGCTTGCCCTCATCGGACAGCGCCAGTTCCACGGCCTTCTTCGGCTCTCCGACGCCACGCTCGCAGTCAGCGATGAACGGCAGGTAGTCGAGGAAGCCGTTCATACGGTAGGCGGTGCGGAACTCACGCAGGGCCAGCTTGTAGTCGCCCTGACGGTAGGCCACGAACGCAAGCGTCTCGCGGGCGAAGTCGATGCGGGAGGCCTGACGGGCCACCCACTTGGCGTGCTCCAAGGCAAGTTCGGGGTCGCTCTCCTCCAGCGCGAAAGCGGCGAGGATGTGCAGACCAATGTTCTCCGCGTGCTCCTTGGACAGGCCGCGCAGACGTTCGCGCTCATCCTTGGACAGCATCGACCATTCCATGCCCTTGGGCATCTTGGGCTCGTCGGGACGACGGTCGGTGTACGGGTTCTGCGAGGGGAAGCTCATCGTGCCGTCGGAGTTACGGCGCGGGCGCCTCATGTATTCAGAGCGCTTCTCCTCACGGTACTGGCGCTTCTCTTCCTGCGAAAACTCGCGGAATTCGCCGTCACGACGGTTGTTGTCGCGGCGATCGTCACGGCGGAAGTCACGACGATCATCGCGGCGGTCGTCCCTGCGGAAGTTGCGGCGGTCGCCATCACGGCGATCGTCGTCGCGACGGAAGTTGCGACGCTCACCATCGCGGCGGAAATCACGACGATCGTTATCCCTGCGGTCATCGCGACGGAAGTCACGACGGTCATTGTCACGACGGAAGTCACGACGGTCCCCATCGCGACGGTCGTCCCTACGGAAATCTCGGCGGTCGTCGTTGCGGCGGAAGCTGCGACGATCACCATCGCGGCGGAAATCACGACGATCGTTATCACGGTGCTGGTAGCGCGGATTCTCGCCGTTCTCGCCTTCGTGGGAACGGTAGCCGCCTTCGCGGCGCGGCTTGAAGCCTTCGCCGTCACGGCGCGGACCATTGCCGCGGTAACCGCCCTTGCCGCCGAAGCCGGAGCGGCCGCCCTTGTGGAAGCCGCCGGACTTGCCGTACGACTTGCGGTAGCCGCCGTGGCCCTCGCCATCACCGTCACGGCGCGGCGCGTAGCCCTCGCCATCCTCACGGCGACGCGGCTTGAAACCCTCACCATCATGACGCGGCTTGAAACCGCCCTTGCCGCGCGGCTTGAAACCCTTGCCGCCGCGGTTGCCCGGTCGGCGATCGCCATACCCCTTATGGCCGCCGCCGTAAGACTTGCCGGAACGCTCGTTACCTTCTGCCATTACTTGTTTTCCTTAATTCGTTGTTGATTAACGGTTTTCCACGGCGCCGAGCGCCTTCTTGCCACGACGGATAAGCGCGAAGCGGCCTGCCAGGAAGTCGGCTTCGGCCAGCACCTGCTCCTCATCCTCGATACGGTTGTTGTTGAGATACACGCCACCGGACTTGATGGCGCGGCGTGCCTCGGAAGCGGACTTGAACAGTCCGGCAGCCTGGGCGGCGTCGATTACGCGATCGCCGGGCTTGGAGACGGGGAAGACGTGCTCGCCGTTCTCGTCGACCACCTTGAAACCGTCGAGCACGGATTCCAGCGTTTCCTCGTCGATGTCTTCGAGGTTGCCACCGCGGCCGAACAGCGCACCGGAAGCATCGATGGCAGCCTGGGTAGCGGCCTCGCCATGCACGAAGCTGGTGACCTCCCAGGCAAGGGTCTTCTGGGCCTCGCGCTTGCCGGGGTTGGTCTTGGATTCCTCGACCAGTCGTTCGATTTCGGCCTTGGGCAGGAAGGTGAACGCCTTCAGCAGGCTTTCCATCTCCACGTCCGGGCGGTTGATCCAGAACTGGTAGAACTTGTACGGGCTGAGCATCGTGGCGTCGAGCCAGACGGCGTTGCCCTCGGACTTGCCGAACTTCTTGCCGGAAGCATCGGTGATAATCGGGCTGGTGAACACGTTGACGTCCACACCGCGCACCTTGTGGATTAGGTCCAGGCCGGAGGTGAGGTTGCCCCACTGGTCGGAGCCGCCGAGTTCCAGCGTGCAGTGGTATTCGTCAAACAGGTGGAGGAAGTCGTTGCCCTGCAGCACCTGGTAGCTGAACTCGGTGAAGGAGATGCCTTCCTCAGAGTTCAGGCGGCGGGCGACCGTGTCCTTGGCGAGCATGGTGCCCAGACGGAAGTTCTTGCCGACGTCACGCAGGAAGTCGATGACGGTCATCGAGGCGGTCCAATCGTAATTGGACACGAAACGTACGGCGTTCGCGCCTTCGGTGTCCAGAATGCCGCCGATCTGATTCTTCAGGCGATCGGCCCAGCCGGCCACCACGTCCTTCGGGTTAAGCGTACGTTCGCCGGACTGGCGCGGGTCGCCGATGAGTCCGGTGGCGCCACCGACCAAAGCGATCGGATGATGGCCCGCAAGCTGCAGGTGACGCATGTTGATGAGCTGCACGAGGTTGCCGATATGCAACGATGCAGCGGTGGGATCGAAGCCACAATAATAGGTGATGGGCTCGCCGTTCAGTGCTTCTGCGAGTCGATCCCGGTCCGTGGACTGGGAAATCAACCCGCGCCATTCCAGTTCCTCAAGCAGGGTGTTGAAACCCGCTTCCTTGAAGTCGGTGACGTGAGCCATAGCTTGTCGCTTCTCCCTATCGAATTGTGAATAAGACTGCCCAATTGGGCACAGTCAAGTTTCGCAGAACATGGCGACAGTGCCGAACACCAGCCGAGCCGCGCGATTCAGTAAAACGCCTTATTCTAGCGGCGCGGGCCCATAAGTTCGCGCAAAGAGTCGATGATGTCCTGACGATCCGGCACCTGGAACTTCGGGAAGGACTTGAGCATACGCTTCTGCTGTGCGTTGATGACGCCATTGACGGCCCAGCGCAGACGCTCAACCGTATCCTGCGAAAGCTCACGCATCCTGTCGGATACCGCACTGGAGCCCCACTGCCACGTGCCACCGGCGCGTGCCGCCACATCCTGCACCACCTGAGAGACGGAATCGAGCACCCGCTCGAATTCGAGCATGCCCGCAACCGTGACCGCCAAGTCGATGATGGTGATCAGGGCCAGTACCGTGACCAGCGTATGCAGCATCGGCAGCGGAATCATATCCGTGACCCGCTCGACATATGGCTGCGAACCAAGTACCACGCCCACGCCGCCGAGGCCGAAAATCAACGCGCCCAGCAGGCAGACGCGGCCTTGGAGGTTGAAGCGGAAGTTCGAGTAATCCCACCAGCGGGCGTGGAACAGCTGCTCCATGACCCACGAGGTTGTGTATTCGAGTATCGTGGCGCCCACCATCGAAATCAGGAAGATGATGATCGGGTTATGTACGTTGCCGAGAATGGCGACGCCGAGTATCGCGCCGGTGCCGTAGATCGGGCACAGCGGGCCGTTGAGGAACCCTCGGTTGACCAAGCGGTGCTGTTGGCAGGAGACGAGAATGGACTCGTACATCCAGCCGACGAAACTGTAGAACAGAAACCAGAGGAAATAATGTTCGAGTGTGATGATCACCGACGGGCTTCGATCTCGGCGTAAGGCTTCGCGGCGGGCAACGCGCGCTTGTTGAACCGGTCGAACGAGAAGGTCTCGGCGGTGGCGGAGCATTTGTCCGCCAAGGTGACCAGATAGCCTTCGATATAGCGCGGCGGCACCGGGGTCATCGGGAACATGTGGTTCTCGATGCTGTTGCGTTCGATATCGTTGAGCTTGAAGTCCTTCAGGGCATTGACCAAGGCGGCGTGGCCATGGGTGAAGCCATGCCACTGGTGTTCGCCGTTATCCCAGTCGTGCCAGTCGTACAGGAAGTAATCGTGCAGGAGGGCCGCGCGAATCAGGGATTTGAGGTCGACGCGGTACCACAGGTGTGCGCGGTCGGCCATCCACACAGCCAGGCAGGCGACACGCACGGAATGTTCGAACGTGGTGACATTGCCGTGCTGGTAGCAGCAGCGTTCGATCTGCATGTGGCGATGCTCGATGACCTCACGGCCGTGCTTGGCGACCAGGCGTTGAATCTGCGTTCGGGTGAGCAGATGTCCCACGATTTTCGGTCCTTCCCGTTTTGGGTTGGTTCAGTGCAATCCCCTGTTGTGAATTACGATTACCCGGCGATATTCAAGAATCCATCGAGTAATACCGTGACCGATTGTAGGGCACAAATATGTCCGTGCACACTCATCCAAAAGAACGACAACGGGAACCGTTAATCGTGGTGGGTTTCAAGATAGTCGAGATAACCTTGAAAACCGCCATCGAGGCTTGCTACATCGTAGCCGCGATCGGCAAGGATTTCAGCTACTTCCTCGCTCCACCATCCTTGAGCACAATAGACTACGACAGTTCGATCTGTGGGCACGGTTTTGAGCACATGGGCCAGAGGGTCGAGTGGTGCATTGATGGCACCTTCGACCGGGTGGGCGGCGAAGTCGGCTGGTTCCCTCAAGTCGAGCAGCGTGACCGTATTCGGGTCGAGCTTGGCAAATTCCGCCGGCGTGATGCGGCGGTACGATGCTTCACTGCTCTCATCGTCATCGACCGCATTACGCAAAGCAATAGGCATGTTCTTCCCCTCTCGTTCCGATCTTGGCTCCCCTCAAGGAGGGGTGCCACATAGCTCTAAATCGCGCAAGCCGGCTGAATATAGTTGGCCGGATCAATAGCAGTAATGGTCGGCTGCTCACCGCACACCGGGCAGTCGGGCACATGGTTCGGCAACGGCACACGGCGGATGTTCATGGTCAGGGCATCCACAGTGAGCATACGAGCCACGAGCGGCTCCCCCACGCCGGCAATCAGCTTGACGGCCTCAGTCGCCTCCAGACTGCCGAACACGCCGACCACCGCGCCCAGCACGCCGGCCTCCTTGCAGGTCGGAATTTCACCTGCGGCGGGCATATCGCGGAAGATGCAGCGGTAGCAGGGGCCTTCGCCTGGGATGACGGTCATCACCTGGCCGGAGAACCCGACCACGCCCGCATGGATATACGGCTTGTTGACCAGCACACATGCGTCATTGATGAGGAATTTTGCGGCGAAGTTGTCGGTGGCATCGATCACCAGATCGTACGGTTCGATGAGGCCGGCGATGTTGCTGGCATCGACGAGCTCGTAGTAGGTGTCGACCGTCACATCTGGGTTGAGCGCGCGGATGGCCGTGGCCGCGGATTCCACTTTGGGCGCTCCGACACGTGCAGTGGTATGGATGATCTGACGTTGCAGATTGCTCATATCCACCACATCGCCGTCCACCAGTCCGATATGGCCGACGCCGGCCGCCGCCAGATACAGGGCGGCCGGAGAGCCAAGCCCGCCCGCTCCGATGATGAGCACGCTGGAGGCCAACAACCGCTTCTGCCCTTTGACGCCCAGCCCCTTCAAAATCAGATGGCGCGCGTACCGCTCCACCTGTTCATCAGTCAATGCCATGTTTTCTCCATGTTTCCAGCTCCCCTCAGTCCGCTACGCGGCCAGCTCCCCTCAGAGAGGGGAGCTAATAAAAGTGTCAGTGCAAATATCCCGTAGTCGGACTGGACGGCACGGCCTGTCCCTCGGTCACCTTGCCCAGACCGGACAGATACGCCGCACGACCAGCATCGATGGCGTGCTTGAACGCCTCAGCCATCAGCGGGATATTGCCGGCAGAGGCAACGGCCGTGTACGCCATCACCGCATCCGCACCCATCTCCATCGCATCGCAGGCCTGGCTCGGACGGCCGATACCAGCGTCGATGATGACCGGCACATGCGCGTTGGCGATGATGATTTCGATGAAGTCACGCATGCGCAGGCCCATATTGGAGCCGATCAACGAACCGAGCGGCATAACGGCAGCGGCACCGGCCTCCTCCAGCTGACGGGCCGCAATCGGGTCCGGGAACATGTAGGGCATGACCACGAAGCCTTCCTTGGCCAGCATTTCGGTGGCTCGGATGGTTTCGGCGTTGTCCGGCAAGAGGTACTTGGTCTCGTGTTCGATTTCGACCTTGACGAAGTCGGTGTGGCACACTTCGCGTGCCAGTCGGGCGATACGCACGGCTTCCTCGGCGTTGCGCGCACCGGAGGTGTTGGGCAGCAGCGTAATGCCTTCGGGAATGTAGTCGAGCACGCTGTTCTCGGTGGTCTGCGCGCGGCGCAGTGCCATGGTGACGATTTGCGTGCCTGCATGTTCGACCGTAGCCTTGATGAGGTTCAGGTCGTAGCGGCCGGAGCCCAGAATGAATCGCGACTGGAACTCGTGACCGCCCAGGTTCAGCGGCTTGTCTTCCACCGGGAGAATCGGCGCGGCGGTGCCGACCGGATTGGTGACGGCGGGCTGCGGCGGCAGCGGAGTCGCCTCAACAGATGCTTCAGTAACCGGATTAATATTGCTCATAGCTTTTCCTTTCATCCACCCTGTACAAACTGCACAATTTCCATGACGCACTGGTCGTCGAGCATGGCGTCGGCACGCTTATCGCGCGGGATAATCTCACCATTGAGTTCGATGGCCACACGCTCGGCGCGGAATCCGTGCGCTTCGAGATAATCGGCGACGCTGACCGGCGTCTCGAGCGTGACCTGCTCTCCGTTGACCTGCATAATATCCTTTCAGATAGTAAAAAAGGGTGCACGAAACGAACCGTACCTTAAGTGGTGCGCCCATTCATGAACCCAATCATGCGACCGTTCGACCGCTGTGATGTATTGGCTCCATCACGACCGTCTCACGGCTGAATTATGCAAACGGAATGAAAGCTGTATCGGAGAACCCGGCAAATCTGCGACAACGATTCCTTACGGCGGCATGACCCGCGTCAAGTTCCCCGGTCGAAGTCTGGCGACTTCCTCTCAGCCTCACGGCTCCCGTTCGTTACGGTTTCTCAGTGTATGCCGTTGCAGTGACAACAACAAAATAGAGCTCCCTCATCAGAGGGAGCTTCATTGGGACTAGAACGTGCCGGGGGCTTTGTAGGCGGAGCCATCCGACGTAGATGCGGGGAAGAGCTTGAGTTCTTCGACCTCGGCCTTGGCGTCGGCGATCTGCTCGCGCACGCGACCGTAAGCGGTGCCGCCCTTGCCGTTGCGGGAGTCGACCGAACCGTGGCTGGAGAGCACTTCGCGTACTCCCGGAGCCTTGTCGGCCGGCAGGAACGCGGCGAAGGTCTCGATGAAGTCATTGTCGGTCAGATCCCACAGTTCCTGGCCGCGGCCTTCGGCGAGCTTGACGCAGGCACCAGAGAGCTCGTGCGCGTGGCGGAACGGCACCCCGTTCTTGACGAGCCATTCGGCGATGTCGGTGGCCAGCGCGAAGCCGGTCGGAGCTTCCTCTTCCAGGCGGTCGCCGTCGAAGTGCATGGTCCTGACCATGCCGGTGAAGGCGGGCAGCAGCACTTCGAGCGTATCGACCTGGTCGAACACGGCCTCCTTGTCTTCCTGCAGATCGCGAGCGTAGGCGGTGGGCAGGCCCTTCAGGGTGGCCAGCAGGCCGGTCAGATCGCCGATGAGTCGGCCGGACTTGCCGCGGGCGAGCTCGGCGATATCCGGGTTCTTCTTCTGCGGCATGATGGAGGAGCCGGTGGAATAGCCGTCGTCGAGCTTGACGAAGGCGAACTCCTGGGTGTTCCAGATGATGATCTCCTCGGACAGGCGGGAGATGTCCACGCCGGTCATGGCGGCCACGAACGCGAATTCGGCCACGAGATCACGTGCGGCGGTGCCATCGATGGAGTTGTCGGTCACGCGGGAGAAGCCGAGCTCACGCGCCACGGCCTCCGGGTCGAGGCCGAGCGTGTTGCCGGCCAGTGCGCCGGAGCCGTACGGGGAGGCGTTGATGCGCTTGTCCCAGTCGATCAGTCGCTGCACGTCGCGAATCAGCGGCCAAGCGTGGGCCATGAGCTGGTGCGCGAGCAGCACGGGCTGGGCGTGCTGCATGTGGGTGCGGCCCGGCATCACGGTGCGGCCGGCCTTTTCGCTCTGCTCGATCAGGGCGTTGACGAGGTCAAGCAGGAGTCCGGCGATTACGCGGGAGTGACGGCGCAACCACATGCGAATCAGGCAGGCGATCTGGTCGTTGCGGGAACGGCCGGCCCTGAGCTTGCCGCCGAGTTCATCGCCGGCAATGTCAATCAGACCGCGTTCGAGGGCGGTGGCCTCGTCCTCATCGTCTTCGATGGGGGCGAAGGAGCCATCGTCAACGTGGCGCTGGAGCGTGTCGAGCGCATCCTCCATGCGCTGCAGCTCGTCGACGGTCAGAAGTCCCGCACGGCCGAGAGCACGGGCGTGGGCGCGGGAACCGGCGATGTCGTCGTCGGCCAAGCGCCAGTCGAACTGCGTGGACTTGGACAGTCGGGCCAATTCCGGCGACGGACCAGACGTGAAGCGACCACCCCACAGGGCCAGATGTTCGTTGTTCTCAGTCATGAAGGCTCCTTGAAACCATGGATTGCAAACAAATCAGACTGCTTGTCAGACTATCAGCGTTGGGCTACATACCGGTGGATTCAAGTTGTTCGTATTCCATGGCGGCAATGTCAGGGATACTGGTCACGTCGTATTGATGAAAAGAACCGCATCGTATACCGCATTACGGGTAACGATGTTCAAAACCTGGAAATAGCCGTCTGCCGAACTCATTACGGAGAGCACTGAGCTTCTTCCGTCATCGGCAAAAAAAACGAGGGGAGCACGAGCATAATCTTTGCTCGTACTCCCCTCAGTCATCTGCGGCGACAGCGTCCTGTAATTACGGACAGCCTGACGGCTGCTGATTGTTGGCTCACTGTCGTTCGCACCTCACCTGCAAACAGCCCACTGGGCTGTTTGCTTTACGGCGCGACCCCTCAACGAGGGGAGCCAAAGTAAATGATTACTCGACGGTGTTCTTCGGGACCTCGATGCCGTTGCCGAACTTGACGTCGCGGGCTGCGGCCACGCGGGACGGCAGGCCATAGATGTCGATGAAGCCGTTGGAGGACCTCTGGTCGAAGGTATCGCCGGAATCGTAGGTGGCGAGCTTGTAGTCGTACAGCGAGGAGTCGGAACGACGGCCGGTCACCACGGCGCGGCCACCGTGCAGGACCATGCGAATCTCACCGGACACGTACTTCTGGGTGTCTTCGATGAAGGCGTTGAGCGACTGGGTTGCCGGGGAGAACCACTGCGCATCGTAAACCAGCTCGCCCCAGCGCTTGTCGATGTCGCGCTTGATGCGGTGCTGTTCGCGTTCGAGGCAGCAGTTTTCGAGTTCCTGGTGAGCGGTGATCAGAGCCACGGCACCCGGAGCCTCGTACAGCTCGCGGGACTTGATGCCGACCAGGCGGTCCTCGATGAGGTCGATGCGGCCGATGCCCTGGGCTCCGGCGCGGCGGTTCATCTCTTCGATGGCCTGCAGCGGGGTGACGTCACGTCCATCGATCTTGACCGGCACACCTTCCTTGAACTCGATGACGACTTCATCTTCGACCGGCGGGAAGGCCGGGTCGTCGGTGTAGGAGTAGCAGTCCTTGGTCGGGCCG
>ADJT01002320.1_pt1 | contig 96319 bp, 88 predicted proteins | sample 268108 | NCBI WGS metagenome assembly ADJT01 (sample SAMN00007487, study PRJNA43253) | human gut metagenome | isolation source: feces sample TS29
CCTGAACCAGTGGAAGGACCAGGCGAGCACCGCTGGCGGTCAGGCGATCCAGAACCTGGTGGTCACGGGTTCGTTGATCACGATCGTCCCGTTGGTCATCGCGTTCCTGTGCCTGCAGAAGTACTGGCAGTCCGGCCTTGCCGCAGGCGCCGTCAAGGAATGATCGCAACGGTCGCATGCTGAAATTTCGGTAAAGCGCATACCGATTTTTCGGCAATCGTCCGAAAAGAACAAAAAATAAGACCTCGGGGGTGTCATCGTGGACATCCCCGGGACCATCTCAAATATCTTAGTAAATATATATACTAGATTTTATAAAAAGATTTTACGAGAGCTTTCGAAGGGAAGCTGTCGAGCTGGCATCCTCGGCGTTATAGCGGATGCCATACGCACACAAAGGAGTAATCCATGCATCGCACGTTCAAATGGCCGGAACTGCTGACCGACAACGGCAAAGGCATCGCATACGGCGGTGATTACAATCCCGACCAGTGGTCGGAAGACGTGTGGGACGACGACGTCCGCCTCATGAAACAGGCCGGTGTCAATACCGTGGCCGTGGCCATTTTCAGCTGGGATCGCATTCAGCCGGAAGAAAACCGTTGGGATTTCGGCTGGCTTGACCGCATCATCGACAAGCTCGGCAAAGCCGGCATCGCGGTCGATCTGGCCTCCGCAACCGCCACCGCGCCGCTGTGGCTGTACGAAAAGCACCCGGAAGTGCTGCCGCAAGACAAATTCGGCCATCCCGTCAACGCGGGATCGCGCCAATCCTGGAGCCCGACAAGCCCGGTGTTCAAGGAATACGCGCTCACCCTGTGCCGCAAACTGGCCGAACGCTACGGCACCAACCCGTACGTCACCGCATGGCATATGGGCAACGAATACGGCTGGAACAACCGTTACGATTACTCCGACAACGCGCTCAATGCCTTCCGCCTGTGGTGCGAACGCAAATACGGTACCATCGAAAACCTCAACAAGGCGTGGGGCACCACCTTCTGGGGTCAGGAAATGAACGGTTTCCACGAAGTGCTCATCCCGCGTTTCATGGGCGCCGACTCCATGGTGAACCCCGGTCAAAAGCTTGATTTCGAGCGTTTCGGCAACGATATGCTGCTCGACTTCTATAAGGCCGAACGCGACGCCATCGCCGAAATCTGCCCCGACAAGCCGTTCACCACGAACTTCATGGTCTCCACCGACCAGTGCTGCATGGACTACGCCGACTGGGCCGAGGAAGTCGATTTCGTGTCGAACGACCATTACTTCCATGAGGGCGAATCGCATATCGACGAACTGTTCTGCTCCGACGCTTTGATGGATTCCCTCGCGCTCGGCAAGCCGTGGTATGTGATGGAACATTCCACTTCGGCCGTGCAGTGGAAGCCGCTCAACGCACGCAAGCGCAAGGGTGAAACCGTGCGTGACTCCATTGCGCATGTGGCCATGGGTGCCGACGCCATCAACTTCTTCCAGTGGCGTGCCTCCGCATTCGGAGCCGAATCCTTCCACTCCGCACTCGTGCCCCACGCGGGCGAAGACACCAAACTGTTCCGCCAAGTGTGCGAACTGGGCGCAGCGCTGAAAACCCTCGGCGACGCTGGCGTGCAGGGTACCGAACTGGAACAGTCCGATACGGTGATCCTGTTCAGCGCGGAATCCGAATGGGCCACACGCTCCGAAACCCTGCCGAGCATGAAGCTCAACCATTGGCATGACGTGCGCGACTGGTACCGTGCGTTCCTCAACGCCGGCACCCGTGCCGACATTGTGCCGTTGAAATACGATTGGAGCGCATACAAGACCGTCGTACTGCCGACCGTGATCATGCTCAGCGCCGAAGATACGCAGCGTTTGGCCGATTTCGCAGCTGCCGGCGGCCGTGTGGTCATCGGTTACGCAACCGGACTGATCGACGAAAACTTCCACACCTGGCTCGGCGGATACCCGGGAGCCGGAGACGGCCTGCTGCGCGAAATGCTGGGTATTCGCGGCGAGGAATTCAACATTCTCGGCGCGGAAGCCGAAGGCGAACCGTCCGAAATTCGTTTGAGCTCCGGTGCGGTCACCCGCCTGTGGCAGAACGATGTGAACGTCGACGGCGAACGCGCGCAGGTATTAGCCACCTACGAAGGTGAAGAAGCCGACGAATGGGAACTCGGCGGCACCGCCGCAATCACCCGCAATCCGTACGGTTCCGGCGAAACATACTTCGTCGGCTGCGATCTCAACGTCGCCGATCTTACGGAATTCGTGCGCGAGAATATCGTGGAAGATTCCGCAAATGTCGCCAATCCGACCGATTCCGACGTACTGCACACCGTGCGCAAGTCCGCCGACGCAACCTTCGATTTCTATCTGCCGCGCGGCAAGAAAGAAATCGCATTGCAGGGCATCGAAGGCGAACCAATCTACCTGTTCCAAGCGGAAGCAGAGGAACAGACGGGCAGCTACACCGTGCATCGCAACGGCGTACTCGTCGTAAAGCGCGCATAATTCCGCATAATTTCGCGCAATTTCGCGCAATTGATTGCGTAACACAACAATCTCACACAACCTGAGCCCGCCATTCTGAAACTCAAGAATGGCGGGCTTGCCATAACTGGTAAACTTTTTACCGGCATATTCAACAATCACGGAGACGAACATGGGCGAGTCAAAGCCGGAGCCGAAGCCGGACAAAAAACGCGTCACCCTACGAGACGTGGCCGAAGAGGCAGGCGTTTCACTCAAAACCGCATCCAACGTGATCAACCATTCCGGCCGTATGACCGACTCCACGCGAGAAAAAGTCCAGGAAGTCATCGACCGACTCGGATACCGCGTGAACGTGTCCGCGCGCAATCTCAACCGCGGCAAAACCGGTTTCATCACACTCGCCGTACCAACATTGACCGCCCCATACCTGTCGGAGCTCGCCAACCGCGTAATCGACGCGGCCCGCGGCTACGGCTACTCCGTATACGTCACCACCTACGCCGAAGGATCCGCACAAGGAGCGCAATCACTCCTGCGCAACTTCAACACCACCGTCTCGGACGGCATGATCCTGTCGATCTCCGAAGTCGAAAACCTTGAAGCGGCGGACTTGGACGTGGACTATCCGCTCGTATGCGTGGGTGCGCGTTCCACACACGGCAAAGCCGACCATGTTACCCCCGACGATATTCAGGAAGCCCGACTCGCAGCCGAATACCTGTTCGACCATGGCGCAACCCGGCTCGCGGTGGTCGGATCGCGAACCGAACCGGAGCATATCGATTCCGTGCGTGAAGCAGTGGAAGGCAATGCGCAACTGCGACTTCGCGGCGTGCTCGAAGCGTGCGCCGCGCGGGGAGCGGCATTCGATTCCCGACTGGTAATGAGCACTGGGCAGGATTGGACGATTGGTTCCGGCGCTCGCATTACGCAGCAGCTTATTGATTCCGGGATTCCATTCGACGGTATTGTGGCGTTCAATGACCAGCTTGCGTTGGGTGCGCTGTTCACTTTGGCTGCGAACGGCATTTCCGTGCCTGAACAGATGCAGGTGATCGGCTTCGACAATATTGAAGAAGCCGCATATTTCCAGCCTCCGCTGACCACCATGGATTCTTGTCTCGACTGGATTGCGCCGACTGCGGTCAGCCGCATTCTCGACCGGATCGACGGCACGCGTGTGCTGGAGCCGAGTTACATCACCACCCAGTCGCACGTGATCGCCCGTGCCACCACGCGCGTGTAGCTCGCCGTTGGTTTCGTGCCGTCGCCCTTCGAGCCATCGGTTTCGTACCGTTGTCCTTCGTGCCGTTGATTTCGCGCTATCGCCCTTTGTGCTGTTGATTTCGTATCGTTGGCTTCGCGACGCAGCTCGCGATGTTTGTGCAGTTTCCCTGCCAAACGCCTTTTTAGGGGGTATCTGTTCTTGATTTTCATTCCCGTATTGCCGGTTTGGCAGGTTTTTCCGTCTGCGCAACTCCGATTTCAGGGCCAATTCCGGACTTGTGCAGACGCAAAATCAGACTTATGCAGACACGGAACCGAGGTTGTGCAGACCCGAATCAACCTCGGTGTTCCGGCAATTCCTGCGCGGGCAGCTGCGCCGGTCGACTGGCGGACACCGAAATGGGACCCACATCAGGAACGACCGGAGAGCGTGAGAATTACAAGAATCACGTTAAGTGCGACAATCAGCGAAACAACTACCATATTGATCGCGAATTTCACCGGACCATCCACATAATCGCCCATTAATGATCGATCGTGAGTGTATTTCATCAGCGGAATAATCGCAAATGGAATGCCGATCGACAGCACAACTTGCCCTATGATCAGCGCTTCCGTCGGATTCTTAGCAAACCACAACACCACCAACGCCGGTACGAGCGTCACCACGCGGCATGCCCACATCGGCGCTTTGATCCGCAGCAGTCCATGCATGATTTCGGCGCCCGCATATGTGCCGACCGACGTGGAACTCAGGCTGGAAGCCAGCAGTCCGACCGAGAAAATCGTGCCGATCACCGGACCTAGCACATGCTGAATGGCCTGTTGCGCACCCTCGATCGTATCCGTGCCGGTCATGCCATGCAATGAATTCGCCGCAAGAATCAATAGTGCAAGATTCACCGATCCAGCAAGTAATAATGCCCAGAACACGTCTATTTTGCTTCCGTGTAGCAGGGTCTTTACGCTCGGTTTGGGCTCTCCTGGCACGTAATGGTCGTTCACCAGCGTGGAATGCAGGTAAATCGCGTGCGGCATCACCGTGGCGCCCAGCATGGAAGTTGCCATCAATACCGTTTCGGTTCCTTTGAAATGCGGAACAAGACCTTGTAAAACTTGCGCAGGATTTGGTGGATCAATAAAAAGGCCTGCAATAAATCCAAAAGTAATCACCAGCAGCAATGCGATAATCAGCTTTTCAAAAATATGATGCGTGGCACTCTTTTGAAAAATAAGCAAGACCGTAGAAATAATGCCGATTATGCAACCACCAATAAAAAGCGGAAGTCCAAATAATAATTTCAGTGCGATTGCGCCGCCAATTACTTCCGCAAGATCAGTCGCTATTGCAATGACTTCCGCTTGCATGAAAAACATGAATCGACCGCCGTCGCCAAGTCGTTCTCCCAGGATTTCGGGAAGACTTTTTCCGGTGACGATACCAAGTTTTGCGGACTGATATTGAATGAGCACGCTCATACAATTGGCGAGTACCAGCACCCACACCAGCAGATATCCGTACCTCGCGCCGGATGTGATATTCGCCGCCACATTGCCGGGATCCACGTAGGCGACGGCCGCCACAAAAGCAGGTCCAAGCATGCCGGCAAGCGCGTGCCCGTGGCGGGAAGAGAAATCGTGATTCGCCCGTGCCGTTTCCCAGCATTCCACGCCATCCGTCGCACCCGCATTGACCATGCCTCCCATGCCGTCCATATCGTTCGCGTCGTCTGTACTGTTCATGTTCGTCGTCCTCTTATCCGAGCAATGTTATAGCGCACGAGACTGCGCGGTTATGTTACGTACGCGCATATCATCTGTCGGCATATGCGCGACTCATGCAACGGCGCGTCCGAACCGTTCCAAGACGCAATGCGAGGCATGTGCCACGAAATATGGCCGAATTGCGGCGACCTGCGGCTAAGCTGGAACAAGCATAAGAACGGTTGAGAATAATCGCCTGAAACACAGCCTTCGAAAGGACAACGCATGGCAACTTTCCATACCCCCATGGTCACATTGAACGACGGCAATCTGATTCCGCAAATCGGCTTGGGCGTGCTGCGTATCGACGATGAGGGCGTTACCTCCGTAGTGGAGAGTGCGCTGGAAGCCGGCTACCGTCATATCGACGGCGCGGCGGGGTATAACAATGAGGCCGGCGTGGGTCGCGCGCTGAACAATGCGGGATTCACGGAAGGTGAGCAGCGCAAAAACCTGTGGGTTACGACGAAACTGCGCGATTCCGAGCAGGGGTATGACAGCGCACGCAAGGCGTTCGACCGCCAGCTTGGCTTGCTGCAGCTCGATTATGTCGACATGTACATGCTGCATTGGCCCACCCCGTTCGACTGGCGTTCCAGTGAAACGTGGAAGGCGTTCCAGGAATTCCGCGCGGAGGGGCGCGTGCGCACGCTGGGTGTGTGCAATTTCCTGCCCGAGCATCTCGACCGCTTGCATGAGGAGACCGGCGAATATCCTGCCGTCAACCAGATTGAGCTGCATCCGACCTGGCAGCAGCGCGAGGTCGTGGACTATTGCAAGGCGCACGGCATTGCCGTGGAAGCATATTCGCCGATGGCTCGCGGTGCTGATTTGAACGCCGGAAACGGTGCGATTGAGCGCATCGCAGCGGAGCATGGGGTTACCCCTGCGCAGGTGATTCTGCGTTGGCATATCGAAAATGGCACGATCATCATCCCCAAGTCGGTGCATGCGGATCGGCAGAAGCAGAATCTCGATTTGTTTGGATTCGTGCTCACCCCTGAAGAACATGCCGCGATCGACGCGCTTGACGGTCCGACGCGCGCCGGACATGATCCGATGACGTTCACGTACGCCTGATACTCCGTAATTCCGTAATTTCGTATTATTTTTAATAATTATGCCTCGAAAGAATAATCGTAATTCTTATAATTATCGGAATATTGAACGCGACGTGCGTGATATCCAGCGGGCCGGCAAGCGGTTCAAAAAAAGTTGGATCAACGCCGACGGTCCGCTGGAACGTATTCTTATTTTGCTGGTAGTCGTTGCGGTAATCGGCGTCACTATCGGCATGCTGCTGCCGAAAGTCAATCCGACCGTAGGCGAAATCACCGGCGAGTACACGGCAACCGGCACAGCTGCGGAAACGTTGGAAAAACTTACCGTCGACGACAATCCCAGCAAGGCCGGATATGATCGCGATGCGTTCGGATTCCGCGAAACCGACGACGATGGCAACGGTTGCGACGTGCGCGAAGACGTGCTCGCGCGCGATCTGACAGACGTGCAATATAAGAACGGCCGTAGCTGCCAGGTTGCGTCGGGCACGCTTGACGATCCGTATACCGGTCAGACCATCCAATTCGTACGTGGAGTGAAAACGTCTTCGGCGGTGCAGATCGATCATGTGGTCGCGTTGGAAAATGCGTGGCAGTCGGGCGCGAACACGTGGGATCATGTGAAGCTGTACCAATTCGGCAACGACATGTACAATCTGCTGGCCGTGGATGGGCCCGCGAATCAGCAGAAGGGTTCCGCTTCGGCCGCATACTGGCTGCCGACGAACAGTGAATACCGTTGCGATTACGTGGCCCGGCAGATTGGCGTGAAAGACAAGTACGGGCTGACTGTCACTTCGCAGGAAAAGCGGGCGATGCTTTCCGTATTGCACGGTTGCCCAGCGCAGGAATTGCCGGAAAGCTGAAGCTGCTCATTTAGGCGCGGATATTTGCGGGTGCTGGCTGGGAACGGTCGTAGTTGTAGACGGTGAACGTTCCTTTGTTGAATCGTTTGGTTTCGTACAGCGCCAAGTCGGCCTGTGCGACGCATTGGTCGAAATCCACGCTTCCGATCGCGTCTCCATCGGCGCGCCCCGTGCCAAGGCTGGCACCGTCAGCGGCTGCAATGCGGCACACGCCTACGCTGCAATGCACGTCTTGCCCGTGCTGTTCCGAGGTGCGTGCCAACTGTTGGAAGAACATGCCCAGCGTGGTTTCAAGCACCTGTTCGCTGGCGGTGTTGCGAATAAGCGCCAAGAATTCGTCACCGCCATATCGGCAGATAATGTCATCTTGCCGGTAGATGTGCCGAAGTTGGGATGCGACCTCGCGGATCCAGAAATCGCCGACCGTGTGTCCGTATGTGTCGTTGATGGTTTTGAAATCGTCGATGTCGACGAACATCAGCATCGCTTCGTCGTGCGAATCCATGCGGTCGAAATATTTGCGCATGTGTTTCCATCCCGCTTCCTTGTTCAGCAAACCGGTCATGCCGTCATGTTCGGCTTCGTACCGTGCTTTTTCGTAGGCGGCCTGTTGCGAGTGGAATCGCATGTTCATTTCCACGGTGTCCATGACGAACATAATCTGTGTGGAAATCACGATCGCCAAACATTGCAATGAAAAACTGTATGCCAGTGCTTGGTAGATGGTCGCCAATACTGGTAGCACGAAGAACGACATCATGGAAAGGAAAATAATGCGATCAAGATTCTTGCGATATGAGATCAACATGAAGAGGCATAATGCGATTCCCAAGACCGCAATTGCCTGCGAAAGAAGATAGAAATTACCGCGATGGTAAAGATTGTGGTCATCGAAATAGTAGAAAAGACCAGTGAATTGTGTGATGATAAGTAAGAGAATTCCAATTACGGATAATGCGTAGACAGCACGCAATGCGGCTGGTTTGCGATGCTGATGTTTGCTCACTGTCAACCAAACATAGGTTGCGAAGAAACTCATGAAAATATAGTTGATGCAGAATACTGAGAAATTGCTTATGCGAACCATATAGTATGCGGTTTCGTCTGCATCTACGCGAAAATACCAGCTGAGCGCGTCGGTTCCAAGAAGAAGCATGCAGGCGATCTGCATGAGTATTTTGATGCGAGTTCGTCTGGTTTTGTGTGGGGTTGCAATGAAAACTCCGCATGCGCAAATCAGGCATATGAAAATACCCCACAACTCCATGCAGATGTGGAACATGGCCCTGACTGTCATTATCCTCCACCCCCCCCTCTCTCGACGCTGCCTGCGTCGAAAACTTGCCTACCTCTTTCGTGTGCCATGATACCTCTAAATAGGGGAGCGTTACCCCGAAATGACAAAAACAGGAATCCGCAGGCGAATATCCATGCCTCTGTCATACGGGCTATCATATAGTTTGTGCGTTTGAATGTGGAGAAGGTGATTGATGTCAGCGAAGCGGAGCATGTCTCGAGCGCTTACTCGAGAGGAATCGTATCAGGACGGTCATTTAACGCGCACGGCGTTTATTTCCATTGCGATTCTTACATTTATTACGTTCGTCGGTAATTTCACGCAATTGCAGTTGAGCGCCGCGTTGCCGACGATCGTCAGTGATTTTGGTATTTCCGTTACGACCGGTCAGTGGCTGACGTCGATTTTCCAGCTGGTCATGGGCGTGATGGTGCCGCTTACGGCATACCTTACGAGACGTTTTTCGACGCGCGAAATCGTGCTTGTTTCCATGGTTGTGTTCACGATCGGTTCACTGTTCGCTTGGCTTGGTCCAACTTTTTTGATGGTGCTGATCGGGCGTTTGCTTGAGGCGGTTGGCACGGGTGTGATGTGGCCGGTGTTGCAGATCACGGTGTTTTCGATTTATCCGCTGTCTCGCCGTGGTTTCGCAATGGGTACGGTTGGCATGGCGATGAGCGTGGCTCCGGCGATCGGCCCGACGCTTGGCGGTGTGCAGACGGACTTGAACGGTTGGCGTTCAATTTTCCTCACGTTGACCATTATCGGCGTGATTTCGCTGCTTCTTGCCTATTTTGGATTGCATAATTTCGGTGAGAACGATAAAACCGCGAAGGCTGACTTTTTTTCCGTTGGACTGTCTATTTTCGGTTTCGGCGGGCTAATGTTCGGCTTTACGAATATTGAATCGTATTCGTTTGTAAATCCTATGGTTTGGCTGCCAATGGTGATTGGCGTTGTGGGAATTATTTGGTTTGTGCTCCGCCAGATTCATGGCGCGCGCAGGCAGATTGAAAATCCTGAAGCGCAGCCGCCACTGTTGAATTTGAGCGTGTTGAAGAATCGTAGTTTTACTGTTGGCACGATCACGGCCGCGCTCTCGTTCTTCGCGTTCAGTTCGATTATGGTGATCATGCCCCTGTACATTCAGGATTGCCGTGGCTATTCTGCTGCGATTAGCGGCCTGGTGATGCTTCCGGGTGCTTTGGGCCAGTGCATTTCGCAGTTTTTCGGTGGTAAGGTGCTTGACCGTTTCGGCGCACGTCCGGTGGCGTTGATAGGCACGATTACCTTGTGTTTCGGTACGGTCATGATGAGTTTGATTTCCATGACTTCGTGGATTTGGTGGGTGTCGATTTGGCAGTTTGTGCGCCAGATCGGCATGGGTTTCGTGTTGATGCCGATCACCACATGGTCACTGAATTGTTTGGAACCGGAAGAGGTGAGCGCCGGATCCGCGGTGACGAATACGGTTCGTCAGATTGCGGGCGCGATTGGCGCTCCGGTGTTGGTGATTTTGATGGAGACGTTCACGTCTCTTCGTTGGACTGCGCTTGGTGGCACAAAAGCCGTGTATGCGGCTGCCAACGTGTTCGGCATTCAGTGGGCGCTTCGTATCAGTGCAGCAATCTGCTTCGTGATGGTGCTGATGGTGTTCTTCGGCGTGCGCGGCCAGGGTGCCGGTTCCACGCATGAAACCGTGCAACGCGCCCTCAACCGTAGGCGTGCCGCCTGACCGTGCATGCTGCGACGGCTACTCCTCTTCGTTGGGCTTGTGTTCCACTACGCTGAGGGCCACCACGCCTGCGCTGGTGTGCACGAACACATTGGCGCTCCCGCCTACGGCTTCCAAGCCTTCCACCAAGTGTGAGATCGGCTCGGAATCGAGCACTGGCAGCACTTGCGCCACGCCGTCTGCGTCGGTGACGGTGAGCGTATCGTCCAAATATCCGGAGGCGAGCGTTTCGTCGATGGCGCTTTCGAATTCGGCCAGCTTGCTGATTTCCTCTTCGGCGGCCTTGTTTGCGGCCACTTCCACAGCTTGCGCCACTTCTTCTCGCATTGCCTCTTCGCTCATGACTACCTCTTTTTGCTAAGCGCCGTTTTGCAACCTATAGATTATCGGATGAACGTATCAGAACGATTCCAAATGCCGGAAAGTGTCCATATAGTGGCACTTTTGTGAAAGCATCACCCTCAATGCATGCGGGAAACATATGCGGGGATGAACGCGGGTAGCGTTCACGAGAAGAGATGTTGTGAGAGATGTTGTGAAAAACGATGCGTAAGACTATCGGTTGCAACATGTGATTGCATACGATTGCGGATTGCGCGGAACAGGAAGTGAAACGGGAAGATGGAATGGGAAAGGAGTGCGCATGACTCGACTTGGCGATGTCCAACGAAGTGAGACGCGTCGTGAAACGCGCGCTTCACTGCTTACGGCGTTGCTGTGGTTCGCATCCGCCGTCATCGTGTTCGCGATGCTTCTGCGCATGCTGCCGAACAGTCTCGATGGCAAACGGTACGTGCCTTTGATTGTCGCACTCATGCCTTGGCTTGGCTTGCTTTCCGTGATTATCGCAATTATTGCAACAGTTTTTCGCACTGTCGGCAAACGAAAACTTTTAGTCGCGTTAAGCGTATTGTGCGTGATCATCCAGATTATCTGGCATTGGGGGTATGTCGTTCCGACCAATGATCGTGCCATACAACCTTCTGCAACAGTGCGTGTCATGACGTTCAATACGAAGCAAGGTTGTGCCGATGCGCAGCAAATCGTGCGAACAATCCAAAGCGAGCATGTTGAAATTCTTGCAATGCAGGAAGTTTCATCAGGATTATTAGATCGGTTGCATGATGCTGGAATTGAGGATTATCTTCCGTATTCCGTTTCCGCGCAACTCACTTGGCACGATAATGGCGGTGTGAACGTACTGTACAGTGCGCATCCTCTGCAGGAAACAACGCAGGATCTCATTCCTATTGAATCCAGTAGTATTCCTGCCGCGACAGTTGATTTCAATGGCAGAAAAGTACGATTTGGGTCGGTTCATCCGTTTTCTCCACGACCAAGCAATCAGGGATTATGGAATAAAAGTTTGGATTCCATAGCGCAATTACAGCATTACGATAATGGAGAATCGTATGTGCTGATGGGGGATTTTAATTCCACGTGGGATCATGCAAGCTTCAGATATTTGTTGGGCGATCGCTTTACGGATGCGGGGGAGAGTGCCGGCGAGGGATTGCATATGACGTATCCTTCGGTATTCCCTATCGCTGAAATCGACCATATCATCTACGACAAGGGTGTGTACGCCAGAAATTTGGAAACCAAGCGGATTCAAGGTTCCGACCACAAGGCATTATTGGCGACGTTGGAATTTCAGTAATGCTGCCGTCGCGGGTCATGCTTGAGTTGTAGCAATACTGGTTTGCAGGTCACGTTTAGGTTGCATCAGTTCTTGCGTTACCGGCAACAGTTGAGCAGTAACACCGCCGTTATTGCCCCGTTTTTGCTCCGTAGGTTTCATCGACTCCCCCTACTATTACACTGGGGAATCCGAAGTGCTTGCAAACAATTAGGGAGCGAAACGGAATATGAACGGCGCGTCTGATCAGCCTGAAGAATTCGGCGTCCAGCCTGAGCAAGGCCGTCAGGAGGAGCCGCAGTCTAATGCCGATTCAACCTCCGACGCAACCGCCAGTCCAGAAGATTCCACTTCCAGCGCCCCGCATTCCCGCCGCGTGCGCCGCCGTATGAGCGCCGAGCATATTCGCCAAATCAAGCGCAAACGTCGCCGTCGCAAGATCCTAATCGGCGTACTCGTGATAGTCGCAGCCCTCGCCGTTTTCGCCGGCGCATTCGTATGGTCTGCGCTGCACGTGAAAAACGAGCTGCAGCAGGCGGTGTCGAGTGCTCAAGGCTTGCAGCAGACCATCTCCGAAGCGGACACGTCCAAGCTTGAGAAGCAGACAACCGCGTTCTCCGATCACGTAAGCAAGGCCTACAAGCAAACCTCTTCGCCGCTGTGGCAGGTGGCGTCGGTCGTGCCGTATGTGGGCAATGACATTTCCGCCGTACGCACCACGGTGGCCGCCATGGAGAATATTTCGTCGCAGGCGTTGCCGCAACTGGTGAAAGTCGCCGAAAATGTTGAGCTGAACAGTATTCACGTGGAAAACGGCACGATCGAAATTTCCGGATTGGAAGCGTCTCAGCAGCCGCTCCAAATCGCGGACGATACGATCGACAAGGCCACGCGGGAAGTGAAAACCGTGAAAACCCCGCATATCGCGCAGATCGCGGACGCCCTGAAAACCGCGGAAACGTATTGCGAAAAACTTGACAGCATGGTGCATTCCTTGAATTCCATCGTGCAGGTGCTGCCCAGCATGTTGGGTACGGAAAGCCATGCGAATGATGCTCCGCGCAATTATTTGATTCTTGCGCAAACGAATGCGGAGGCACGCCCTTCCGGCGGTCTTACGGGATCGCTCGGCCTGGTCACGGTGCAAGGTGGTCACGTGAGCTTGCAGCCGTTCGTTTCCGATTCGGAAATTCAGAATGCCGATGAGCCGGTTGTGGATTTGACCGCCGAGGAACGTTTGCTGTTCACCGACAAGCTTGGCAAGGATATTCGCGACGTGAATTTCACGCCTGATTTTCCGCGTACCGGCGAGATTGTGAGCGCCATGTGGAATCGCCAGTATGGCGTTGCGGTTGATGGCGTGATCGCCATTGATCCGTTGTTCCTGCAGAACATGTTGGCGGTGACCGGTGGCGTTGCCATGCCTGACGGTTCGACGTTGGATAGCACTAATACCGCCCAAACGTTGCTGCATGACGTGTATGCGCGCATGACTCCGCAGGAGACGGACGAGTATTTCGCCGTTGCCGCGCAGGCCGCGTTCGACCATATCACGCAGAATGCGGGCGATTTCAAATCGTATGTCAAGGCGCTTTCCACGTCTGTTGAGCAGGGACACGTGATGGTGTGGAGCGCGCATGAGGATGAGCAGAATCTGATTGCCGATTCCGCTATTTCCGGCAAATTGATTACGGAAGGTGCAAAACCGCAGGTCGGCGTGTATATTTCCGACGAAACCGAGTCGAAAATGGACTGGTATTTGCATCGCGAAGTGACCACTGAATTCCAGAAGGTCGCGCGAAACGGCGCGAACCAGTATACGGTGCATATCAAGTTGCAGAACACCCTGACGGCGGAAGAAGCGGCTTCCGAAGCTGACTATGTGACCGGTGCCGGAAATATCGTTCCGAAAGGCCAGATCAAGACGGCATTGTTCATTTACGCGCCTGCGAACGGTCGTTTGGTGGATTGGGAATTCCAGAATGCCGACGATTACAAGGGTGTGACTTTGCACGATGGCCTGACCGTGGGCGTGGGCGATGTGACCTTGCAGCCCGGCGAATCCTATGAGATCACCGTGCATGTGCAGTCCGATCCAGATACGGATGAGCCGCTCACCCTCCGCCAGACCCCGCTGATCGAAGGCCGCTAGACAGTTCCGTAGGTAACCTAAGCAGCTAAGCAAGCGGCTCTAGACAAGCCATCTTGCAACAGGGGAGTATGGGGGAATATGTGGGTATATGCGCATGTAGCCTCACGTTCACGGAACGGACGTCAACTTTTCATCCGTTCTTGCCGCGCGTTTCGCGGTATCGCGTCAAAAGCAAGTTTCCAATAGTCATTTAACCGCAAAAGCGAGTTGGAGATCTACTCTGTTAACAGGGCTTATGATACTATCTCTTCATGGAGGGAAGCCCCCTTCTTTTCGGGTGAGGGTAGTTAGTAGAGGGAGGAGTCATGCAAGGCGGTTTCCGCAGCTCTGAGCAGGGTTCGGATCAAGTAGTGAGAACCCAGGAAATCCATATCGTCTCTTCTAACTCTCGTCACCAGGATCAGAAGCAGGAGCGACATCAGTCTCAAGACAACAGCCCTCAGTTTGAGCCGATGATGTTTTCGAACACGCCATTTTCCGTTGGTGAAGATGGAAAGCGCAAGGGCAGGCGGAATCAGGTTGTGCCCGCATGGCGTTATTCTTTTGTCGTCTGCTTGGTGATGGTCGATCTTGCGGTCATGCTGATTTCGCTATCCATCAGTCTTTGGGCCAACGATGCCGCATATAATGCCATCAATGGGGCCATGCCGTTCTGGCTGTTCCTCATCTGCTTCAGCCTCATCTGGGTGTTGAGCCTCACTTTTGCCGGAACGTATCATCGTCATGTGATGGCGGAAGGCTACGAGCTGTATGCGAAAATCATCAACGCGTCGCTGCTCACCATCATCACTTACTGCTCGCTTGCTTTTATTTTCAATCTTTCCTTGCCGAGAACCGCGCTTATCGTCGCCCCGATCATTGCATTCTTCCTAGAAGTCATCGCCCGTTGGCAGATGCGTCAGTGGCAGCATCGCAGCCGTCAGAAGGGCGCCTGTAAGTATAAGACCGTGGTGATTGGTTCTTCCGACGGTATCAATTGTGCGTTGCGCACCATGCGGGACTACTCCAATTGGGGGTATTCGCCGATTGCCGTGTGTCCGATCGAAGCTGACGACAATGAGAAAGACGCTTATGTGGTCACGTCGTTCGAGCCTGATCCTTCCATTGAAGGTGCCGACAAGCTGAAGGTGATTCCGTTCAATGCCGCTTTCCCGCGTACGTGCGAAAGCTTGGGTGCGCAGGAAGTGTATGTTGCCGACGTGCTGTCCCGCGATTCCGAAATGCTGCATGGCATTTCCCTTGCGGTCGAGTCGCTTGGCATGGAGCTTGCGTTGGCTGTTTCCTTGGCTGACGTGAGCGGCCACCGCCTGTACTTGCGTAATACGGCCGAACAGCCGGTATTGCTGGCAAGTTTGCCGCAGTATACGAATACGACGTACGTGATTAAACGCCTGCTGGATATCGTCGGTTCGGCTTTCGCGCTGCTGATTTCCTCGCCGCTGATGTTGGGTACGGCGATCGCCATCAAGCTTGATGACGGTGGTCCGATTTTCTTCTCGCAGCAGCGTATCGGTTTGCATGGCAAGCCGTTTACCATGTATAAATTCCGTTCCATGGTTACCAATGCGGAAGAATTGAAGAAGAAACTTGCCGAAGAAAATGGACAGACCGATCGTTTCATCTTCAAAATGAAGGATGATCCGAGAATTACGAAGGTCGGTCGTTTTATTCGTAAGACTTCGTTGGATGAATTCCCCCAGTTCTTCAACGTTTTGAAGGGCGACATGTCTTTGGTTGGTCCTCGCCCGGCTTTGCCGGAAGAGGTTGCCCGCTATGGTTCCCTTTATTCCGCGCGACTGCTGGTTAAGCCTGGTATTACTGGTCCGTGGCAGGTTTCCGGCCGTTCGGATCTTTCGCAGGAGCAGAGCGAATATTTGGACGTTTCCTATATTGAAAATTGGTCTATTGCAGGCGATCTTGCGATTCTCGCAAAAACCGTGCTCGTGGTCTTCCGTGGCACCGGATCTTACTAAATTCCGCAGTACTTTTCGCACGAATCGTCGTGCAAATCAGGGCGCTCCCTCCCGGAGCGCTCTTTTGCTTTCCCACGTGGTGCAGATGGGAAATGTGTTTTGTGTGGTTGCGACCTCGCTTGTTTGATTGTGGGCTCGCTTGTTTCTTGATGGGAAACAATTATTCGTCATATGTATATTTTTGCAGTTATTGGGATACGTTTATTCGTGTGAGGAATATTGTGATACTCATGTGAAACAGTTTTAACTTATGTGATGAGGTCCACTATAACTAAAGATTGTCTTTTGATATATCTCATATGAGATTTGGATTTTCAAAATAGGTAATTTGCTTTCCTTTGCGCATTGTGAGATAATTAATGCAACGTGGCGCCATGATTTCTGTAACGTTATCCCTCACAGCTGAGGGTGGTCCCACGCACTTCGGTGCGGATTGAAATATGCAACAGAACCTATAAAAGGAAATAATCATGCGTAGTCATGAGAAGCGGGTGAATGTGTGCCCGCGAACGCAAGGTAAGTATTTGGTTTCGGTGGTGCTGACCGCTGTTTTCGCGATTGCGTCGCTGTTTGGAACGCTGCTGTTCTCTGCAGATGCAGTTGCCGATGCCGCCGAATCTCAGGCGGTCGCGCAAGTGGGCAACGCAACCTACGCGAGCGTACAGGAGGCGATCGGCCATACGTCGATGAAGAACGCGACGGTCACATTGCTGACTGACGTTGCGGAAAGCGTTACGATTACGCCTCTGAAAGGCATGCGAAACGTAACGTTTGACTTGAACGGGCATGTGCTGCAAGCCGATGGATCCGCTGTGATCACTGTGCCTGCGAACATGCAGCTCACCATTGTCGGCCCGGGAACGGTTGCGGGCGGAACACAGCCTGCGGTCGATTGCCGTGGCGCATTGCACGTGGAGGGTGGCACGTTCACCTCGGATGCAACGTTGATGCGGTTTGCCGAAACGGATGAAACTTCCGCGCAAGGCAGTTTTTCGGGCGGAACATTCACCGCACCGACGCTTTTCAACCTGCTGGATGACGCTAAAAATCTTGGCTATGTGACTGTTCGCGGTGGCGAATACCGGGGCATGATTCCAGCTGGACTGAACACGCTCGCCTTGTTGAGCGGCTCGTTCTCCGACTTGTCGAATCTTGCGCCGTACTTGGCTGACTCGCTTGGGCTGATTCCAGGCGGCACTAGCGGTGATGGTATGGGTGACGGAATGTTCCATGTCGGCGATCTGGCGATCTCCAGCAAGCAGACTTCGGTGGAATTGGATCCCGCGAGCGGCCTTCAGCAGCTGAGTGCCGACGACCTACTAGAGTTGACGGAAACACAACTGAACGGCATCGCCGACTACCGTCTTGTGGTGGATAGTGACCAGTTGCAGGCGTTGAACGATCAGATCGATCGCGCAATGCAGGCGGTTGAGAAGAGGAAAGCCTTCGAAGCCGTGAGCCAGAACATCACCATCACCGCCGTGCGCAATGGTGCGGATGATGTTATAGATACAAACTCGAGTGGGGGAGCGGGCCCACAGTTGCGCACCTCCGACCATGATGGCATAAGCGCACAAGTGGCGGTAACCATCAAAGCCGTCGCCGAGCCAGAAAAACCAGAAGAACATGGCAAACCCGGTGATCCAGAAAAGCCAGAGAAGCCGGAAATGCCTCGCTCCGGATCCGCAGTCCAGGCGCTCGCCATCATCTCGCTGCTGCTGGTGATCGCTTCCGCAATCTGCGCATACGCAACGGTCCATCTGCAGTCGTCGCGTCTGCACAACTAGTATTTTCCGCCCTTTTCTCGGGTTGTGCAGACATGGAACGCGACTTGTGTGGACGGACTATGGTTGGCCGCACAAGTCGCGTTCGAATCTTGACATTGACATTGTTCCGCAGGAAAGCGCTCCCTACGATGATCTAGTTATGAGTGTTTCGGCTGTGTGCGATGGGAGATGTATTGCACGGAGCAAAGAGTTTTTCATCAATGTGGAGTGAGATTGGGCAGTGCGGAACTGTTTGGACGCTTACTATGTGAAACACGCCGAAGTCGAAAAACAGCCATTTTTCGTATAAATTAACCATTTGTGATAAAGCTGGGCGGTGTCCAGTTCGCAAAGGTCGTCTTTCTTCTTGGAAAGACGACCTTTGTGCTTTGATTGGAGTCTTCATGCATAAACCTTTTACCACGATCGAAGATCAAATCGCTCTTCTCAATTCACGAGGACTTCAAACGGATTCTAGGACATCATGGATTCTTGAGCGCGAAGGATATTACGCGACTGTCAATGGATACAAAAAACCGTTTCTCGATAATCAAGCGCGAAAAAAGATGAAGAAGACAAATATCGCGAAGGATCCTCATACAATGACTTGTATAAGCTGTACCTGTTTGATAGGCAGCTCCGTTTTCTCCTTTTCGGAATGATCACGATTGCTGAGGCGATTCTGAAAACAGTCTGCGCATACGAATTCACCAAGGCAAATCCGGCTGAGAAGAACCCCTACCTTAATATCGACAATTATGCTCGTACCGGCCAAGCTCATGAAAAGGCAAGTCAGCTCATTCCGCGATTGCAAAAGATACTTACTGACAACAGTGATTGCGAGAGAAAAGGCAGAAAAGAATATCTCGTTCATTGCCTCAATGAGCACGATGGAGAGGTGCCGTTGTGGGTTTTGACCAATGATCTAACTTTGGGACAAATATATTGGTTCTTTCAGTCTCAAAATATATTGATTCGCGGTTCAATTGCTAGGAGTTTCACAGTTCTGTATGGAGATTCGCACAGGCATAAGACGGAAATCGATGCACAACGTATCGATAAGATATATCGCAGAATGAAAGATTTTCGTAATATTTGCGCGCACGATGAACGTCTTTATTGTGCGCATCCGCATGATTCCAACAATACGGTTTTCCAGCTTGTTAAGGATTTACGTTTCGTAATCGACAAAAAACGTTATCTGGAATTCCTCCAGCAATTTAATTCTTTGCTCATGCATTTAGGTGAAGACATACCTGCGTACGTCGGCTCTGTTTACCGGGAGATGGGCTTGGATTTCCCGCGTGAGCTTCACGAATGGATGGAACTCGCACGGACGAGCTGAGAAACGCGTCATGCTTATTGTGAGCTTTGGATTCTGTATGCCTTTTACTTGCCGATATGTTTGACGTCGATTGCATCGTTTGCGCTCCTTAAGAAGAAGGTGGATAGCCATAATGGCTACCCACCTTTGGTGGTGCGTGTTGTGGTTTCTTGCTTCCGTGCCGGTCCATATGCAAGCGAGATACGGAAGCAAACCAGAGTTTTTCCCGTATGATCTGGACGTTAGCTGTTGTCTACATGTGTGGGGTGTTTGCTTGGTTATTTTCGTCTCTGATTTTTCCATAGATTGCTGTTGTAAGATCGAGATCAATCGTTTCGGAAAATTTACGGGCGAATAAATTATTGTTTCTCCGTCAACAATTCTTCATCTTGTTTTCTGAATATAAGAGAAACTCTTTCCATAAAAGTAAAGAGCTTATTCTTTCATTTCTGAGAATATCTTCTTCGATGGTTTTGGAATCGAATTGCACTATATCACCGCTTGATTTGGAGAGGTGCGCATCCGTCGTCAATGCGGCCTGCGGGCCTGCCGATGGCCGTAGGCCAGCTTCCCGGGTTCTAGATAGAAGTGCAACGTTGCTTCTAGTGTTGGAAGTGTTCAAGTTTCTAACCGGAGAAGGCGTCGCACTCATGGGCGGAGTTTATTCGCGCCTGTCGGCAAGCGAGCGGAACCGTATCGACGAGCGGCGCAACCGTGACGGGTTGGGCGTGCGCGAGATCGTCCGACGGATCAACCGTTCGCCGTCGACCATCGGCCGGGAACCGAAACGTGGCTTGTGGTTCGCGTCCGACGAGAACGAATCCCACCGTCCCTGCCGGCCCCGACGGTTGAGGGCCGGCGCGTGGACCTCGCTCCCGTTCCATTCCGCGCTCACGGCCCGACGCAGGGCCGATTTGAGGAAACGCGAGTCCCGCAAGCCCCCGCGCATGGCATGCGACCGGCTGCATGCGCGGGCGAGACCGCCGGGGCGGAATGCGACATCTACAGGGACGTCCCGCCCATGGCGCACATCGACCGCACCTGGGACAACGGCACCGAATCCGCCCTGCATGCACTCGTGGACGAATCGTTGGGCATGCCCGCCTACCACGCCGGCCCCCTGCTCCTCATGCCGCCGGGGCGGCAACGAGAACGGGAACGGCGGGATACGCCGCTACCTGCCCAGGAAAACCATTTTCGAGGAGCTCGCCGACGACGAATTGCAGGCCATCGTCCAGGAGATCAATGACACCCCGATGGAACTCCTCGGCTACGAAACACCCAACGAGGTTTGGTAGGAGGCAATCACGCGACTATCATCGCAACCAACCAACACAACAAGAAGTGTTGCACTCACAAATTGAATCCGGGTTCGTCTTCTGCGAAAAGCTGGGAGAGTATTATGGCAACGCGTAATAGTTCGTGGTGTTCAAGAGTGCTTTCAGATCGTTAACTCTCAAATCCGGGCTTGCTGAGTTGTTGCGGAGAATCGTTTGTTGTGGGGCGTCGTCGCAGAGAAGCATCCTATTATTTTGGATTCAGCTGTACAGCTTGGGGCAGAAGCATTTGATTCCTGTGATTCCAGCCAAATCATAGAATTCAACTTCATCGCCTATAGAGGCGTAATAAAAGTTTGTTTTGTTCAGCAACAGGTGAACTTCTCTGGGGGAGGAGATGAGCGGCGTAATGCAATTATTGAGAATGGCGTGTGCTCGTCTGCCGGAAGGTATGCTGCGATTGTCGCATTTCTTTAGTTTTGCGAGGCCATTCTCGACCATTGTTCGTATGGTCGATTCTGATGGTTCAGGAACTTTAATGGGAACCTGAATGATTTTCTCTAGGAATTTATCACCGTTGTCTTTCTGATCGCGTGCTAAGGCGGCGGCGACTTTGTGACGGTCGTAGAGGAGTACGTAGATTACGTTGGGGAGGTCGCCGACGGATTTTACTGCTCTGAAGAGTGCGGATATTTCGTCATCGGCGAGACGGTCGATGTCGTCGATGAATACGATGATGCGTTGGTCTTTTTCTCTCTGGAGGTTTTTCCGTAATCCCAGGGAGCGTTGAGCCCTATGACCAGGCCTTGCGATGCGTCGCTTTTGAGTAATGCTTGCGAGAGTCTTCTTACCAGAGTGTCCCTGTGGAATTGGTCTTCATCGGGGTTGCTGATTGGGTGATCGGGGGATAGTTTAGAGAGGAAACTGGTGACGAGGTTTTCGGAAAGCGTGATGTTCTATTTTGTTGAATCGTTTTCCTGTGTTTCGTTCTTCAGGCAGCGCAGAGTGGCAAGGAAAATTGTGTGCAGGAAAAGAGTGGCGCAAATCCACCCAACGATAATCACTGCAGCAGTGGCGGGACTCAATGCGATGATGATGAGACGAGCATTACCCTTGCGTAGCAGCATAAGAGGATATGCGATCATGCCGATAGCGCTCGCAAACATGATGAGAAGAATGATTGCCGCAAGGTTTTTGTGAGACAACGTTTCATCTGCAGCCCTTCTTTTGGGGGAGAGGTGTTTATCTTCTCAATCAGTCGAGCGACTCGATTGTCAACCTGTTGGAGGTTTGTAACGACTGGAAAAGATTATCTGAAAGACCCCTGTCTATACTGTACCTTTCGAGTAGGCTATATACGTTTTGTACAGGAGAGTTCTTTTTGCCACCGGTGTAATAGAAGCCTATTTCAGAGTTACCGCCAATAATATCAGCAGCATCTAGATAGTGCTTGAAATAATGGTAGTCTGCATCCCCTAGTGAGCAGCCGAAAACTTTTATTACATTAATCGCGCCATTGTTTGTGATCTCTTTCTTAACTTCATCTAATTTTGTATTAGGTTCTTTTAAGATGCAGCGAATATCTTTAAAGAAACTACGGATACAATCTTTTTGGGTCTTACTTAAATTGGCAGGCAGATGTACGTCATCAATTCCGAATATGGCGTTCCCGTTTGATATGGTTCCATGAAGGTTTGCCATATGAATATGCGATAACTTGCTTCTTTCTTTTGACACGAATGGTTCAGTGTAATTGAATGAGAGCAGATAACGGTTGTTTGCTTCACTGGAAAAAGATAACATCGGACCTCCTACGGTTCCTATGGGAACCGTAGGTATTTCTTCGTGGGTGGGATTGACTTCGATCATCTTATTCAGGAGCTTTTCGCAGCTTTCGGCATATTGCTGATTACTGGTAGTTTTCTTTTTGAGATAAGTCGTGAAATCAGATTCGAGTTTGTCTAGTTCTATTCTAAATAGATCACGCAGTTTATTGACATCTTGGTTTCTGATTTGCGATGTATTTATTCCCTCGAAATATTGACGCAGTAAATCAAAAACCCTTTCTTTGGGGTCGGTACTGTGTTCTGTGCTTGACTGCTGTAACTTCGATTGCACGAACTCATGAAAATCTTCAATAGAAATCGATGAATTGCTGTCAACGTGTTCTTGACAATTCGTAGGGAGGATGAATTGCCCTATTATTTCTTCAACGTCCTTCCATTGGCGTTCATCCTTAGGCGCGCTATCTTTGTACCACGCAAAAATGAAGAACCAAGCTGATGGTATCTGGGAAGTTATCGCACGCTTCCGCTTCTGTCTAGAAGCGAGCTCTTTTTTGAGTTCGAGTTCCAGTGAAGAGAGCGCCGAACGGGTGGGCATGTACTCAGGATATTTTTTGAACACGGAATCGAAATAATTGGAATACGTGGATTTTAGACCACTGGCTATGTCGAAACCATTGCCGATCAAGTAGAGCGTATTCATATTTCAACTCCGGTGCTCAAATTATTCTTTCATTTAATGGTACGGCGTCTGTTCGAGGTTGCGCGTTAATTCCTGATGACGTTTCGAAACGGATATGCAGTTCAGGCAGAAACCTAAGGGGCGTAAGAATTCGGATGTTATCAATCTTTCAATACCATGAATTTCAGAATCACTTGGAAATATGATTGGAGGGTCCGGTCCACAAAGGAAACCGACCCCTCAAATCATATTAAGTGGTGGGCAACAAAGCTACAGGAATCTGCTACCAGATATTTGCAGATCGGCACCATACCGTTCTTTGCAACCGTGGAGGACGACGGCAATCCTCCCACTAGCTTGTCGAAACGCGCATTCCAGCCGAAATCAGAGCCCATATGCATGGCTTTATCACGATTCTTCGCAAGATAACCGTCGAGTTCTCTGGTGATGCTCGCCTGCAATCCCGACAAGTCGCTCTGATTCAGTCCTGTCACGGCAAGCACCTTGCTATTGTCGATGATACGGTCGTACATGCGGTCGTAGCGAATCTGGTACACGACACCATGCGCTCGTTCAAATTTCGTCATATCGCAATCCACGACCTTGAGCATCGGCACAACGGACCTGTAGACTTCGGATATTTCTCGCCAAGTCTGGTGTTCGCTCGTTGACGCGGTGAACGCCTCACCCAATGCAAGTGGGCGACCGATTATTTAGAATCAGACCGCCCACTCATGTATGGAACCTTTTGGTATAGTGTCAGATTTTCTTGACGATGGTTTTCGGATCTCGTCGCGTCGAGCGGCAGACCGGTACGGATTCTGGGAAGTTTCCTACCGCGATATACATCACGGGCAACTCGTAGTCAGGAATGTTCAGTAGTGCACGTGTCTGCCGATCCTGGGAGAGGCTGAACATGGCGTTCAACGGGCAAGTCGCAAGACCGTACGCTTCCAACGCATACAGCAGTGACATGGAGAACAAGCCGCCATCCACGAACGGTTCGTTGCGCTCGCCGTTGTTCATGAACGCTCTAATATCCGAAGTGATCAGCAGCAATACAGGCGGCATGCCGTACCCATTAAATCCACCTTGAATCTTCAAGGCTGTTGCAATTTTCTCCGGATCGGCAATCTGGTACACGCGGGTTGCCTGACGATTGCATACGGACGGAGTCTTCATCGACACTTCATAAACCTTGTCGAGCAGGTCTTGGGAGACTGGTTTGCTCGCGTATTCGCGTACGGAATACCTGTTCTGCGCAAGCTGGACGAAATCCACAAAAAGGTTCCTGCGCTTTCTGGATGAATCCATCACAAAGAATCCGGCCGTCTCGTTGTCTTCTGTCATGCGTTGTGTAGACCGCCAGACATGGTCAGGAAAGGTTGCTTCAACCTGTGTGAGATCGTAATTGAGCTCAGTGTGACGTCGCTGATACTCGTGTAGGGCGGACAAACCTTGCTGATAAAGCGGATTCACGTCGTAATTGCTATCTGCTTTCTCCAACGGTGTCATTTGTTCAGAGATTTCGGATAGAACGCCCTTGCCGAATCCGCATCGGAACTGAACATGGCTCAGTCCTTTCTCCAACCTGTGGATATCGAATGCGAGACGTGTCTCGACGCGTGCCTTATCGATGGACTCGGCAAGTGAAATCCATTTCAGAAAACGTCGAATCTGGATTCGTTCGGCTTTATGGGAGTCAAGTTTGTCTTTTATCGTGCGTGTTTTTTCTCCATATTGTTTTTGGCACGATGGTCTTAATAATCTGCTTTGGCTGCATGAGCTTCCTCCTATTGTTACGCAATTCTGTCTAAGCAGCGAGTAAATAACGTATAACGGAATAGGAGGAGCTCGTTCTTAAATAATTTCGGCTAGTTACACTCGCCCCCCTATTATTTTCATGACACCATTCATTATCGAAGCGGGGAGCAAACGTTCGACTATTTGTTTACCTCCACGCAGAACACGTCTTCTCAGAGAAGTACTGCCTTGCAGGTACGAATCCGCAAAAGGCTTCATGTGCTTTTTGAACACGTTGAAGTCATTGGTCGCAACGGCCTCGCGATATGCTGCAAAACTTTCATTCTTCAACGTAGTGCGCATGGCATACGTTTTTTGACGCTGTTCGCTGATTCCGTCCAACGACGGTTTCACACGCTTGGTCGGAGTCCATTCGCCACGTTCCTGATGCACGTGGAGACGGTAGGCCAGTCCTTGCCTGCGGTGACGGAAACCGCCCGCTTGGGACTGGTACACCTCGGCGGAATCGGAATCATGCAGTACAAGCTCGTCTCGGTGTGCATCGATGAGATCCTGCACGTCCTGATTACGCACCACGATCACATTGCAGCCTTCGCCATCGTTCACGTATTTGGGAATCCATGCGTCGCCGAAGGTCACGTCGGCGGTTTCCGCGAGCACGTCGTCGCAGTAGTCGCACGCATTGTATTTGAAGTAGCCCAGGCCCCAGTTGGTGGTGGACAGTTCCGCGGTCCGCTTCACCACCGGCTCGCCACCGCCGACGCGTTTCACTTCCACCGCGTAATCGGACGCGGGGCTTCCGGGCGTCTTGTGTCGGAAGTCCACGCGGGCGATGTCTTCCAGGGGAACGCCCGATTCCCAAGCCTCGCTTTTCGCGAAGAAATCGGATTTCAGATGTCCGCACACCAAGCCGATGCAGTAGCGGATACGTTCGTTCAACACCGGATCCTGACGACGCAGCAAGCGAACAGCCTTCACGAAACAGGGGATGCCGATGAACAGGTAACGCCCTTCATGCTTTCGCACGTAAGCCAATACCTCGCTCATTTCCACGGGATAATACTTGGACTTGGCACCGGTCTTCAATTCCTCGACCGAGTGCGAGACCTGGTAGGTGTACATATGTTCCGGATCGGGACCGTCTTTGACGTGTACGACGGCGTCGACCAGTCCGTCTTCCAGCATTTTCGAGGCAAGCCAGCTGACCATGCCGCCGGAACTGCCGCGGGAGCGCCAACCATCCGCGGACACGTACCCCACGTAGGCGTTCAGGTAGTAGCCCAGGTACTGGTCGTGCTGCACGCCAGCCTGCGAGCCGAACAGATCGTTCCCGATAACGTCCTCGTTGGCTGAGCTCGCGAAAGGGCATGCGCTCTCAACCTTGGCAGGGTTTTGAATCCCACTCTGCATGAACGCTTGATAGCAACCGTCGTTGTTCTTGGCGATAGTGAACGCCGGATCCAGGAATGCACAGGTTCCGCAGCCGACGCAATAGGTTGCGGAACCGCCTATGGCATCGGCGTCTGGCGAGGAAATCACTCTCTCCATGACGTTTAAGTCACTCATCGAATTACCTTTCTCTTGATTCGACCGATGATTTTCTCCCGTTCCTCGCTGGTCAGCGACACCTTCATCGCGCCGGAAAGAAACAGGATGGAATATGCGACACCCCACACAAGGAACATGAGGATGGAATTCACTGGCAGGAAATGCGTTCCCAGCAGGCAGACGGCCGTCACGATGAGAGCCAGAGCGATGGTGGGCAGCATGTTCTTCCAGAAGTAGACCATGTCGAGACCGATACGGGTGTGGTAATACCAATTCATGAACAGACCAGTGCCGAGCACGATGCTGGCTAGGTAACCGATGGCAGTAGCCCAGTACCCCATGGTCGGGATGAAAATAACACAAATCACCAAATCTATCACCGAAGTCAAGATGTAGATTAAACTGCGCATCTTGTGCATATTCTTCGCACGCTGAATTTCGATGCCGGTGTTCTGTGTGAGTGGGACCATGACCGGCAAAGTCATAATCAGCACAAGCCAGTAAGCGTCCGCGTTGACATCACCAGCCCAAAGGTGCACGAAGTATCGTCCCAGCACGATGAAGCCGCCGAACAGATACCAGAACAGCACCATCTGGTATCGGCCCACACGCGTCATCAAGCGTGTGAGCACGGTGTTGTCGTCGGATTCGGCCACGATCCGGTTGATCAGGGGCGTGAACACGCCGGACATGGTGGTGCTCATGGAGAAGAACAGGTTCCTGATCTGCAATGCGATGGCGAACACCGCCACCGCGGTCGCGCTGGCCATGGCTCCCAACAGGAAGTTCGGCACGTTGTTGTTCACCAGGTCGAAGATCTGGTTAAGGAAGATCCAAAAGCTGAACACCGCGATGGCCTTGAACATCGACCATTCCAGGCCCGTGAAAGTGAAGCGCATGCCGAGCGTGCGTGTGGAATACCAGATGTTCATCAGCAACAGCACGCTGGTGATGGCCAGCTGCGCGCAGGCGACGCCGACCGCCCCCATGCCAAGCCAGAGCAGAAGCACCGCCAGGAACGGCTGCGCGATGGAGGTGAGCAACTGTCTGGACTGTTGGAACACGAACTTCTCGTGCGACACGATGTAGGAGTCGAATGGCGTGGACAGCAGCTGGATGGCGACGTTGATGGTCATGATGCCCATCAGTACGCGGGCCAAGACCAGTTCGTCGGCGGTCAAACCACCGGAAAAGAAGCTCCGCACATTGACGGTCAACGCCATGCCGCCAATCAGACACAGCAACGCCACCACGACGTAAACCAGCAGGAACATGCCGTTGAGCCGGCGGATGCCCAGCTCATTGCCCTGCGACTTCTCGCGCATGTAGAAACGCACGTACGACCCGTAGAATCCGGCGCTCAGTAGCGTGAGCGCGAACACCACGGAGTTGGTCATCTGGAACACGCCATAGTCCGCCTGCCCAATGAAATGTAGCAGTAATGGCACGTAGATGAAATTCACTAGGTTTTTGGCGAGGATGTTCGCATAGCCGAGCAGTGCTCCCGCCTTGCGTTGGCTCCTCACTTGGTGGACCCCTTCATCGTCTCGTCAAGCCATGCTCTGGAGTCTTCACGATGTCGGGCTAAAAGCCTGTCCACCTTCTCATAATCGATGTCGGGCGCAAGCCCCGAATCCATCATGATGGATTCCAGATCAAACAGTCTGAACAGGGTTTCCATACGTGAGTTCATGCTCGACTTGCCCGTCATGCCAGCTCGGTTGAATACCGTGAACTGCTTGTGGAACAACATGGAGAAGCAGCAGGCGTGGTATGAGTCGGTGAACACGTATTCGGCCTTGGAAAACAGTTCCACAAAATCCTGGGGCCCTGCGACGAACGTCTCCTTATCACGCAGGTCCAGCATACGTCTCACGCAACAGCCGTGCGCCTTGGCGTACGCTTGGATGTCGCGCTCCTGCTCGTCGGTTGGATATCCAAGGAAATACGTGAGCACATACCTGTCTTCGGGCGGCACAAAACCTTCCGTGATTTCCATCCACCTGTCGGCAGGCAACATGAGCGTGGGGTCAAGCACGACCGTCGCGTCCAGTCCTGTCATTTCCTTAACCAGTTCAGCCGCACGGTATTCGCGGACGGAAATGGCCTTCAGACGAGGCAGGCAGCGGGCGAATGTCGCGCGTGCTTTCCCGTCGCCAATCTCCGACAAGCCGATGCTCGCCGCATAGGAGAAGACCTGCGAAGACGATGGGACGGCGTCTCCCAGATACAGGGAAAGGCATTTGAGCGTGCTGTCGGTCGGTCGGGTACCACAATTCCAAACTTGGTCCGATCCAAGAACATAGATGTCGGGCGTCTTGCTCTTGGGATGCGTCCCAAACGGAACGTCGACGAATCCTCCGTCCGCAGGCACGTGGTTTCTCGTGAACTCCACGCAACGGGAATGGTGCTTTCTCATGATTCCGTATGAGCCGGTTTTCATCCCTCCCAGCAGACGTTTGGTAAATGCGACCGCCGGATGGTAAACGCGCGCGACCTCCGCGGGGATGGGCTTGTATCCGGAGCAGTACGCCGTGGAGACCGGCCCGTACTCTTCAAGCAGTGTTTTCAGGGCGTAGTTCTGAAGTCTGTTCCCGTAATTCTCCGGATCGTTGACGGTAATGATTGTTGACGTGATTGCCATATTTAACCCTTATTAGCTGATAATGTTTGCTGGTTGTAACTCTTTAGCTACCGTGCGATTGAATCACTTGATGTGAAGAAATTAAGTTCTGACTTGATTCCAATTCGTATGGGCTTCAATAAGAAATGCGTGTCTCATTCCGGATCTTTCTTAGAAGAGGTCGTTGGCGATGACGAAAGGATAGATTTGGTTCGACCCACCGATAACGGTCATATACATGAAATAGAACAACAAGTAGGCCGCATAAACCGAATACAATAGAGATTTGGAAAAACGGCAATGCTTGATTAGCGATGCATAGCCAGGTATTTTAAAAATACCTAAGTATAGAGCTATTCGAAATAGGCTTGGCGAAATTAATTGCAATGGAAGAAGTGCGCTTTCGGCCAAAACAAGCGTCCACAAAATTTTGTTTTCATCGTTATTTTTCTTTCTATCTTGCACCAAGTAGAACAATGAAAGAATAATGAAAGGTAAACGGACGAGGACCGCATTGGTCATACTGCCAGAACCATCCCCGCGGCTAACATATTGACTGTATTTATCATCTAACAGGCCAAACGAATTCAGTTTAAGAATAACGGTAGGAATAAGTGCGGATATAGCTATAAAAACAATAATTATAGTATTTTTCTTTGATTCTTTTTTTATTTTGTTAAATAAATAGACAAAAACAAGTGGCCATAATCCTATTATGGCCGAATGATGGAACGAATAGGCGATAACAATCCATATCAGTGATTCCAGAAGACGTTTTTCTAACATTTCAAGAATGGCGATAAAAATAATCGAAAGCGCAACTGATTGTCTAAGAAGATTCAAAGTTGTCGGGTAGAAGATCAATAAATAAGTAGCCCAAGTGAATGTCAAGCTTGCAGTATTACATAGTTTTACACAGCATCCAAAGAAAACGCCATTAACAAGGAGCCCTAGCACAAAAAAGAAAACATGTGGATTGCTTGTGAAAAACCCAACTATATAGTTCAGGATTGCATACCCATATTCCGTCATGCCAATTCGTTTGCATTGACGCATATATTCCGTGAATGAATGAGACTGCGATGCGTCGACAAATATTTTTTTGCCGTAGACACCAATATCCGTCCCGATTGAATAGTCCCTAATGCCGTTCAAGATAGATAATGTCAACACTGAACAAAAGGCAAAAAAGCAGAAAAAGATTTTTTTCCCGGTCTGAAATTGCTCAGCGCCAAAGGCGAACAATAGAGACAATATAAAAACGATTGCATAAATCAATCTATTACCTCCTAGATTGTTCTGTCGGATATGCCAACTGGAGCATTCCCAAGCTCGAAGGAATGCACGACGATGGCATTCATACCTACGGAATAGTCACTACAAATTGGGTTCGCTCCGAGGGCCTCGGGAAGGACTCTAGGGTTATTCACAAGACCCTGCACTTCCCTGAATGTTGGCGACGAGGAGACGCGTTTTGATGAACAAGTACGAGAGTGGAATCGAACGCGCGACCAGACCACGTAGCCCGCCCTGTCTCGGACAATCGCCTAAGGATGCGATCAACGCCTCCATCTCCGGCTGGCGGAGTTTCACTTCCTTGGAGAATTGGCGGTACTTCCCCTTGCTCTCGAGGCCGTTGAACACGTTCCAGCGGAATCCCATCGCGGTTTCCGCTGCCCAGCGCGTTTTGACCGCCATGGCCGATGCGCCTGTCTCGTCGCAGTAATCCGTCAGAGCTATAAACATCTGCCTGTGGTCGCCGATGTAGTCCGGATGCGATTTGTGCGCGGAGGACGTATCCGAAAGCAGCCTATAACGGTACAGCACGTCGGTCAGCACATCCATGCTTTGCGCGTGCGAAAGGAACCGGAGCACGAACTCAGCGTCCTCACCGGAGGGGATGGAAGAGAACCGGAGGTCCTCACGTTCGATGATCTCCTTGCGGAACAGCTTGTTCCACAAGGGATTCAATAGATTCTCACCGAACAGACGGTCAAAATTCTCAGCCATCTCACGGGACGTATCGTAGCTTTTCGCCTCACTGTTGACGATGGTCTCCGCGGACTTGCCTCGAAGCTTGTCAAATCCGAACAGGTAGCAGTCGCTCGGCTTTTCCCCGATGGCCTTCAGCAAGGCGGCGACGGCGTTCGGCGCGATTCCGTCATCCGCGTCAACGAACCAGATGTATTCCGAGTCGCATTCCTCTATGCCGAGGTTGCGTGCTGAACCCACTCCGCCGTTCTCCTTATGGAGAACCCTGACTGCTTCGGATTCGAATTGTTTCGCAACTTGCAACGTGTCGTCGGCGGAACCGTCGTCCACTACCACGACGGCAACGTCATCTGTGAGCTGTTCTTCGATCTGTTGGAGCAGCCTCTTCAACGGGAACGCCACGTTGTATGCGGGAATCACTATGCCAAGTCGCCTCATGATGCATTCCCTTCCGTATTGTCGAAAAACATTTCCTTGACGAGTCGGCCTCCGAACGAACCTTCCGGATACGAGGCTGGCTTCTTCCAAGACAGCTTAAACACGTCGGTATGTTCGGTCAGGCTCTTCCAGACATTGGAGTCAAAAGAATCGCAAATCACTGGAGCGAGGTCGAACAGTTCCGGATTGTCCTTCCCCCGCTCGCCCTCACACCACGTTTTCAGCGAGCCGATTCCGTTACGGTAGGCGTAATCCAACGCGTAGTCGATCAGGAAATAGTCGGCAAGACTGTCGTTCCGCCCCCAATACAGGGCGAAGAACCTGTCCATGAACTCGAACAGCGGCTCCTCTCGGACGCCTCCGATGAAGAAGCCGGTCCACCGTCCGTCAGAAACATTGAAGAACGTCGGATCGGGATAGCCGCAGCAGGTGAAGAACAGGCCGGAATAACGAGACGAATCCAACGGCCTGACGACATACAACGTTGCGTCCATCCACAGACCGCCATGCAGCTTCAGAAGGTTGAACCGCAGGATGTCCGAAAAATGCGTGAGGGTGATTTCTCCCTCAGCCAGCTTGCGGAAGGCATAATCCGGAAGATCCGTATATTCGCTCACATTGTCTTTTGTGATGACGATGACGTCGCGACCGGCTGCATTGCGTTTGATCGAGTCCACGCACGCCTTCACTCTGACCGGCGCTAACTCAAGTCCTTGCCACCAGAGCACCCAGATCGGTCCATCATTCACGGCCTCTTCGAACCGAACGTCCGCGCCGGAATCATTCATCTCACGCGCAGCCTGATCGCATAATGGTTCAATTGCGGTGCTGATAGATGAATGTCTGTGAGTGTTGAACGATCTTCCAAGGGACTGGAAAGGCAGTCTCTTAAAGACTTTAGCAACAGTTAAAAACGCCTCATTCTTATCCATTCATTTACTCCTTGAGCTTGGCTCTTTCCTGAGAAGCTGGATCAATGATGCCGAATTTTTTGAGACCGCTTATGAAATAACGCTTTGGCAAATTCTGATGTTCCAAGAAAAGCATTGGCAACTCAGCGTAGGACAGATGATTTGTCTTAACCCAGACGTCAATCAAAAGTTCGCTCAAATAGCCAAAGACTCTTTTTTCAACCGGTGAATAATTACTAATATCCAGTTTTGATTCCACTTCACCCAGTACGTCAAATAGCCACTCTGAATACGAATCAAAAGCATCACTGTTCGCAATTAAAATATTAAGCAAATGAGATTGTTTACTATTGAGAACAATATCAAAATTGTCAACATACTTAGGGTATTTCGCTACCAAGTATTCTCTGATAATTGAAAAGCCTTCTCCTGAAATGTGAGAGCGCTCATAATGTCCCAACGCCGTTTCTGAGACATAATTATGGGATTTAGGAAGAATTACATCGTGGCTTTTTAGAAGCGACTCGATTTCCTCTCCCGTCACGGCTTTATCGCGACGAGTGTCGATTGATTCAAAAGGAACGGCATGAGCGTTAGGAGATCCCAGTATCCTTCGATAATGTACAAGGCCTTTGACGTCGGCCGTGCTGTTCTTCCAAAGCCAGTATTGAGCGGTAAGCTCGCAATACGAAGCGTTTTTTGAACTTATATTGTCACCAGTATTATCCCTAATCAGGGAAGGAATATCTGGGCCATTTCCTACTTGAATTCCAAGATATGCTGAATCTGATGGAACTTCGAATGGCTTATGTCCGACGACAGCAATTTGTTTTTTCATTGTTGTATACCTAACTTGAAATTTGATTCACAGCTCTTCGTACCAATGGGCTAGCTCCGCAGCGCTCAAGTGAATTGCATATCCCCGTTTAGCCATTTCTTGCGCATGCGAGACACGGCCCGATGCATCGCTTTCATGTACATCGAAAGCTGACACCCAAGATTCGAGACCTGCATCAAGTGAAATGCGTCGTACCAATGACGGAATTAAATCTGCCTCTTTGGGAACTTTGTCACTGCACACAACGGGAAGATCAGCGGCCTGTGCCTCAATGCTGGCCATTCCCAAGCCCTCATATGTTGAGGGGAAAGCAAGCACATCAAATGCGCTGTAATAATCCGCAGCATCATCACGGACGCCAAGTAGTTTTACGTTGCGCTCGATTCTTAGGTCGTGTATTTCCTTACGCAACTCAGAGTCGTCGCCATCTCCCACTATTGCAAGCACTGCACTCGGATTATTCTTCAACAATTCCGAAAAGACCTTGATCATAAAGGTCTGGTTCTTCTGAAAGCAGATACGGCCGACTTGGCCGATGAGCAACTGCGAATCGCCAACTCCGAGTTCGTTACGTTTAATCGCACGTGATTGGGGATTGAACGTGAACCTATCTATATCTATGGCGTTGTGAATGATATGGACCTGTTTCGCATCAACGACCTGATCGCCGAATAGCCATCGTGCGGCATATTCCGAACATGCGGCCAAGTGTGTTGGGTAAACCTTGGAGAACGGTCTGAGTACGTTCTTCACCAGAGTCTTGGCTTTCTCTTTCGGATTCGATGTGCTATGGCTGTGCGCGATACGCACCGGGACTCCGGCCTGTTTCGCGGCCATGAGCGTGAACACGCTGACCGCGTTCATATGGGAGTGCACGATGCGCGGGTGAATCTGCTGGAACAGTTTCCGGCAGGCGTTCGCGTACTTGACTGGGTTGCTGTATGGAGGAACGTAGAACACTCGACCGCCCAAGGACTCGATCTCGTCCTTGGGAACCACCGTGGAATCAGTCTGTACGATGAAATCGAACTGCACTTGGGAACGGTCGATATGGCGGTAATGGTTCATCACGGTGGCCTCGACACCACCGCCCATCATCCTGCCGACTACCTGGGCTACGCGAATCGGCACTGGATTACCGTCCTCGAACCGGGACTAAGCCGACATAACGGCCGTTATCGGCTCTTTTTGCAATCGATCGACCTGTGGTCGGCATGCGAGTCCCGTCCTTTCCCTCTAAATGAACCCCGAATTGGTGTCTTTCAAGAGCAACCCAAACCGCGCAGAAGTTACCCGATCCCGTTCATTACCTGCCAAGGTCGATTTTTGCATCCCCCTCAGACACACCCAGCCCCCGTCACCTACTTTGGGGGTATTCTTCACAGGTTTTCCATGAACGCTTTGCTTGCTCGTGACTTAAAAACTGTGTTTGAAATCTGATTCAGTCGGTTTTCCGGACGTTTCTGAATGAGAAAAAGAGCCGATAACGGCCGTTACGTCGGTTTGGTTAGTGGTCGGACTGTGCAATCCTCTGCCATGCATAGCGCTTGTGGCACGATTCCGGCACTCTGAATAACTAAGGGGTGACCGGTGATGGTTAATATCGCGATGATAGGTCATAAGCGCATTCCTTCGCGTGAAGGCGGCATTGAGATCGTTGTAGATGAACTAGCTACGCGTATGGCCGCAAAGGGGCATAAGGTCATCGCGTACAATCGCAAGGGACATAATGTTGCGGGCGCCGAATTTGACGGAAACGTTCATTCTGCAAATAAGCCCTTTGTATATAACGGCGTGCGTGTTGTTCCAGTGCCAACTTTCGAAGCGAAAGGTTTGGCGGCGTTGACCTCCTCATTCTTTGCGACGCTGAAAGCCATTGCGGCCAAACCGGACGTGATCCACTATCATGCCGAAGGTCCCTGCGTCATGCTGCATCTGGCGCATTGGGCGGGCATTCGCACGGTAGCGACCATTCACGGTCTTGACTGGCAGCGTGCCAAATGGGGCAAGTTCGCTTCCACATATCTCAAGTTCGGAGAACGTACCGCAGTGAAATGCGCGGATGAAATCATAGTGCTCAGCGAAAGCATGCGGCAGTATTTTCAAGAAAAATATGGTCGCGGTACACATTTCATTCCCAATGGCATTGAATATGGTGAGCCGGTTTCGGCGCAGGAAATTACCGAAAAATATGGTCTTCACAAGAACGACTATGTACTGTTTCTCGGGCGTATTGTTCCCGAGAAAGGCGTGCATTACCTTATCGAGGCGTTCAACAAGCTGAATACGAACAAAAAGCTTGTCATCGCTGGAGGCGCTTCCGACTCCAACGAGTATTACCAGCATATTCAGCAGATGGCTAATCAGGATTCTCGTGTTATTTTGACCGGCTTCATACAAGGGCAGGCACTCAAAGAGCTCTATAGCAATGCTTATATTTATGTGCTCCCAAGCGACTTGGAGGGCATGCCGATGAGTCTGCTGGAAGCCATGAGTTACGGTAACTGCTGCCTTACGTCCGACATTCCGGAATGTGCGGAGGTAGTGGAAGGGCACGCAGCGACATTCCAGCATGGTTCTGTTGAATCCCTGCGGGAAAAACTTCAGGAATTGCTCGAAAACGATGATCTTGTACAACGTTACAAGGCAAATGCTGCAGATTACATCGTCAGCAAATATAGCTGGGATGACGTCACCGATCAAACACTGAACCTGTATGGGGGAGAGTGAGCATGCGAATTCTCCTAGTGAACAAATATTTCTATCGCAAAGGTGGTGCGGAAACCTATTTCTTCGCATTGTCGGAAGGCTTACGTGCGCTCGGCCACGATGTCGCGTTCTTCTCCATGCAGCACCCGAATAACGAGTCAAGTTATTGGAGTAAATATTTTGTTTCCGAAAAGGATTATGTGGGGGATATTTCCGCTTTCAAGAAGGTTCAGGAAGCTTCCACACTGATTTACTCTTTTGAAGCGAGACGCAAGTTCGAAGCTTTGCTAGAGGAATTCAAGCCAGATGTGATCCACATGAACAATGTGCATCGCCAGCTGACGCTCTCGATTCTTGATGCACCGTATTTGAAGAAACATCATGTGCCGGTGGTGTATACGGCGCATGACTACATTTTGCTGTGCCCGGCCTATACGATGGTGAATGGCAGGGGAGAAGTGTGTGATGCCTGCTTGGATAGGCGATTCATGCATGCCACAAAGAATGTGTGTGTGAAGGGATCGCGTGCCAAGAGTCTGCTTGCTTCCGTGGAAGCCGAATTTCTGAAGTATCACCATTCGTATGACAAGATTGATGCGATTATCGCGCCTTCTGAATTCATGAAGAGCAAACTGGATGAGGGCGGATATGCAGGGCGTACCATTGCCATGCAGAATTTCCTGACGGATTCGCAGATGGCGATGGGCGCCCGTGTGGCGAATACGCACAAATTCGAGGACGCGCAGGCTGGAGCGCGGCCGTATTTCCTGTTTTTTGGGCGCCTTTCCAAAGAGAAGGGCATTCTTACCCTGGTGAGGGCATTCCTGCAGGCCGCGGGGCTTGTTGGTGGAAATGCCGATGCACAGAGCGATGACCAGAGTGCCCAGGTGCTTCCTGTTACATGGGATCTGCATATTGTGGGTGATGGCCCTGAACGTGGTGCCATTGAGCAGCTGATAGCCTCAGCCGGCCCGCAGGCCGCTTCGCGTATTCATCTGCTGGGATACAAGAGCGGGGAAGAATTGCAGCGGGAAGTCGGCAACGCCCGTTTCAGCGTGCTGAGCTCCGAATGGCGGGAGAACATGCCATATTCCGGGTTGGAATCCCTGGCTGCCCAGACCCCGATTATCGGTGCCAAGATTGGTGGCATTCCAGAACTGGTGGAGGAAAGCAGAACTGGGTTTACGTTTGAGTCGGGAAACATCGCGGATTTGAAGGATGGTTTGCTTAAAGCCGCCGCAGTTGATGAAGATATCTATGGCACTATGCAGCGTTGGTGTATTGAGTATGTCACGACGCGTTGTGGGCAGCAGACATATGCGGAGCAGTTGGTTGAACGGTATGTGGGTTGCAGGAACTGATTCTTGTGAGTGGAGGTGCTAGTAGATGAATAGACCAAGGGTGAGCATTGTCGTACCGATGTATAACGTCGAACCTTATTTGGAAAAATGTGTTGATAGCATTCTGACGCAAACGCTTAAAGGAATCGAAATAATTCTTGTTGACGATGGCAGTCCTGATCGCTCTGGGAAGATAGCGGAAGACTATGCTCGAAAAGATTCTCGGGTCAGGGTCATACATCAGAAGAATGCGGGCCTTGGTCCAGCGCGTAATACGGGTATTGCCAATGCGTCTGGCGAATATATTGGTTTTGTGGATTCCGATGACTGGGTTGATTCTGCGATGTTCAAGCGTCTTTATGATACAGCCGTGCGATGCGATGCAGACATTGTTGTTGGAGGGCATCGCGATATGGTTAACGGGGCTGTGCGTGCTAGTAAGGTGCATCCATTAGCCGGTCAAATTTTTAAAGGCCATAATCAAATTATGCCTGTGCGGAATAGGCTGTTTGGACACCTTCCCGAAGATACCGAAGTGGAAGCATTCCCTATGCGAGTTTGGACAGCAATTTATCGCAATGATTTCTTACAGAAGAATGGATTGCGCTTCGAGGCGATTTTATCGGAAGACACGATTTTCAATTTGTCTGCATATCGATGCGCGGATGTTATAGCATTTACTGGTGATACTGACTACTGTTATCGGATGGATGAACACCCATCGATAATGCGCTCATTCTCTTCGGAAAAACTTGTGCAATACGAACGATTTGTCGAGAGAGTTCGCCTTCTTGCAGAGAAAGAAACCTATCAGCATGATGAATGCGTTATTCGGGCGAGGCGCACGGCAATTGATTATTGCCGTTTATATGTGGGATTGATTGTTGGAAGTGGCCTATCCTTACGAAGTAAATTAAAGAACATCCGCAGTTTGGCACAAAGCCGTATGTGCATTGAAGCATGCGCGGGGTATCCCTTGGAGACTTTACCGAAACAGCAACGAATGCTTCATGAAGCACTCTCCCTGGGCCATGTACGGGAAGTGTTTATTCTGGCGGATGCGCGACGGATTCTGAAAGAGAAAGGATGGTGGAAATGATGGCTGCGGGGCACAACAGTATTAGAAGAATTGTTCATCGAGCCGGTGAGGAGCTTCACTCCACCAAGGAGATTGCTTCGCAAACGTCGTGGCACGAAGCTTTGGAAACATTTCATGCAAAATGGGATATCCAAGTGATGAATCATAACGGATTCGCGGAACCTCCAGCAGTACGTAGTCGGTTGATTCATAAGCATGAGATTATGCTGAAATATTTTGAACAACGATACGGTGATTTCTATCGTAATTATGATTATAGTGCACCAATGACTCCTATGGATCCAGATATGGAAGGGCGCATCTGGATTTGCTGGTGGCAGGGGCTTGAGAATGCTCCGGAAATCGTGAAGCGCTGTGTGGAATCCATTCGGCGTAATGCTGGTGATCATCAAGTTACGATTATCACTGATCAGAACGTTGAGCAGTATATTGATATCCCAGAATGGGTTAAAAAGAAACAGTCCGAGGGAATTATCTCTCGAACTAATCTTTCCGATTTGCTCCGTCTGTCTTTGCTGGCTAGATATGGCGGCTTGTGGCTTGATGCCACGTTTTTCTGCACGGGGCCGATTTCAGAAATGGCATTCGATAATCCTATGTTCTCGATTAAACGTCCTGATTATTTGCATTGTTCGGTTGCTCAAGGATATTTCGCCGGTTACTCTTTAGCTTGTGACACATCTCATAGAAGAATATTTAAGACGATCCGTGATTTCTTTCTAGAATATTGGAAAACGAACGATTTTCTTGTTGATTATTTGTTAGTGGATTACATGATTGTGCTTGCCCAACGTCATAACATGGACATCGCTGATGCATTCGCAGCGATTAAGCCTAACAATCCACGTTGTGATGATTTATATAAGGTGCTTGGTAAGTCGTTTGACGAGCAATATTGGTCTGAACTTACAAAGGACACAAGATTGTTCAAGCTTACTTGGAAGCAGAGCTTCCCTGAGGAAGCAAATGGTCATCCTACGTTTTACGCTAAACTGTTGGGACGGTAAATGGCTTATGTCTTCTCGTGAAGTTAATGTCATGCAGAGCAGTCAGGGAATTGGAATCATGAATAAACCGATAAAGGCTGATATGTGGGTATATGCTTTATCGTTTTTAACGGTTTTTTTAGATTTGTCCTCTGTGATTCCAGTATATACATATGTGCACTATCTGATGCTATTGATTGTAGGGGTGTTTATTTATTTAAAGTTGCCTATTATTATTTCCGGTAAAAACTGGATGAGTTTTGCGCCGTGGATGGTGTTTATTATAGGTATCGTTGTTAGTTCTTTCTTATCAAAAGACATTTATATATCTAGGAATCCACTGTTAGCAGCAATTGTGGCTTTAGGTGGATTATTGGAATTTATTGCAGTAATAAACTACGCTTTTAAAAAAAATCGTATACCGACAGCGTTGAACGTCTTTTGTATAACTGCATTAATTATTTTGCTGTGTACGGATATTGCGGTTTATTTGACGGATGTGTATCTTATTGGAAATAAATTTAGAATAGCATATTTTCATATGCTATTTATCGTGTTATTTGTGATAAGAAAAACTTTTTTTGATAGTAAAAAAAATAATTATAAATCAAATATTGTTTGCAGGTTTGATCGTTTTGACTATTGCTGTTTGTGTTCGAGTGGATTGTGCCACTGGAATCAATGCAATGATATTAATGATTGGATGGTTTTTCCTCGGAAGGGCGCTTCCTTCATTTGTTTATAGTCCCATTACTGTTTGTGTTGCAGCTGTGTTTAGCTATGTATTCATGTATATTGCCACATCTTTGTCGCATATTTCCTTTGTGACGGATTATATTGTCAATACTCTTCATAGAGATGCCACATTGACTGGTAGACTGCCGATTTTTGAAGTTGTTCCCCGAGCATTGTCTCAAAAACCAATTCTGGGGTATGGGTATGGGATCAGTTATGAGGTACTTGATTATTTCCTGAAGGGGGCACCTGATACTCAAAATGCTTTGGCGGAATGGATTCTATATGGAGGCTACGTTGCCGCCATAATGATTATCTTAATACTTGCCCTAAATTTTAAAGTGGTTTCATCGCATACTCTGACAAATGGTGATGCTGTGCTTATTTGTGTAGCATTTATTTATGCGTTCATTTGCATAGGTACCATTGAAATAAGTTATGGAATAGATTTCTTCGCAGTACTGGCTTTTCTTCGTGTGCTTTCAATAAGCAGTAGTCAGAGGGAGGGGGCAATGAGATGAAAAAGTGTGTTTTGATATTGCCGTATTTTGGTAAATTTAATAATTATTTTCCTTTATTCTTAAAATCATGCGGATATAATCCATCTTACGATTTTTTAATTTTTACTGATAACACAGATTTCTATAATTATCCGCAAAATGTGCATGTAGTGCCGATGACGCTGAATGAATTCAGAGCTAATGCTTCGCAAAAGTTGGGGTTCGAGCCGTGCATTCCGACTGCCTATAAGCTGTGTGATTTTAAACCTGCTTATGGTTTTTTGTTTGAAGATTATATCCAAGATTACGAATATTGGGGACATTGTGATTGCGATCTCGTATTCGGCAATCTTGAAAAGGTACTATCTCCTGTGCTGGATAAGGACTATGATAAAGTTTTCGCTGCTGGCCATTTGACCATATATAAGAATACCTTCGACAACAATCGACGTTTTATGAAATCGCTCGAGGGGCGTGAAATTTACCGAGAGGCATTTACAACAAGCCGCATCTATGTATTTGATGAAAATGTGAGATGTTCGATGAATCCTGATCGGCTCAACGTACACACGCTTTTTCGGGATGATGATGCGAAAATATATGAAAAAGATTTGTCGTTTAATGTAAGTCCCAAGAAAGCAAAGATCACCAGGACTGCATACAACCCTCAGACGCAAAAATTTGAAGAAGACCATAGATACGCTAATTTAGCGCGTTATTATCTGTGTGCTGATGGACTGCTTGTGGTTTCTTGGAATAAGGATCATGCGGTGGTAAATACTCACCAGTATTTGTATATGCACTTGCAATCACGCCGTATGCGAATGTCTGCCGAAGTTGTGCAATCTCCGGTGGTGGAGATTCGTCCTGATCGATTCGTTAGGGCAAATCGCCTTCCATCAACGAAGGCGGAATTGGCAAATAGATTTTTTAATGTATTCAATTATTTTTGGATTGATACTTATATAAAGAAATCTAAGGCAAAATTGGCAAATATTTTTTGAAGGATAATTATATGATTAAGGCTTTGTTAAAGAGACTTTTATTACGTGAAAAATCTAGTTCCCGGGCGTTTATTGATTATTGGCAGAATCAAGGGGTAGCAATTGGTAAAGGGACTTATTTCTATGATCCGCAGAGTAATTGTCTAGGGTTGAATGACCCTTTTAATCTTAGTATTGGAAGCAATGTGAGAATTACTCATGGCGTTACGATTGTGGACCACGGCTATGATTGGTGTGTTCTCAAAGGTTGCTACGGGGATGTTCTTGGCAATACAGGACAGGTTTCAATTGGGAATAATGTGTTTGTAGGCATGAATGCTATTATTCTCAAAAATGTGAGCATTGGAGACAATGTCATTATCGGTGCAGGATCGGTTGTTACACATGATATTCCCGCTAATTCAGTGGCAGCTGGTAATCCATGCAGGGTACTCATGTCTCTTTCGGAATACCGGGATAAACGAGCTGCCGCCCAGCTTAATGAGGCTTTGAGCTTGTTTAGAGCTTACCGCAAGTCTCATTCTGGCAAGGTGCCTCCCAAAGAAATATTCAGAGAATATTTTTGGTTGTTCGAGAGACCGGGAAAGAACGGATTTTGCAGCTGCGAAGCTTTTGATCGGGTTATGCATCTTATCGATGATAGTTTTGAGTTGAGTATAAGCTCGGCAAGTTCAAAAGAACCGATGTTTAATGGTTTTGAAGAATTTATTAAATACTGTTGTCTTCAGGATTCAAAAGTAAATTTAATTAACGAGGAAGGTGACAATGTTCGATAAAAATATATATGTATCAACTATAATTGATTCGTATAATTATGGTACTGTTTTGCAAGCTGCGGCGACACGTGATGTACTTGAGCCTTATGGCAAGCCTTTGTTCGTCGATTATTGCCGCGAGGCTTGGACTCGTAAAGGATTACAGGATATTTATCTTAAGGATAAAAAACATTCCTTACCCATCAACGTGGTTCGATATCTTGTCGCGCTTCCTGAACTGAAAACAAACAAGAAACTTTTTCGCACCTTTGTGGAAAGTCAGTTGCATCTAGTGAATGCCGATTCCTTAATCACCGGCAAAGGACAGTTTGATGCGCAATCCGTGTATTGTGTAGGCAGCGACCAGACGTGGAATGAAGAATTGAACAAGGGTATCGACCCAGTGTACACGCTGAAAAATGTGCCTTCTAATTGCAGAAAGATATCTCTTTCTGCAAGCTTCGGTCGTCCCTCTATTCCTGCTGCCGAAGCTGCAAAGATGAAGCCTTTGCTGGAACAATTTGAGGCCATTTCCGTGCGTGAGAGTTCTAGCGTGGCGATTCTTGATCATATGGGTATTAAGGGGTCTGTCGCACTAAAAGATCCTGTTTTGCTCTGCCGTACTGAATTGTGGTATGAACTTTCTCGGAATGTGCCGGAGCATAAGAATCCGTATGTATTGATTTACATGTTGAATTACAATCAGCGGATGATTGATTACGCTCGGCGTTTGGCTGATGAAAAAGGCATGAAAGTTCGTATTGTCACGTTCAGTCCACGGAAGCCTGGCCCCGTTGGATGTGAATCCCTTTGCCAGCCTACACCTGAGCAATGGCTGTCGGCATTTCGTGATGCCGATTATGTGGTAACGGATTCGTTCCATGGTACTTGCTTTTCGATTCTCTTCAATAAGCCGATGATTGTGTTCGATCCTCCTCGGTACTCGGTGAGATTGACTGACGTTTTAAAAGATTTTGGTCTTTCCAATCGACGTGTTGAACCTGAAGTTGCGATTAAGGAAATTGATACAGCGGACGGGGTGATTGATTGGAATCATGTTCAGTCAGAACGTATGGCTTTCAAAAAAGAAGCGAATGTTTTTTTGAACGAATATTTTTCCACATTATAAATAGGGAGTTTTCTGATGAGTTTTAAGCATATTGTATGTAACATCTTGCCTGATAGCGTTGCAAATTATCTACGGCAAGTTAAATCTTTGTTTACGCTTCGAAAGGAATATGGCCTGCAAGCGGAGCGTTTTAACAAAACTTTTTCCCGTGAATGGTCTACTGGTCTTATGCAGGTGCAGACCCGAGTCATTTTTCTGACGCATCAGATTGAAAAAGGTCTCGGCCATCGAGAGTTCCGCTATGGATTCGGAGTGCGCGTTTTCAAGGCGCTTGGTCCTGAGCTTGCAAAATTAGAGACCGCTGATTCGGGTTATCTTAATAATCCTGCTTATCGTGAGTGCATGAGTGCGGTGCATGAGTATATCGTTCGTCACGAGGCCGCAGGAAAAGACGTCAGCGAACAGCGCCGATACTTCGGTATCGAACATTGGGAGCGCGCAAAGCAGTCGAACGATGAATATGGCGGAAGCATCGTGGTCACTGCTGCGGAAAAAACGGATAATGCACAAAAATCGTTTATTGAATTGGCGGAGAACAGACATTCCCTGCGTGAATATTCTGCGCAGCCTGTCACTGAAGAGGAAATCGTCAAAGCTGTGGAACTTGCCACTCGGGCGCCGTCCGCCTGCAACCGCCAGCCTGCTCGCGTTTTGCTGATTAGTGACCCAGATCAAATTGCGGATGTTTTGAAGATCCAGGGAGGCGTTCGAGGTTATGCCCTTCCTTCTCAGTTGCTTCTTGTCACGGCTAAAACCAGTGTGTTTATGGGGCCAAATGAACGTAATCAGGGTTTTATCGATGGTGGTCTTTTCAGCATGATGCTATTGATGTCGTTGGAAGCATATGGATTAGCGGCCTGCCCTCTGCATGCGATGCTGGACGGGAAGGCAGAGTCTCGGATGCGTGAGATTCTTCATGTTCCTGATGATGAGATATTCGTAATGTTCGTCGAAGTCGGCCATTTTCCTGAATCTGTTCGCACACCGCAGTCTACACGACTTCCTGTAAGCGATATTTTTAAGAATGCTCGTTAAATTTATGGTGAAATAATGAATAAAAAAATCGAAATTGGAATTATAACAGTAAATGATCCCAAGAATTATGGTAATCGTTTGCAAAATTATGCGCTTCAGCAGGTATTGCGTGATTACGGTACAGTGAGCACGGTAAATCAATTTCTGAATGTCAACAGACCTGTTGAGATTATTGAGAAGAGGCTTTTTGCTCGACTTCGTCCTGTATTAAACAGGTTTTTAAGTTTGATGCCGTCAGAACGATCTCTTGATTTCAAAAGGTTGTGCCGATCTGACGCATTTACTCGCAGATATGTTCCTTGTTCCCAACTGTATGCATCCACCTGTTTGACTGCGAACAATATTGCCTCTCTGAAGACGGTGGTTGTGGGGTCTGATCAGGTTTGGAACGATCGTTGGATTTCGGGGCGAGTGCTATCGGCAAGACTTGCTGATATGACGAATGATAAGACAAGACTGATAAGCTACGCCGCGAGCTTTGGCATTAATCAGGTTAAAGATGAATCAAAGCCAATTTTCAAGAAACAGCTGGCACGGTTTTCTGCCATTTCGGTCAGAGAGGATCAGGGTGTGACGCTGGTGAATGAATTATCTGGCAAGCCGGCAACGGTCGTGTTGGATCCGACGCTTATGGTGCCTGCAGAGCATTGGCGTTCTATTACCAGAGGGTTTGTGCCGCGTGATGACAAATATGTGCTTACTTATTTCTTAGGAAAGCCAAGTGCTGAACAGGAATGTACCATTCAGGAATATGCTCGGAAACATGGTTGCCGTGTGAGACGCATGATCGATTCTTGTGACCCTGAAACATATGTGGCTGGTCCGGAGGATTTTGTAGAGCTGTTTTCCAAAGCAGAATATGTATTCGCCGATTCATATCATGCTTGCTGCTTTTCTCTTCTTTTCCACAAACAATTTACTGTGTTCAATCGTGCTGGTACCAAGGGCAAAGCCAATATGAATTCCCGCATGGAGACGCTGTTCCGTCTTTTTGAACTCGATTCCGTTATGTTGGACGATGGCCTTGCGCCGGAAATTGATTACAAGAAGGTGGATTTATTGTTGCAGCAGCATCGTGCTGAGTCCAAGGCATGGCTTGATACGGCCATGGAGGCATAAGCGGGATGTCCAATCAACGCAAGGCAGGGGCGGTTCTTGGATATGCCAATGTGATCGCAAAGAACCTCGTTAATTTGATGTATGTGCCGCTGTTACTGCATTTTGTAGGTCAGGGTGATTATGGCGTGTTTCAGATGACTAATAGTGTTGTCTTCGCTCTGACTCTACTTAGTGCTGGTTTTTCGGGGGCTTATGTGCGATTCTATATGAGGGAGGTCGCGCATGGCACAAGAACCAGCATCCGCCGATTAAATGGAATATTTCTTCTTATATACATGATTGTGGTCGGGCTCTGCTTTGTTGGCGGTGTAATCTTGATTCTCAACGTGGATATGCTCTTTTCCAAAGGCTTGAGTTCTCGAGAACTAGTGCTGGCTCGCGAATTAATGGTATTAATGGTTTTCAACGTTGCCGCGCAATTGATGACCAGTCCGTTTAATTCCTATATCACCGCCAAGGAGCGCTTTGTTTACCAGCAAACTAGACAGTTGCTGACTACATTGGTACAGCCACTGCTAGCGGTGCTGTTGGTATGGCGCGGCATGGGAGCCATTGGTGTGGCTCTGGCAATGTTGGTGGTTACGGTGGCTCTGCTGGTAATGAATATTGTGTATGCAATAAAAAAATTAGGCATGCGTTTTTCACTCGTCGGTTTGCAGTGGCCTATGTTCAAGGCTATAGCCATATTCAGTTTCTGGATTTTTCTTAATCAGATTTTTGATTTGGTCAACAACAATGTTCCTAATTTTCTTCTAGGAGCGATGTCGGGATCGACTGTTGTAGCTACATTCTCTATTGCCGTGCAAATAAGAAATATATTCTTTGCTATGAGTACAACCATGTCTAATGTATTCATTCCGCAGATAAATCGTATTGTTGCCGACAGTGATGATAATAAAGTGCTAACTGAATTGATGACGAGGGTTGGTCGTTATCAAATGATTATATTCTGGTTTATATATGGGGGCTTCATAGTCATAGGAAAATTCTTTGTCGTGTTGTGGGCTGGACAGCAGAACGTGGACGCATACTGGTTGGCTGTTATCATGGTGCTCCCAGTTATGATTCCATTGACACAGAATACAGGCATTGAAATTCAACGTGCGAAAAACAAGCACAAGACGCGTAGCGTAATTTATGTTTTTACAGCAATATTGGATGTCGCATTATCGGTCTTGTTGATTCCTTCTATGGGATATTGGGCTACGGCAATTGGCTATATCGTGAGTATTGTCTTGGGCACTGGAATTTTTATGAATTGGTATTATCAAACTCATATTGGGCTGGATATGCTGTATTTCTGGCGTAATCAGATGCCTACCATCATTATGGCGGTTTTTGTCACGGGAATATGCTTGCTGGGAACGTATTTCGTACTGGTGAATTCTATCATGCTTTTCCTGATGTGGGGCATGATATATGTTGTTCTGTTTTGTATTGGCGCGTTCCGGATTTCATTGACGTCAGCTGAACGTTCAAAAGTCCTATCTATGCTGCATAAAAAGTAGTGGATTGCTGATGCCTTCTCAGGGACTAAATCGTATGTTTTTGTTCCGAGAAATGGCGGCATACCAAGGAATTATACTTCAATATACTGATAATCACAGCCGGTAGTGCCCGAAAAGTTGCGCACTTTGGATCATGGCCGTCCATGGCGCGATGACCGGTTCGCTTCCACGAGGTTGTCATCGAGCCGGGACATGTCGAGGTGGCGGCGTGCGCTCCATTCGTTCTCAGCCATGTACCTGATGCGCGCGCAAACGAGCATGAGAGCGCTGTTCCCGTCGGGGAAGCCGCCGACCACGCGGGTGCGGCGGCGGATCTCCCTGTTCAGCTGCTCGATCATGTTGTTCGTGCGGATGCGCCTGCGGTGCCCGTCCGGGAACTCGTCCAGCAGGTAGGTCGTCGTCTCGCCGGCGCCCTCGCGCAGGCAGTTCGCCGCGGCCTTCAGCCTCCTGCCTTCCATCTCCCTGGCGACTTCCCCGGCCCTGGCGGTCAGGCTCCGCTCGTAATGGCCGGCCCTGTACCCTTCCGCTCCCCGGTGCGCTCGTATCTGGCGGCCCCGGTGATCTCGTCGGCCTCGGCGTCGAGCATCGCGTTGAGGATCTGCGCCATCTTTTCGGTGATCAGCCGGTCGAGCCTGGTCTCGAGCAGGTTCTGGTCGATCTGTATGATGTTCGAGTGTCTTGGTTCCGTCTCCTGGCTTCCAATCGCGGTTTTTTGTTTTGGCGAATGAAAATCGTACACGGGATGCGGGCCATGCCCTCTTACGTCAGGGCGGGAATCCGAAAGTGCGCAAGAATTCGGGCGTTACAGGCTGCGGACGTTTTCTTGGAGACTGAACGAAAGGATTATCATATGTTCAGCCCCGAGGAACGACGGCGCGCGGTGGACTTGTATTCCGCCACGCCGATGACCATGGCCCAGATCGTGAAGTACCTGGGATACCCGACCAGGCAATGCCTGGAACGCTGGCCGGCAAAGGATCCCGGGCATGCCGGCCATATGGCGAAACCCATCATCCCACTGGAGACAAAGGACCAAGGCGATCGAACCGGTATTGGGCGGCATGCGCGGAAGCGGGCCGCCGAACGGCTCGGCACGGGCGTCGGAGCGGTCCCAACTGGGTCAAGGCGTATCGCGAGGGCGGTATGACCGCGTTACGGCCCAAAAACAGGAACGCCGGCCAAGCCGACAAGCCAGCGGTACGACGGGATCGGAATGCCGGCGACGCCGAGGCCCTGCGCCGCAGGGTCGAGGAGCCGGAACTGGAGAACGCGGTGATGCGGGAGGTGGCGGAGGCCGTAAGAAAAAGACCCGGGCGCCGGCCTGCGGCTCCTGTCGAACAGGGAGAGGACGCTTCCGGTCGACCGTCTGAGGCCGACGTATTCGCTCAGCTCGATGACATGCTTGCCCGGCATCGCACCGGGCGACCGCCTACTGCCACCACGCCAGGCTCGTCATTGACAGATACGCCGGGCTGCGTGTCCGGGTGGCCGGGGCGTTCGCCGCTTCCAAGGGCGGGTACGGGTACCGCAGGGTCAAGGCCATGCTCCGAACCCGCGACGAGGTGCTCGTCCTGATCGACGAGTACATCCACTGGTACGACCACGAGCGCATCAAGCAGTCGCTCGGTTGGATGAGCCCGGTACAATACAGGCAAAGCCAGGGAATGGCTGCGTGACTATCTCCAAGAAAACGTCCGCAGCCCCTTATCCAGACTTCGCAGGAGTCGTGAGAAACGTGGCTATATTCCATTTGAATGGTCTCGCGGCTGGCTAAGGAACTCCACATATCTTACCGTTGAAATCCCGATGGGTTGCCGCGTTGCCTACGTGGAGGACTTGGGCTTTGAGAAAGAGAGTGACGGCCTAGGAAAAATCAGGATGGACAATCCACGTTGGGCAGCGCAGGAAACCTATGCTCAGTGCTACGCAAGGAAGACCCTACCGGTGATGAGACATTGCGTGGCTGGATTATTCCCCGTTTGAGAATGGTCATACCAATGATTGGCGTATCCGTGACGGGACTGCTTTCGCTGTTATTGTTCATCGAATACGGTGTCACGCCATGGGTGACAAAAGCCAATCAGGATAATCTTGTTGACACATTCCATGTAGTGGCTCTTGGACATATTGGGCTGGGCGTATTGGCTGCTGGCTGGGATGAATCCCGTATTCTCTCATGCGTCATGCGTTGTCTCAGAAAGCTGGCTACCGCTTCGATGGTTTGTGTCATAGTAATGATTCTCCTCTTTACAGTGATGGATACGGGGGCAACGCTTACTTGGGAGTATCCGGTGCAGTGTGCTGTGGCATGGATTGCTACGGTGACATTGATAGTCATACTGGCACGATTTGGCTACTGGATTGTTTGATATTGGATTGACAGGCTGAGCAGCGAGAAGTGGAGAAGAGAAGAAAAGTCGAAATGGGATCTTCCCCCAGTGGCATAAGGGGCGAAGGGGATTACTGCAGTGGGTGCCTTCTTAGCAATTCGGCGTCTATATCGGCATGATCTTAAGGGTATTGGGAATAATGTGACCGTGAGGGTACTGCTCTTGTGATTCGGGAATAAGATTAACACAACAACGCATAGGACAGTGTCTCTTGCCCACATCGAAACGAGACCTGAGCGATACAGTGACCAATATTGATGACGTGGAGTGTTGTGCGGATAGCGTCCGGGAATTATGTACTCTGATCACTATCCAGAAACCATTTCTGGGTTGATTCTATTCGATAATCTCTTATCCAATTCCGTTAGGCAAAATGGAATCAACCTCACCTTCCTTAAAAGTTTGTTCTTCATCCTTTTTTAAAGCTTTCTGTGCTGCTCTATAACTTTTGTTATCAGTTGCAGGATAATTATTATTGACTCCTGACACTTTTTTGCACAGAACGTCTCTCTGCTGCCGTATTTCATCATTTTCAAGTATTTCATAATCGGTTAACAAAGAAACATAACTTTCTCTAATATCCCATAGTGCGTTTGCTGCGCTTCTATGCTGATTTATTTCATCCTGAATTTTATATTCTTTTGTATAAATATTCAGGAATAACGACAATACGGAAAAGGTTCCACTTAACCATGCTAATGCAATTTTATTTGTTATAATGCTTGCAAAGAATCCGCATGATGAAAATGCTGTCAATACAATCTGTATGTTCTTTACACGCCTGTTTTTATTTTCAAGTCGGTCGGCTAATTTGTGATGTGCAGTATACGTATAGGTGACTTTTCCGTAAGCTTCTTTTATCTGATTTTTTAATTGATTTCTATAGTTTGTATCATTCATTTTATATTGCCTTATGCCATTTTATTAAGAATTTTACCGAGAATGTTCCAGTCTTTTGAGGTATCAAGTGCCGTTCCGCTTCCAGGGGCGGCCAAGGTTGGTGATAATAGGCCGTTTAATGAAATCTGATTATAATGGTCAAGTAATTCCTGTTCATAAGATTTCAGCTGGATTGAGGAAGCGTCATCTCCACGTGTAAAATGCCACCATCCTATTGCATCATATACAAATGAATCTATTAATATTCCGGACAAATGGTAGCTTGAATAGGAAGTATCCCTGATCATCCTTATGTGCCTACATGTCGCGCACAGCAAACCGTTAGATGAGTTATTCTTCTCTCGGATTGCCCTTTGCTCAGACCTAGGATCAGTTGTCTTCCAATTCCCTCCCATATTGCTATCCGGATATTTGTATAAAATACTGCCGCTCCAGTTTTCCTGTGGGAATGCAGGCAACACTTCGAATTTCATTCCATCAGAAAAAGCGATTTTAATGACTTGACCATCCGCTCTAACATCACTTCTTGAATATATATTTTGAATCGCGTTCTTTACTGCCTGCAGAAGTCGAGACTGTCCATTTCCTTTAACATACGAATATCGATTATATTCGTCTTCCGGGATTTCGACGAGTATATCTATATCGCTTGTATCTATTGCTGTATTCCTTCCGTAAGAACCGACGTAGAGACTATGTGCAGTTTCACTGGTGGAATTCCAGAATTCTTGATTTATCGCTCGAGTGACTCTATGATATCTTTTTGCAATGCTTTGGCGTGTCTTTAAGGGAATAATATTATCGTATCGAATTACTTTTGAACTCATGCCATCTTTCCTTTAAATATGCTCATGTGTTTATTATCTGGACTCATTTAAAATAAAGTACCTATCTCATTAGCCAATCTCTTCTTCTGGGTCTGCTAACATTTCAAGGATATCGTCTAGAGTTAGTTTTGGCATTTCTATCACATGGAAATAGCCAAAGGGGGAACAATCAGGGAAATAAGAGTGTAGCACTCGATAGATTGATGAATGAAGACGTTCCCTGAAAACAAGTTTTGCTGCGCTTGTCATATCAAAATAGCAGTCGGGATGAATGCTGTACATTTTAAGTAAACTCGCGATTAAGTTGTCGTAGTCGACCTCGTCAGGTAAATGTTGCGAGTAAGGGTGGTGTGTGGGATTTAAGAATATTTCTTTATATTTTCTCCGTATTTCCTCATCATTGAGTTGGTTATAGAATAAATCAAACTCGCCCATTAGATATGCGGTGTCAACGTTAACGCATACAGGCCCACTTTTGTAGACGTTTAAAAACGGGTTAGGATGCTGAATACCAACAAGGTAAGGAGATAGGATGATAAATCCTGGATTGATGGCGTATAACGTTTTAAAGCAAAGAGCAAAGGCTGCGGGCGGGCCAAATGCATTTTGCGATTTGCTCTACAGACAAGGGCTTGAGAAGGGTATTTCTATTGGGGAAAAGACTGGCTGTACTCGGAATCTTCTCGTTGGACTGATAGCTGGAGGACTCTTGGTCGGTGTTTCATCTTTCTGCCTCCAGGGAATTACTGGGCTTCGATCGAATTCCACTGACCATGCAGAGGCCGATAAGTCTTTTGAGAATAATGATTCTGGGGATAGAGAAGAATGAAGAGTTGGCTGGAATAATTCTTTTCTGCTCAAAATCTTTAGTATAAACTTAAATGAATATTTCTCGACGAGGAGGATTAAAATGGTATTAATTTATCGAACCCGGAGTTGGAGTGGATGGGGAAAGCATAACCACTATTGGAATGAGTATCGATTGGAAGGAGACGAGGTTACAAAAGTCAAATGTCATCGTCAGAAATTCTTTGATGGTAAAGAGAATACTTGGGAGGAAGATGAAGAGGAACAAGATTCTTGGTCTGTTGGGAGTTCCAATCTTCCTGATTGGCTGAAACGTTTCCTTTGAGTCTGAGAGCAGTGTCTCATGATAACGTCTATGGCTCTGCAGCGATGGCTTTGCTTAGGAAAGGAAGATTGGGTATGCCTACCAAGACACAAATGAAACGTGAAATCGTGAGTCGATCTGCTCTCAGTCTACTTGCTGCGGGGATCCAGTTCATTGAGATTCCACGAACTTATCCGACATTCGACAATGCATTCAACCATGCGTTTAAGAAATGTGGGCTGGATAGGGTTTACCCGCATGTTTTCGGACTAGGCTATTTGGATCCGCAGGATTTGATTGATAATTCAATCACACACACAGGCTATGAAATCCCGTTTGCAAGGTGGCGCAGGGAGATTCATGAGGGCAGGCGTCGTTATGAGCTTCATTTCACTGATAACGCAGACCAGGATCGGCTTGAGCGGGGCGATGATCCCCGGAGCATAGTTAAGGAAATTATTTCTCAAGACTATGGATCTGACGATGCCTCACCTTTTGCAGTGTGGCCATGGACTGATTTCGGCAAGGTGATGAGCAATGAGTTAATTGCTCAGAATGTTGCATTGTATCCTGCCAAGGGCACAGAACTCAAACAAAGTTAGGGCTGAGGGCAGTGTGGTTTGTGTCGAACCTGACACGCTTTGCTTTTCCAGGAGCTCGTGCTTGCGACAGGGGAGTTTGTGCGCACCGTGCAGCGCGTGCAGGGCCTGCTCATCGCGATCGTGGAGGAGATCGCCTTCGAGAACGGTTGGATCACGCGCGACCAGCTCATGGAGTCCGCGGAGCGCTACGGCAAGAGCCCCTACGGGCAGCATTTGAAGGGTATCGCCGACGGCGAGATCATGCTGGTGCCGAATCAGAAGAACTGACGAAGGCTTGTCTCCGGAGCTTATTCTTGTAACGGATGTTCCTGCCATCCGTCCTTCAGAGGTCCGGTGGCAGTCTGTATGCCAGAAGTCCGTGCGACCAACTCAAACGTTGTCCGCACGGACTTTTCTTGGCGGAATCATAATCGTCAGTATTACTGGTGTCCTTCATGGAATATCATCATTTAGCATCATCATCTTGTCGCTCTACTTGTGCATATATGTCTTGTGCCTTGCTGATAAAGCTTGTCATGAAATTATGTTTCTGGAAGATTGACAGTATTTCAGTTGGCTGAAAACCGAGATAGAGCAATACCGCTCCATATTGGAGTACCTGGACCGCACGTGCATGCCAGTACAAGTCACTTCCAGTCAGAAAGTTATCGTTATTGGGCTCTCTCATGTGCGTATAGGTATTTCGACTTTCTCGATGTTGTCGTAAGAACAGTTTCTTATTGGGAACAACGTAGTTTGCGAAATCGCCTAATCTTGTCCAGAGCCTGTTGGCGAGTTCTCCTGCTGATACAAAATTCGCGTATTTCAGCTTGAGTTCGGCCCAGTTGTGGATTGTTTTATTGTTGATAGTCTCTAGTACGCAGGTTTTCCTCCGCTCAAATTCTTCATCGGAAAGTTCGCTGAGATTTTCTCCGACTCGGGAAGTGGCTTCGAAACTTTGAGCGCATAATGAGAACATTACGTCTATTGCCTTGTCCCATTTTCCGAGTAATGCCGCGGCGGTCCGACATGCTGTTTGTGCATCACCGGTTGCATTCATCCAGTTATCGGCGATGTCTTGGAAACGATTGCTTATTTCTGGATAGGGCAATGGCATATTGACCGCAAGCCTGCCGACTTCGTCCTCTTCACCGGGGATATATCGATCAAAGTATTGCCCTTGGACTGCTGGATTAACGTCTGTGAATGTTATTTCTTCGATATTCCCAGGAAAGCCCATGCAGAATGCAAGTAATCGTTCGAACGGTTCAAAAAGATTATTGAGAACATCATTTAATGGCATTCCTTCAGAATCCAACATCCTAAAGTTCAGCCGCCATGTTTCCTTGAAGGAAAACTCGTGGAGAGTATTATAGCCACCGAGTCGTTTGGCGAAATGTTTTGCATGAACTTCAAAATCATTGTTGTTCTTGTATAGAAGAATATTTTGAGGTTCCTCTGAGCAATAGGAGAATTTAAATTCTTGAGCTCCGTCTTCGGTTAGATTGTTAGATTCACGGAAGAAGTGTGTGTCGATCCATTCGCTAAAGCCAGACAGATCAACTGTCAATTCTGATATTGAGGGGTTATAGTCAATTCGTTGGTTAGCGACAATTATTGATTCTCCTTGAAGCTTTTGCTGTATGAAGGTCTGTGAGAAGGGGATGGCATTAGTTCCATGAACATCTCTTAGTACGTAGTATTTGTTGTCATTCGAATAGCCAAAGACCGATTTCCTGCTGAAATCGAGAGCAAAAGCATTGCCTCCGTTTTCCATCGGTACGGATTCCGAAACGAGATGACCGCGGAGAATATTTAGTCTAGGGGCGTTCTGCCCATCGAAGGAAAGCAATCCAAGTGGGCATTCGCTGATATTGTCTAGACCGTCTTTATCCGTAGCCCAGCAAGCAGGTTCGAAGTTGTAAGGTTGCATGTCATTCTCTTATCGTTTAAAATGTGCAGAATTTGAAGGATCATCTCAAATGATGCCGAATTCTGGACAATGTTCAGATTCTCGTTCTGCTTATGTTTTGGCATAAGAATCTGAACATTGCCGAAGAGCAAGTTTGCTGTCTCAAGCGTCCTTGTCTTCATCGAAATCAATTTCTACGTCTGACTCCTGATAGAGCTCGATGTTGGAATGCACGTCGATTTCTTCGACAATCCATGGCTCTGTCTGTAGCTGACAGTGCTGTTTGAATTCTTCGAATCGATTGCGTCCATCCATACCGCGTAGAGTTACCACAATGCCGAAGCGAAGACCGTCCCCGGCGTTTTTCCCTACGGTTCCATTCTCATCAATTGGCGGATCGAACCTCTCGGTTTTGCGGATCTTAAATCCCCAGTAAGGAATCCCATGAGAAATACGTGGCTGGAAACGGGTCTTCTCAATATCGCTGACGTGTTTTACATTGTCCCATTTTCGGTACAGTTTCCGAGCGTCGCCCTCGTAAGCATATGCAGTTGGATCTCCTTGAATGTTATTATTCAGTGAGTCGATGCCCCTCTCTCTCATGCGTCCAAAATGAAAGTCCAGTTCTGTGGAAGTGTAATCAACGCCTTGTCTAGCGTTGCACTTTGGGAAATAGCAAAGTGTGGCTCTCGCCATATATGGATATTTCCCATTTACCATTGGCACTGGTATACGGTAGTTGTACGTTTCGAAAGAGGTGATTGTACCTTCTAGGATGAACCGTATTTCGTTCGAAGGGGTAGTCAGAATGTCCTCGATCTTGGTGGGGACTATGCCATATCCAACCTTGATGTTGTCAGCAGAGATTTTTTCCCATCCTGAGGCTGCGTCAATGAGCATGGCCTTTGCGGTTTCTCTGGAGAAATGCATAACATATATCAGGTATGCCATCTTTCGTGTAATCCAAGGAGCTGCGAACGATGTTCCAGTTGTCAGGTTCACACCTTGTGGCGACCACGCTGCCATCTGCTCGGTGGCATCACCTCCAAAGCAGGAAATATCTGGCTTGCGGAAAAAGTTCAGTACAGGGCCTTCTCTGGTATAGCTTGCAGGTTCTTTAAGAATGGATGTGGCGTTAACAACGAGCGAATTGATGGAATCGGCCGGTGCTCCAATACGTTTGGGTTTGGTACGGCTGTCTTCTCGTGTTTTATTGGTTCCTGCCACTACGAAAACGATGTCGTATTCGTTCTGCAGTTTATCCAGCATCGAGGCTTCTGGCGAGATTATGTTTTCTGGGGATTCCAGACATGATCCGAGACTTAGATTCCATACTTTAATGTCAGGATTGCTGGCCACGATGTTGCGAATCATTTTCATAACAGTGAAAGAGCTGTTATGACCGCTTCGGGCGACGGCGAAGTGGCGGACTCGGAATCTGCCGCAGTCATCATCGAGTGTCGGGTTCAACGTTGGCCCATCGACTATGAGCGATGTAACCTCGGTGCCATGGATGCGGTCTTCTAGGGTTGTGCCAACTTGCGGATCAAGTTCATCGTGATATTCCACCCATTCGGAAAAGTAAGCGTTCTCCGAGTCGAAACAGGTGTCAATTACTCCGACGATTGGTTCATTCGTCGGCATTGGGATTGAGGGCGTGAATAGGTCTTCGACTTGCTTGGAATCCGGCTCGAATTTCAGTTCCAAAGCATCCCTGAGAGACATGGCAACGAGGTATGGTGCTGTTTCCGTAAGCTTACGGTACTGATTTGGATCCATATTGATGGTTGTCGCATCGAGCAAGTTGAATCCGTTCACATCAACGCCTAGCCTATTCAACAATGCAACTGTTTGTAAGCCATCTCGTCCGGTATCGTAGATTGTTACCAGAGCATGCTCCTGCTGAGGATCAATGTAGTTTTTTACAGTAAAGTGCTCTACATAATGAACATCTCTAATAATCTGTGCAAATGCTGTTTTGCTCAGCCCCACGCCTGCATCGATTTCGGCAAGACCATCATGGGTGATCGATGCTAATTCTCCATTGTTAATAGAGTCTCCGTGATGAGCCAGAATCTTCTTGGCTGCTTCCAGTTCCCTGAGGGTTGATTTGATGGCTTCCATCTTCACGTAATGCGTGATGACGTGGCAGGGTTTTCCTGCATGGTTTTTTGAAAAAACAGCACCGACAATGGAGTCATTCGCCGATTTATTGTGACTGCTCAGCAAACGTTTAATGCGGTTGCTTTTTGCAACTATCGTTCTGTAGTGCACTTCGACCAATGGGTCAATGAAGGCTGGCTGTGTCTTCCAATATGCGATGACCTTATGAAGATCGTCAATCCTGTCTTGTATCTGATTCGTGGTAACGACGGCGTTTGCAGGCAAAGAAGGTGGACCTGGCCACTGTGCTTTGCCGTGTCCGAATTGACCTTTTAACCTCAGAGTGTTATTCATCACGAGTGCCTTTCATTTCTCGAGCTGCTGTGCTGCGTGATATTCCAGTTAGAACCTCGATTTCGCGGAGTGTGAATCCTTGATCTCGCAGCATTCGAATGTCTTGAATAATATTTGCTCCATTGGGGATAAGAGCGATGTAAATACGGCGGAGATAATCGTTTTCGTCATCGGGCTTGCTGAATGCGATGGCCGATCGGATGAGATTTTTCATCTCGCCCGGGTAGGGTAGTTGCTCTGCCTTAGAAAGAATCTTCTTGAAGAGACGAATGTTCTTTCCGATGAACGAGAATTGCTTTGCATAGTCATTCATGATGCTTGTTGCCACATCAATGAGATCTTCTTTCGTGTACCTTCCAAAATCAACTACAGCATCAAATCTGCGAATGAATGCTTTGTCGAATTTTGAAAATAGGTTGGTGGTTGCGAACAAAATAATCTGCTCTGAGAGTTCATCCATTTGGCTCAGCAAGGTCGATGTGGCACGGCCCATTTCTCGGATGTCATGTGAATCAATACGGTCAAGAGCGAGCGCATCGATTTCATCAAAAAGTACTATCGTCTGATCAGGGCGTGTGAAACTATTGATTTCAGCGAATAGTTTGGTGATGTTCTTTGCCGTTTGACCAAGACGGCTGTCTATGACAGAGCTGAAATTGACGACATACAATTCGCGTTGCATGATTGAGGAAATTTGTTTTACGGACTCAGTCTTTCCCGTGCCGGCAGGGCCGTGAAAAAGGAATTTATGGATTCCGATATTTCGCCCGATGGCGTTGAGTGCTCCCTGAATGTCATCTGCAATGACTTCAGGTAGTGGCAGAGAAGCCTTGACCACGATTTTCTTTTCGAGGAATTCGGACTTGATGTCGGAATTAGACGATTGCGGGACAAGAGTGTTTGCGTCTGATAGTAAAGCGATGATGTACGCGGCCAGCTGTGAGTCTCCGGCGTGATCAAATTCCTTGGCGATATTGTACGCTTCATTGCGGAAAGCGGCATCATTATGCTCCGTATGGTACCGGATTAGATTCAGCACATTTTTCTTCTTCATGTTTCTTAGCCTTTAAGTCGTAAATTGCAGCTTTAAGTAATTTATTCTTTGTCTCATTGTAGCATATGTGTGTCTCAGTGGTTTTGGTGGTATGCTGTGTATGCAGTCTCAAATGGGCTGCGGGAAAATAAAAACTCCGATCCGTTGGCACGAATCGGAGTCGGGTTGAGCCCTAGGGCTTGTGTGTCTCGGTAAGACCTCACAAGACTACCGCAATGGCTTGTCAATGCAGGTCGGGCGACTGGGGCTCCTTAGTTCAGGAAGGAGCTGTCAATGGCAGCAAATTTCAAGCCAGGTGAAGATAACCACCGACCGGGAACATATATAGAAGTTGGACCGCGAGGAGGAAGGGTGCATGATCCTCGCATCGTACATATTGATGCAGGTGACAGGCTTCCGCCTACGCAAGAGGTCGGACATCTTTGGCAGCATCGGCCTTCTGACAAGAAATAGAAGAGAAGGGAAGATGGGGTGCTTCGATTGCTGGATTGAAGATATTCTGAATTCCAGCAATCGAAGCGTGACTCCTCTTCGGAAGTATTGTCAGTGCTTGATTTTGTGGAAGAGAAAGGTTTTTTGAGTAGTGATGTGATTTTGTTACTGGGAACAGTGACTCACGATAAACATCTGCTGCTGTGTAATGGCCGTTTTCTTAGGGAAGAAAGGTCGGGGGAGTGTCTGTCGACGCACAAGTGGGATGTGGGTTTGTAAGGCAGTTTGCTTTTAGTCTGTTTGCTTCAGGAATCCAATTCACGGAGGTACCGCGGATTTGTCTGATATTCGACCATGCGTTTATCGAATGTGCGCTGGATAGGGGTTGTCCGCATGTCTTCGGACTGAAGCATTCGGATCCGCAGAATCTGATTGATAATTCAATCGCCCGTACGGCCGGCACCTTGAGGGTATAAATCATGCTTGGGTCCAACCAGAAGAACCGACAAAACTGATTCTTGGCGGATTCTGGCTGTCTTTACTACACTTACAACAGCTTGCATAACCAAAAATCCGCGAGATCCCTAAACGTTAGTCGCACGGATTTCTGCTATCAATGGTTATTCATCGTTTTTTAACGATCTTGAGCGCCGGATGAAACGGTCGTCAGTAGATACGAGTGATTGTCATTCGGCTGCATGCCTTGTTCCATAGCAGCTCGAACCAGCGTCCGCGGCGCCGGTCGATAGTGGCTGCGAACAGCGCCTGGCGGATGAAGTCGATCAGAGTGCATGCGGCGTAGATCGTGAGCAGTATGCCGAGGATCTGCAGGATCGCCAATGGCTGCTGGTACAGGTTCTGCAGATTGAACAACTTGACCCAGAGCAGTTTTTCGGATGCGGCATAGTCGGTGATCAGGTACACGGCGAACGCGGATTGCGCGATCCGGTTGATGGTTCGATTGTGGAAGGTGACGCGGTCGAACAGCAGAAACATGCCGAAGCCGACCATGATGACGGGCAATCGCCAATCGCCGGTGATATATATTCCCATGTCGTGCCCGAGCAGCGACAATGTTATGGAGGCGCAGGTGTACAACAGGAAAAAACCGAGACCTGTGCCAATCATCAGCCAGACCTGTCTGGTGGTGAACGGTTTCATGTACCACTTATAAGCAGAAATCAGAATGAACAGGTAGATGAATCCGAGGAAGCCGTCGTTGATTCCTATCATTCCGGGGATGAAGCTGGTCAATCCCCATATGACCAGCACGGTCGTGGCCAGCGAGAGGTGGTATTCGCGGCCGGGTGCCTTCAATCCCTTGGCCAGGAAGGGGAGGAGCGCCAGAAATATGGCGTAGGCGGTGGCGTACCACCATACGCCCATGCTCAACGGCATGACGCTTTTCACCATGAGTTTCATACTGAGATCGGCTCGGTCGAACACGAGGTAGAACGTTACGAGGATAAGACTTCAGAACAGGAGCTCGCGTTCCATGATCCACACGCGTTTCAGGTTGGATTTGATGGTCTGTTCCTTGTCGAGGAAGAACCATGCGGAGATGGAGAAGAAGATGACCACGCCGACCTTGCCGCAGCCGGCCATGGCAAGCTGGAAGAAGATCCGTTCCGGTTTCAGGGGGAGTTTCAGCACGTCGTAGCCGTTATGGACGATGAAGTGATGGGCGAGAATCATGAACATCGCGATGATGCGCAACAGCTCGATACTGGAGTTCCGCCCCTCCCCATTTGCGATTCGGGAATGCGCCGGTGCGCTGTGTTTGGCGCTCATACCGCCGTTGTTCTCCGTGGTCTGGTTCTTCTCGCTCACAATTCTCCTCTAGTCTGTGGTCTCTCTTCCCTCCCCCGAATCCTACGTACCCAGACCGACTGGGATATTTTACGAAAAGATAAAATCGAACAAATGTTTGAGTGTGTGGTATGCTGCCGTTGAGGATTAGATAGGTGTGAGTCGGAGAATGGGGATATTGTCTCGGCGGGGAAGAGATTAATGTATGAACTATATTCGGCAAGAGGTTGGTGGAATGATTAAAGCCATTGGAACTTTTTTGAATACCGAACATCCGGGGCTTACCAATGTTTCAGACATATTTACAGTTGGTATTTCCGTGATTTCCATCGTTATTGCTTTTATGTCATATGACTATGTGAAGAATCATGACCAGCAGATTGCCAAATTTGAACAAGCGAATGAGATATCGTCTTGGGTGGTACATGATTCGAAAGGCGGCGTTCAGATGGTGGAGAATTCTCCATTAATGAAGGTTTCCGTCAATAATGGTTCGGATCAGCCGATCTATGATGTCGTTTTAACTTCTGGAACATATCAAGGGGCTGGTGCCGATTATTTGAGCGGGACAAATAATACTGTTTGTGTAGGTACCGTTCCTCCTGGGAGATTTACGACTTATGTTCCTTATCCGGGCGAAGGAATGCATGTTCGTGTTGAATCGGTTATTGCCTTTCGAGACAATAAGGGTAACAACTGGATTCGCAACGCCAAAGGCGTTCTTTCTGAAATCAAAATGAATTCGTATGAATATCTCAAACTAGATCTTCCTCCAGATAATTGGCAATCCCTCGAGTCGGAATGACGAGACAAAATATTGGTGGTGTGCTGTTGGCGTTATCGGATCAGTTGCCCGCTTGCCGACGGTTCATTCGGCATCAAACGCATTCCATGGCGTACGCCATTGCGGATTCTCATCGCTTCCTACTGGTTCTCCTTCGGCGTGGGCGTGGTGCAATGGCTATCCATCCATCTGCGTATCAAGACGTTGACCGACTATTTCGCGCACCTCATGTACCGGCAGTACATCAATGAAAGCTCGGTGTGGGGCGGTGGTCGCCCGCAGTTCCTGTTCGCGGAGCCCAGCTATATCGGCATGCATCTGTTCGGCGTATTGCTGCCGCTTATGTGGCTTATGCGTGGGCGCGACCGTATCTATGCCAAGCGGTTGCGCAACCTCATCGTTGTGTATGCGATTGGCGCTGTGCTAATGCAGGCCGGCACCCGGATCGTTCTTGATTCGGTGGTGGCGTTGCTGGTTGCCATTATTGTGCATAATTCGTGGTGCGACAAGAAACAGCGTGTGCGTGGTATTGCTCAGCTGCTGGGTGCGGTTATGCTTGGTCTGCTGGGCGTGCTTGCCGATTCCCGACTATCTTCGATTGCGGAAAACGGTGCCGAAGAAGACGGATCGTTCTTCGCGCGAATCTACCAGAGTCTTGACCCGATATGCGGGCTGCTCGCCCATCCGTGGACGGTGCTTACCGGATATGGCGCCGGCAACATCATCAACGCGGTATGGGCCGGCGCGAAGCATGCGGGACGATTGTTGAATGGCCTGGGCATGAATGGAAGTGCTGCGGTGGGATTCGCGGCTGGCATTAGCAATCATTCGGGTAGGCAATGTTCGACTGTTCAGTTTTTGAGCCTTGCCGCTCTGGAGCTGCCATATGCGAATGAAATATGTTTCGTTGCTTAGGGCGCAGTGGTCACGGCCTGTTCGAACCGCAGCTCCTCGATACTTATATGCAAGACGGCAGCCGATGGCCGTCTATGCTGGGTGAAGTGATCTGAAGTGATCTGAAGTGATTTACAAGCTGCGGATTTGCGAGCCGAACGGCCACAAGGCCAGCTTGGCCATCTTGAATGATTGAATGCCGAACGGAATACCGATGATGGTGATGCAATTGAGCAGCCCGGCACCCACATAGCCAATCGCCATCCACACACCAGCCAGTACGAACCAGATGATGTTGATCAGCACGGATCCCACGCCGCCGCCATACTCCACGGTCTTACCAAACGGGGTCAACGTGAGCCCCGCCATCTTGAACGCCTGAATACCCAGTGGAATGCCCACAATGGTGATGCACAACACCAAACCGATAATGGCCCAGCTGGCGGCGAGCAACAGTCCACCCAAAATCAGCCACAGAATATTACCAAGAAGTCTCATACGCACATGATACTGACATGCCGTGCCGATGCCGACAAGTGGCAACGGATAACAACAAAAGATACAAAAAGCAGCAAAGCCATGTGGGAAGGATGTATTTTGCTTCGCCATAAGCAAAAATGGCGAGGCGGATTTATCGAACCTTAATCGAACCAAGTTTTAATACGGTTGCATTGCTTGGCGATGCCTCCGAATATGTTGGTCAAATTTTGACTTTGCTTTCCGAGGTGTTGCTGGCAGCAACGTATTGAATGGATTTTTGCAGTCACTTAATTGATGCGGCTGCAAAAGCGATCGGTATTTTCTGGCTGAATTCCTTAAGTACGGAGCGGCAGAAAACAAAATCTTTGATAAGTGCCATGTAAAACTGCTCAACATCTGTTCGACTGAAAGCCCGCTACAAATCTGCCATACATACCGCAGATAGACCGGTTGAAATGGGAAAGATGCGCAGAGTGTGGGGCGTTCGCCTTGGGAACGGACGCCCCACACTTGTTGTGCGGGAATTTATAGCATTCCGATCAGTCCGTGATCGTGGCCGTCGCGTGCGAAGGCTGGGATCGTGTCTATTCCGGCGTCGACAGTGATTTTCTGCCCACCTTCATACACTTTGCCGGTGCGTAGATCCGTCCATGTGATGCTAGCGTTTCCGGGAAGCGTCACCTCACGCGACCTAGCTCCGGCCTCAACTACGGGGGCCACTAGGATATCAGGGCCGAACATGTATTCATCGGCGATATCAGACACCGACTTGTCTTGAGGGAACTCGTAGAAGAGTCCGCGGACCAAAGGCTGGCCATCGATATGTGCTGATTCGAACAGTTCTCGAGTGTAAGGGCGCATTTTCTCGCGAATGGCAATGAACTTTCGGAAGATTTGCTCCATCTCGGGGCCATAGCTCCAAGGCTCATTGTCGGCACCACTTGGCGAACGGTGGTCTCCGGCCGAATTAGTGATGGTCTCCTTGCCGGTTGCCGTATGCAGACTACGATCGCCATGGTTGCGCATGACCGGTAGGAAGCATGAGAATGCACACCAGCGGGCCAACAACTCCTTGAAATCGTCCGAATCAATTATCCCATCATGGAAACCGCCCATGTCGGTGGTGAACCAAGGGATACCGGCCATGCCCATGTGGATGGCGCAGGTAATCTGGGCACGGAGGTCGGCGAAGGTCGAACCAACGTCTCCAGACCAAACAAGAGAACCATAGCGTTGCGAACCAGCCCAAGCGCAACGGGTGAGGTTGACGATGCCACCATCCCTTCCTATGGTTTGTTGCCCCTCGTAGAAGCCTTTGTTATAGTCTCTTGGGTAGATGTTTGCCACCTGCTGGTTTGGGCCGGCGTGATATCGATAGTTGTCGAAATCGTACGTGCCGTATTCAGGTTCCGCTTCATCGAGCCAGAATGCATCAACCCCAAGCTCGGCATAATTTGTTCGGCACTTCTCCCAAACATATTCGCGAGCTTTTGGATTGGTGGCGTCATAGAACTGGCTGGGACCTTCGAACATCATGCCGACGTCTTCGCCCTTATCTGCGCGCACGAGAAGGTTCTTTGACTTCATCTCAACATAATTCTCTGAGGCGAGCGCGACCTGGGGCCACACAGATACCATGAGTTTCACTCCCATGCTGTGCAGCTCGTCCGCCATAGCTTTGGGATCTGGCCAGAATTCATTCTCAAAACGGAAGTCACCCATATGCGGCCAGTGGAAGAAATCTACAACGATGAGATCCAATGGAATATTACGCTGTTTAAACCCATGAGCGACGTCTAGGAGCTGACGTTGATTCCAATATCTAAGCTTGCACTGCCAGAATCCCAGTCCCCATTCAGGCATGTGAGGAGCGTGCCCTGTGGCGTCGGCGTAATGCTTCATTATCGAAGAAGGTGTATCGCCTGTGGTAATCCAGTAGTCAATCTGCTTGGCTGATTCAGCTCGCCATTCCGTACGGTTCTTGCCGAACGTAACGTTTCCAAGTGCCGGATTATTCCACAGGAAGCCATATCCGGCGCTGGAAACCACGAAAGGAATGGATGCCTGTGAATTGCGATGCGCGAGTTCGAGGGTACAACCTTTCAGATTGAGGATGTTCTGTTGGTACTCGCCCATACCATATAGTTTCTCATTTTCCGGTGTGGTAAAGGAAGCAACGATGGAATAGTCGCCTCCGGTGATCGGTTTGAACCATCGCGCTCGAAGATTTAGTGATCCGCCAGATGGTATTTCCTGAATGAGCGGTGTGCCGTCTGCCTTATAGAAGCTTAGTAAACAGCGTGGCTCTTCATATCCTGATCCGGAGTACAGGCCGCAGGATGCTTTCGCTTGAACTACAATATCGCCATTGCGTAATTCGGCGGTTCTATTGGGCTTGTCAATGGTGATACCATAGTTGTGGCTGTCTGAGACCTGATTGTTTTGTGGCAGCAAAGCTCCGTCTTGTTCCTGTATCTCATGCATTTTCGAGGCGCGGACGCGGACTGAATTCTTTCCCCATGGTTCGATGCGAAGATATTCGCCGTCACCAGTCCACAACAGTGCATCTCCATCGATAGCAAAAGTTAGTTCACTCATAGTTGGTCCTTGTAATTATGTACTTAAGGGTTGGATTAGTCTTTCACCGCTCCGGCTGTTACGCCGGCGGCAACGTATTTCTGTGCGAAAATTAGTAATAGCGCTGTTGGTACTGAGGCCAATACTGCGGTGGCCATCATTGGCCCCCATTCTTGGTTCTGTGAACCGATAAAGTCATATAGACCCATGGTGATTGGCCTCATCTTGCCGCCACCGGAATCGAGGGTCGAAGCAAACATGAAATCTGACCATGCCCAGAGGAAAGCGAACAGCGAAGTCGTGACAATGGTATTACGGGAGAGTGGAATCACGATTTTGGTAAAAACACCCCACTGCGATGCTCCGTCGATTTGCGCTGCCTCCACCAGCGAGCGTGGCATACCAGACATAAATCCCGTCATCAGAATCACCGCGAACGGTACCGACAAAGTGGAGTCGGCAACGATAAGTCCCGGAATACTGTCGAGAAGGCCGATGTCATTGTAGATCTGGTAGAAGCCTAGAGACATAACGACCGCGGGAATCATCTGAGCAACAATCAACAGGAAGTTCATGGACTTTGAGCCTTTGAACTCCAAGAAAACAATGGCGTATGACGAAGGTAATGCAATTGCTAGAGTCAGGATCACGCATCCTATGGCAACCAGCAATGACGTTCCTAGGTAGGGGAGCTGTGAACTTAACGCAGAGGCATAATTGTCGAGCGTGAAATCTTTCGGGAACAGATCCCCTGAACGGATGGAGCGACGTTGCGTGAATGATATGTTGATCATCCAGTATACGGGGAAGAGCATAATCAGCGTCAAAATGATGCCTATAAGTGTTTTCCACCATGATGAACGATGTTTCATTTTAGTTACCTCTTCTCTTCATTCCGTTGGGCCCACAGGTAAATCAGAGCGAAAATCAGTGCTACGACAATGAGAATCGTGCCCACAACGGATGCTTCCGAATACCGGATAGTTGCTGATGTGCCCTTTCCGAAAGCCATCTCATAAGCCCAAGTTGCCAAGGTTCTCGAAGATCCAGTGCCCTTGGTCATAATCCAGATGATGTCTACTGTTCGTAACGTGTAGACGAAACCTAGCAAGAGCGTGATCATCGATACCGGCTTGAGCAACGGGAAAGTAATCTTCCAGAAGCGCTGCCAAGCATTGCAGCCATCCAACGCGGCGGCTTCATACAAGTCGCCATTGATGTTTTGCAAGCCCGAATACAGAATTACGAGATTGAAAGGAATACCAAGCCAAATATTGGCAATGATAACCGCCCACAAGGAATGATCGGCTTGCAGCCACCAAACCGGGTCCAAACCAAATAGTTTGAGGAAATTATTAATAACACCGCTATCGGCGTCCATCATCCATTGCCAGATCGTACCGGAAATCATTGGCGGAAGCAGCCATGGTACAAGGAACGCGCCGCGCAAAGCCGCGGAAAGTTTGAAATTCTGATTGAAGAAAACCGCCAAGGCCAAGCCGATAGAGTATTGGAAAACGATAGAAGCGAATACGAAAATCAAAGTCTGTCCGAGAATAGTCCAGAACTGTTGATCGCTTAATATTCCCTTATAGATATCGAATCCAGCCCAAGGGGCATCGCCGGTCACAAAAGTGCGGCGTGTGTAGCGGTGCATACTCATGGAAATATTCTGAATCAGCGGCCAAACGTAGAAGATAAGCATGTAAATAATCAGCGGGGCCGCGAAACCAATGGCGGCCAATGTGGTCGGCCTGATTCGCCTTGGTTTATCTGCGGTGATTGTTTGAGACATAGTTCACCTGCCTGTTGATGGAAAAGATGGAATGGGGCGTCTGACTATCGCAATGAATGGCGGGCAGATGCCCCAGAAAAATGTGAGACCGCGAATCAACCCTTATTCAAGGCAGCCTGTAGATCTTCAGAAAGCTGTGCAGAAATGTCTTCGTATTCCAGACCAACGTCAGTGGTACGGCCTTCAGCATTTTCTACGGCGTCAACCCAAGGTGCCCAGGCACTGTTCTCTTCCACCTGCTGCTTGCGGACGTCACTTTTGGCGGCAAGATAAACCATCTCATCATTGGTCTTCTTGAGATTATCTCCGTCAATGAGGCACTGAATGACCTCCGCGGTTGCCTTCATCTTGTCACTGTCTTTGGTTTTCTGGGTTGGAATGGTAATGAACTCGCCACCGCTTGGAACCGGGGCTACTCCGCCATCTTTGGCTGGAATGGAAATCATCTTGTAGCCTTTCTCGGTGGCTGACTCCATCTGCCATGAACCATTTTCAGAGAAGCCGTAATCGCCGCCAAGGAATAGATCCCACGCAGCAGATTGGTTGTCCGTTGCGACCGATTTCGGAGCCCAACCTTTTTGGACCCAGCCGGATACCAGATCAAGCGCATCCTGCTCGGCACTGGAACCTGAAGCGTCCTTCAATTGACCGCCGGCTCCCCAGAACCAGGGGAGGAACTGGAATGTTCCTTCTTCGCCGGAAATGCCGGAGAACGTGATGCCCTTATATCCTGCGTTTACTACTTTTTCGATGGCACTGTTGAGTGAATCCCAATCGGTGATCGATTCCGGGTCGACGCCGGCCTTATTGAGGACATCGGGGTTGTAATACAAGCCCAATGCGTTAGTGCCGTAAGAAACCCCATATTGTACGCCGTCGATGATGCCGGGACCTTCGATATTCTTGTCGAATCCTGAAACGTCGACTCCCGCTGCCTCGATATCCGTAACAAGTCCTGCGTCGACAGCGGTAGGCATCTTTGGGTTATCGATCAGGGCGATCTGGGGTGCGTTGCCGGCCTTGACAGCTGTTGTGAGATTGTTTAATAGGTCTGACTGCGCATAGCCGATGCGTTTTACGTTATATCCCTCAGGAGCACAATTGGTAACGTATTTCGCCCATGTGCTGCTATCGTTCTTCTGAGGGTATGGGTCCCAGAATTCGATTGTTTTGGAATCTTGACTCGAGTTGCTACCGCAAGCGGCGAGACTGACTGCCGCGGCACTTGCGGCGATTAAAGCTATCACGCGCTTCATATTTGAACCGATCATTTGGTATTTCCTTTCATTAACAGCGCACCTATGCGCTGAATGATTAATTTATTGCGTTTGGGAAGTTTTAATCCCAAACTGTTGAACCGGTTAAACAAGTTAAATAATAAACCCTGATCTTTGAAAAGTCAAATCGACGAACTTAACTAATGTAGAATCTCGTGGTTGTTTTCTGCGCGTAATCTACGTAGCTGCGATGTTACTCGGGCTCTTGGGTTAGTGGATAATCAAGATAGCGGGTGACCGTCGGGGCTTTCGGATTGTTTATTCGACGCAAAAGGGCTCCCACGGCGGCTTCTGATAGTTGCGCAATGTCCGGACGCACTGCGGCGAACGATATCTTCATTGATGTTGCTAGCTGTTTCGGGAAAACGGTTACGACCTGCAAGTTATCCGGTGTTCGGAGATTCCTGCGTGCCAAGACCTGAGGGGCAACGATTGTTGCTGGCTCGTTGTGAAGTATCAGAGCGGTCGCTTTGGTGTGCGTATCTAGTGCATGCTCAATGAGGGGCGAAGGATCCGAATCGTCGTCTTTCGGATATTCGACATGCATTTTCAGGTCAAGACGTTTGGCGGTCTCTATCGCTGAATCCAGAAAGCGCCAAGCGTAGCCAAGACCCTGATCAAATATTGTGTGTGACCATGGAATAAGAATCACCTCTTTATGCCCTTCAGAGGCTAAGAAATGCAAGATTGATGATGCAGCCTTGGCGAAATCGGAATCCACTGTATCCAAACCGTGTGAGTTCTTTGGCGAGCCGAATGCAACGGTCGGAATGTGCTCTTTTGCGGCATAGCTGACTCGTGGATCCTCATCTTTGACGTCCATCAGGATGAACCCATCCACTTTCTTTGACGACCATGCTTCATGCATTGCCTCGAAGCCGTCGTTCTCGCCAATGAGTAGGGTGTCGTATCCTCTCTTTGTCGCTTCTTCGGATAGCAGGTACACGTACAGCCCAAAGAGGGCTGACAGATAGTTGCCGTGAAAGGCGGGGGAGACCACACCTATTGTTTTGGTTTTTCTTACGGATAGTGCGCGGGCTGCATGGTTCACCGTATAGCCTAATTCGTCAATCGCATGTTGCACCTTAAGTGTTGTAGCTTGGGTGATTCGAGGATCTCCCGATAGTACATACGAGACTGTTGCCTTGGAAACACCGGCTGCGTGCGCCACGTCAGAAATTGTTACCATATATCACCTGCTCTTGCTTCGTCGCTTCGCTAGGTTAAGCAAATAATCAACATGAGACAAGTTTAGCGTTATCTGTTTGCGCGCGTCGTCATGATGGTCGACAAAAGGCAATGACTCTATTCCACGTTTCCTCTCGTCCAATGGAGGTGTGGACGGCTATGCGCGCGAGTATCTACCAAACTACTGATGTTGGCGGTTTGGGTTAAGTCGCGTTGCTGTCTTGGCGTATGCCGTTGACGGTGCGAACATTGGTGAGTTTGATTCGCATCGGTGCTTGAGGCGATTAAACGTACATGCGTGTGAAGAAAAGTACATTGAACGCCGTAAGAAAAGTACATTGAACGCCGGGGTAAGACGAAGAGGCTTGTCTGCGGCTCGCATCTCGCTTATATATGGCAGATTCGGAGGCCTGACCGGAGACATCTCACTTACATATGGCAGACACATGCGGCGAAAACCTCAAAAACGTATCCCCGAAGTGGCTGTTTTCGCAGGCGACGTGCCATATATAAGCGAGATGTTTCCGTACGAAAAGCAAAATCTGCCATACATAACGCAGATAGACCGGTTGGTGTGGGGTATTACGCGAAGTGATTTCACGCGAGTACACGCTGCGGCCTACAGCAGGGGAGCGGTGCGTGGTTTTGCGGTTGAGTTTCGTACTTGCAACTGCACGGGGAATGTCTCGAATGGTTCCTCGATGGGTTGTCCTTCGATGAGCGCCAGAGCCTTTTGTGCCGCATCGACGGCCATGTCGTATGGGCGCTGTCGAACGGTGGTTAGTTCAGCTTCTTTGGCGAAGGTGCTGTCGTCAAATCCGGTTACGGAAATATCTCCAGGCACGGAAAGGCCGCTGCGTTGAAGGCGGAAGAACAATGGAATTGCCTGTGAGTCCTGATGGAAACACAATGCGGTGGGTGGGTTGTCTTGCGCCATGATCTCGGAAATTGCCGCATCTAGAATGCTGTCGCCTTTTTGCACTGCCAGTGTGCGGGCGGTCAGTCCGTCAATTGCATCGCAGGCTTCCTGGAATCCGGAAATACGGTTAAATGAGCTGAATCCCAATGTGGAGGAAAAACTTTCATATAAATACAGCAGGTTACGATGTCCCAGCTTGGCGAGATGCCGAACGATGAGTTTGATGCCTTCTTTGTCGTTGATACCGACAGTTGCATCGAATCCTTCGCTGGTGGTATTGATACCGATAATCGGAATTTTTGCGGTTCCGAGACGTTTGACCTCGTCGGGGCTGATGCCAAATGAGGAAACGAATACGGCATCGGCGTTGCTGCGTACGGGAAGTTCCTCGAAGAATGCGTCACGCGCCTCCGACCCCTCGATGGGGTAGATGACCAGATCGTACCCGGCGTCACGCAAAACATCGTTAAGTCCGGCAATGATTTCGGCGGTGAACCATTCGATGACGCCGCTGCCGACCAATAATGCTATGCGATAGGTTCTACCGGATTTAAGAATTCCTGCCGATCTGGAAACGCTGAAATTCAACGCATCAGCTGCGGCCTGCACTTTCAACCGTGTTGCCTCTGACACCTGTTCAGGGTGTGCGAAAGTGCGTGAGACTGTAGCGTTCGATACGCCTGCCTTCAGTGCCACATCGCCGATGCTCGCTTTCATGGTGCCTCCGAAAGTTTTTCACTGTTTGTTTCAGCCTACCATCATTACCGTCCTCATGGCTACAGAGTTGAAAGATGAATGAAAAGGGTTGCGATACGACACGCCGTATGAAAAACAATGTGTGCACGCTCACAGCGGTGAGATGAAACGGGTTTCAAATGAAACCGTTTACATTTTAAAAAACCTTGAATTGCCAATATGAAACCCTTGTCGTATGCTATTGCTTGTCCGCAAGGGGCGGATGAAGGCTTACGAGGACGTAAGGAGAGATATGAAAATCAACAAAGGTATCGCAGTGGCAGTGGCGGCCTTGAGCATCGTCGGCTTGGCTGCGTGCGGGAACAGCAATGCCGCGTCCGGCACAACCGATACGAAAGCCGACAAAGGGCTTGACGTTATCGGCAACACCATCACCTACGACCCCAATCATCTCGTGAACGACGGCAAGCCAATCCAGCTCGAGTACTGGAGCTGGGGCAGCAAGGGCACGGATCCTGTCTACAAGATGATTGAGTCCTACACGAAGACGTATCCGAACGTCACCATCAAAACGGTGAATGTTTCATGGGATGATTATTGGACCAAGCTGCCGTTGGCTCTGAAAGGCAAAAACGGTCCGGCCGTTTTCAACATCCACAACTCTTACGATGCGTTGATTCGTCCATACGCAGCGGATTACGATATCGACACCAAGTCTTTGGAATCCGACTACTCCACCGCATCCGTACATGAAGATGAGAACGGCAAAGTCAAGTACATCGACTCCGTGATCAACACCGGCAACATCTACTACAACAAGACATTGTGGAGCGAAGCGGGCCTCACCGACGCCGACATTCCGACCACATGGGACGAATTCATCCAGGTCGCCCAAAAGCTCACCAAAACCGACGGCAGCAAGATGACGCAGGCCGGCTTCAACTTCAACGGCGACGCCTACAGCGCCATCTATCAAGGTCTGAATTATCAGAAGGGTGAACTGCTCTTCAGCGAAGATGGCAAGAAAGCCAACTACAACAACGATGTGACCAAAGAAAACATGCAGTTCCTCAAGGATTTGTATGACAAGTACAAGGTCGGATCCGTTGACTTCGGCAACGATTACACCCAAAGCTTCGGTAACGGCCAGTCTGCGATGATCTACGCTTGGGGCCACATGGAAGGCACGCTGAAAGAAAAGTATCCAGATATTGACTACGGCGTGTTCGCCACCCCAACCTTCTCCGAAGACACTCCGTTTGCATACGACCGTTACAACGGCGAATCCACTCCGGGTGTCAACAAGAACCAGAGCAAAGAACAGCAGGCCGTTGCCCAGGACTTCATCAAGTACCTGCTCGCCAACGATGATTACATTCGTGAAGCGGTATCCGAACTGAACTCCTTCCCAGCCAAGACCTCGCTGCAGAACGACAAGGACATTCTCTCCAAGCCGGTCATGGCCGCCATCCAGCCACGCGTAGACCGACTGATCTGGCCGGGACCGGCACCATCCACCGTTGAATCCAGCGGCACCACTGCTTTCCAGAACGTCTTCCAGAACGGCATGTCCATCGATAAGGCTCTCAAGGAGGCCCAGGGTCAGATGGATACCGACATGAAGAGCTCTGACTTCACGTCAATGGAAAGCAAGTACGCTTACTTCGACGAACATAAGTAATACCGATATATCCTTTCCAATCCCTTTTCCAATCCGGGCAGTCGCGGTACGATTCTTCTTCCGCGCCGCGACTGCCTTTTTATCTACGAGATACGTTCAATCTTCTTATTCGATTCGATCTGACATTCCGTATTGCGTAACAAAACGGTCGAATCGGCTCACAGAGAGGCGAGATTCAATGAAAAACAAAAATGGTGAATCTCTGGTATCGAGAATTTTCACCCTACGCAACATGGCTGTTGTCTTCTTGGTGGTCTATTTCGCCATTTTCCTGGCCTACCCAATTTTTAAAGCCTTCGCGGGCAGTTTGCATAACTGGAATCCTCTGATTGGCACTTATGATTGGGTCGGACTCGACAACTTCAAACAGATCCTCACAGACAAACTTTTCTGGACTTCCATGGGGAACACGGCGGTATTCGCAGGTGTTTCCACACTCTTCCGCATTGTGCTTGGTCTCGGCTTGGCCCTGCTGCTCAGCGCCAAACTCGTCAAATGCAAAGACACCCTCCGAGGTCTGTTCTACATGCCGACTATCACTCCGCTCGTGGCAGTTTCTTTCGTGTGGATGTGGATGTTCGACCCGCAGTTCGGCATGGTAAACAAAATCACAGGACTCGACATCAACTGGCTGCACGACACCAAATGGGCCATGCCGGCAGTCATCATCATGACCATTTGGAAGGATTTCGGCTACGCGACCGTTCTATATTTGGCCGGTCTCATGAATCTTCCTCGAGACGTGTACGAGGCGGCCGCCATCGACGGTGCCAACTCAGTGCAGATTTTCTTCAAAATCACCCTGCCGTTGCTTAAATCAACCACCTTGTTCATTGTCATCACGTCACTGATCAGCTACCTGCAGGCATACGTGCAGATTCTCGTCATGACCGAAGGCGGTCCGGGCACGTCAACCTACACCATCAGCTATCTCATCTTTGATCAGGCATTCCAGAAATACAACTTCGGCGTCGCGTCAGCTCAGGCAGTTGTGCTCTTCCTGTTCACTGGTGTGCTCACCCTCATCATGTTCAAGGTTTCTGGAGATTCGGAGGAACTGGCATGAAATCACGTAAAATTGGCGGCATCATTCTTACGATTCTGCTCTTCATCGCCGCCATCATCACCATTGTTCCATTTGTTTGGATGTTCATTTCATCATTCGCGCCAAATAGCGAAATCGTCAAAGTGACCGGAGGATTATTCCCTAAGCCATCCACGATTGACAATTATGTGAGCATCCAAGAAAAGTTCAATTTCTTGCGATTGTTCGCAAACTCGCTGATCGTAGCAGTACTGAAAACCGGTATTGCAATCTACACAAGTGCAGTGCTTGGTTACGTGTTCTCTAAAATGCGATTCCGTGGTCGCAACCTGCTTTTCGGCATCGTTATGAGCACCATGATGATTCCTTGGGCAGTGACCATCATTCCGCAATACGAAATGTTCACCAACTGGGGTCTGCAAGACACCTACACGTCGCTCGTGCTTCCTGGCATGATCAGCGCATTCGGTATCTTCCTGTTCCGCCAATCCATCTCGGGAATTTCTGACGAACTCATTGAAGCGGCGAAACTCGATGGCGCATCCGAAACCAGAATCTTCCATAGCATCATTCTGCCAATGAGCCATAACACCATCGCGGCGCTCGCCATCTTCACCTTCCTGTGGAATTGGGAAGACTACCTGTGGCCATTCTTGATGATCACTGACGAAAACAAGCAGCTGCTCGCTGTCGGTCTGAAGGCCTTCAACGGACAATACGGCACCGATTACGGCGGATTGTTCGCAGCGACTTCGTTGGCAATTGTTCCAGTGATCATTGTGTATATGATTTTCCAGAAGCAGTTCATCGCAGGTATTGCGACGGGCAGTGGCAAGTAAGGCAGGAGTAGCATGGCAAACAACGCATTAGATAACGCAACCGGCACGGTATTCGTCGACTATGTGCGCAAGGCACGTCCGAAAATGCGAGAATCGTCGGTTTTACAAGGGGATCATTGGAGGATTGGCATTCTAACGGAATCGCTGATCCGTTTCGAATGGTCTGATTCCGGCGAATTTGAGGACAATCTCACGCAAATGGTGGTCAACCGCGATTTTGGCGCCGACCCGCAATTCACGGTGACGCATCGCGACGGACTGCTCATTGTTGACACCCCCGCGCTGTATGTGACGTACGATGGCAAGCCATTCAGCAAAGAAGGCTTGAGCGTAGTCGTCAAGGGCGTGGCCGACACCCAGTTCAATACGTGGCATTACGGCGACGAACCGAAGCATAATCTTAAAGGCACCGCGCGCACGCTCGACGAGGCGAACGGCGAAATTTCTCTGGACGATGGTGTGATTTCGCGAGACGGATGGGCGGTGCTCGATGATTCCGCCGCGAACGTGATCGTGGAAGCATACGAAGTGAACGGCAAACCGAATCCGCTGGGGGCTTGGGTTATGCCACGCGATCACGCGGAAACCGACTTCTACTTCTTCGGCTATGGCCGCCGCTACACCGAAGCGGTGCAAGACTTCTACAAGCTGGCCGGACCAACGCCTCTGCTGCCGCGCTTCGCACTCGGCAACTGGTGGAGCCGCTACTACCGCTACACGCAAGACGAATACCTGCAGCTCATGGACCGGTTCAAGCGCGAAGGCATTCCATTCACCACATCCGTGATCGACATGGACTGGCACCGCGTGGACGATGTCGATCCGAAATACGGTTCCGGTTGGACCGGCTATTCGTGGGATAAGCAGCTGTTTCCCGATCATGAGGCGTTCTTGCGCGACTTGCACGAGCGCGGCCTGAAAGCCACGTTGAACGTGCATCCGCGAGACGGCGTGCGCGCGTTCGAAGACGACTATGAGGCGGTGGCCAAGCGCGTCGGCATTGATCCCGCAACCGAAGAGGCAGTGGAATTCGACCTCACGAATCCGGATTTCGTAAGCGCCTACTTCGACATGCATCATCGTATGGAAGCTGAAGGCGTTGACTTCTGGTGGCTCGACTGGCAGCAAGGCGGCGTGACTCGCCAGCCCGGACTTGACCCGCTGTGGGTGCTCAACCACTTGCACTACCTGGATTCCGGGCGCTACGAGACTTCTTCCGAACGCAATGTAAATGAGAACTGCGAATGCGAAAAGTGCGCCGAGCCGGGCGCTCGCGATGAGCATGAAATGCATGTCGAGCAATCCGAACGCAACGTGAGTTGCACGGAACGCAACAACCGTTGGCCGCTCACCTTCTCGCGGTATGCTGGCCCGGGTTCGCACCGCTATCCGGTTGGCTTCTCGGGAGACACCATTGTTACGTGGGAATCCTTGCAGTTCCAGCCGTATTTCACTGCTACCGCGTCGAATATCGGCTACGGATGGTGGAGTCACGATATTGGCGGTCATATGTGTGGCTATCGTAACGAGCATTTGGAAGCCCGTTGGTACCAGCTTGGCACGTTCAGCCCGATCAATCGCCTGCATTCCAGCAATTCGCAGTTCATGGGCAAGGAGCCGTGGAATTTTTCCGCGGAAGTGCGCGATTCCATGGTGGGTTCGCTGCGACTGCGCCATATGATGCTGCCGTACCTGTACACCATGAACTATCGCGCCGCGTTCGAGGGCATGCCATTGGTGGAGCCGATGTATTGGGCGGATCCGAACAATCCGCAGGCGTACGAGGTGCCGGATGAATTCCGTTTCGGCACTGAGCTGCTGGTTGCACCAATTGTTTCTGACAATGACGATTCCGCGCAGCTGGGTAGCACGGAAGCATGGCTGCCGCAAGGTGAATGGTATGACTTCTTCGATGGTCGCCGTTACGTTTCGGCAGGAGAGTCCGGGCGTCGTTTGGAAGTGTGGCGTGCGATCGACCGTATGCCGGTGTTTGCCAAGGCTGGCGGTATCGTGCCGTTGCAGCAGCTTGGCGAGGGCAATAAGGTGAATGATCTGGGCAATCCGGAGTCCCTGCAGGTGCTGGTGTTCCCCGGTGCGAACGGTTCGTTCACACTCAAGGAAGACGATGGTTCTGTGGCCTCTGCTGCTTCCGGTTCTGCATCTGCCGAGTCTTGCGATGGCCAAATTCATGTTGCCGATACGCGCATGAGCCTTGACTGGAAGAATACGGACAATGCCACGCAGTTCACCATCAGTCCGGTGGAAGGCTGTGCTGAAGCCATTCCGGCACAGCGTAACTGGGAGATTGTGTTCCGTGGAGTTGCGCAGCCAGACACGCAGAACGTTCGTATCGAAATTGGCGGTAAAGCTTGCAATACTGCAGAAATTACATACGATCAGCAGACGTTGAGTCTGTCGGTCGTTGTGCGCGACGTGCCGTCTACTGCATGCTTGAACGTTACGATTGCAGACGGACTGCAGATTGCTGAGAATTCAGTCGAACAGGACGTGCTTGACGTGCTCTTGCATGCGCAAATGCCGTACATTTCCAAAGAGCATGCGATGCAGGCGATTCGTGAGCAAGGAGTGCGTGCGCTCGGGGCTCTGCGCACCTTCGATACCGCGCCCCGTTTCAGCAACGAGCTGTTTGTCACCTCCGGCATGCCCGATGCGGTGATCGGCGCCTTGGAGGAAATCCTCCTCCGCAGCTGATGCGAAGTTGCGGGCCAGCCGGCTGAAGGCAAAAAATTTGGGCATGGAAAAGGGGTTGCAGCGAATCTTAACGATTTGCTGCAACCCCTTTTCGGTTACTTAGACTGGTTTCCGACTCGCGATAGAGGGCGGAAACCCTGAAGCCCAGCAGCTTAGTTGTGCTTGGACTTCTTGCGGCTGTTCTTATGAGCGTGCTTGCTCTTCTTGCCATCCTCGTCGTAATAGTAGTAATAGTAGTAATTGCCGTTCGTGGAAGACTTGCGTTCCTTTTCGAGGTTGAATACGAAGCCCACCACCGGCACATTGAGGTTGTCAAGCTGCACGGCGATGTCTTTCAGATCGCGCTTCATGGTCACGTCGCGACCGGAAACGAGCACGATACCGTCGCTCTTCGAGCCGAAGACAGTGGCATCATTGGCCACCACCATCGGGGAAGTGTCGATGATCACGTAATCGTAGGTCTGCAAAGCCGCGTCGAGCAATTCGGTCATGGTCTTCGAGTTCAGCAGCATGGAAGCGTTCGGCGGCTTCGGACCAGCCGGCAGAATATGCAGGTTCGGCTTCCAATAGCGCTGCACCACATCCTTCACGGTGGCCTGGCCGGAAAGCACGTGCGTTAGGCCGGCGCCGCCTTCCAGGCTAAGTCGTTCGGCTACGGACGGGTGACGCAAATCGGCGTCGATCAGCAGCACTTTGGCGCCGTTTTCGGCAAGGGCGGCCGCCACGTTCACGGAAACAGTGGTCTTACCTTCGGAAGGTCCGACGGAGGAGATGACGATCATGCGCGCATCGCTGCCTTCAACCTTCGATGTGAAGGAAAGGTTGGTGCGAATACGGCGGAATTCCTCAGCGATACGGCCGGCCGGGTTCGACACGATGATCGGCTTGTTGCTCTGCAGGCTTTCGTCGGTGGGGATGCGGCCCATGATCGGCGCGTTGATAATGTCTTGCAGATCGCTGGCTTCCTCCACGCGGGTTGCCATAAGATCGCGGATCAGGGTGGCGAACACGCCGAGAATCAGGCCTGCCACCAAGCCGACGGCCAAGTACAATGCCACCTTCGGGGAGCTGGGGGAGATCGGCTCCGCAGCGCGCTGCACCACGGAAAGCTTCACCGGCGACTCCTTGCCGGAGGCATACAGCGACTTCTCCACCACATTGCTCAGGGATTCCGCCACGCTGTTGGCAATGTCGGAAGCCTGCTTCGCGTCTCCCGTTTCGGCGGTGATGTTCACGAACGCGGTGTTCGTCGGGTTCGTGACGGTCAGCTGCCCGGCCAGATTCGCGACGGTGGTGTCGAGGCCAAGATCGTCGATAACCGGCTTCAGCACGGATTCCGTGGTGGCCAGCGTCGGATACGACTGAATCTGGTTGGTGATATACGTGCTGGCGCTGTTGATGTTGGAAATATTGTTGTCTTGCACCGACGAATCACTGTAGGTGGCGAACACCTGCGCGGTCGCGGAATACTTCGGGGGTGCCAGGAATGTGTATGCGCACACCGCTGCGAAAACCACCACGAACGTGATGATGCCCACCAGAAGATGCTTATGGACTATACGGAACAAATCCATCAAGGTGATGCCGTCGTCTTCCGTATCATTGGATTCGACGACCACCTGATTGGTTGCTGGCACGTTGCTTTCTGCTGCAGCCATGTTTCCCCTCGACATTTGTCACATCATATTGATCAGGTTCCATACTAGCAAAGAGCACCCCCATGGAGGGAGTTGGGCACCCTTTCTAGCTTGGTTCGTTGAGATTTCAACGTTTTCAGGCAGTGGCGCTTGCTATGGTCTGCAAAGCCTTGCAGATTTCGTTGTACGCTGCCTGATATACGGCGAAGTCCTTGCCGATCGGATCCTCCACATTGTTGGTATCGGGGATCATCGGTCGGATCATGCTTGCGTTGTCGATTACCGATTCGAGTTTTTCCTGCCGGGTATTACCCCCCATGTACCCCTGTTCCTTGCAGTAGACGCACATGTTGGCGAAATCGTTGATGAGGAAGGTTTTGCGGGCCGCGGTTGGTGCAATCACCGCGATCTCCTTGCGCTGCTCGTGTTCGAAGCAGAGGATGAGATCGCTGCCCTGCGCGATTTGCGGGGTGACTCGTTTCGCGCGGAAGCTGCTGGAATCGATGCCATGCTGGTCGAGCAGCCTTTTGCTGTTCGGTGCGATTTCGTGCGAAACGAGCCCGCGTGTGCCCGCACTGTCGGATTCAAGATCGGGCATGAATTGGGGGAGGAGCAGTTCTCCCATAGGAGAGCGGCAGATATTACCGGTGCAGATAAACAGGACTTTCATGATCTCTTCCTGAAAAAAGAAAACAATCGGTTTTACGATGCTTGTTTTCGAATAAATGAAGGGACTTGGGAAAACCCAAGCCCCTTCATGAAACATAGATATGGTGTGTATCTACTTGGTTATTGTTCAGCGAGCAGAGCTCTTGCGAACGGCAACCAGGGAGATGCCAGCGGCAGCCAGCAGCACGACGGCCACAACGTACGGAGCGATAGCAGCACCGGTGGAAGCGGTCTCGTTCTTCTTGGCGGTGCCTTCGCCGGTAGCGGCGACGGTCACGGAAGCGGAAGCGAGAGCGGCGCCGGTCGGATTGCCTGCCCCATCGACTGCGTAGATGGAAGATGCGATGGTGCCAGCAAAGCCAGACTTGAAGGTGTAGGTGGCGGTCAGGGTGCCGTCCTTGTGTGCCTCTTTAACGTTGGAGTACTTGGTGGCAGCCAGGGTGACGTTCTCGACGGTGGTGTCATCGTAGGACACCACGTAGCGCTGGCCCGGAGTCAGTCCCGTAAACGTGAAGGTGGCGACGTTGCCGGAAACGGTGCCGGTCGCGCCATAAGCCATAGCGGTGTTAGCGGCAAAGCCAAAGCCGAACACGGCGGCGATGGTGGCGAGAATTGCGACGATCTTCTTCTTCATAATCGTGATTCCTCTCTAAATAAAACGTACATTTCAGCGGTTTGCCGTAGTGGTTTCCCGCTACGACCTTGACTATACGCCCCCGTTGAGAACCGCGCTCTCGGGGGATGTGAGGTGAATCGCACATATGTGACGGCGTTGTCACACCATGTGACGACGTTCGCACATGCCCCCGAATATGAAAAATGGCGATTTTTCGTTGGAAAATCGCCATTTTGATAAGAATTTACAAACGCAACACGCCGAAGCGTCACTCTTCGTCGTCGAAACTGAACAGGTCTTCGACCGTGGTATCAAGCGCTTTTGCAAGGTCCATGGCAAGGCGTAGCGACGGGCAATACTGCCCCTGTTCGAGGCGTCCTATCGTCTCGCGGCGTACGTTCACAAGGTCGGCAAGATCGGCCTGTTTCAAGCCGCGTTCCATACGTTTGAACTTCAAACTAGTCTTCATCGGTGTCCCCGCCCTCATGCTCGAGCCACAGGTAGCGGGCGTCGGCGATGGCCAGCGCCAGCATGCCCAACGTCGGCAACGCCATGGCGGGAACGGTGAACGGCGCATGCCTGAACAGTGTGACGATCATGCCTGCGAAGCCCAACACCACCAGCGCCACCACAAGCACGAAGAACGTGAAACGGATGGCCGTCGCCTGATGCTCGTCGGACAGCTCGTCGCGGCGGGGGTGCGCGCGGTTGTACACCGTGCTCAGCCAGATCTCGCCTATGGCCCACACCAGCGCGAACACGCCCATGGTGATGATGCCCGGCCACGTGTGATGCTGGAACATTTGGATGGCGCAGGCGATGGCTCCCACAAATTCAACGACCATGCGGAAGAGGATGTAGCGGTTGAAGGTCACGGGTCTGTCCTTTCCTACCGTGTTTCTTCGTGTTTTCCGACGATTTCGTATTGTACCCGTTGCCCTGAAGAGGGGTGAAGAAGCGGGGGAGAGGCTGTTGACGGGTGCATGCGGTGAAACGATTTTCAGAAACGTTTGCATGTGGCTGTTTCGAGGCATGTCGTATATCGGGGGTCGAAGGATGGGGGACAACCTTGCTGAAAGCGTTTGTAAAAAAGCAGAAAAACCAATCATTTTTCATCGTCGATTTCATTAAAAATCACTCATTTTTCACCAAAAATTTGTGATATTTTAAGGATTACGTTCGCTAAGGAGCAAACGTTTTCAAAGGAAAGATGCAAGGAAGCAGGAGGTCAAAGTGCGAATAAGTTCGCGTACGTTCGCAGGTATTGCGCACGTATTCACTAAGCAACAGCCCCCGCAAGACGGGGGTCCATCCGAACCGATGACCCGCGTCGAGCGCAGGCAGGCGGCCCGCAAGGCCCGCACCATCAAAACGTGGAAGAAAGCCGCCGCCGGAGTCGCGGCCGTCGCCACCATGCTGGGCGGCATGGGCGTGGCCTCCACCGCACTCGCCTCGGACCGTGACAGCTACCAGGATACGGTCGGCAATGCCACGTTCGAGCAGGCCCGCGAACAGTACGGCCTGACCGAGAGCATGAAGAACGGCGCCATCCTGCATGCGTGGATGTGGTCGTTCAAAACCATCACCGAACATATGCCTGAAATCGCCGCGGCCGGCTACACCTCCGTGCAAACCGAGCCGATGAGCAAAATCAAGGAAGTCGCCGCCAACGGCAAGAAGTTCACCGAAAACTGGTATTACGTGTACCAGCCGGCGAACACCTCCATCGGCAACTTCGTGGTCGGCAGCGAAGACGATCTGAAGGAAATGACCGCCACTGCACACAAGTACGGCGTGCGCGTAATCGTAGACGTGGTAGCCAACCACTTCACCTCCGACTGGAGCGCCATCGACTCCGATTGGCAGAACAAAGACTACTTCCACTCCCGTTCCAACTGCGGCGGCAACGACGGCGACCAGATCAACTATTCCAGCCGCCGCGATGTGACCCAGTGCCACCTGCTTGGCCTGTGGGATCTGAACACGCAGAACCAGTATGTGGCCGACCGCATGCAGGACTTCCTGAAGACCGCAGTCGCGGACGGCGTTGACGGCTTCCGCTTCGATGCCGCCAAGCACGTCGAACTGCCGACCGAAGTGTTCGACAACAAGACCTCCAACTATTGGAACACCATTTTGAACAATGGTTCGCAGTTCCAGTACGGCGAAGTGCTGCAGGGCGATTCCGGCCTCGACTACAAGGCCTATGCGGACCTGTTCGCCAACAACTCCTCCGACGGCGGCGGCAACACCGCATCCAACTATGGCAAGTCCGTGCGCGCGGCCATCAGCTCAGGCAATCTGAGCACCAAGATGGTGCAGAACATCGATACCGGCGGCGCCAAGGAAGACCAGCTCGTCACTTGGGTGGAGTCGCATGACAACTACGCCAATGGCGACAAGGAATCCACGTATCTGACCAATGATCAGATCGTATTCGGCTGGGCGATCGTGGGCTCCCGCAAGGCCGGCGCACCGCTGTACTTCAACCGTCCGGTCGGCTCTGGCGGAACCAATGCACAATTCGCCGAGCAGTCCCAGCTGGGTGATGCGGGCGACGACATGTGGAAGAACAAGTCGGTCGTGGCCGTCAACCACTTCCGTAACGCCATGGACGGCAAGAGCGAATATCTGCAGAACTGCGGCGCCGATCAGAACAACGCCAACAAGTCCTGCCTGATGATCGAACGCTTCACCAAGGACGGCACCGCCAACGATGGCGTGGTAATCGCCAACATGGGCGGCGACCAGAGCCTCGTCGGCATGAGCACCAACCTTGACGACGGCGTGTATCCGGATGAAGTCAACGGCGGAAGCATCACCGTTTCCGGCGGCAAGATCACCTCCGGCACCGCCAAGGGCAACGCGGTCAGCGCCTACTATCTGAAGGCCGAAGCCAAGCCGTACGTTTCCGCGGAACCGTCTTCCGCAACATTCAGCGGAAGCAGCGTTGACGTGACCCTGCGCGCAAGCAAGGCCGAAAACCTCAAGTACACGACCTCCGAGGGCAAGTCCGGCACCTTCAAGAACGGTGACGTCATCACCGTGGGCAGCTCCATCTCTGTGGGCGAGTCCGTAACCGTGACCGTGACCGGCACAAGCACGGAAGACGGATCCAAACTCACCGGAAAAACCACGGTGACCAAGACGGAAGTCGCCAAACAGAACCTCGCCTCGCGATATGGCACGAACAAAGTCGGCTTCGGCGTGAAGAAAACCATCAGCTTCAATGCCGGAAAAGGCGCGAGCATCTCCGATTGGGACAGCTCCATGCTGATCGCACAGGGCGCAGCCAACGACGATCCGCGCGTCTACCGACCGAATTCCATGTATGAGGTGCCGATCGATCTGTATGCACTGTATGGCGCCTACGATGACGACAATCTGTACCTCATGTGGGAAATGACCAACGTGCAAGACGTGGTCGACACCGGCGACGATTATCCGCTCAGCCAAGGCCACCTGTGGCAGACGCAGAATCTGCCGTTCCACATCGCCATCGACACGAAGGACGAAAGCACCCGAGTGGGCAAGGACGGCGGACTTTCCACCGGCGGAACCCTGTGGGCTTCTGGCATCAAGTGGAGCGGTGAGCAGAACGTCAACAAGGTCGTGACGATTTCCACCAACGGTTCCAACGGTCCGTGGATCTACAAGGGTGACGCTACAGGTCTTGATTCCAACGCCGAATATGGTCCGGCAGCCAACGCCAAGACCAACACCAAGGCTTCCGGCGTCAAGTTCGGTTACGGCAACGGCATCCTGAGCAGCCAGGTGATCGGCATCAACGGCGGCTGGGGTGAAAGCAACGGTCGAGTGGTCGGCGACATGAGCGCCGACAAGGAAGGCTCCGCACAGTGGGTCAACTTCAACGATCTGGGCCACAACTCCGCAGGCATGGACGATCACTACGAGATCGCCATTCCGCTGAGCGAACTCGGCACCACCGCGGACCATATCGAAAAGTACGGTCTCGGCGTTGAACTGGCAGCCACCTTCGGCCTTTCCGCAATGGATTCGCTGCCGTATGACATGGCGATGAACGACAATGCCGATCTGCCGGACACCTCCTCTCAGGTCAACAACTCCTACGAGAAGTCCGACGAAGACACGTTCACCGTTGCCATGGCCAACATCGGTGGCCATGAAGATCCGACTCCGGTGACCAGCGTGAAGATCAACGGTGGCAGCTACACCACTGATCTTTCCAATGGCGCCGTTGCGAAAAAGCTGACCGCCACCACCGATCCGGCTGGTTCGTCCGTGAGCTGGAGCTCCTCCAACACGGCCGTCGCCACGGTTTCCGCCAACGGTACGGTCACGCCGAAGAAGGCCGGTACCACGACCATCACCGCAAAGTCCGGTTCCCAGAGCGATTCGATCACCGTTACGGTGACCGGCACGCTTCCGACACCGCCGGTGGCGAAGAACACCATCTATGCGACCAAGCCTTCCGGTTGGAGCAAGATGTACGCGTACGTGTACACCGGCGACGGGGCGACCGCGAAGAACAACGCGGCCTGGCCGGGCGTCGAGATGGTGGCTGCCGACAACTGCGACCAGACCGGTTACCAGTACGAGGTGCCTGATTCGCTCGCGTCCGGCGCGAAGGTGATTTTCAACGACGGTGACAGCCAGCAGTATCCGGGCTCCCGGCAGCCGGGCATCGACTACAACGGCGGCACCGTAACGTGGGATGGTTCGTCTGCTTCGTTGAAGGCCGTGGATTGCACCGTGGTGGTGCCTCCTGACGACGACAAGAACGTGCAGATCACGTTCAAGGCGACCGGCGTTGACCTGAAGTCCGGCGAGAGGGCCTACGTGGTCGGTGACTGGGGCCAAGGCAAGGGCAAGACCTGGAACCGCGCCGGTGGCGTCGAGCTCACTACCGTGGGCGGCGAACTGACCGGAACCGCGACCGTGGCCAAGGGACAGTCCATGACCATGCGCCTGATCAAGGTTTCCGCTGACGGCAAGACCACGTGGGATCCGTCCACCGACCGCAAGACCACCGCCGACAAGGCCAAGACCCTCACCCTCAAGTGGGATGAGCGCCAGGTTTCGCAAAGCGTGGACGTGACCATCAACGCGGCCGCCGACTTGAAGAGCGGCGAAAGCCTGTACGCGGTAGGCGACTGGGGTCAGGACGGCAAGACCTGGACCCGCGCCTCCGGCATCCGCCTGACCGCCACGGGAGCCGACGGCGTCTACTCCGGCACCGCGAACGTGAAGACCGGCAAGTCCATGACCTTCCGCCTGATCAAGGTCGACGCGAACGGCAAGACCACGTGGGATCCGACCACCGACCGCAAGACCACCGCCGACAAGGCCAAGACCGTCGGCGTGGCCTGGGATGTGAACACCGTGAACGAGGACGGCACCGTGCCGGTAACGTTCGCAATCACCGGTGACGGCGTCTCGAACGGCAAGCTCACCATCCAGAAGGGCCAGCTCGCGAACCTCTCCGTGAAGGGCGCCACGGGTGATCCCGACATGTGGTGGAGCGACGGCGCGGCAGTGGCGGTTTCCGGAACCGGTGTCGTGTACGGCGTCGAGACGGGAACCGCAAAGGTGAATGTGAAGGCCGCGGGCAAGACCGCAACCATCACCATCACCGTCAAATAAGGAATCAAACGGATTTCATAAAGCCATACATCCACCGGTCTGACCGGTAGATCTCAGGGGCGTGCGATTTCAATATGTGATATTGGAGTCGTGCGCCCTGTTTTTCATAATCGTTTGCAATGATCTGCAAACGTTTTTTCTTGTAATCCCAACACTATGGCAGCGAAACGCCGAAGTAGTAATGAAATAGTTGTGACGAGATTTTCAATATTTATGAAAGAGGCGATCCTGAAATTGCCATATCGGGGGTGTTGGATGGCGTGTGTGGGGTGTGATTAAAGCTTTAAATCAGTTCGTTTTCACGTCGTGTATGCAAACGTCTGCAATCTCTTGCAAAACATGATAATTTGTAAAATAATCTTGAAAAAGCTTGAAAAATGGGGTTTGTAAAACGGGAGTGTCTGACGTTTGGTGAAATCTAGATGAACTGTTGAGATAAAATGAAAACGTATGCTGTACCCTCCAGACAAGGGGGAGGGTGAAGTATAAGGGCGTGCTTTGGCAGTAGTGCGCGTCCGGTATAGAAGGGATGACAGTGATGGCGGACTCCGACATCACGGTGGCCGTGGCCACGCATAAGGCGTACCGTATGCCGATCGACGGCGTATATATGCCGTTGCAGGTCGGTAGGGCGTTGCATCCGAACGTCGATTTGGGTATGACGTGCGACAACACCGGCGATAATATTTCGCAGTTGAACGCACAATATTCCGAACTGACCGGACTGTATTGGATGTGGAAAAACTGCGATGCCGACTATCAGGGATTGGTGCACTACCGCCGTCATTTTGCCAAAAATGACAGTGCGAAACGCCACGGAGACGAAAACGAACGCTTCAGCTGCATCGCAGGAAAACAAGACTATGCGCGTCTGCTCGATACGTGCGAAATCATTGTGCCGGAACGACGCAACTACTATATCGAAACCGTATATTCACATTACGAGCACACCATGCAGGAAGGCCAGCTCGATGCGACACGAAGCATTATCGCGCAAACCAATTCCGACTACCTCGACGCATTCGACGCGCAAATGAACAAAACCTCGGCGCACCTGTTCAACATGTTCGTGATGCGCAAAGACCTCATCAACGAATACTGCTCGTGGATGTTTCCCATCATCGGAGAACTGGCCAAGCATATCGATTCAAGCTCATACAGCGTCTTCGAAATGCGATTTCCCGGACGCATCAGCGAAATCCTCTTCGATGTATGGCTGGAAACCAACCATTACCCGTACGTCGAAATGCCTATCATCAGCCCCGAACCAGTGGACTGGATCAAAAAGGGGTCCGGTTTCCTTATGGCGAAATTCGTAGGCAAAAAGTACGTGAAAAGCTGCTGAAAACAGGTCTTATGGCAGTTTCGACCCAACCCCTCATCAGCGTGATAGTGCCGGTCTACAACGTGGAACGGTATCTCGACCAATGCGTGGAAAGTCTTATCGGGCAAACCTACGAACGATTGGAAATCATACTGGTCGACGACGGATCCACCGATTCCTCCGGCGAACAGTGCAATGCTTGGGCGAATCGTGACAACCGCATTCGTGCGGTGCGCCAATGCAATGCCGGCTTGGCGGCGGCCCGCAACACCGGGCTCGACCTTGCCAAAGGCGAATACATCGGATTCGTGGATTCCGACGATTACGTGCTTCCCGATATGTTCGGCACGTTGCTGCACAATCTGCAGGAATCCGACGCCGACCTGTCGATCATCTCGTACGAACGGGAAAACCCTGACGGCAGCACCTACTGCAACGCTTTTCCCGACAAGAAAATCGTCATGACCTCGCAGGAAGCATTCGCCTATGTGAATCAGCATGGCTACTTTTATGTGACCGCGTGGGACAAACTCGCCAAAAAAGAACTCTTCGATAACCTGCGCTACCCGCTCGACGCCGTCTATGCGGAAGATTCGCCGGTCACCTACCAGCTGCTCGACAAGGCGGATCGCATCGTATACGATTCCACGCCGCTGTACCGTTACAGAATGTCGGAAAACAGTCAGTCGCATGGCATCACCGACAAATTCGCACAATCCACCGGAGCCATGCTCGACTTGGTGCGAACCAAATATCCGCATGTTGAAGCATATGCCGCATATGGGCATCTCGAATCCATTGTCGGTACCTGCAATCGCATCATGCTCGCGCATCAACGCAAGCAATGGGCGCAATTCGAACGGTATGCGCGTACGGAATTGCGCGAATTGCTGCCAATGGTGGAACGCAAGGGAATCATTGGGAAAAGTCAACTGCTGCAATGGAAACTCCTGGCCACCTCTCCGACGCTGTACGGCATGATGTACGCGCTGTACAAGCGACGGCATCCGGAAATCGCATCACATTAGGCATGGTGATGAGATGACCTCGACCATACTGTTCTTGACATTGCTGGCATTGCTGGTGCTGCTGATAGTGGCATATCGCGGGGATTTCGCGGAACCATCCATACTATTCGTGGTCGGATTCACGCTCGCGGTATTCAATGGACTCACCAATTACCGGACCTGGGATTTCGACCTGTCGATGCAAACCTGCTTCGTGGTTGGATTCGGCACGTTCGCATTCGCATTGACGGCTTACGGTGTGAAGGTGTTTTTCCGCAGCTGCGTCGGACATCGGACAGCACATCGGGAATACGGTGAGCCGCAAGATATCGTTCTGCCGATGTGGGTGTACGTTGGCGGCCTGCTGTTCACCGGTTTGGCATTGCTGATCGTGTCACGGCAGATAATCTCATTGACACTGCCCTACGGGGGAGACGGCTCTCTGGACAAAGCCATCGGCTTGTATGACAAACTCAACAAATTCAGCACCAAAGGCGTGGCCCTCTCTGGAATTCCCTCGCTACTGCATCTGGCGACCAACGCCATGGCCTATGCGTGGCTGTTTCTCGCCATGCGCAGCGTGGTGGTCCGTTCGTTGCGCAACGATTATCTTGCGGTCATCAATGTGTTGGCGGCCGTTCCGATGACGTTGATTTCCGGCGGACGCAATAGCCTCATTCAGCTTGGCGTTGCCGCATGGACATACTGGGCGTTGTTCCGCAGGCAGAACAACCGTTGGAAAGGCATGCGGCTCGGCTTCCGCACTGTGTTGAAATTCGTGGCCATCGCGCTCGTGGGATTGGCTTCGTTCAAGCCACTGCTGTCGCTGATGGGACGCAAGGCGGGCGACTCGACCATGTACGAATACCTGTCCATCTACATTGGAGCGCCGATAAAAAACCTAGACGCGTATCTCACGAACTCCATGTCGCCTTCGTTGGCGGTCAAATCCACGCAATGGGGAGACATGACATTGGCTTCCACCCGGGCCTCGTTCCCCCAGATATTCGGCAAAACCGTGCTTGACTGGATGCAATGGCAACCCTTCCAACGGTATGGCGAGCGCAGTCTTGGCAACGTATTCACCACATATTACGCATTCATTTTCGACTGGGGCATCGCGGGTGCGATGCTTGCCATCGTGCTGATCGCCGCACTTTCTCAGCTTTGCTATGAAAGCGCGGTTTTCGCATTGCAATACGGCAAGGCGGGCATTCCCATATCGATGATGCTGTACGGTGCCATCGGCTATTGCTGTGCGTTCAGCTTTTTCTCCAACCGTTGGATGTCAACCATGTTCAACCAGATCATGCTCAGAAACATCATTATTTGGGTGGTGCTGATATTCTTCGTGAATTCCGTGCGCATACGCAAACGCGCCTTCGCCAAGCGGGTGGTGCTTTATGTCTGAACGTCAGCCGACCAAGCCGGTCGGGCAGCCGTCCAGCAAGCCGGCCAAGCATCCAACCGACGTGCGCATTCGATCCGTGAAATTCAACGTGCTGATGAACATGATCGTCACCACGTCGTCAGTGATCTTCCCGCTCATCACCGTGCCATACGTGTCGCGCGTGCTTTCCACCGGTGGCACCGGGCACGTGGCGTTCGCTCAATCCGTGGCCTCATACTTTTCGCTGGTGGCCCTCCTGGGCGTTACCTACTACGGAGTGCGCGTCTGCGCTCGCGTACGCGACGACCGCGCGGAACTATCGCGTACGGTGCTGGAATTGCTGGTTATTCTGGCATGCTCCACCACCATGGTGTTCGCGGTCTACCTGGCGTGCCTGTTCACCGTACCGAAAATGAACGCGCAATTCGGGCTGTTCGCGCTTTTCGGCCTGGCCATCTGGCTTTCCTCGTTCGGTGTGGAATGGTTCTATCAGGCGTTGGAACAATACGAATACATCACCGTGCGTAGCGTATGTTTCAAACTGCTGGCATTGGTGCTCATGTTCGCTTTTGTACGGCAGCGCGGCGACTACGCGATATACGGCCTGATCGTGGTGGTGGCCGGGTACGGATCCAACATGCTCAATCTCCTGCGGCTACGCAGGTTCGTGGACTTCCGCAATTGTGGACATCTCAATATTTCCCGCCATTTCAAACCGATGCTATGGTTCACCATCGCATCCATTTCATCCGGCATGTATATTCAAGTAGACATTGTGATGCTCGGCTTCCTTGGCACCACCGATATGGTCGGCCTGTACCAGCTGGTATCCAAAATCAAATCCGTGCTCGTCACCGCCGTCAATTCCGTCGGCAACGTGATGCTGCCACGCCTTTCGTATTATCAGGCGCGGCGCAAAGAGCGGCAGGCAGGCGAACTGATCGCGAAAAACATGAATTTCGTTATGGTATTCGGCTCCGCGATCATTGCTCTGCTGATATTGCTTGCCGACCCGATCGTGGCATTGCTCGGTGGCGCTGACTTCGCGGAATCCGCGGTTCCGCTACGATTCGTCGGTATTGCGGTGATGTGTTCGGCCATGAATATCGTGCTTGCGAATGTCATGATTTCCAAAGGAATGGAACGTACATGGGCCATGGTGAACGCGATCGGACTTGCCTTGGCCGTACTCGCAAACGTGCTGCTGATTCCACAGCTCGGCGTGGTCGGTTCCGCCATCAGCATTTCATTGTGCGAAGCGTTGATGCTGGCGATGCGCTCATATGTGTGCCGCGGGTTTTTGGTTGGCATTCGCACGTCGATCGATCCGATGCGTATTCTGCTCAGTGCGATTGCGGCAGGCTGCCTTACGCGGGGCGCGATCGCGATATGCGGTGCCGAGACATGGAACGCCTTCCTGTGGCTGATGTTCGGCGGATTCCTGTTCGCGCTGATATATGGCATCGCGTTGCTGCTGTGCCGCGAACGATTCGTTATGGCCATGCTTCAGCCGGTATTCAACCGACTGCATGTACGGAAAACGAATGATGAGAATAACGCGTATGGCGCAAGCAATGCGAGTGACGGACGATATGCAAACAATGGAGGTTGGCAATGACGAACTACGTGATCTGCGAACGTTCGCTGCATCATGCGCACGCTGGATCCAAAGCGCGCGATGACATTCGGCAGGTGCTCGAAAGCCAATCCTGGCAGCCGTTCGAAGTGCGTCCCGGCGAGAACAAAGGGTATTTCGACAAGCTGGTGTGCGTTGGACGTACGCTTGCCGATTGGCATCGGCTGGAACGAACCGTTCGCTGCGGGGACGTGGTGTTGGTGCAATTTCCGCTCATCATGTACAATAAGGTGTCGCTGTACGCCTTGCCTTCCGTGCGTAGGATGAAAGCGCGCGGAGCGTTGTTTGTTTTCCTGATTCATGATTTGGAAACGCTACGCGGCTACTCCTACACCGATTTCGACAAACAATGGGTGACCGAAGCGGATCTGCTCATCAGCCACAATCCACGCATGAGCGAAGTGTTGCGCAAGTACGGCGCGACCGTGCCGATCGTGGAGATCGGCATTTTTGATTACCTGCTGCCGCAAGCGAATCCTGTGCCCGTGGAACAGCGTCACGGCATCGATATCGCGGGAAATCTCAGCCATGGCAAAGCCGAATACGTGTATCGGCTGGCCGAGCGATTCCCTAAAGCCGACATCAATCTGTACGGGCCGAAATATGACCGGCGGAACGGCAAAACGGCGTGGTACCGCGGAATCGTCGCACCCGATGAACTGCCAGACAAACTGGAAGGACGATTCGGTCTGATCTGGGACGGCGACAGTCTCGACACCTGCGGCGGCTATTACGGCAAATATCTGACCGTCAACAATCCGCATAAGCTGTCGCTGTATCTTGCAGCCGACAAGCCGGTGATCATATGGAACAAGGCGGCGCTCGCACCATTCGTAGTCGAACAGGGAGTGGGCGTTGCCGTCGAATCGTTGCAAGAGGCCATGGCCGTGGAATACGGCATGACGCAAAGCGAGTATGCGCGAATGGTACGACGGGCTTCGCAATTGGGGCAGAAGCTGCGTGAAGGCTGGTTTACAAGGGAAGTCATGGCCAAGGTGCAGGCGGTATTGCCGTCGTTGCGTCGAGAAAACAAGGAAAGGTGAGATCATGGGCGTGAAGCAGCGAATCAAAACCATCGTTCCGCATCGCGTCTGGCGCGTATTGCAAGGATGCAAAGCGAACATGACATTGGCTTCGTACTATGCGGGGCAGCGCAAACGGTTCCTGAGATTCTGCGCGGGGCAATGGAATGTGGGGCAATCCGAGCAATTGCGCGGCACTATGGTGTATTACATTCATCGTATTGAAAAAGGATTGTCGCATAGACGGTTCCGTGCGGGATTCGGCAGATCCGCGTTCGGGGAGTTGCGTTCCGTGATGGATGAATGGCGGGAACGCGACTATCCGGTTGACGATGTGACGTATATCGCGGCACGGCAGGTGGTTCGTGCATACGTGCGCAAGCATCGGGCGTTGGAGAAGCCGATTCCTGAGTTTGTGGGCGTATGGTTTGCCGACGAAGTGGCCTCGGTGGATATCGAAAGCGTCGAACAAGCCGAAAAAGCCGACGTTGCGGGCAATGCGGGCGTGAAAACCGTGCGTGCCGCAGACAAACGCGACAACGCATCGCTCGACTATGCAGCATTGTTCGCGGGGCGTTCCAGCGTACGCGAGTATGCCGAAACCCCTGTTGATATGGGAACGGTGCGTAAGGCCGTAAGCATGTCGATGAAAACGCCATCGGTATGCAATAGGCAGGCATATCGCGTGCTGCTGATCAGCAATCCGAAATTCATCGAACAGGCATTGGCGTTGCAGGGCGGGTGGCGTGGGTACGATGCGCCTCCGGTGCTGGCGTTGATCAGCGTGGACGTGCGCAGTTTCGTAAGCGTTGAGGAACGCAACGAGCCGTATATCGACGGAGGCCTGTTCGCCATGGCGTTCCTGACCGCATTGGAATGCGAGTCGCTGGCCGCCTGCCCTCTCAACACCATGATGCGTGAGAAGCAGGAGCATGAGATCCGCAAGCTGTTGGGCGTACCCGACTACGAAACGCTGATTGCGTTCGTGGCGATCGGCAACTTCCCGGAAAGCATCGAATCGCCGGTATCGTTCCGGTATGATGCTTCGGTGATCACGCGGGAGCTGAACTGACGATGAGCCATACCATCAGTGTGATCATTCCCGTCTACCGTGCCACGTTGCAAACGTTGCATGATTGCGTGAACAGTCTGCAACGGCAGCAGGGCAGTGGCTTCCGTATCGAAGCGGTGATTGTATTCGATGGTGAGCCGGCATTCGAAACGGCACCGATCTCGAATTGGAATTCGCCATTGGTCAGCATTCGTACGGAAACGATCGCCCATGCCGGAGTCTCCGCGGCTCGCAACGCGGGATTGCGCGCGGCCACGGGGCAGTGGGCGATGTTCCTCGATGCGGATGATGTGCTCGCCGAGCATGCCGTCGACGGCATGCTTGCGTTTGCGGTGCGATACCGCTGCGATGTGGTGATGGGGGCGTACCGCAACGTGCTTGCAGGTGCCGATGCCGATGCGAACGGTGTTCCCGACGCCGCTGGTGCCGTCATTATGGGCGGCAAAGGCGAGGGGGCTCCAAGTGTGGAAGAACACCATTATGCTGAAACTGACATGGTGTTCGAGGGACGCAGGCGTCTTGACCTATGCGAGGATATGCTCCGACCGCAGCGAGGTATCGCGCTTGTTTGGGGCAAGCTGTACAGCATGCCGCTGATCAAAGGGATCGACGGATTCAATGAAACCTTGAGTTTGGGAGAGGATGCCGAATATGCGTTCCGTGCGGTCGCGGCGGCGAATCGAATCGGCTATGTGGATGAAATGGTGTACGAATACCGCCGCAATGCGGATTCGGCGGTGCGGTCGTTCTCCAACGATTATGTGCGGCGAACAATATCTGCGATCGAAACAATGCGCGATACCATTCGTCAATTTCAGGAAATATCTGATGGAACGCTCGATGATTACACATTATTTCATCTGACGATCATTATGATCAATGATCTGTTCAATCCCGAAGCGCCATGGAACCGTCATGAACGAAAGAATCACTATGGAAAAGTAGTGAACATGCCGGTTTTTCGGCAGCCGCTTGATCGATATCGGGGAGGTCGTTTTCCTGTGACCCGACAAATCGCGTTGCTTTCGATGAAATATCGATGGTATTACGTGAGCGCTGCGATCGCATGGGTGCGTCATAAGCAATTCAGTGGAAAACAATGAGAAAGCGGAGTGCTTCTGCAATAGCGAGAAAACAAAGAAATAACTACTTGAACGACGAGGAAATATGGACGAGAAGCATAATATTATCGGTCTAATCACGTATCATGCTGCCTATAATTATGGTTCGGTATTGCAGGCGTATGCCACGCAATCAACCATCACGGACATGGGGCATGACGTTACCGTCATCGACTACCGGCCGCTTGAGGGCGAACGCTACTATGAACGCTTATATTGGCGTGGGCTGGGCCTCAAATCGTCCCTCGCGGATTTAACCATGCTGCCGGTTGCGGGACTGCGCAAGAAGCGCATGCGCAATTTCGAGCGGTTCATCAGCACGAACATACATGTGGGCCAACGACGCTATCAGGAGCCGGAAGAGCTGAATTCGCTGGCTGACGCATTCGACGTGGCCGTGAGCGGCAGCGACCAGATCATCAACAAGCATTCCAACGAGCTGGAACGCGTCGACTGGAAGTACATGGACCCGTACCTGCTGAAATGGGCGAACTGCAGGAAAATCTCGTATGCTTCGTCGCCGGCCACCATGACCGACGATGAGCTGCGGCGCATCGGACCGGCGTTGGTGGAATTCAGCGCGCTTTCGGCGAGGGAACGTTCCGCATGCGGCAAACTGCGGCAGGTAAGCGGCAAATATGTGGAACACGTATGCGATCCGACGCTGTTGCTCAACGCGGGCGAATGGGAGGAACGCATACCGTTGCGTAAGTCGCAACACGTGCCCGAACAGTATCTGCTGTTTTATTCGCTGCTGCGTCCCAAGCGTGCTGTCGGCGTATTCAGGCAACTGCGTGAACTGTCTCGTCGAGTCGGCCTGCCTGTCGCAGTGCTGACGCCGCAGGCGGGCAATGTGCCGAAATGCGATGAGCTTGTCAATGTGCTCGAGGCAGGGCCGGAAGAATTCCTCTCGCTGGTGAAATATGCGGAGGGTGTAGTTACGGACTCCTATCATGGCACGCTGTTCTCCATCAACTTCCATAAACCGTTCTGGGTGTATACGGAAGGTACCAAAGAGCATGAACTCGGCACCAGACGCGGTCAAATCCTGCAGGAAGTGCAATTCGCCGACAGAATCATCACTGATTTTTCCGAAGTTGATTGTACTGATACCTCACAAACCATCGATTTCTGCAATGCCGATATTGCACTGGATATCATGCGCAGCCGCTCAAAGCGATATCTGCACGACGCTTTGAGCTGATTATGCTAAATCCGCTGATTTTGATGTGTGTATTTTCATGCGTATAGAAGCGTTTGAATATGATTTGAGCCTTGGAGTGATATTGAATTCCAAGGCTCAAATGTTTTATGGATATCGGCGGTTGCCGTTTACTTGATGGTGATGGTGATGGTGGCGGTTTGGTTGCCGACCTTCACGTTCACCTTGGCGGTGCCGGTCTGGACGCCGTAGACGGTGCCGGTGCCGGAGACCGCCACGGCGGCCCCGTCACTCCACCAGACAGCGTCGGACGGGGTGGCGTCCTGGGTGCCGATCACGTAGAGCTCGGCGAGGTTGCCTTTCTGGATGGACAGTTTGCCGTCCGCGACGCCCTTGCCGGAGATGCTGATGGCGGAGTCGTCCGGGATCGTGCCGTCCTCGTTCACCTTGCCGGAGGTCCAGGAGACGCCGAGCGCCTTGGTCTTGTCGGCCTTGGACTTGCGGTCCTTGGCCGAGTCCCACGTGGTCTTGCCGTTGGCGTCGACCTTGATCAGACGGAATGTGATGGCGTTGCCCTTGCCGACCTTCGTGGTGCCGGTGTACGCGTTGCCGTACCT
>ADJT01002360.1_pt1 | contig 66421 bp, 54 predicted proteins | sample 268108 | NCBI WGS metagenome assembly ADJT01 (sample SAMN00007487, study PRJNA43253) | human gut metagenome | isolation source: feces sample TS29
GCGAACCTCGTCCGTGCGGCCGCGTCCCGCATTGCCGCCGGGGCCGCCTCCATCAGCCTCCCCGTCCTGCCGATCATCGCGGCCATGATCGCGGTGCTCGGCGTGCTCCTGGCCGTCATGGGCGCGTTCCTGGGATCCAGCGCCAGCGAATCCACCGGCGTCGCGAACGTGCCCGCCGAATACGAGGCCGACGTGGTCCGCGCCGGATCCATCTGCCCGACCGTCACGCCGAGCATCATCGCCGCCCAGATCGAACAGGAATCCAACTGGAACCCGAAGGCCGGCAGCTCCGCCGGAGCGCAGGGCATCGCACAGTTCATGCCGTCCACCTGGGCGTCCGCAGGCAAGGACGGCGACGGAGACGGCAAGGCCGACATCTGGAACCCGCACGACGCGATCTGGAGCCAGGGCAACTACATGTGCGGCCTCGCCTCGCAGGTCGAGACGGCCAAGAAGTCCGGGAAACTGACCGGCGACACGTTGGAGCTGACCCTCGCGGCGTACAACGCCGGCCTCGGCAGCGTGCTCAGATACGGCATGGTGCCGCCCTTCGAGGAAACCATCAACTATGTGCGGCGGATCAAGGAACTCGCAGCGACCAAATACACCGCAACGGGGACCGCCGAGGGTGGCACGGTCGGCTCCCTCGAACCGAAACTGACGGTCTCCGGCGGCATCGTGTCCACGGCCGGCATCACGCCGGACACGAGATACCCATGGGGGCAGTGCACCTGGTGGGCCGCGACCAGAAGAGCCGACATAGGAAAACCGATACCAGGGTGGGGCAACGCCGCCACATGGGCAGGTTCCGCGGCGTCGGCCGGCTACACGGTGGACGGCTCCCCATCCGCCGGCAGCGTCATCGTGTTCCAACCGGGAGTATTGGGCGCGTCCGCCGACTACGGGCATGTCGCCATGGTCGAGGAGGTCCGCGGGGACGGGTCGATCCTGATCAGCGAGTCCAACGCGCTTGGCCTCGGCGTCGTATCCACACGCGAAATCAGCGCCTCCCAACTGGCCGCAGCCGGAAATGGCGTCCGCTACATCCACTGAAAGGAAAACCAAGCATGGAACCAAAGAGGAACAGGATCATCGCCGCGACGGGATTTGCGGTCGCGCTCCTCATCCTGGGAGGAAACGTCGCGGTGATATGCGCCGGCAACGGAACCGCGGAGGACACGCAAAGCACCGTCGCCCGGCCGCGAACGAAAACCGAACCCGGACAAAAAACGGCTGGAGACGAAGAGACCGAGCCGGCGACGCCGACGGAGGATGATCCGTGCGCCGACCTCGCGCCGAAAGCGCTCGGCGTCTACATGGGCGACGAACGAGGCCAACTCGAAGGCGAATACTTCACGCCGGATGCCGCCGGCCTCGACATACCGGCATCATCCATAGCCCCGCAGCCATTGCCCGAGACCGAGTTCACCGGCTTCCCCGTGTCCACGGGGCGGCGGGTGGCGACATGCGCCGTATCCACCGGGCTGGAGGCATCCTGGGTGCTTGACTACACGCTCACTGACGACGGCTGGCGATGCGCGGCGGTCAAGGGCCCATTGGAAGGCGGATACCGGGTGCATGAAGGCAAACCAGAGGAACAAAAGTGATGAAGGCAAACGAACAGGATCAGCCAGTCCTCATCAAAGACGAGGGCGGAGAGGAATGACCAGGATCGACAGGAAGACGGGTGAGCCGATTCTCAGCCCCAAGCTTACGGTCGACCAGCTGTACGCCATGGCCAACGAGCCCGGTTGGCGTCCATGGATGCGCCTAATCGCCGAACATCCAAACGCGTGGCCCGGACTCGTTGACTGGTGGCGCACCGCGCAGGAGCAGGGCTTCGACACGGCCGGTGCCGCGCCGGAACCGCCCGAATCCATGCGCGGCCGCCGCCGCGTCGCCATACCGGCCGCTCCGCTGCCGCCGGAGAACGGGGCCGAGCCGGAAGCGGCCGACCCCGTCGGATCCACCGACGGATGGGAATCCGTGCCCCTCGCATCGGAGGAGGGTCTCGCCGCCGATCCGGCACCGTCCCCGCCCGAGCCGGAAGAGGACGCCGGGCGGCAATCCCCGGACCCCGACCGTCGCGAGGAGCCGGAACCGGAGACCATGCGGGAGGCCCTGGACGACGCCGACGACGACTTCGCCGCGCTCGAACGGGTCGCCGACACCGAGCCGTCCACCATGGACATCCCGCCCCTGCCGGAACCGGCGGAAACCGAACCACCGATGGACGACGGAACGGACACCGACCCCTTCGCCGACGTCAGGGTGCGCCGCGCGATCCCATGGAAGGCCATCGGCATCACCGTCGCCGCACTCCTCGCCGTCGGACTCATGGCCGGCGGGGGAGTCATGCTCGCCCGCCACCACGGCGAGGAGACGGCCCGGCGGACGCTCGCCCAAGCGACGGCCGACTGCCGGCAGGCGCACGACACGGCCGGCCGGCAGCGGGACGCATTGGAACAGGCGGTGGAAAAGGCCCGCCGGCTCACATCCGCCACAGGCAAGGACCAGGTCACGGACCAATCCACCCTCGACGCCCTCGACAAACTCGCCGGCAAGGCCATCCCGAAGCTTCCCTCATGCCCCGTCTCGGACCCGGATACCGGCCGCGTCTCCACGGCCGGCAAGGAATACAAACGCCGCACCCAGGCGCTGCGCGACGCGATGGACAAGATGAACCGGTCCATCCTCGACAAAACCGTGAAGGACGCGAAAAAACTCCACGACGAATCCGCTGGGAAGGTCGCCGACGAGAGCACCCGCACGGACCTCGCCAAGGCGATGGAGAGCCGCGACGCGGACGCCATCCGCAAAGCCATGGACAAGGTGAACCGGTCCATCAAGGCCAAGCAGGACGACGACAAAGCCAAGGAAGAAGAGGCCCAGGCACAGGCCGCGCAGCAGCAGGCGCGGCAATCCCAGCAGTCCGTGCCGTCCACGGGTGGCCAGACCACGCGCCGCAGCGGCGGCTCCACGTATGGCGGCACCACCGGCCGGACCTACGGGGGAACCACCGGAAGAACCACCACGCCCGCGCCATCGGCCCCATCGACGCCATCCACACCGACCCCGCAGCCTGCGCCGTCGACCCCGTCGAAGCCATCAGGCACCGACGGCGCGACCGTCGGCTGAGAACGAAAGAATAGGTGATGGACGAGCTTCCTTTGGCGGATGCTCCCTGATCCGCGTATCATTGTTTCCGAGCCATTGTAGACCGCTCAATCGTCGCATTGGCGACAGTTACGCGGCTAAACGCGGCTGGTTCGTATTGCCGGCCACGTTTAGCCGTTTTTTCGTTTTGACGGCGATGGCTGCTATCGGTATATACCGAAATGCCGATATACCGAAATGTTACATAAGGGTGTAAAATATTCCATTAGGAACTTACGGCGCGGAAAAAGGAGCGGTTGTGTATTATCTGCCGGAACAGTTCAAGAAGCTGGACGAGGCCCATGCCCTCACCGACTCGTTGCAGGACCTCGCCCCGAAGCTGTACGAAACCCTGAACGCGGCAAGGGCCGATCTACTGGATCGCTATCCGTCGGATCTGTTCTGGGACAATCAGAACAATGCGAATATGCCGCGTCTGATCAACCAGCGCTGCGCGAGAATCTGGAACGACGAAAGCTGGGTGCTTTCCGACAAATGCGGATACCTTCACCTAAGAGAAGGCTCGTCCGGTCTGCGCGCGATTCTGCGCCGCGTGGATCCGGTGACGGGCAAGCTGCCTAAGACGAATGCCACCAAAGCGTCCCGCGCATACTACATGCAGGCAACCTGCAAAGGGGCCGGGGCCCTCAAAAGGGTTTCGCAGGACGATCTGTTCGCGCCCGACGGCAAGGTGTCTCCGGATCTGAGCGACACCAAACTGATCCTGGCGTGGCAGGAAACGGATAAGGCCATTTCGGTCACGGCATACCGGCCGTTGGACGTCATGCCGTACGCGTACGCGGGACCGGCCAAGAAATACGATTTCAGTCTGGATCTGCTTGACAAGCCGGTGGAGGTAAAGGACTTCACCCCTATAGAGGACAACGACGACAACCTGCTGCCCAACCTCGTTTTCGACGACGCAAGCGAGAATGAGAACATTGAGATTCGGACGGAACAATAGAATGGGCTTCCCTCATTGCTCCGCCACTGATGGGAGATGAAAGCCATGACGGAATACAACGCTGAAAGAATCGTTCAGGCGCGTCATCTGGAAGGCATGACTCAAAGGGAATTGTCCGAGCGTTCTCACATCTCCCAATCGAAACTCAGCAAGCTGCAGAACGGCTTTATCGTCTTCAAGGAAAACGAAGCCAGAGCGATTGCCGCGGCGCTGGGTTTCCCAATGGCGTATTTCACACGTGAGGATCCCATATTGCCCATGACGGCGGTCACGTACCGCAAGACCAGCAAATCCAGCATGGGAGAGCTGGCTGCCGTCTCGATTGAGTACTCCGAGCTATGTGCCACGGTGTCGCGACTGGCTGGTCTTCTGGGCATGCCTGCCGGCAAACCCGCATGGATCCGGGACATCGCCCCGCACAAGACAGACCTTTCCGGTTCCGAAATCGATTCCATCGCCAATCGGGCGAGGACATGCATGGGACTGGACCCCATCGGCCCGGTCGGAAATCTGACCCGTAGCCTGGAGAGGCAGGGCATCGTGGTGGCTCCGATGAAAACCACAGGCGGAAGCGATGACGGGAAGACAAGGCTGACGAGCGAGGGCATCACATATCCGCAGTATGAGGGAATGCCGTGCATCGGATACTCCGCCGGCAAACGCATCGGCGGCGACCGGCAGCGCTTCACCAAGGCGCATGAGCTGGGACATCTCATACTGCATCGGTTCCGCAGGCCCGATACACCGCAGCAGATGGAGCGTGAGGCGCATCTGTTCGCGGGGGCGTTGCTGCTGTCCGCCGAAGACATGTCGCGCTCCATCCGGAGGAACGCTACGTTAAGCGACTTCCTCAAAGTCAAATCGGGTTGGGGAGTATCAATTGCCGCTTCAATCAGTCGGGCCCGTACGTTGGACATCATCAGCGCCGAACGGTATCGTTCCTTGCAGATCCAATTGTCCAGCCGTGGATGGCGCAAACAGGAACCCGTCAATGTGGGGGAGGAGCATCCGCTGCTGCTCAAGCAGATGATCCAGGCCGTTTTCGGAGTCGGCTCAAGCATCGGCGGAGAGCAGGCGATCAGTTCCTTCGACGCGGCCGGCAAGCTCGCCATCCCGTTCCGCTATCTTGACTGCTGGTCCGACGGCCTGGTTGAAGAGGGCATGGAATTCGGCTTCGTCGAGGACCGAATCGAATCGGTCGCCAGCGACCGTGTCCGTCATGGCATGGAACGGGAGCGCATTCCCGTCGGCTGAGTGCGACAGACCCGCATCGCCCTGGGATGCATAGCATGGTCGGGACGCGCCGCGGGCTTTTCAAAATATGAGGACATGCATAGCATGGTGGATAACAGCAGCCTTCTAAGCCTACTCACAGTGCTCAAACCAGGGGGCTCTTTCCGTATCGGGATGGATCCAGGCTGGCCTTGAAGGCGGGGCGGGCTCCGCCTTCAAGGTTCGCGCGCCCGCATATCGATGGGGGGGAAAAACCATGAGCGATTTCAGCGAACGCGACAGGCAACTGCTGGCGATGGTCGGCATGACCGAAATGGAGCGAAGAATGCAAATACTGTAAAAATGGATAATTCCAACGATTTGAGGAGCTTCCGCCACCAAATTGGGCTTCCATTACTGTTCTTTATTTGTTACAATCAATCATTGTAAGGTTCCTTTTGTCTCGCGCCGGTTTTCCAGCAGCAGCGCGTATGGATATGGGTTCTTTGAGGTCGCGTCAACTCCCATTGACGCGACCTCATACTTTCCAAGTACGGATGCTTAGCCTTCAATGAGTTTTTTGAGAGACGCGTAGGAGACGGGATATTCATCGGGTTGGCGCTGGTGCAATGGCGTCAACCTTTTTTATGAAGCTGCCGGCTTCCGGATCCGCGGTCAGAGGATGGCAGTCGGAGCCGTCTGCCTCTCGATTTTCTTGTATGAGCTCTTGGAACGATTGTTCCCATGTTCGTAAGTTGATTCTCAAATTATCGGCACGCTCTTTGGTAATGGTGCCGGCTTGGGTGGCTTCATCGAGGCTGGCTTCCGCAAGTTCGCGTGATTTCCGGTATTCGCTCCAGCAGACTTCGCATTTGTGGCCAGCGAATGCGCAATCTTCAATGGAAAGGTCGACTTGTGAGGGGGAGTCGCGGTACAGCAACATGAGGTCTGTTTCCGGACGGTAGCCCATGCACCTCAGCAGATCGAAGGCTTCCACGGCTTGGAGTCGACGCGAGTTGTGTTCGATGTTGAACAACGTGGTCTTGCTCCAGCTGTGGTCGAGCTTCTTCATGGCTTTCGCGACGTCGTACATGCTTAGGTGCTTGTTCTCGCGAAGCTCTGTGACGTTTGCCCCGACGTTGATGTTGAGTGCGCTTAGTTGCCCGGTTGACGCCGTTTCGGTGGCGGATGGTTCGCTGGTCATGCGGCCTTCCTCCATCCCTCGGAGTGTTTGAGCGTGGATTTCGGTTTGGCGATGGTGGTTCCGGGCCATGCCTTGCGGCTGAGGAACGGGTGGAGTCCGCGCAGGTTGTAGATGCATTTGTCGTTGTCCAACTGCGCGAGCTCGTCGGGCGTGAGCAGTTCGCGTCCGGTGCGCTGGTAGTTGGTGGTGTGGCTGCCGGACACGCCCTTAGAGTCGCTGGTGGTGCGGATGTCTATGGTTTCCTTGCCGAGCAGCTTGCTGAGCCATTCGGTGGTGGACTGCTCGTTGCCGCCGAGGAAGAGCACGCTGTCGCAGTTGCCGACGATGGTCTCCCACGAGTCCTTGTACATGGTCTTCAATTGGGCGATGGTCTGGAGGATGATGCTGACGCTGACCTTGCGCGAGCGGATCGTGGCGACGAGCTTGTCGAAGTTGGGGATGCGTCCCACGTTGGCGAACTCGTCGAGGAAGCAGTGCAGTGGCGTGGCGAGGCATTCGCCGGGGTAGGTGCGGCAGCGGCGGATGATGCTGTCGAAGAGGCATTGGTAGAAGATCGCGGCGAGGAAGTTGAAGGTCGGGTCCTCGTCGGGCAGGGCGAGGAAGATGGCCGTCTTCCCGTTGGGATGCTTGTATCCGCCCTTGTGCTCGTCCTGGTATCCGCCGATCCGGTCGATGCCGAGGTTGTCGTCGGAGAGGATCTCGCGGACCGGTCCGACGGTCAGTGGGGCGAGGCGCACGCCGAGGCTGATGATGATGCCCTTCTTGGTCTCTCCGGCGCCCTGGGTGAAGGGCCGGTACTGGCGGGCGGCGAACTTCAGGCCCTGGGCGAGCCGCCATGCCTCCTGCAGGTCCGGGTCGTCGTGGTTTGCGCCCTCGCGTTCCCATTCGGCGCGGGTCTCGTCGTAGATCTCCGTGGCGGTCCGGGCGACGGCGTCGACCTGGCTTTCCTTGGTCTCGTCCTGTTCGCTGGCTTCGAGCAGGTCGCGCATGTCGGCCACGGCGTTGAGGGTCTGGCCGGAGTCGATGTTCAGGCAGTCCTTGAGGATGTCGTCGGGCAGGTAGTAGACGAACGCGGTGAGCGCGGTCAGGAGGCTGCGTTCGGATTTGGTCCAGAAGTCGTCGGTCTGGTGCTCCTTGGGTGTGGAGCCGTTGGTGTTGTCCATGATGTTGGTGACCAGGCGCATGATCGCCACGTCGGGTTTCGTGGGGTCGATGTAGCGCATGGGGTTGAATTTCGTCTCGCTGGTCAGGTCCACCAGGTCGAGCTGTTTGACCGTGTAGCCCATTTTCTCCAAGTCTCCGCCGGTCTTCGCGTAGAGCTCGCCCTTCGGGTCGGTGCAGGCGTAGTTCATGCTGCCCTTGAGGATGTTGGGGATGACGTGCGTGGCGGTCTTGCCCGAACCGGATCCGCCGATCACGGTGGTGTTGAGGTTTCGGCGCGTGGCCGGGGCGTCGAGGCTGAGGCCCTCGGTGGCCGTCATCTGGAGGTTCTGCCTGGTGTCGCCGTCGGTGTATGGGGCCATCTCCCGGCTGGTGGACCAGCGTGCGGAGCCGTATTCCTCGCCTTCTCGCCAGTTGCGTTGGCTTATGCTCCACCGGTAGAGGTGGAACAGGCCGACTGCACACGCGCCGCCCAGTCCGCATAGGAGGCTGGTCCGGTCGAATCCCAGGGCGGTCGGGTGCTGGAGCATGGTCGTCATGCCGTCCATGATTCGTTCCATGCTTTCACCGGCGGCGATGCCGGCCTGGATGCGTGCGGCCGCGAGGTCGGCGATCCAGAATCCCGCGAGGATGGTCAGTGTCTTGATGGCGATTCCTCTTATTCGTTCCATGGTTGTTCCTTTCTATTGTTTTCTTTCGTCGAGGTTCTCGTTGAGTCGGGTCTTGAACCGCTCGTACAGCGTCTTCCTGCTGGTGATCCGCCCTTCGTCCGGGCCGGCTGCCGGGGGTGGGAGGGGCGTGACGATGGTCATGCCGGCCGGGTCGGCGTCGATGCTGAATGGTCGGCCGTCTGCCATGAGCGTGGACATGAGCCGGCCGACGTGACTGTTGATGTCGATCCATTCGCCGGTACCGGTCTTGTCCGGTCTGATGCCGCTGACGGTGGTCCGTGTCATCGCTTCCCGTCCGGCTCGTCGTGGCTGGGGTCGAACGCGAGGCTCGTGGCCTCGATGTCGATGCCGGATCCTTCGTCGCCCGCGCCGCCTTTGACCATGAGGCGGGATCCCTTGTGCGCGTTGTCGCGGATGTTCGCCGAGTGCTCTGCGCCTCTGGCCCGGATGGTGATCTTCGGCGCGTCGCCGTCGGCGTCGGCCAGTGTTTCGAGCAGCCAGTCGTACTGTCCTCCGTGCGGCTGCGGGTCCCTGATGAGAGTGCCTTCGAACCAGATGACGGGCTCCATGGTGGGATGTTCCTCCGTTGTCATGCGTTCCTCCTGTCGTTTGCATAAGGTGAGGGGCGGCGTGCGAAGCCGCGCGCCGCCCCCTGCGGTGGGTGTGGGACTACAGTCCCAGTCCGTGGCGCCTGGGCGCGGGTTGCTCCCGTGCGGGCGCCTGGTGTTCCGGTTCCGGCTGGTCGCGGTCCAGGGCATGGTCCGGCTCGTGCTCCTTCAGCTGGTCGAGCCGGCTCAGCGTCCAGGTTGACAGTTCGTTGTCGTCCGATGCGCGCTCGAGGATCTCCTCGCGGTTGTCCCAGACGATCTGGTCGGCCTGCTGCTGGGTGACGCCCGTCCAGTCGCCCTGCTGCTGGGTGACGCCCGTCCAGTCGCCCTGCTCGTTGATGAGCATGAGCGGATCTGTCTGCGGGTTCCATCCGCCCATCTTGCGTTTCTCCGCGATGTCCGCGGCGGTGAGGCCGTCGCCGGCGAGCTGGACCGCCTTGTCTGACGGGTAGGTGAGGTATGCGGCGATGTCGTTCTCGGGGTCGTGTGCGTTGACCTCGCCCACGATTCCGTGCAGGATCCCGACCGCGGCCGGGTCGGGGGAATCGTATCGTTCCAGAATGTGTCTCGCGCGCATGCAGGACGCCTTGCGGTGCTGCTCGTAGAGTATGGCCGGGTCCTCCTCGACCTTCGTCACGACGTATCCGGCGTCCTCCCTCGCCTTCATCGCCTGGTCGCGGTCGAAGGCGGTGCTCAGGTATGCGATGTGCCTGTCGGGGTCCCCGGGTTTCCGCCACCGGTAGGCGTATTCCTCCGGCGGCTGGTTCGCGGCCAGATGGCTCGTCCCGGCTGCGCGGGCCGTGTGTAGGCCGCCCGCGCGTTCCCAGCCCTCCACCGCCTTGGCGAGTGTTTTCTCGGCGGCTGGGTCGGCCGGGTCGATGACGGTGTGTTCGCGGTCGGCCATGTCGTTGTCGTCGTATTGCCATTCCGCCTGTGGCCGGTTGGCGTAGGACACCTCGATCCGGCCGGCCAGACGGTCCGTGTCTTTCCATGCGGGGTTGTCGTGGAAGTCGATCTGCACGGCGCGTCCGTCCGTGAGCCTCGCTTCGAGGTAGTGGCCCATGGCGTTGCCGCCCTGGGTGACTTCAGTGACGTCGTGGTCCTGTTCGAGCAGTCGTCTGGCGTTTTCCGTTGTCAATGGCATTCCTGCGCTCCTTTCCTTGGTTTCCTGGTCTCTACTTTCCGTCTCCCGGGGTTCGTCGGGTTTGGACGTCAGCCGTTCGAGTTCTGCCTGTTTTTGCCGGTACTCGTCCTCTTGGGCGAATGGTTCGGCCAGCGTCTCCTGCGCGGCGGCGAGTTCCCTTTCGGCGTCCGCCAGCCGTTCCGTGAGCTTGCCGGGGTCGGTGGCCATGTTCTTGACGATCCGGTCGAGCTGGCTGACGATGCTGGAAGGTCCGGTCAGGTAGGGTCCGGGCATCTCGGTACCGGATTCGTGCTCGTGGACGGCCTTGACGGCCAGGGTGATCCGTCCGGTGGTGGCCGCCCTGCGTGCGATGACGGGCAGTCCGTCGTATTCGGCGATCGTGTCCCCGTCGTGCGCCTGGTGGGCGGCCTGGTGGAGGAGCCTGCATGCGGTCTGCCGGTCGCCGACCGGCCGGCCGTTGATGGTCATGCCCTCCCACTTGCCGTTCATGCGTGCGGTCTGGTGGATGCTCAGGGCCTTGGACGCGAGCGGCTTGTCGTCGGTCTTCTCGCGGATCGCCTGGCGGATCCCCTCGATGCGTGGCTGGAGCTGCTGGTTGATGTCCCTGCGGGTGTCGGCCTTCTGCTGCGCCCATGAGGCGCGCAGGAGCTTCAGCTGGTTGATCTCGTTCTCCAATGTCATGCGGCGTTGGATGTCGGGGTCGCCGGTGGCCAGCGCCTTGATGTTGGCGAGGGTCACCACGTCGGCGTCGAGGTCCACGGCCTCGCGGGCGGGGCTCTTCGAGCTCATGAGCTGGCTGATGAACCGCTGCTTGCGTTCCACGGTCTGGTAGCTGTACGCGTCGAACGTGCCCTTGGTCACGTACCGGTAGTCGCGCACGTGGTCGTACGTGTTGCCCTGGCGCTGGATTCGGCCGAGGCGCTGTTCCAGGTCGGCGGGCCTCCATGGGCAGTCGAGGTCGTGGATCGCGGCGAGGCGTTCCTGCACGTTGGTGCCGGTGCCGAGCTTCTGGGTGCTTCCCATCAGCACGCGGATCTCGCCGGATCTGACTTTGGCGAACAGTTGCTCGCGTCTGGCGGGGTTGTCGCCGGCGTCGTGCACGAACGCTATCTGCTCGGCGGGCACGCCCAATTGGATGAGGCGGTCCTTGAGGTCCTGGTAGGCGTTCCATCCGCCCGACGCGGGCGTGCTCGAGTCGCAGAAGACGAGCTGCGTGCCCAGGCGTGGCGTCTCCTCCTGCCAGATCCGGACGACGTTCTCGGCGCATGCCTGGATCTTGCCGTTCTCCAGGGGGCGGTCGTTCTCGTGGCCTTTGAGGAGCTTGGGGTCGAGGGCGATCTTTCGCCCGTCGCCAGTGATCCGCAGGAGGTTGTCGACCTCCGGCGGCACGTCGCCGTCGCGCACGCGGTCCGCCCTGTCGGACAGTTCCTCCATCTCCTTCTTCTGGCGGTCGGTGATGGGCACGGGGACGGGCACCTGCTCCAGTTCGGGCAGCGGCAGCTGGATGTCGTCGTTGGTGATCATGTCGGTGAACTGCTTCACCGCGTTCATCAGTTCGGGCAGGTTCTGGAAGCGCGCGAACCTTTGCTTGACCTGGAATCCGTTGCCTTCGGGCTTCAGTTCCACGGTGGGTACTACCTGGCCGTAGGCGCCAGCCCATGCGGCGAACGTGTCGAGGCCCTGGGCCTTGAGGGTTCCGGGCGCGAGGTAGCGCTGCATGTTGTACAGCTCGCTCATGGAGTTGGAGACCGGCGTGCCGGTCATGAACGCGATGTTGCCTCCGTGCCTGGCCTCGCGCAGCCATTCGCATTTGTCGAGCAGGTCCTCGCATTTCGCGGCGGACGACAGTTGCATGCCCAGGTCGGCGGATGCGACGGGCACGCCGAGGTTCTTGAAGTGGTGGGCCTCGTCGACGATGAGCATGTCCACGCCAAGAGATTCGAACTCGATGCCCGCCAGTGCCTTGTCGTCGCGCGACTCCTTGCCGTCTCGCAGGCGCTGCATGGCGGTCTCGGCGCTTTTGCGCGCCGCCTCCAGCCGTTTGACGGTGGGGTCCTTGTCGCCTCTGGCCTTGGCGGCGGCCTCGACGGCCTGGGCGAACTCGTCGACGCGGGCGCGCATGTTCCTCAGCCGTCGTTCCTTGCTGACGTGCAGCTGGCTGAACCGGCTCTCCGGCACGATCACCGCATCCCAGTCGCCGGTGGCGACCCGGCCCCAGAAGCGTCTCACCGATTCGGGGTTGCGTTGCGCGTCCTTGTCCATGACGAGGACCCGTCCGGCCGGATAGAGCCTGAGCACGTCGCCGGCCCACTGGTCCACGAGGTGGTTGGGGACCACGAGCATCGGCTTGGACGCCTTGCCGAGACGTTTCGCCTCGTGGGAGAGGGCGACGCCCTCGAACGTCTTGCCGGCTCCGACGACGTGCGCGATGAGGGTCCCCTCGTCGCTGCGCAGGGCGCGGGCCACCGCGTCCTTCTGATGCGGACGCAGGGCGACGCCGTGGGCGATGCCGGGCGTGGTCAGGTAGGATCCGTCGACGTGGCGGGGCCGCATGCCGTTGAATCTGCGGTTGTACAGGGCGGTGAGCCTTTGCGCGCGGTCGGGGTCCTTGAACACCCATTGGTTCCACGCGTCGCGGATCGCGTTGGCCTTCTCGATGGCGGCCATCGTGGCCTTCTGGTCCTTGACCCGTTTGGGCTTGCCGGACGCCGTGGTCTCCGTGGGGGAGTCCTTGGTGACGGTGATCTGCGCGTTGTCCAGGCACGCCTCCAGCAGTTGGAACGGGTTGCGGTCCTCGGTGCCGTACGTCCTTGCTGCCTTGTAGTCGATGTCGCCGCCGCCCGAGTAGCCGACGCGCCATTGTCCGAGCTGGGGGATCCAGTCGACCGAGTACTGGGAGAGCTTGCCGGGCGTGAGCCCGTGGCCGCGCACGTCGAACGTCTCCATCATGAAGTCGTGGACGTCCCTGGCGGGGATCCACGGGGCCCCCAGCGGCGCCTTGATCTGCTCGGTCTCCAGCGGGGTGGGCTGTACGCGTTCCAGCAGATCGGCCACGTGTTCGAGCCGTTCCGCGTCCGTCTGGTCGGCGCGCGCGGCCTCGGCGTGCTCCGGCTGCTCCCGCCATTGTCCGAGCTGTTCCTCGCGGCGTGCGCGGAACGCCTGGTAGTCGTCGGGGCGCGCGTCGATGGCGCGTGGCGGCGCGCCGTAGGCGTCGTGTGCCGCTCCCTGGCGCAGGTCGGGCAGGTCGCGGGCGATGCCCCAGATCCATTCGCTGACCGACATGTCGGTGGCGAGCCGTTCGGCGAGCCGCGTGGGGTCGTCGGTGCCGGGCATGAGACGGCGTGCCATCGCGCCGATGGTCGTGTCCGTCCATATCGTGCTGCCATGCTCGTCGTGGGCCGAATAGCTCTCGAACAGGTTGGAGAGGATCGCGGTCTTGTCGGCGGTTTCGAGCCGGTCGGTGTGGGCGATCTTGTGGACGAACAGGGCGAGGTCCCTGACGGGCATGCGCCGGTCGGCGAGGATCGGCGCGTAGTGCTGTGGCGCGTCGCCGTCGCGCCATGTCCAGCACAATGCGTCCCACAGTGGGCTGGTGCCGTGCGATCGGTGCCATGCCGGCGCGTGCCACGGCTTCCGCTCTCCGGTGTCGGATCGTTCGAGGGTGACGCGTGAGTGGCGCTCGGGCAGTTCCTCCACCGCCCGCCAGGCGAGGGCGAGGACGAGTTCCGGGTTGCGGTTCCAGCCCATGGTCCATCCGTGCCGTCCGTCGTTGATGCGTTCGATGACCGGCGTCGGATCCCTGTAGGATTCGGCGGCGTACGGGTCCGTGAGGCTGCGCCACACGTCCGTTCCCGCGGTGTCGATCCATTCGCGTGCCTGCTCTATGGCGGGCATGTCCTCCGATGTCGCGTAGGTGGATGCCGCGAACTCCGTCATGGCCTCGCGTGCCGCCCGGCGTCTGAGGTGTTCGGCCATGGCCGTGACGTGGTCGAGCTTCGTCCCCACGTCTCCGGCGAGGTAGTCCTCGGCGGGCATGACCTCGCCGGTGTCCGGGTCACGGATGATGCGGTCGCCCAGACCGGTCTCGGCCTCCTCGACGGTGGTGTCGGCCAGGCGCGCGATGAGTTCCAGGTCGACCCCGCCGGCGCGGTCGAGACTGATGTCCAGCGCGTCGTCCAGGCTGTCGGCGTGGTCGGGCATGGGCGGCACCGGACTGATGGTCCGCTGCGAGAGGCATTTCGCCTTGCCGGCGAACCTTCCCTTTTCGTCGGTCTCCTCCAATGCCATGACGAGATGGCAGCCGGATTCCTCGCCGCTGTAGGCGCGCCGGTTGGCGCGGTCGCACAGTCGGCCGAACTTGCCGGCGAACCGGTCGTATGCCCGGTCGAGCTCGGCGCGCTTGTCCTCCACGAGAGGGTCGTCCACGCGGGCGGGGTCGAGTTCGAGACGTTGGAGCTCGCGCGCCAGGTCGCGCAGGCGGATCATGCCGCGCAGTCGGCGCGCCTCGTCGCCCTGGCCGTGGGCTATCTCGGTGACGGTGGTGCCGTCGCCGTACCAGACCACGCCGCGCTGGTCGACGGAGTATTCGAACGGTGCCACGTGGTCCGGCCGGACCGTGATCTCCGCCCGTCCGTCCGGTTCCGTCCCGCCCAGCGTCAGCGGTCTTCCGTGGGCGATCTGCGTGGTGAGCAGTTCGCGGAGCCGGTCGCCGACCTGTTCCGCGTCGCCCTGGAAGACGACGTCGGAGTCGCCGCCGAACCGTCCGATCACCGGTCTGATGTCGCCCACCGCGTGCGCGGCCATGTCGCCGGCGACCGCCTGGTTGACGTTGACGGTGACGTCCTGGTATCCGGGCACGGCGATCGGCGTGGAGTGGATCCATGCCTCGTCGGGCGTGCGGTCGAGCGTCCGTTCGCGTCTGCGCAGCACGAGCACGTCGGTGACGGCCTCGGTGCCGGCCTGACGGGCGAACGTCGAGGAAGGCAGGCGCACCACGCCGACGAGCTCGGCCTTCCTCGCGAGGTCGGCGCGCATGGTCTCGGAGCGTTTGTCGAGCGTGTACCTGCTGGTCAGCAGCATGGCGACGCCGCCCGGGCGCAGCGCGTCCACCGAGCGTTCGATGAAGTAGTCGTGCAGGGGAAGACGGGACGTGCCGCCGTCCATGGTCCGGTAGTCGAGGCTGATGTCGCCCGAATAGGGCACGTTGCCGATGGCCAGGTCGAATCCCGGGTGGATGGTGCAGTCCGCGAGGTCCGCGTTGAGGATGGTGGCGTCCGGGTTCAGCGCGGCCGCGATGCGCGCGCTGATCGGATCGAGTTCCACGCCGGACACGTGCGCGTGGGCGTCGTCCGGGATGCCGGCCATGAAATTGCCGGTGCCGCACCCGGGCTCCAGCACCTGGATCGGTGTGCTTCCGATGTCGAGCGCGTCCCACATGGCCCTGACCACGGGGCCGGGCGTGTAGTAGGCGGTCAGTGTGGAGGCGCGCGCCTGCGCGTACTCGTCGTCGTCGAGCAGGTCGCGGATCTCGGCGTTCAGCCCGGCCCATTCGGGCTTGTCGGAGAACGCGTCCGCGCATCCGCCCCATCCCGAGTATCCGCGCAGCGCGTCCAGCTGCTCCGCGGAGAGCGGCTCGTCGCCGTTCCCGTCGAGCGCCTTGAGCGTCCGGATCGCGCGGATGTTCGCCTCGGCGCGTTCGCGGGGCGAACGCGCGCGCTGCGCGTCGAGGGATGCTAGAAGCTCTCCACGATCTCGTGGATCGCCATGCTCATCGACTCCGCCTGCGCCTCGTTCATCCCGTTGAGCCGGTCCAGGTCGGTCATCTGGGGTGCCGCCTTCAGGCAGTCCGTCCGGTTGAGCAGGTGCCTGGACTCCATCAGCCGGTCCATGATCTGCGCCTGGCGTTCCCTCGTTCGCTCCTCGATGTCCCGCAGATGCTCCTCGAGCACGTTGGCCATCATCATCTCCCTGAACTGCTGCGGATGGTTGTCCATCAGCCAGTTGATGCGCATGTTCTGGATTCCGTGCAGGCTGCTGCGGGTGAACACCTTGTACGGCAGCGCCCACTTGTTGAACAGTTCCGGATGCGCCGCCCGGCGCTGCTCCATCGCCTTGAGGTTCTTCTCGTAGCGTGCCTTGAGCTGCGGGTCGGTCCATGTCATCTCGTCCATCGTCGTTCCTTTCCTTAGTGTTGTTTTCCATGCCGGAGGATTGTGTGAAACGTTTTACCACAGGTTGCGGCGTGGTTTCGTCGGGCGTGGCGGCGCCGACTCCGAGACTGTTCTCGGCGGCGATCCTCGCATCCCGTCGGCCGAGTCCGCGGAGCCGGTTCTCCCGGTATTCGGCCGCGACGGCGGCTATCGTCTCGTCGTCCGCTCCGCGTGCGCGGAGCCGTTGCACCGCGGTGTGGCCCACCGTTATCTCGTATCCGCGCACCTGTTCCGCCGTCCTGTCGGCCTGCTTCCGCTCCTCCTCGAGAATGCCGAACAGGTCGAGCTGTTCGTATTCGGCCGAGGCGGTCCGTTTCGCGTATAGGCGTCTTCTCGCCATGGTCTGCTCCTTTCTTTCCTATAGGGTTTTCCGCTGTCCGCGGTTCCGGTCGGGGCCGCTGGCGGGCGGGGTGGTGTTGAGTCCGTCGAGGTTCTCCTTGAGCCTGGTCCGGAACCGGTCGAGCGTTGACTTCAGGTCCGCGTGCCGTCGTTCCGGGCCGTCATGGCGCGCCGGTTCCGGCGTTTCGGATTCCGTTTCCTGGTCGGCGGCCGGGGATGGCGATCCGGTCGTGCCGGTGGCTCGTGCCTGTTCCGTCGTCTTGTCCGGTTTCGCGCTCGTGGGGGTGGACGTCCTGCCGGCTTCCGGCGCGGCTTGCCCGACGGCCGGCCGGTCCCGTGTCTCGTCCGTGGATCGCGTTGGATCCTGTGTGCCGGCGAGTTCCTGGATGAGCAGTCTGGCGGCCTGGCGGCGTTGGCGGCTGGTCCACCGGTCCTTGTCCGGTCCGGCGGTCCGGTCGACGAGGCGGCGCGCCCATTTCATTGCGACGGCCGGCTTGTACGCGCCGTCGCGCTGGTATTCGGCGAACCGGCCCTGCATGCGTTCGATCTGGGGCCAGGATTCCTCTACGGTCTTCGAGGCGAGTTCCACCGATGCCGTGTCGAGCGTCTGCTCGGCGTCGCGGCTGCGTTTCTGCGCGGCGGCGATCGCCTGGACGAGCGTCTGCGGGTCGACCTGCATGGTGCGGCGTTCCGTGCCGCGGCCGGTGAACAGTTCGACCGGGGTGCCGGGTCTGAATCTGAGGTTGACGGCCCGTCCCTCGCTCTTCTGCCTCCGGTTCTTCGCGCTCATGAACATGTCGGTGGCCCAGCCGGTCAGGTCCTGTCCGTCGATGGCGGTGCCGCGGGGGAGGCCGACGATCATCTTCGGCCAGTCGCGGCCGTCCTTCGCGTGCAATATATAGGTGTGCGCGAGCCTGTTCGCCACCCATGCGTTCGGCCAGACCTGTTTCGTCGCCGCGTCCGTCCGGGCTGGCGTCTGTGTCGCGGCCGTGGGTTCGGCGGTCCGCTCCGGCTGTTCCTGCTGGGGGAGCGTGGGCGTCGGCGAGACGGGTCGGCCCTGGAGGATCGAGATGGCGGCCCGGTCGATGAACTCGTTCCAGTCCGGTGCGCGGCGTCCGTCGTTCAGGGTCAGCAGCGGCTTCTGCTCCAGTCCCGGTTTGAGCAGTCCGCTGCGCATGACGCGGCCGGTCATGCCCTGGACGACGGGGCCGCCGTCGCGTTCGCGCCAGTACTGGTATTCGTCCCGGTAGACACGGCTTTGGGTGAGCAGTTCGCCGTCGCTCATGGTCTTGGCGGGGAAGGATTCCCTCATGTCCTCGCTGTGGCTGATGCAGGTGACCTGCATGCTCAGGTCGTCGTATTGCAGGTGCTTGAAGCTCATCGCGTCGAACAGTCCCTGCTGGTTTCGATGCCAGGAGAAGACCATGAGGTCGTATCCGTTGTCCTCCAGGAAGAACACGCAGGGGCGTGGCTCGTGCTCGACCGCGTTCTGCATGAGGCTGGCCTGGAGCAGGTTGGGGTCGAGCCGGCCCGCCGCGGACGCGGCCACGGCGAGACTGGCGCTCCATCCCATCGGGAGCGGCCTGCCCGTCGTCGGATCCATCATGCGGTACTCGCCCGGCGTGGTCACGGTGTCCCACCGGTCGGGATGGCGGTGGTTCCACTGTTCGATGCCCGCGAGCATCGCGTCCATCGGGCTTTGCCCGTCCGCCGGTCTGATGGCGAAGGATTCGGTGGCGCGGGTGGTGTCGCCGGCGATTGTGTTCCGGTGAACGATGGTTTCGCCAGGACCGTAGATCATGCCCACCGAGTCCTCGCCGGCCGTCCTCGCCGTGCCGGCCGTCCATATCGTGTCGCCGGACGAGGCCCACATGGTCACGGGCCATGGGGTCGGGTCGTTGGTCCCGTTGATGGTGTCCTGGAAGATCGCGGCGCGTTTCGTCGACTGTTCCTGCTGGTTCATTGTGGTTTCCTTTCAGCGGCCCTTGCGGGGCGTGCGGTCCCTGTTCTGGGTGGGTGGCATGTGATTCTTCTGTTCGGTGAGGTTCTCGTTGAGCCGGGTCTTGAACCGTTCGAGCAGTGCCTTCTTCGACCGGATCGGCTTCGGCTTCTGCTCTTTGCCGTCCGGCTTGGGAGCGTTGGTTCTGTGCTGCGTCTGCTGTTGCGGGTCCTTCGACTGGGTTTCGTCCGGTGTGGGTTCCGGTTGGTTTTCCGGCTCCGTTGCCGGCGTCTCCCGGCTTGGCTCGGCCGTCCGCCCGCGGGTCTGCTCCTGGGTTTGCGCGCCCTGTCCGTAGTCGTCGCGCAGGATGGTGTCGAGCTCGTCGCGCAATGTCGGGTCGGCGGCGGCCTTGCCGATGATCCGGTCCGCGAAGTCGCGGCCGGCCTGCTCGTTCCATGCCGTGTCGCCCATGAGCCTGTCCCATGAGAGTTCGGGGTGGCGGGCAGCGAGGCTGTTCGCGGCCATCTCCATGACCTCCGGATCCACGAAGTCCCATGCGATGCGCTGCGTCGGCATGGGCTTCGCCTCCGGTTCGACGGGCGTATCCCGCGCCGGGGTTTCCGGTTCGCTTCGGGTCTGTTCCGTCGTCCGTTCCTGCTGCTCCGTTTGTTGTTCGACGGTGAAGTCTTCGTCGGCGACGTCCAGGCCCATGTTCCTGAAAGCGCGTTGCACGGCGGCTCGGATGTGGTCCTCGTCCCTGCCGGCGAAGTGCAGGATGAACTGGCCCTGGTCGGTGCGTTCGAGGTGATAGTCGATGCCGGCGGTCTTGAGGCTGCGTTGCACCTCGCGCATGGTCGAGTCGTCGAGTTGCAGCTCGTGCAGGTCGCCGTCCTTCTTCCTCTGCAATCGCTTCTCGGACATCTCGCCGCTGTCGATTTTGTTTTTGACGGTCTCGCCGGCGGCGTGCACGCCGGTCTTGGCGAGCTTCATGCCGGAGCGGAGCAGCGCCATGGCCACGCCTTTGGGAATTCTGAGCATGAGCCTCGCGCCTCCGGTGATGATGGTCTGGACGACGTTCTGGATCTTCTCCTCCGCCTGTTCCTCGATTGGCATTGCGGTTTCCTTTCTGTTTGTTGGATGGTGTTTCCTGGGACGGTTCAGATGGACCGTCCACGCTTGTGCTGCTGCTGCCGTTCGCGCTGTTCGGTCTCCGTCTGCTCGCGGTCGCGGGTCGTGTGGATCTCCCGTTCGATGGCGGACAGCTCGTCCTCGTACCGGTCGCACAGGGCCTCGCGGCGTTCCATCTCGCCGCGCGTCTCGGCCACGAGGTCGGGGTCGCCCTGTTGGATCGCGTCGTGCAATGCGATGACGGCGGACTGGAGTTCGTCGTGCGATTCGCGTACCTTCCCGCGCAGCAGACTGAGTCCCTTGGCGGCGTCGCCGCCCGCGAGGCGGGTCCATCGGATCGCCGCGTTCAGCGCCTTCGCCTCGCCGGCGAGCCGGTCGAGGCGGCGCGCCTGTGCCTGGTACCAGCGCTGCTGTGCGGGGCTCACCCCGTAGCGCAAGGGCAGCCGTTCGGGCGTGGTCTGCGGTTCGAGCCGGCTCGTGGGCTCGCCGAACCACTGGTAGAGGCCGGTCGTCGGGGTCTTGCCGGCGTACCGGTTGGACGGGTCGAGGATGATCTGGTCGCGGTCGCGGGGAAGGAACGCGCGCAGCGTGGAGCCGCCGTCGTCCACGAGACGCTTCGCGTCGAACGTGATCTTCTTCTTCCGGTGGGTGCCGGGCAGCCACACGGTGACCGTCTTCCTGGTCTGTTTGGCGACGAGTCTGCGGTTGAACGTGATGGGGATGACGGGCGTGTGCGCGAGTCCGGCCATGATGTTCGTCATGTCGTACGCCTGGCCGAGTTTCTCGTCGCGGACCTTGAAGCCGGTGTCCTTGAGCGTGTACGTGAGGTGCCGGCCGCGGACCTCGACGCCGACGCCTCGGATGTCGAGCATGTCCCTCCAGTCCTCGAAGTTCTCCGCCGTGGACGAGGTCAGGTCGATCAGCATGCGGAGCCTGTCCTTGACGCCCAGGCCTTTCGCGGACGCGTAGATCTCCTCCATCGACATGCCGTACCGGCGTTCCAACGGCTCCCCGCCCGAGGCCTTCCGCGACGTCGCCTCCGGTTCGTTCGCGCTCCGCATGGGTGCTTCATCGACGCGTTCGGGGTCGCGCGCCGGCGGCGTTTCGGCGTCGCCGGCGGCTGTCGTACCGCCACGCATCTTGCGCGTCTGTTCCTCCACGACGGGGTTGAACACGACGCTCAGTCCCTCGCGGCGGCATATCTCGTCGCTGACCGCCCGCCACTGGTCGATGATGTCCTTGGGCAGCTCGGCCTTCAGATGCTTCCCGTACTGGGAGGCGGCGCACACCATGATGTGGTCGTGCAGGTGGTGCCGGTCGGTGTGCGTGGCGACCACGAACTTGTATTCGCCGCCCGTGATCCTACGCGCGAACTCCACGCCGAGCTCGTGCACCCGCTCGGGCGTCACGGGGTCGTCGGGGCTGAAGCTGAGCTTGATGTGGTAGGCCAGCCGGCTGTTCTTCCGGATGCCTTTCGGCGACCTGCGGTTGTCGTCGAGCATGCCTTCGGCCAGCGCGTCGTGGTCCGTCCTGGTCCGTTCGTAGTTCGAGCTGACCAGTCTTCCGCCATCGGTCTTGGCGGGGTTGATGATGTACGCCATCGCCCCGTTGTCGCCGCCGAGATTCGATTTCACGGGTTTGCCGAGCTTGACCACCGCCATGCTCACGCGTCCTTCCGGGCTTCGCGCCTGTCGGCGAACAGGTCGCCGAGCAGCTGCTCGATGCGGTCGAACGACGCGCGGATCTCCTCCACCTGATCGGGCGTTATGTGCTCGTTCGCGTTGGCCCAGTGGGCTATCTGGTTGACGTTCACGCCGATGCGGTCGATCTCGCGGGCGATCGGCTCGGGGTCCGTCAACGGCCTGATCTCGGTGACGTGGATGCGCCGTTCGGACAGCATCCTGCGTGCGTATGAGCTGAACGAACGGTGTTCCGGAGCGTATCTGGTCAGCTCCTCATACAGCTTCCGCACCCGCTCCCACTCGTCCGGCGTGAACGTGATTCGCTTGCAGATGTTCCGATCTCTGCCTGCTGCCCAGCTCATTCCACACCTCTCTGGGAGGTGCGGAGTTGGGTTTTCTGTGATGCCGTGTGAGCGGTCTGGAGGCTCTGCCGACCATGGGGTACGGGTCTTCCCGGCAAGCCGATTCGCACCGCGAATCGAGTGATTGTAGCTACAATCACGTCGCTTGCTACTCCCATATCAATTTCATTGATTGGGAGTGATTTCGCACGGCATGATTGCGCAATGCCGTGAAGGATGATCGCGTTCACTCCTTGCTCCTTTCGCCCATGGCCTTGAGGGGACGGCCGGTGTCTTACGCCAATCGTCCGTCGTGGAAACGGCGATGGGTTTGGACACTTGGAGCAGGGAAACGAGAAGGCCCCGCGAAAAAATCGCGGGGCCGGTGGGTCGTTGGTGGCGCGTCATGTCCGTCATGCATACGGGCATGAAAAGGCCCCGGCCGTCTTGATGACGGTCGGGGCGGATGCGCGTGGGCTTCTAGATGATTTGCATGTCGGAGCGGACGCGTTCCGCGGCGATGTCGATGTCGCCGGGCCATGAGGGCACGCCGAACGCGAGGCGCACGCGGTCGAACGTCTGCGGGTCCTTGAGCGGTTTGAACATGCCGCGGTCGATGTATCGGGACATGTCGAAGATTCCGGTCGCGCCGTCGGAGCAGGTGACCTTGAGCTTGTAGCCGGGCATGGGCTCGCATTGGGTCACTTTGATTGAATAGTCGATGGTCATGTCCGTTGCCTCCTTGTCAGCGTAGCGGGTCGATTCTGAATGGGTGCTCGAGGTTGAAGGCCAGCTCCCAGTCGGCTTCCAGCTCTTCGGCATGCAGCAGCACCCATGCCTCGACCAGTTTGCGCTGCTTGCGCGGGAGGTCTCCCTTGAGCAGGTTGCCATCGAAGGTGAAGGACGCTTCGTGGCCTTGGTATCTGGCGTGGATGTGCGGCGGAACATGGTCGTCCGCGTTCATGGTGATGATGATTCCGAAGAACATGCTGATGACCGGCATGTCCGCCTCCTTGTTTTCGTTGTCTTCCATTCTAGGATATTTTTCTTTTGACCGGATGGTCAAGCGAAAGCGCTAGCGGTGGTAGCGGGTTCCGTCATGAGAACGCGTCGAAACCACGGGTTTCGCTGCGCGGGCGTTGACGGGTTCCGCGTGCCGCTATGATCAAGGCGTCAGCCGGCCGGTCAAAAGAAAATCCTCGGGATGCGCGCGGCATTGGTGTCGTGCTCCGTTTCCCGTCGGCGAGACGTGGCCTCCGTGCCACGGCGACGCCCTGTCGGGTCCGGGAACGGTTCCCGGCGCGTGGGGTCCAGAGGACGGTAGTCGTCCTCTGGCCGCCGGAGGCGCCGCCCGCGTCATGCGGGCGGCATCGGTCCCGGGGCGTCCCTTGGCCGGGAACGGCGATGACGTTTTAGTCTTCGACGCTTGTCCAGTAGAGGCCGTCGTCGGGAATGTCGTCGACCTCGTCCCACATGGCTCGCGCCTGTTCGTCCCACCATGCCGCGTCGGCCCAATGCGCGTCGGCCTCGTCGTATCCGACGCTGCCGTTCGCCAGAGTCGCGTACCGGTCGAAGTCGATGCCCGTCGGGCATATGGCCTCCATCTGTTCGGCGGTCGCATAGTGGAGGCTGTCCAGATGGTAGGCCTCCTGTCCGGGTTCCAAGTCGTGTGCGGCGAGGTTGGCCCGCGCCGTCCCGGCGAGCTCGTCGTGTTTGGCCCGGAACCATTCCTCGGCCCTGTTCTTCTCCTTCATGTCCATGTCTCCTTTCATTCCGCACGCTTGAACGGCTCGTCGGTGAACCACCAGTCCCTGATGACGAGCATCCAGTCGTTCCTTTCGAGCAGCGGGTCGAGGTCGTCGGGCGTGATGATGTCGCCCGCGTGGTTGACCCATACTGTTTTCTCGATGCTGCATGGCGGCCATCCACCGTCGCCGCCCCTGACGGCGTAGCAGTGCCATCCGTCGGGGATGTCGCCCGCGTGGAGACGCACGTCGCTCCACATCGCGTCGACGCGTCCCTTCTCTTCGGTCTCGAAGACGGCGTGCTGCAATTCCATCGATTCCATCCGCATGGTTCGCTCCTTCAATGTCCTGCCGGCGTTCCTGTTTTCCTTTCGCCGGACATGGGGCAGCCTCGCGGCCCCGCCGCGCGGTGGAGGACGCGTGGGCCGTGCCCGCTTTGGGATAATCGGGCGAAGCCCTCCCGGAGCGGAGCATGGAACACGCAGTTCCGAAGACGCGGGCGCGGGGCTGCGATGATGAACCATGGCCGGCCGACCGTTCCCTTCCAGGCGTCGACGCCTGGAAATCCCGGAAGGGTCGGCGAAGATAGCGCGCGGCCCAGGGCCGCGCTCCGTTTCCGGCGAAGCCAGGATCACAAGCGTGTGATCCTGGCGGAGCCCGACTGTCCAAACCGGCATGTGTCCAATCGCGCGACCATGGTTCCAGCCGGATCGAAACCGGGAACCGATGAAAACAAGACTGGAAAGGAAACGGACCATGGCATCCGATTACGTGGACGACTTCCTGCGCGACGAACGCGAGTCGTTCAAGCGCAAGGAGACGGCGGCGAAGAAGTTCGACAACCGCCTCGACAATTTCCGCAAAAGCGCGCAGGCGCTGCGCGACGCGGCGAGGCAATTCGAGGAGGCGTTCCCCGGCATGAGCCGGACGATGATCGCGGACAAGCTGGCAATGACCGGAACGGAGAAGAACGTCGCGTTCGATGCGAAGGGCGAGCTCGTCGCCGCGCCGGCCGGAAGAAAAACCGTCTCCGCCGAACCCACCGCCGCGCCGGCGGCCGACGCCGTGACGGATCCGGAGACGACCGGATCCGACGTCCAGGAGGCGGACGACGAGCCCGCCCCGCAGGAGCCCGCCGCCGAACCCGACACCTCGGACGACGGACGGCCCGCATGGGCGTCCGGCAACTACTGATGATCGGACGTGATGCGGGATGCGACTGATCATCGCCGAGAAGCATTCGGTCGGCCAGGCCATCGCCCAGGCGGTCGGCGGGCACATGGAAAAGCATGACGGCTATGTGCAGGTCGGCGACGACCTGGTCACCTGGGCGCAGGGCCACCTCGTCGACCTGGCCGCGCCCGACGAATATAAGGACCACGACTGGGACAGGTGGAGCCTCGACACGCTGCCCATCGACCCGACACCCGACTGGCAATGGAAGGTCAGCCGGGACAAGGGCGCGGACCGCCAGTACAAGGTCGTCGCGGGACTGATGCGCCGCGGCGACGTCGACATGCTTGTCGACGCATGCGATCCCGACCGTGAGGGCGAGGCCATCTTCCGTCGGATCGTGAAGCATGCCGGCGTCTCCAAGCCGATGCGACGCCTGTGGGTCGCGAGCCTGGAGGAGGACGCCATCCGCGACGCCCTCGCGTCCATGAAGGACGAGACGGAATACCAGGGGCTCGCCGATTCGGCGATGATCCGTGCGAAGGCCGACTGGCTGATCGGCATGAACGCGTCGCGCGCCTACAGCCTCGTCTACAACGCTCGGTTCACCGTTGGACGTGTGCAGACGCCCACACTCGCGATGATCGTGGACCGCGACCGGCAAATCGCCGGCCACGTGGCCCGACCGTACTGGAAGGTCGTCGCCCCGATGGGCGGATGGAAACTGGCCGGCGAACGACTGGACAAGCGGGAGGACGCCGAGACGCTGCTGCGGATCGTCAACTCGGACGACTTCGCCTTCTCGATCTTCAAGGCCGAACGCAAGCAGCAGCACGACGCGCCGCCCCGCCTGTACGACCTGACCGGATTGCAGAAGGACATGAGCCGGCTGCACGGCCTGACCGCCGCCCGCACCCTGTCCGCCTTGCAATCCCTGTATGAGAAAAAACTGGCGACGTATCCGCGCACCGACTCGCAGTACATCACGCACGACGACCTGGACACGCTGCGCGGCCTCACCGAAGGCGACCGGCTCGCCGCCGGCTTCATCGAACCGGACGCGAAACCTGAACGGCCACATCTCGAACTGACCGTGAACGACGCGAAGGTGGCCGGCCACACCGCCATCCTTCCCACCATGCAGGCCGACAAGGCGGCGCTCGACGAGCTCGGCGACGACGAACGTCTCGTGCTGACGCGCGTGGTGCGACGCATGTGGGAGGCCGTGGGCGACGACTACGTGCACGACGTGACGAACGTCGTCGCGAACATCGACCCGCATTGGTGCGAGAAACATCCGGACGAAGGCCGACTTCTGCCCGAGGGCGAATGCCGTTTCACCAGCCGTTCCGACCAGCCCGTCTCCCTCGGCTGGCACGCCATCGAGCATGCCGCCCCGCAGGAGGACCATGGCGAGGAGGACGAGGCCGCGGGCAACATCATCCCCGCCAACCTCGCCGCCGGAGTCTCAATCGCCCCCGTTCCACATGGCGGGGCGACTCTGTCCGAGGGAAAGACGAAGCCTCCGAAGCCGTTCACCGAGGCGACTCTGCTCGCCGCGATGGAACACGCGAGCCGCTGGGTGGAGGACAAGGATCTCAAAGCCGCACTGGATGACGACGAATCTCATTCCGGAGGCATCGGCACGCCGGCCACACGCGCCGACGTGATCGAGAAGCTGATCCGCACCGGATACGTGGAACGCAAGGGCAAGCAGCTCCGCTCCACCGAACAGGGCCGATCCCTGATCGACGTGGTCGCCCCGAAGCTCAAGGACGTGGCACTGACCGCAGGCATGGAACGACGCCTCTCGGAGGTCGAACACAGCCAGGCCGCGGCCTCGCAGGTCGAAACGGAGTTCCGCGACCTCGCCGCCCGCATCCCGGCCGACGCGCAGACCGCCGTCCGTCAGGACCACGTGCAGACGAAAACACGGAACGCGGAATCGTTCGGAGACTGCCCACGCTGCGGCAAGCCCGTCGTCAAAACGGGCAAGGTGTTCCAATGCTCCACCAACCGGCGAGAGAAACAACCCGACGGCACATGGAATACCACGGAGGGATGCGGCTGGCGCGCCTGGACGACCATCGCCGGCAAGACCATCACCGACATGACCATGCGCAGGCTGCTCGACGGCCGGAAGGTCAGCCTCAAGGGCTTCACCTCAAGGAAGGGCAGTACGTTCGACGCCGCGCTCCTCATCGACAAGGACAAGGGCATCGCCTTCGACTTCGGCAATAACAACAAGGAAAGGAAAAAGAAATGACGGAGACACAGCAGACCATGACCGACGATAATCCATCGGCATCGGCCGAGTGACGGAACGGGGCACAGCTTCGACCGTGCTCCGGGAAACGCCGGGTCCGCCCTGTAGAAAACCTCGATTATACTAAAGGTATAATCACGGTTCGCGCAGGCGGATCCGGCTTTCTTATATCTAGGAGGGGTCATGGCGGAAGAGGATTGGAGCGAGGCGAAGGCGTGGATGCGCGCGACGCGCGAACGCATCGGCATGACCCAGCACGACGTGGCCGTGCTTGCGAACCTTACCGTGGACATGGTCAAGAAATACGAGTCGGAGAAATACCGGATCCAACCCTCGGAGGGGATGAGAACCATGCTCGAATACTATCTTGCCGAACACAGGCGCGCTGTCGCGGCTATCGTGGAACGGCACAGGGGGGAGAAAAGGGCCGTGCTCTCGTTCTCCCGCGTCTCCGGCCTGCCCGAGGGACTGCCCGACTGGGTCCGGGCCGAGGAGTCCGTGAAGCGCCGTGCCGCCGCCGTTCGCGAGGCCGCCGCGCTGCTTGAGGCGGAGGGTGCGGCCGTCGCCTACACCTACTTGCCTGAAGAAACGAAATAGAAAAGAGAGAAGGAAGGTCGATCATGTTCGGACTCTATATGCTCGCGATATACCTGGGCATCGCCATCATCGTCACCGGCTTCGTCGCCCTGCTCGTCGTCGTCGCGTTGGCGGTGGGACTGGTCACGCATCCCATCCGCACGATCGCCCTCGTGTTCCACAAGCTCGCCGCTCTGGCCGCCGGCCTGGCGCTGCTCCTCGCTCTGGTCGTCTGGTTCTGGACCGACCATGCAAAGCCGGACTTCGTCCCGTGCTTCTGGGGATCCATCGGCGTGATCGTCGCCTCCGTCATCATCCGCGCGTTCGCCGAATGGGTGCTCGAACGGCCCACCAGGGCCGAACGTCGCGCCATGAGCCGGGCCGCCGCCCCCACGTTCGATTCGCGCCTGTAGAATTTATTTTCTGAAACGACGAGTCACAAAGGTTCTGGGCGCCATATGGGCCATTAGGCCGAAGGCCCGGGGCCACGAAATGAGAATCAGGGAGAAAGGGAGTGGCGTGATGTTCGGAATTGAAGCTATATCTGAATTCGAGATGCGACGCCGCGCGGAGAACTTTTCTGCTCCGCCCGCGCCACCATGCTGAGGGACAACCACCCGCCCGCGGAAGGGATGCTGGGGATTCCGGTGTTTGGCCGTCTGAGGACAGCGTTTCACGGGCCGGGCCGATACTCCTTGTCGGTTTCTAATAGGTGATACTGAGGAGTATCTGATTTCAGGAGGAGGATTATGGCATCTGTGCACCACGGTGTTGTCTATACGAAAAAATGGGTTGTCAACCTGATTCTCGACGTGCCCGCGAGGCACAGGCTGCAGCAGGGCATTCCGATCAGGGAGCACGTCAGGGGATCACGTCTGGAAAGCACCTGGATCCGATTGCAGCTATCATTCGTGACGATCTCATTAATGCGGGTTTCCATCCTGATGAGGTCTATGACCAAGGACGCATGTGCACATTACCGGGCTGGTTCCGTCCCACCAAGAACTGGGACTTGCTGGCGCTTGACAACGGCGAACTCGTAAGCGCTATCGAATTGAAGAGCATTAACAGTTCCTTCGGGAACAACGCCAACAACCGCGCGGAGGAATCAATCGGCTCGGCATTTGACGCGCATACGGCGTTCGATGAGAATCTGCTTGGTTCCAGCAGTATTCCACCGGTCATGGGCTATGTGATGATAGTTCACGATTGTCCGGACAGTCGGATTGTCGGACGTGGGGTGCGGTCAGCGCATTTTCCGATTGACCCTGATTTCGAGGGGGCGTCGTACCTCGATCGTTTTTTGTTGCTCTGTGACCGACTCCGTCGAAAGAGCTTGTACCAGGCCGTCTGGCTCGTGTTCGCGAATCCCGAGGACGGTGTGGCCTATGAGCCTTCGTCGGCACTGACGTATGACAAGTTCATCGCAAACATTGTTATGGCGCTTGGCGTGCATAGGGCGTAAAAGAATGAAAGCAGAATCGATTTCGTTCTTTCGGCTTTTACCGGTTCCGGTAGCCGGTCCGTAGTCTCTATCCGATCGTGCATGTTCCATGGTGTCTAAGTGTTGCAACATTCATGGTCGGGGATACACGGTCGGCCATACGCAGGGGTGAGGGTCTCCGTATACGATGTGAGATGCTCACCCTTGGCCCCTACGGGTGTCGGCGGCGGTCCTTATCCTATTTCGCCGCTGATCTGATACCGCTGGTCGGACCAGGAGAAGATGGTTCCTTCCACTGGGCATATAGTTTGATTTCCCCGCATTTGTCTTTTGGGACCATCGCGTCAAAATCATCCGCGTTTCTTATGCTTACGCCATGACCGTCTTCTTGCGTATTCCATCCTTCAAAGATGAGTCCCTTCTTCCGACTTGAAGGCTGATAGTACGCGCTTTTCGCCGAAAGACCATAGCTTATTATTCTGTGCTCGTTTATTATTTTGAGCTTGCTTTTCTGTCCATCATGGAAGATCACATGATGGCCGTGCAGTGCAAACTCATCCTCGCGGATAAAAGAAATAATACAAATGAGAGAAACTACGATTGAGAAGAAAACCACAAGGCTTAGGATAATGACAAGCACTAATACGCAGATATTATCTATAGCCGATTCGAAATAAACCACTTCAAATAAGATGGAAATACATAGCCAGAATACAAAATTAGAGCCAGCCAACATGCGGCAAAGTGTGGGAGAACAGAACGAATCATGATAATGATCTTCCGAGTCTGGACGATTGGCGAATCTCCATCTATCGATTATGTAATCGATGGCATATCCCACGGCAAGGCTCAAAGGAACAAACAGGGCAGCGATTGCCACCAGCATTAGCTCCCTGGCTAAGAGTTTGGCAGTATATTTCGTGGCTGTCTCAATTGACACTGCAATCGTTGCCGAGAACAACATGGATGTCGACATCCAGGAAAAACCCCATATCGATATTGGGTTATTTGCTTCTTTGACGGCCCGGTATGAACGGTAAGCAACGATATATACAGGAATCCAGATTATCGGCAGGATAAGAAAAGCGAGGAGGAAACCCACGCCTAGTAAGTCTTCCTTTTTAATATTGCTTAAAATGCTGCTTTTCTCAGGGGAAAGCAATCCCGAGAATTTGAGCAAGAAGGGTATTGCCCATAGGATAAGAAGGAGCAGAAGAGAAAAAAGAGTAAAAAAGAAGCTGGCTCTTCTTCGAGACGTTTTCTTCTCGATTAGTTCATTCCGATGTTTTTGTGTTTTCTCTTGTCGCCAACGGCACCATGCATCGTATCTGTTCACTTTTGCTGTCTCTGCGTCGATTTCAGCTTCAAGAAGCACATCAGGATGATTCTCCTTTGCCTGGCGAAGAGATGACAGTCTTGAAAGACGCTTCTGCTGTCTTGAATATGCGTTGTCTCCAATCAAAGTCGATATCTTGATGGCACAATGAGCAACAACAGTCAGAAGGAGAAGAGCTGCCACCAAAGTGTAGGGCCAGTCGTTGCTGCTTTCCGTCATAGTGCTGATGGCTTCAGAAATTAAACCGAAGGTTTCTTTTATTCCATTCATTATCTTGTCCGTAATGTGTCTGATCCTAAAACTACTTCATGCACAACACTAATACTGTCGACCATCTCTTCGGCAAGGGGCGTACTGTGATGGATTCCGAGGGCTGAAACTGATTCCGTTATCTCGTTTTTTCGGTATTCACCGGTTCCGGTATCGCGGTATCCATCAATCCCGTCCAGGCGTTGCCGCTATGGTTGTCGCAACGCCTGGACGGCATTGCCTGGACTGGTTCATTGGTTCCGGTGTTCCAGTCTGTATTGGTTTCGGTATTTACCGGTTCCGGTATTTTGGCATGCGTCATACTTCCGGCTTCGTCAGGGATTCGGTTCGTGCCAGGCATTGGCCTGTGATAGTGGCAGTGCGGATGACGGCGAGCCGCTCAGTCTGTGGCTTTGACCGTTGTATCCTCTGTGTCGCTAGTTTCTTCTTCGGTCGGTTCGGACATGTCGAGTGTTTCGTCCTCGATGAATATGCGTATGGCGTTTCTTGATATGACGATGGTCGAGGCGACATCAACGCCTCCGCCGATCAGGCCGCCGGCGATGGGTACCAGCTTGCCGAGGTTGATCGCGCCTTTCTCGCCGAATTTGGTGAGGAAACGGAAGCCGATCTTCTGATTGATTTTCGTGAACGCGGCTCCGGGGATTTTCTTGATTGCCGCGGTGAGGGACTTCGTGCCGATCTGGATGCCGGTCTCTTTGACGATATCGGCGATTGTCGATCCGGTGAGGCACATGTACACCATCGTCTGCACCTGGTCCGAGTTCACATCGTATCCACCCATCTTCGCGATGGCCGCTATCATCCGCATCTGCACATACATGACGCTGCCGATGTTCGCCGGTATGGTGACGGGGAGGGTGATGATGCCGCCTAGCCCGCTGAGGAACCCCGACGTGCCGCATTTGGCGACCTGCCATCGAGCCAGGCTTCGCGCGGCGGCTTCCGGCGTGTCGTGGTGGGATAGGTAGTCGTCGGCGATTTCATCTACGGAGCGGCTCACCATGGGGATGCCGTTCAGGGCTTTTTCATAAATGGTGTCGAGGATCTTTCCCGCTTTGGCTTCGTTTAGCGGTTCTTCCTGTTCTTGTGCCTCAACTATTATTGTTCCTTTTTCTGCTTCTCGGTCAAGTCTGCTCTTGGTGCGGGAAACACCGTAGCTTCTATAATCGGTGTTGTCGGCGACGATGGTGCCGTTTTAGGGGAAAAGGATGAGAGCTATGGATGACGAACAGGCCGGTTACATGGGCGCGGTCAGATGGGGTGAACTTCAACCATCACGGCGAGCCCGAGTCGGGCGATGCCCGAACCATGGACGACGGGAGCGTGTGGGCGCATATCGCCGGCCCGGATCCGCGGGGTGACGACGACCGGTGGGTGCCTCTGCTGGATTCGGCCGGCGTCGAGGCGGCTGGTGTGAGCGAGGTGCGTTCCCATGACGTGACCATGAGCGTGGCCGCAGGCGACGCGCCAATGTTTCCCGATGATGTGAAGGAGAGGTTCGCCAGGGCCGATTTCATCCTGGACATGTACGAGAGCGGCGTGTACGACCGAGAGGAGGCCGGGGAGAAGCTATTCGACCATCTCTTCGGCAAGGGGCGTGCCGTGATGGACTCCGAGGGCTGAAGCCGATTTCGTTATCTCGTTTTTTCGGTATCTACCGGTTCCGGTATCGCGGTATCCAGTCGGTTGCAGGCATTGCCTCGCGCTATGACCGCGGGTGCCTCACGCGTCTAAGCGTTGTGGCTGTAGCTGTCGCAACACTTAGACGTGTGGGGCCTGTCCCGTTTGATGCCGGTCTTTACCGGTTTTGGTTTTTCAATATTCCGGTTTTTCTGTATCTCGGTAAACCGGTGTCCCGGTATATACCGGTTCCGGTTTCCTGCTGCGGTCCGTTTCAGTCAGCTCTTTTCCTGAAGAATCTTCCTGAGTCCGTCCACCTCTCTGCGGAGCTTGTCGATCTGGCGTTCCTTCTGGTCGATGACGGTGCGTATCACTGTCGGGTCGTCCGTTGGCATGTACTGGTAGGCGAGGAGTTCCACGGCGTCGCGGTGGTGTTCCCTGACGATTCGCTGGTAGCTGTCCACCGCGACGGTGAGGCTGGTGTGGCCGAGGTCATCCATCGTCTCGCGCATGGTCCCTCCCTCGAGGACGAGCATGGTGGCGTGCGTGGCGCGCAATGAGTGGAAGGTGATGTCGGGGCGGCCGATCTTTTCGCGGGCCATGCGGAACGTCCGCTCGATGGTCGTGGGCGGGAGCAGCCATTCGTCCAGCATGGGCGAGTGGAACAGCATGGTGTCGGGCTTGCGGTCCTTGCAGAACTGGCTGATGTGGTCCTCGATGAGCGGGGCGAGCGGTTTGGGGATCGGCACGACCCGCTTGCTGCTTTTGGTCTTCGGCTCGCACAACCGGTATTTGCCCCTGTCGTCGGGGCCGCGGTTGACGGAGTGACGGACATGGAGCTGCAGGTTCTCCAGGTCGATGTCCCTGAGCTGCAGGGCGCATACCTCGCCGAGGCGTAGTCCGCCGACCAGGAGGGAGAGCCAGAGGGTGAGCCGGTAGTAGTCGGGGAACAGGTCTGCCAGCCTTTTGATCTCGTCGGCGGTGATAGGCGGCTGGTCCCGTCGCTTGGACTGCGGTTTGATGACGCGGTACCGGCATGGGCTCGCCGGGATGAGCGGCGGCGTCCCGTCGTTCTGCTCGGTCGCTGCGGCGAGCATGATCCGTTTGAGCGTGCGCGCGGCCTGCTCGAACGTCCAGGCCGTCAGCTCGTCCCTGGCTGTCGTATACCATTCGTCGACCATCTGTCTGGTGATGCGGTCGAGCGGGATGTCTCCGAACGTCTTGTTGAGCCGGCGCAGCACGATCTCGTTGCACCGGTTGGCTCGTCCGGAGAGCTTGCTGCCGTCCGGTTTGCGGTATTTGTCGAAGTAGTCTTTGGCGTATTCCCTGAATGTGGGCATGGTATCGGTGCCTCGCTGCGATGGGTGGACCCATTGGCGGATGCCCTTGTTGTGGAGCGTGACGAGGTAGTGCTCCTCATCGAGCCACCTGTAGGCCTCCGTCTCGTATTCCAGTCCGAAGTTCCGTCCGACCTTCTTGGACGGGTCGAGCGGGTTGACGTATCGCGCCTGGAAACTGGTCGGGTTGCCGTCCGCGTCCTTGCGGACGATCACCGATCCCCATCTCCTGCGCTTCCTCGTGCGTGTGTTTTCCATTGACTTCCCCCTTGGATGGCGGTATGGGCTCGGGCGCCTATCGTCAACGGGAAGTCTCGAATGAAAATCATGAACCGGCCGGTATGGTCGGTGAGGGGAGAGTCAGTCGAGATTATTTTCGGGTGCCTGTAGGTGCCTCGTGGAAAACGAGGGTAATCGGCAGATTTCCCAAGAACGGAAAACCCTGGAAAAAAGCCAAAAACGACCACATGCGATTATCATCGGAGGTATGCATGATGATGGTAGTCATACGTTCCATGTTCTCATTGCCCCACGTCATTGACTGGCATTGCCGCCATCGCTGCTATCGAGTCGGCGATTGTCAGCCAATGAATTTGATGCCGGTTCCGCTGCTGCTACCGGTTGAGGAGCCGCTCGAACCGCTATTACCGGAGTTTGAACTGGATGATCCGCCCGTGGAGCTGGAAGAGGAACCGGAGCCATTGGCTGATCCTGAACCCGATCCGGTTGAACCGTTGCCGGTGCCGGTGGTGCCTCCGGTGGTGCCGGAACCGGTGGAACCGCCAGTCGTGCCCGAATTAGTGGAGGAATCGGTGCCGGTCGAACCATCGGTGGATCCATTGGTGTTGGAATCGGTTGAGGAGTCGGTGCCGGTTGAGCCGGACGTGCTTGAATCGGTGCCGTCGTTGGACGAGCCGGATGTGGAGTCCTTGGTGTTGGAATCATTCGAACCGTCGGTAATGCCCGGCTGCGGCAGTCCGTTATTCTGATTGGACGTGTCGGTCTGCGTTTTGGTGTCGGTTTGCGTGGGCGTGGTGGACGGAGTGATGATATGGTCCGTGCCACGGCCCTGCGTGACCAGCATGACGATGCCGGCGGTTACTGCCACGGCGAGCAGGCCGGATACCAGCGTGACGATAATGGCGGTGCGCTTCGAATTATGGGAGCGGGCCTTGCGCAGTTCATTGACCGAATAGGTTCGTCCGTTCGCTCGATTGGACACGACTTCGCGCGGCTTGCGCGCGGTGGAAACGGTATTGACCATGCCGGTCATCGTCGTATCGGACTCGGATTCGGCTGCCTTATCGGACTTATTATCCGTAGTGTCATCGTCATTGCCGGAAGACGAGGCCGACTGTAGTTTCTCACCGGAGGCGGTGAGTATGTTTTGATAGATTTTGGTGGCCACCGCGGAGACGATGTAGCTGGCTGCCGCGCCGATTACCGAGCCGGCGATACCGATTTTCGATGCCAGTAAGAATGAGGTGACGGCGGCAAGGGTGCCCGCCACGATGGATGAGAGGGAAAGACCTTCGAAAAACTTCTTCACAAGACACGACCGTAAAGTGTCGGGCTGGAAGGTTGCTTAAGGCTCGGTGATACCGAGAGGATGCCTACACGAGACCTTCAAAACCTAGCCAGCGGAATGTGGAATGACTCAAAAATATGGTGCCGATGAGCAGTGGGAATCAGCGCAAAGTGGCGCAAAGTAGCGCAAAGAACAACCGAAATTGGTTCTCTTGGAGCGAAAACGACGTTCAGCAGAACTTCATGCAGCCCAAGCGAAGCTGCCGTTGCCGGCACCCAACTCGAAATGCAGTTTGGCGATGCCAAGTCCGATTTCCGATTGCACGCCTTCAAGAGCCTCGGCCTTCACCGTAACGGTTCAGGGCAATGGAGAACCCATGACCATCCATGGCCGAAACTGAATCGTCAGTTCCGGTGCAGCGACTGTTTGGTCGGCTTGATTACCGACATCAGCACGGCGACGAAGATCAGCGCAAAGCCCACCAGTGAACTCCACATGATTGTCTCGCCCCAGAACAGCGCGGAGAACGTGACAGCGAACAGACTTTCCGTACACATGATGATTGACGCCTGCGAGGCAGGCACGTGAGCCAGACCGATGTTTTGCATAATCTGGGCACTCATCGTGGCGCCGAGGAACAGATAGAGCACGCTGGCCACTACTGAGGGTGCCAGCCAGCTGGCGTTCGGCATGGGTTCGGTGAACAACGCGCCGATGATGAACAATACGCCGGCAACGCCGAACTGCACAAAAGTGACGGCGATAGGGTCGAAGCGTTTGGTGTAGACACCAAGGCAGGTCAGATTGAACGAGAAGATGACCGCGGTGGCGATGGTCAGCCAGTCGCCGGCACTCAGCGACAGCGAACCGCCCGGCTTCAGCGAGACGAAGCCGACGCCGATCAGACAGATCACGCCGGCGACCAGATTGATGGCCTTCGGGCGGGTTTTTGAAATAATCCACGTGGCGAACGGGGTGAGTACGCAGTAGGCGGCCGTCAGGAACGCGCTGCGGCCCGGTTCAATGGTCTGCAGGCCGATGGTCTGGGTGACCATCGTGCCCCAGTAGGTCAGGCCCACCACGAGCGCCGGCACAATGATTTTCGGCGTCAGATACGGCACGATGTGCTTATGGAACAAGGCCAGCATGCACAGGCAGGCGCCGATCATGCGCAGACCCATCAGCCATTGGGGCGGAATCGCCTCCATGGCGAATTTGGCGAGCAGATAGCTGCCACCCCATAATGCAGCGCAGCCCAGCAACATGAGTCGGGCGAGATTTGGGGGAAAGTTGCGGGACCAGCGGCTGCGCAGCTTGCTGAAACGTTCGACCAAACCCATGGTGCACCTCAGGACAGTTAGGAAAACTTGTGGCTCTCTCGGCTCACAGATTACGGGAACTACCGGCCAAAATCGACCGGTCGATGGGTGCCGGGTGTGTGACAGGTGTGTGACAGGTGTGTGGCTGGTGCGCGACCGGGGCATGGCATCGCCAAGCAGGCAAAAAACCGGATGAAAGCTGTGCGAAGGTGAGGTTACTCACAGCGAACATCCGGGCTAGTCGCGTTCGAAACCGGTACTCTGGAAAGAGTAAGGATACGTTATCCGTAGCAATCATGAAAGGATTCGACATGGCAGTCATTACTCCGGAAATCAAGGAATTCATCAAGAACAACCTTGGCTGGATCACCACCGTCTCCAAGGACGGCGAACTGGACCTCGGCCCGAAGATGTCCCTGTTCGTGCTGGACGACACGCACATCGCCTACCACGAGCGCACCGCCGGCCAGCACTACGAGAACCTCAAGAACGGTTCCCCGCTGGTCATCGCTTTCGCCAACCTCGAGAAGAAGCAGGGCTACCGCTTCCGCGGCAACGTGGTGCTGCACGTTGACGACGACATCTACAACGAGCAGGTCAAGGTCGCCGAGGAAAAGGGCACCAAGAAGCCGGCCGTGATTCCGGTTCTCGAAGTCACCGAGATCCAGGACCTTGCCTCCGGTCCGACCGCCGGCAAGACCATCGCCAAGGACTGATTAGCTGACGTATTGGTGGCTTCCTCGTCAGAGGGAGCCATTTTTTCGCTTTTTAGTGCGCAGTACTAGGTGACGGCCTTGGGCGTCGGTGGTGGCGAAGAGGTAGGTGTTGCCGCCGTCCTTGAGTTTGAGTTTTTTGCGCAGCTGGGCCACGGTTAGGGGGAAATTGCGTACGGCGATGTTGGCGTGCGTGAGGCCGGCCAATAGTTGCTTCAGTTCTTTCTTGTTCATGGTGGCGATGGATTCGATGGCGAATGACCTGCCTGGAAAATCGGCAATAGGTTCGGCCGCAACGAACAGGTGGCTATTCGGGCTGATGTGATGCACGGCGAAGCGCTGTTCGAGAACATCAAAGCATCCGGCCTTCATGATTGAGGCGTTGGGCTCGTAAAGGTACTTCCAATGCGAGGAATCGAAGTCGTTCGCGCTTTCCTCAGACAGGGAGTCTTCGGTATTGCAAGTATTGCGTGCAGCCAAGGCAGAATCGCTGATAGTGGTGTGATTGTCGCTGTTATCGCCGGCCTTGTACGACAGCACCTGCTCGTCATTAGCACATACCACGAGCGGTGAGACGCAACGGCCGCGCCCCAACACCAGCAACAATTCCTTGCACTCATTCCCGGTGGAGACGATATGCACCTCATGTACCGCGCCGGCGAAATCGGCGACGGTCTTATGCCAGTCGAGCATGGGGGAGAGCTTGACCATGACCGTCGGTGCCTTGGCCAGCAGCATATCCTTCAGGGTCAGCACATCCGGCATGCAATCGGCAATCGCGTAGGTACGCGAGCCATGATCGTCACGGCGGGCCGGATCGAGGAAGATCATGGAGACTCGGCCAAGCGTGTCAAGCACTGCTGTTGAATCATCATTGATGACTTCGGCGTGGTCAAGGCCGAGTATCGGGAAATTATGGCGAGCGATATCACATAAAATGGATTGTTGTTCCACATATGTGGCACGATTGAACACTCGGGACATGTAAGAAAAGTCGACGCCGAACCCGCCGGTCAGATCGACTAGGGATGCCGGGGAGTCGTCGTCGACTGCTTCTTCGGCCAACAATCGTTGTGCCAGCCGAGCCTTGTACTGTGCGGTGAATTGGCTGGAACATTGTTCCATTGGGACTTGCGGCGGGAAAATCAGCCCATCATGGGACGCCCAGTCAGGTAGCTTGAGTGAAGCGCGCTGCCAGCCGGCAATTTGCTCCAGCGCGAACGGCACATCCACGTCGCCATCATGCTTGGCGTGCAAGGCCACATCACGCACATCTTCACGGCGGTGTTTGGCGATGAACGCCCAAGTCGACTCAGAAATCTCCATGCCGCCATTCTAGGGGTTGTGCTGAGATGAGTATGGCAAACCGCAAGAGAACGAGGTGACGAAAACCGATGATCGATGAAGTGATGATGCTGCGTCATGGCCGTACGCAATACAATCTCGAGCATCGCTTGCAAGGCCAGATCGATGTGCCGCTCGACATCGTAGGCCAATGGCAGGTCGACCAGACCGGATTCGCGCTCGCTTCACGGTATTACTGGGCCAAGGTGAACCGACTTGCCGAGCATCCCGAAGCCATCGCCCAGCCCGGTCCTGACGCCGCCGAACGCACTGATACGCGCCAGTTCGAGGAGGCTCCCGCCGCCGGCCGGCGCATGGTGGTGATGACCTCCGACCTGTTCCGTGCCCAACAGACCGCACACGCCTTCGCCGATATTTTGGGATTGCCAGTCACCTGTGACCAACGATTGCGTGAACGCAGCTTCGGCGAGTGGGAAGGCATGACCCGCGCCGAAATCAAAGCCGTGGCAGCCGACGACTACGCCTCTTGGAAACAGCACACTGGGGGCGAAACCAAGCATGGTGTGGAAAGCCGTGCCGCCGTGGGCCAGCGAGGTGCCGATGCCGTGCGCGCACTGGTCATCGACTCCGCCTATTCAGACAGCACGCCCACCACGCTGATGCTCGTCACCCATGGCTCATGGATTACCGCCACCATCTCCAACCTGCTCGAACTCGACCCGGACGGCATGAACGCACTCGGCGGCATGCGCAACGCCTGTTGGTGCCGGCTCAAAGTGCGCCACAGCGTCAACGGCACCCCCACCGAACAGCCACTGTGGGAGTTGGAGGAATACAACAAGGCTCCCGCCATCGCCGACAGCGCCGACTGGGAGAACGGGCCGACCGATCTGCGAGGACCGCACATGCCAAGTTGGCAGCCAATCGTCTGGTGATGGTCGCTATGCGAAACCCCGCTCGCAAATTCGAACGGTGGGTCTAGACTAATCTCGGTTTGGAACCGTACAGCGATAGAACAGTAAGAAAGCGCGGAAGGCGGGTGAGACGACATGCTGAGAATCTTCAGCTCAATCAATGGCCAAGTGGAGCAGATCGAGAAACCGGAAAACGGCTCCTGGTTATGTTTGAGCGAACCCACTGATGTGGAGCTCGCCACCGTCGCCTCGCAAACCGGCATCGACCTGGCCGACCTGCGTGCCCCTTTGGATGACGAGGAACGTTCACGTGTAGACGTCGAAGACGATTACACGATGATCATCGTCGACATTCCCACCGTGGAAGAGCGTGGCGGACGCGACTGGTACGAGACCATCCCGCTGTCGATCATCGTCACCGAAAACCTCATCATCACCGTCTGCATGCAGGACACGCCCGTGCTCCACCCATTCATGGAAGGCACGATCCGAGGCTTCAACACCTTCATGCGTTCGCGCTTCATCCTGCAGATCCTGTACCGCAACGCCACGATGTACCTGCGTTACCTGCGCATCATCGACCGCGAAAGCGACAAGCTTGAACTGAAGCTGCGCCACTCCATGCAGAACCGCGAGATCGTGATGCTCATGGAGCTGAGCAAGACTTTGGTGTATTTCACCACATCGCTGAAATCGAACGAAATCGTGATGGAGAAGCTCACCACCCTGCAACGCATCAAGCAATACCCGGACGACGAGGACCTGCTCGACGACGTCATCACCGAAAACAAGCAGGCTATCGAGATGGCCAACATTTACAGCGGCGTTCTTGCGAACATGACCGACGCTTTCGCCTCGATCGTGTCCAACAACCTGAACAACGTGATGCGCATCTTCACCATCATCTCCATCACACTGTCCATCCCGACCCTGATCTTCTCGATGTACGGCATGAACTTCGATGGCGGCATGATGGGTATGCCGTTCACTGACAAGCCATGGGGTTTCATGCTCATTATCGTGATTTCCATGGTGCTCTCCGGTGCGGTTGCCTGGTTCCTCACGCGTTCGCGCATGTTCAAGTAAGGCGTTTGACGGTTATGCACCACTGGTCATCGTTCGCCAGCCGTAGCATGCTCCGCGCTCGCCGTCCGATGCGGCGCGGATTTCGCTCCCGACTGATGGCAGGATTCGCCGCGGTCTTTGGCGTGATATTGCCATTATCCGGTCTGGCCGGTTGCGGCCAAATTCAAGTCACCACCGTCTCCGGAGCGCCGGAGGGGCCCACCATCGCCATTGGGGTCGCAGCCGACGAGCCATCGGTGGGAGCATGGCATGACGGCACATACCAGGGCTTCGACATCACCATCGCCAAATACGTGGCCGCCAAACTCGGCTATGCGAACAAGCAGATCGTCTTCAAACAGGTTCGCCCCGAAAACCGGCGCTCCATGCTGGACAATGGACAGGTCGACATGGTCGTCGCCTCTTGGCCTATCACCGATGGGTCCAGCGCGATCGTTGATTTTGCCGGACCATACCTCACGACCAGCGTCGGTTTGCTGGTCAGGTCGGATGAGCGTGGCCGATTCACCAATGACGCAGGTTCGGTGGGTGACGTAGGCGACGGCACGGTGTGCGCAGTGAAAGGTGACGAGGCAGTCGGCATCTTCCGCGGCAACCACCCGCAGGCCCGGATTCAGGAGCGCAGCAGTTATGCGCAGTGCGTCACGGCCGTGCAAGTAGGGTCGGCGGATGCCATAGCCTCCGATATGGCGGTGCTTTCCGGTCTTCAAGCGGCCAACGGGCCCCAGTATATGGACGTGATTGCGGACAAGGGCGAGGTCAGTTATGGCATCGCCGTGAGTCAAGGCACCAGCCAATTGGCGCAGATAATCGCGGAAGCATTGGAAGACATGGTTGAGGATGGCAGCTGGACGGCCGCCAAGGATACGTTCACAAGCCAAACAAAGCTCACGGTTTCGCTGAACGGCGACCCCAAAGCCATCGTCTCGGATGCTGAATAACGATTGACGACGTGTCCAGTTGCGAGGCTACCTTGCTGATTTATGAGTGACAACGAGAAGAGCACGCAAACCGAAGAGCCCAACTTCCGCTACAACGCCGCACTGGCGCAGGACATCGAAAAAAAGTGGCAGAAGATTTGGGACGAGCAAGGCACCTTCTGGGCCGCCAACGTCAACGGCGATTTGAAGGACGGCAAGGGCCGTAACGCCGAAGGCCGCACCGCCTACTTCGCCATGGACATGTTTCCCTACCCGTCCGGCAAGGGCCTGCACGTCGGCCACCCGCTGGGCTACCTGGCCTCCGACGTGGTGAGCCGCTACCACCGCATGAAGGGCGAGAACGTCCTGCACGCCATGGGTTACGACGCCTTCGGCCTGCCTGCCGAACAGTACGCAGTCCAGACCGGCCAGCACCCGCGCGTGACCACTGAGGCGAACATCGCCAACATGAGCCGCCAGCTGCACCGTATGGGCCTGAGCTTCGACAACCGTCGTACGTTCGCCACCATCGACCCCGGCTACGTGCGCTGGACCCAATGGATCTTCTCGCGCATCTACGATTCCTGGTACGACGAGGACGCCACCAACCCGTCCGGCTCCAAGGGCTCCGCGCGCCCGATCGCCGAGCTCGTGGCCAAGTTCGAATCCGGCGAAAAGGCCATTCCGGGCCACGAGTCCGATGGCAAGCAGTGGTCCGACCTCACTGACGCCGAGCAGCAGGATATCTTGAACGACTTCCGCCTGGCCTACATCTCCAAGTCCCCGGTCAACTGGTGCCCGGGTCTGGGCACCGTGCTGGCCAACGAGGAGGTCACCGCCGAAGGTAAGTCCGAGCGTGGCAACTTCCCGGTCTTCCAGCGTGAGCTACGCCAGTGGTCCATGCGCATCACCAAGTACGGCCACCGCCTCATCGCCGATCTTGACGGCATCAACTGGCCTGAGAAGGTCAAGCTCATGCAGCGCAACTGGATCGGTGAATCCCATGGTGCCTCCGTGCACTTCACCGTGGCCACTGCCGACGGTGACAAGGACATGGAAATCTACACCACCCGTCCCGACACGCTGTTCGGCACCACGTTCGCCGTGGTTTCCCCGGAACATCACCTGCTGGAGAACGTGCCCGCCGAATGGCCGGCCGATGTACCCGAAGACTGGAAGGGCGGCTATGCCAACCCGGTCGAGGCGGTGAAGGCCTACCGTCTGGCCGCCGAAGCCAAGACCGCCAAGGACCGCGTGGACGAGGCCGGTGAGAAGACCGGTCTGTTCACCGGCCTGTACGCCACCAACCCGATCACCGGCGCGAAGCTCCCGCTGTTTACTGCCGACTACGTGCTGATGGACTACGGCACCGGTGCCATTATGGCCGTGCCTGGTGGCGACCAGCGCGATTACGACTTTGCCGTGAAGTTCGGTTTGCCTGTCATCTACACCGTCACGCCTCTGCCGGATTCCGGCGACGACTTGGCCAACTACGAGGGCAAGGCGCCGTTCGTCTCCCATGACGGCATCGTGATCAACTCCTCCGTCGAGGCCACCGAAGCCAAGGGCGACGCGCTGAGCCTTAACGGCCTGCGCGTGGACGACGCCATCGCCAAGGTCAACGCCTGGCTCGAATCCGCCGGCGTGGGCAAGGGCACCGTAAGCTACCGTCTGCGCGACTGGCTGTTCTCCCGCCAGCGCTACTGGGGCGAGCCCTTCCCGATCGTCTACGACGAAGACGGCACCCCGCACCTGCTGCCGGATTCCGCATTGCCGATCAACCTGCCCGACGTGCCCGACTATGAGCCGCGCACCTTCGATCCGATGGACGCCGAGTCCAACCCGGAGGCACCGTTGAGCCGCAACGAGGACTGGGTCAAGGTCGAGCTCGACTTGGGCGACGGCAAGAAGACCTACTACCGCGACACCAACACCATGCCGAACTGGGCCGGCTCCTGCTGGTACTACATGCGTTACATCGACCCGACCGACACCAAGCACATGGTGGAGAAGGACGAGTTCGACTACTGGATGGGCCCGAACCACAACAAGTACTCGGGTGATGAAGGCGGTGTGGACCTGTACATCGGCGGCGTCGAACACGCTGTGCTCCACCTGCTCTACTCCCGCTTCTGGCACAAGGTGCTCTTCGACCTCGGCTACGTGGACTCGGCCGAACCGTTCCACAAGCTGTTCAACCAGGGCATGATCCAGGCCTACGCCTACACCGACGACCGCGGCCAGTACGTGCCGGCCGACGAGGTCGTGGAAGGCTCGGCCGACGCCTCCGGCGAGCCGACCTTCACCTGGAACGGCGAACATGCCAACCGCGAGTTCGGCAAGATGGGCAAGTCCCTCAAGAACATCGTGACCCCGGACTACATGTACGAGAACTACGGTGCCGACACCTTCCGCCTGTACGAAATGAGCATGGGCCCGCTGGACGAGTCTCGCCCGTGGAACACCCGCAACGTGGTCGGTAGCATGCGCTTCCTGCAGCGTCTGTGGCGCAATGTGGTCGATGAGACCACCGGCCAGGCCCATGTGACTGAGGACACGCCGGACGAAAAGACCCTGAAGCTGCTCAACAACACGATTGCCGAAGTGACCGCGGAAATGGAAGGCATGCGCCCGAACACCGCCATCGCCAAGCTCATCGTGCTCAACAACCACCTGACCGGTCTGAAGGCTGTGCCGCGTGCCGCCGTGGAGCCGCTGATCCTGATGCTCGCGCCGATTGCCCCGCACATCTGCGAGGAGATGTGGAGCAAGCTCGGTCACGCCGAATCCCTGTCCGCCGAGCCGTGGCCGGTGGCCGACGAACGCTACGTGGGCCACGACACCGTGACCGCCGTGGTGCAGATCAAGGGCAAGGTGCGCGCCAAGCTCGAAGTGCCGGTCGACATCGATCCGGCCGATCTCGAGAAGCAGGCGCTGGCCGCCGTCGCCGACCGTCTTGGCGGCAAGGAGCCGCGCAAGGTGATCGTCAAGGCCCCGAAGATCGTCTCCATCGTTCCCGCGGAGTGACTTGTTGCGAGCCAGCTCCCCTCTTTGAGGGGAGCTGGCTCGCGTAGCGAGACTGAGGGGAGCGTCAACCGCCCACCTCAATTGTGGATAACTTCATAAGCTAGAACCACATACCCCGTTTCAGCTGGACAAACGCCCATGAATCCATCAGCGTGGATGCATGGGCGTTTCTCATAACCATCGCGCAGACCATGCCGCCAACCGTTTGCGCGCATTCAGCAGGCAGAGCGCAGCCATGCCCCAACCGCGAGTGGAACGGCCCACGACGCCTCCGCCGCCTCCCGGCCATGCACGGATCCGTCCGGCCGGCCACCCGCCCCAAAGGGCGCAGAGCGGCCTGCGGCAGGCGACTCGTGACAAACGTGCGTTATCGGATCTGATTGGCGTACGTTCCGCCGATGCCGTCGGCGAATCAGCCAGACTCACCCGGGATCAGCCGCGATTGTCGTTCACCATTGGGCATGCCTTGGCCGTGATATTGCTGCTGATCGTCGCCCTTGGCATCAGCTTGGCATTGCTGGTCCAACAGTCGATGAATATGGCCATGCTGTCTCAACCGACCGCCATGCAGACCACGGGCGGCTCCGCTGGAGATCAGACGATGCCATCGCAGAACACCACGGACGAGAAACGCACGGATCCGCAGCAGTCGGAGCATTCCGATGTCACAGCGAACCCCGAATCGGATACCACGCAATCTCCGCACATGCAGACGGACGGCAGCGATGCCGGCGCTTCCACGCATGGTCTCATCAACCTCAACACGGCTACCGCTGAGGAATTGCAATCCATCAAAGGTATTGGGCCGGTTACCGCTCAGCGGATCATTGATCATCGCACGGCGATTGGCGGGTATACATCAGTCGATCAGCTGCTGGATGTCAAAGGCATCGGCTCCAAGACGTTGGAGACCATACGAGGGCAGGTGACGGTCGGATGAGCAGGGATTGGATACTGCGCGAGCAGGGGAGCCGCGATTGGAGGATGCTGCCGATCGCCATAGTGATGTGGGCGGCGAGTCTGGGAGCGCACGCATTATTCGCATGGAGGATGTCTGATGGACTCGGCACTGGTCAGGCAAAGGCCGATGCCGGAGCTGGCATTGGCGTCACCATAATCGGCATGGAATGGCCTGTCACACGAATATTGCCTATAACAGTGGCGTCATGTGCTGCCGTGGCGGCGATGATCGTGGTGTCTTTCCGCCTGCGGATCCGGTGGACGGGAACATTGACCGTATGCGTTGCGGTGGCGTGCATCGGCAGTATGACGGCAATCGCGTCGGACACCATTGCCTGGCATGATCCTGCCTCCGCACAAGCTCGCCAATCCAGTTCATACCACGAAGTCATGGCCACGGTGACGACGCCCGTGATCGCTTCGGACCAACGCACATACGATTGTCAGACGGACATACGGCTGAGCGGCATCACTGTGGATGGTACGGATGTACGTTCCACGGTCGCTGTGCGTGTATACGCCGACGAATCGTATTGTGGGCAGTTGCGTCGAGGCGCGGTCCATCTGCTGACAGGCGTATTGCAGCAAGCGCGATATGGACGCATACCACTATGGCTGCTCTTGGAAGGAAAACAGCCGGTAGCACAGGTGCGGGCTCCGCCGTGGCATCTCGCCGCGATTGCGCATGTGCAGGAGGCGTTTTTCACCGTGACCGAACAATTGTCCGATCAGGGGCGTGTGTTGGTGCCGGGATTGACGATGGGTGTGCTTGGCCAGGATTATATCGGCGGCGAGACCGGTCCGATGCCGGTCAACAGCACGTATGCGCAAACGTTGGAGAATCAGTTCCGCCAGTCCGGCATCATGCACCTCATGGCCGTATCCGGCGGCCACTTTGTACTGGTGGCGGGATTGGTGCGCCGGTTATGCATGTGGATGCTGCTTGATCGGCGGCTGACGGCGTTGCTGGTCTCTGGAGTATATGTGCTGCTGGCATTGGCGATGTTCCCCAGTGATTCGGTCACCCGCGCGTTCATCATGGGATTGATAGGTGCGTTGACGTATGCGATGGGGCGGCGTACGCAAGCGTTGAGCGCCCTGTGCTGGACGGTAATCGGTGTATTGGCGGTGAATCCGGATATGTCGGCCAGCTACGGATTCGCCTTGTCTTCGGCCGCCGTACTGGGTATCGTGCTGTTTGCGGGGCGGCTGGCCGGTGCCTTTGAGCGAGCGATGCCGCACGGCATCGCCGAAATGATGGCGATGACCGTGGCCGCGCAGTTGTTCACCCTGCCGATTCAGGTGTTGATGGAACCGGAGTTGCCGTTGCTGTCCGTGCCGGCGAACCTGTTGGTGTCGCCGTTTGTGGGATTGGCCACGATGGCGGGATTGATGGCATTGGCCTGCGCATGGTGCGAGCCATGGCTGGCCGGCGTATTCGCGTGGATATCGTCATGGGGCACGCTGGTGATGGAACGGGTGGCGTTGTGGCTGGGTGGCAGCACGATGGCCGTCATCCCATGGAAAGATGGCGTTACGGGTGCCGTGCTGATTGTGGCGGTGGAAATCGGTATCGGCATGCTACTGGTGTTCGTCAGCCGTTGCCTCCAGCATGTCCGTCGTTATGAGGCCGGAATGCCTGGCGTGCGCTTCGGTTCCGCTTGGCATGTCCGCCTCAGTCTCTGGTGCGAGGAGACGAGACGTCTCTTTACGCGGCGGCAAGCCGAATAGCCAATGCGGTATTCGGTGCAGCAACCATCGCAATAGCCAGCCGAACCTATGCGATAGGCCGCGCGGCATAAACCATCAGCCGGTAAAACTGCGATACAGTTGAGACCAGTTCAACCAGCTGCATGAAGGAGTGCCGGCGATGATGTTGTCTCATAATCCGATAGTCGAACCATTTGCATTGGCCCACGCCACCATCGTCACCGGAGATAAAGCCGGAACCATACTGCGTAACATGACGATCGTGGTCGGAGCCGACGGACGTATCGAACAGGTTGCACCCAGCATCGAAACCAGTATCCCAGCCGAATACCACTATCTTGACGGCACCGGCAAAATCGTGATGCCGGGGCTGATCAATGCGCATACCCATCTGTTCTCCCAAGGCAAGCCGCTCAATCCGAAGCTGGCGACGCCCAAAGGCCAACGTATGGTCGCCACATTCGCGCATTCGCCATTGGGCAAGCCGTACATGGCCGCAACCGTAAGACACAACGCCACAACATTGCTGGAATCCGGCGTTACGACGATCCGCACGCTTGGCGACGTGGGATATGAAGTCGTGACATTACGCGATCAGATTGATGCAGGCCAAATCCTCGGACCGCGTATCTTGGCATCCGGACCGCTGATGGCGATTCCCGAAGGCCATGGCGCCCCGCTTATCGCACTGACCAGCGGCACCCCGGAAGAGGCGCGTACCGCAGTCGCGCAGAATCTCAAGGCTGGCGTCAACGCCATCAAAATCGCCGCGACCGGCGGCGTAACCGATGCACAGGAAATCGGCGAGGCCGGCAGTCCGCAGATGAGCGTGGAACAGATGCGGGCGATTTGCGATGAGGCGCATCAGTACGGTGTTATTGTCGGCGCGCACGCGCAAAGCCCGGAAGGCGTGCGGCGTTCGCTGCTGGCCGGCGTCGATACCATCGAACACGGCAGCGTGCTCGACGACGAATTGATCGGCATGTTCCGGCACAATCCGAATGCGTTGCGCGGATACTCGGCGCTGGTTCCGACACTTTCCGCCGGCCTTCCCCTGACCTTGCTTGGACAGGACGCGACCGGCATCACCGACATCCAATTGGAGAATTCCAAGAATGTGGTCGGCGGCATGGTTTCAGGTGCCCGTCAAGCGCACGAGGCCGGATTGATGATAGGCGTCGGCACCGATACAGGCATGACATTCGTGCCGCAGTACGCCACATGGCGTGAGCTGGAGCTGCTGGTCGCATACGCCGGTTTCAGCCCGGCTGAGGCCCTGCACGCAGTCACTGCCGTCAACGCCTCCATTCTCGGCGTCGATGCCGAGACCGGTTCTTTGGAAGTCGGCAAATCCGCTGATTTGCTTGTGCTGAATGCCAATCCGCTGGACGACCTGCGCGCGTTGGAACACCCGGCACTGGTCATCGCGGCCGGTCACCCGGTATGGCGTCCCGCTCCCAAGCGTTTCGCGGATATCGACGCCCTGTTGGATGAGGCATACGCCTAATCGCGGAGTGCTGCCGGGCCGTTATGCCGGCAGGTCATTGTCCAACCTGTGTGGCGAGATGGGGGCATGGCGAAAACAGCAGCGAACGTACCGGTAACCGTGGTGCCCGGAGGCGACTCGTATTTGAACGACGCGCGCACCAAGGCACTGTGCGCACAAGCGTTGAAGGCGCGACCCGACGCCGAACTCATCGAGCTCGACGCCACATCGGCCGACCAATATGCCTTCGATGAAGCCGTCAGCCCATCGTTGCTTTCCGACGTTGCCGTGGTCAAACTCGTCAACCTGCAGAATGCCGACGAAAAGCTCGCCGAAGCTCTGGTGACGTACACCAAGCAGGCCGCCAAGGATCCGAACGGCTCCAGCGTGGTGATCTGCCAGCACGAGGGCGGCGTCAAAGGGCGCAAGATCATCGACCAACTGGTGAAAGCCGGCGCTCGCAAAGAGGACGTGCCGGATTTGAAGAAACCGGATGCCCAACTCAATTTCGTACTCGGAGAATTCGAGAAACGCGGTCGTAGAGTCGAACCGATGGCCGCGCAGCAGCTGGTATCCGTGCTCGGCGGCAAAACCGGCGAACTCGCCGCCATGTGCGAGCAATTGTGTTTCGACTTTGACGATAATCCGATGGGGCTCGACCGTGTCAACCAGTATTTGACCGCCAATCCGCAGGTCACCGGTTTTGCCGTGGCAGACAAGGCCGTGGAAGGCAAAACCGCAGAAGCCATCGTCATGATGCGTGCAGCTGTGGAACAAGGGACCGATCCCATCGCGCTGATCGGCGCGTTGGCCATGAAGCTCCGTACCATTGCCAAAGCCTCGGCGGTCCGGGCCGGCACGATTTCACAGGCCGAAGCGAAAACCAATCCGTGGGTGCTGAAGAATGCGATGCGCCAACTTGGCGGCTGGACTTCGGCAGGACTCGCGCATTGCATCCGTATGCTCGCCTGGGCGGATGAGCAAAGCAAAACGAACGGCGGCGACCCGGTATATGCGCTGGAACGCTGCATTGAAGACATCAGTCATAAAGGTCGGTAAAAGTCGATAAAGGGGTATTTATGAGCGAACACACTATTGCGGCTCCCACCAGCGAGGCCATGCAGGAGCTCGGCCGCCGCGTGGCCGGAATGGTACACGGCGGCGATGTATTGCTGCTCTCAGGCCCTCTTGGTGCCGGCAAAACCACATTCGCCCAGGGCTTCGGCGCGGGGCTGGACATTACCGAACCCATCGTGTCTCCTACATTCACCATTGCCCGCGAACTTGACGGGCATTTCGCCGACGGCACTCCGGCTCATCTGGTGCATGTGGATGCCTACCGTCTGGGCGGCTCAGCCTATGCGCCGGGGCAGGACGCCATCGGGCGTTTGTTGGACGAGCTGGAATCGCTGGGATTGGACGAAGAACTTGAAGACCCCGGCGAGAACACGGTGGTGCTTATGGAGTGGGGCGAACAAATGGCCACCGCCTTGGCACCAGAACGACTTGAAATCCATATCGATCGACCTCTCGATTCCTCCGATGTCGCATCCGCTGGATCAGACGGCGAACTCACCAGCAACGGCACTCGTACCGTCGCATTCGTCCCAGTCGGCAAGCGATGGGCCGCGTTCGACCTGCAATAAGCCATGCGCCCATAGACTCCTCGATGTACACTCTCTAGAGGCTTTACGACTAGGAGGATTCATGGGTTGCACGTTGGTGATTGACACCTCATTCGGCTCGACGGTCGGCATTGTGGGGCGCGAGCCCATTGTAGAGACCGATTCGCGCACCCATGTGGAGAAACTGCAGGTCAATATCGCGCGCGCGGTCGAGGAGGCCGGCCTGACTCCTGCCGATATCGAGGAGATCGTCGTGGGCATCGGCCCGGCGCCATTCACCGGCCTGCGCGCCGGCATCGTGGCCGCCAAGGCGTTGGCCTTCGCCACCGGGGCCAAGCTCGTCGGACAGAACGTACTCGACCCGCAAGGCGAGATGATGAACTTCGTGCTGGGTGACAGCGCCATGTTCGACGGCATCGATTTCCTGGCCGACGTGCCGCGCTTGAGTTCGCGCCAATCGGATGGTGACGTCCCGGACGCCGAGGCCAAGGAACACGAACTCGACCGCCACGTCACGCTGTGCGTCAACGATGCGCGCCGCAAGCAGCTGTACTTCTCGCTCAACCACGGCAGCATCAGCCTGCCGGACGAGGACGCCGCCGAACGACGCTGGATCGAGATGGATATCGACTACCCGGAGCATATCGTCGAACGGGTGAACGCGGCGCTCGCGGAACACGGCGAACGCGACGGCGTCAGCTATGTGGTGGATGTGACCGGCCACGGCGCGGCCAAATACGCATCCGTCTGGCAGGGACTGCGTGCGCTGGGCTCCGTGGTGGACGGATCGGTATTGGATGCCGGGAAAGCCGGGCTCGCCGTCTTTGCGACCACCGCGTTGAGCTGCGAACTGCGCGGCGACCAGGTCGTGCCGATCGAACCGTTGTACCTGCGCCGGCCGGACGCCGAAGTGCCGAACCCGCTGAAGCACGTGCTCGGCCATGCCGGTGCCGATAAAGCGTGAGGCGGGTTGTGTCCGATGATTGTTGATATCACTGCTGTGAGTCGTGATCTTGCGGTTCGTTCCATTGCACAGTTGGAAGGCGAACTGTTCGGCCGCGGCGCATGGAATGCGAACATGGTGCGAGAGGAACTGGACGCACCGGCCCGCACGTATCTGCTGGATGTGCTGGGGGAGGCGGAACAGGCGGTTGTCCGCGGCTACGCCGGCTTCTGGTATGACGGCGAGGACGCCGAGCTCATGACCATCGGCGTGGGCAAGGTATACCAGCGGCAAGGCATCGCCGCTGCGTTGCTTCAGGCACTGGTCGACGAGGCGAAACGTCAGGGCGCCTCGCGCATGCTGCTCGAAGTGCGTGTGGATAACGACCCTGCGCTGGCCCTATATCAGCGGTTCGGATTCGAACGCATGGGATTGCGCAAACGCTACTACCAGCCCGAAGGCATCGACGCATACACCATGAGCTTGGACCTGAAGCCGAGGGTCGTGGGCTTTGCCGCCCCGCAGACGGCATCGGCGGACATTGAAGACATCACCAGCAAGCAAACGGAGAAGAACGGAGAAGCACGATGAGCGAACCGGTTGTACTGGGTATTGAATCCACCTGCGACGAAACCGCAGCCGCCATCGTACGCGGCCGCGAACTGCTCTCCAACGTCGTGGCCTCATCCATGGAGGAACACGCGCGATACGGCGGCGTGATCCCCGAAATCGCCTCCCGTGCGCACGCCGAGGCCTTCGTGCCATGCGTGTCCAAGGCGCTCGCCGACGCGAACATGACGTTGGCGGATGTGGACGCCATCGCCGTGTCCGCCGGTCCCGGACTGGCCGGTTGCCTGGCCGTGGGCGTGTCCGGCGCCAAGGCGCTGGCCTGGGCTGCGAACAAGCCGATTTACGGCATCAACCATGTGATCGGGCACATCGCCGTCACTCAGCTGCAGTTCGGCCCGTTCCCCAAGGACACGCTGGCGCTGATCGTCTCCGGCGGCCACACCTCGCTGCTGCACGTGGAAGACATGCCGCGCAAAATCGACGTGGTTGGTACCACGCTGGATGACGCGGCGGGGGAGTGCTTCGACAAGGTCGCCCGCCTGCTCGGCTTCCCGTATCCGGGCGGCCCGCACATCGACCGCCACGGCCAGAACGGCGACCCGCACGCCATCAAGGTGCCGATGGGCCTGACACAAGGCAAGGCCGGTGCCGCGCACCCGTATGATTTCAGTTTCTCCGGTGTCAAGACCGCCGTGGCTCGCTGGGTGGAAAGCGAGCAGGCCGCCGGCCATGAGATTCCGGTGGACGACGTGTGCGCCTCCCTGGCCGATTCCGTGGCCACCGTGCTGGCCCGTAAGGCCATGCGCGGCTGCCGGCAGTACGATTCCAACACGCTGATCGTGGGCGGCGGCTTCTCCGCCAACTCGCAGCTGCGCGCCAAACTGCTCGAATTCGGCGAGAAGTACGGCGTCGACGTCCGTATCCCGCAAATCAAGCTCTGCACCGACAACGGTGCCATGGTCGCCATGCTCGGCGTGAACCTGGTCGAAGCCGGCGTGGCCCCCAGCGCCCCCGACTTCCCGATTGACTCCGCCATGCCCCTGACCAAGGTCTCGATGTAAGATTTGCGCGGTATTCCCAAACTGATACTGGGAATACCGTGCCTCTCATCGGTGAATTGACAGTGACCTGTCTGCCTGATGTGAGTAGTGGTGAGGTCTTCGCCATGGATTTCCCGGTTGATGATGGGGTGTCGTGTCTGGCCACCAATACGATGAAAAAAAAAGCCTCGGAGAACCGAGGCTTTCGATGGCTCCTGCGACTGGGCTTGAACCAGTGACCGTCCGATTAACAGTTCCAGCTCTCACTGCCATAGGCGCTTCAGTTACCCTTGCCTCTGATGATACCGCCATCGCGGATTTCGTCATGTGGGAGGCCGAGCTGATGGAAGACTTGAACCCTGATTCGGTCGAAGAGATGTTCCCGATTCCCCGCGCCGAGGCGCACGCATAGAATTGAAGACCCCGCCCGGCGGCCCCGGGCGACTATATAACCATCGTTCTTCGCAGAGAGGGAAGCCACTGCGCTTCCCTCTCTCTTCTTATGCAAGGGAGCATCATGACAAGGAACTGGACAAACAAGAACAGCTACGGCTGCGAGCATGTCAGGCCACGCGATGACTGGGGCGAAAGCGTCGAGCAATGGCTGTCAAGCATGCTGGCGATCGGACGCACGCCGGAGACTCTGAGAACTAGATGGTATCAGATCGCGCGCTTTTCCAGGATCGTGGACAGGCCCATCGACCAGGTGGACGCCGACGCGGTGATCGCGTTCTTCCTGCAAAGCAGCATGGACCTTGAGGCCAAGCGTAACGCGCGCGCCTGCGTGAAGGTCTTCTACCAGTGGGCGGTCGCACACCGGATCGCCGACCACAATCCCATCGACGAGGTGCCCGTCATCCCCACGCGCCCCAGGGGCGTGTTTTGCTTCAATTTTTCTTAAGCAATTTCTGCACTATTTTTCCGCAGTATGGGCTGCCGGTTTCCAGCAGGAACTGCACCATATGACCGCCCAGACGAGGACAGGCACCGGTCCGCCGTGCCTGTATATTCCCGAGACGTAACCAGAAAACGAATCCACCGGTTGCAGCCGGCGGCGCTCGGGAAGGAAAGGACGATGGCGATACCGATGCCCAAACAGCAAGATATCAGGAGACTGGACCGTCAGGGAGTGTCCAGGTCGGAGATCGCGAGGAGACCGGACGTGGACCGCGCCACGGTCGCGAGATACGCTGATATGGACGACATGACCCCGAAACCGCCCATGGACAGGCGCCGGGGCTCCAAGATCGACCCGTACGCGGCGTTGGTCGACGAATGGCTCGAGGCCGACCGCATGCTGCCGCGCAGGCAGCGCCATACCGCCAGACGCGTGCACGACAGGCTCCGCGCGGAGACCGGCTACGACGGCGAGTACACGACGACGCCGGGGTACGTGAGACGCTGGCGCGAGGCGAACCGGAGCGGTTCCGACGGGTACGGCGAGCTCGTCTGGGCGCCCGGCGTCGCGCAGATCGATTTCGGTGTGGCGAAGGCCCGCATCGCCGGCGAGCTCGTGGACGACCACTGCCTGGTCGTCACGTTCCCCCGTTCGAACATGCGGTACGTGACGAGCCTGCCCGGGGAGAACGCGGAATGCCTGTGCCACGGGCTGGTCGAGGTGTTCGAGCACATCGGCGGCGTCCCTCCCGTGATCGTCATGGACAACGCCACCGGCGCGGGACGCAGGAACGCGAGGGGCGAGGTGACGCCCGCCGCGGTGTTCGACGCGTTCCTCGCGCACCACCGCATCGACGCGAGGTTCTGCGACCCCTATTCCGGTTGGGAGAAAGGCGCGGTGGAGAACGCGGTCGGGTTCCTCCGCCGCAACCTCATGGTCCCGCCGCTGGAGGCCGAGACCCACGCGCAGCTCGGACGGATCATGCTCGACAGATGCGATGCGCTGGCCGCCTCGTCGAGGCATTACCGCAGGGGCACCGCCATCGGGGACGTGTTCGGGGAGGATCGCGCGGCGCTGATGCCGCTGCCTTCCACCACGTTCGACCCGATCAGATGGGAGAGCCGCAGGGCCGACAAGTACGGGCAGATAGACATCGACTCGAACCGGTACCTCGCAGGCGCCGCGCTGCACGGAAGGACGCTCCTGGCCGCCATCCGCCGGGACGGCGTGCGGATCACCGATCCCGGTACCGGGGAGATCGTCGCGCGGTGCCCCCGGGTATACGGACGGAGCCAGTCCACGCTGCGGGATCCGGAACTGGCCATGCCCGTGCTCGCGGCCAAACCCGGATCCTGGAGGGAATCGTCGATACGCCCCGATTTCCCCGAGGACGTGCGCGCATGGCTCGACGAGGCCGATTCCAAACGCCTCGCGCAGAGCCTCAGATCGATAGGCGCGGCATGCGCGGCCGCCGGTTTCGGCAACGCGGTCGCGGCCGCGAGCCGGGCGATAGCCGACGGGCCGGGTTCGGCATTGGACGAATCCACGCTCGTCACCCTCGCCCTGCGTGCACGCGACACCGATGCCGGCGCCATCACCGACGACGGGCCCGACCTGGCCGGATACGACCGGTTCATCACCGGGAACGGCGGAAAGGAGACGGAACGATGAACGACGCGACCGGACGGAACACGGCACGCAGGCGCAGGGCCGACACCATCGCCAGATGCGGGAGGATCATGGAGACGGCCAGACGGCTGCCGTTGACCCGGGACGTGCTCGCCGAGGCCATCGAGCGGGCGACGCCCGTCCAGCCGGATCTGATGGAAAGCCGGCTCGACGCGGAGATCGCCTCCAGGGAGCGGTCGAAACGGGTCCGGCTCCTCAAGGCCGCGGGATTCCCGAACGCGAAGGGCATCGAGGGATACGACTGGTCCAACCTGCGCATGCCCGCCGACTGGGGACGCGCGCAGCTCGAGACGCTCGACTTCATAGACCGTTGCGAGGACCTCGTGCTCTACGGGCCCGTCGGCATCGGCAAGACCCATCTCGCGGTCGCGTTGGGCAGGCTCGCGTGCATGCGCGCGATACCGGTCAGGTTCTTCACCGCGACCGGGCTGCTCATGCGGCTGCGCCGCGCGAAGCGGGAGGACCGGCTCGACACGGAGCTCCGGCAGATCGCCAAGGCCAGGCTCCTGATCATCGACGAGTTCGGCTACATGCCGATCGACGAGGAGGGATCCAGGCTCCTGTTCCAGGTCATATCGGATTCCTACGAGACCCGGAGCGTCATCTACACCACGAACATCGAGTTCTCCGGCTGGGGACGCGTGCTCGGCGACAAGAACATGGCCGCCGCGCTGATCGACCGCACCGTGCACCACGGCAGGCTCATCAGATTCGAGGGAGGCTCCTACCGCAGCGAGCACGCCCTCATGACCAGATAACCAAGAAAAAGGCGGCGGACCCGACGACGCAGTTTCTGCTGGAAACCAGCCGCCTATACTGCTGAAAAATAGTGCCCATACTGTGGACGCCAATTTGCAGAAACACACAGGGGCGGGCTGATCTGCCCGGAGCATGCCATCAACGAAGACCTCAAGTCACAGGACGAGGACGCGGTGCTGGCCGTGATGTTCGGCGCGTGGATGGGCCTGCGACGCTTGGAGATGGCGCAGATCAACATAGCGACCGACATCGAGGACAACCCCGAGGAGATGCGCCTGCTCGTCCACGGCAAGGGCATCAAGGAGCGGGTGTTACCTGTGCCGGGTGAACTCGCCCGAGCGATACGCCGGCGCGGCGGCGACTGGATCTTCCCCGGACGCTTCGACGGCCACGCCTGCGGGATTACGTCGGTACCCGCATCAAGGAGGCCACATCGTTCCCCAGCCACAGCCTGCGGCGTAGGTTCGCCACCTTCGCCTACTACCGCACCGGCTGCGACATGCTGCTGGTGTCCCAACTGCTCGGCCATTCCAGCGTCAGCACGACCATGCGCTACATCGGGATCAACACCGACCTCATGCGCGACGCCGTGGAAGCCACGACAAGGGCCGACGTGTCGGAATGCCGACAGAGGGAGGCCGTGACCGCGTTCATGCCGGCCAAAACCATGCAGGGCCTCACGTTCGGGGGCTAGACATCCTGATGACCCTCACCGCAGTTTTCGGCATGCCGGATATGAGGTAAATACCGGCATACCGAAAACCGACAGTTCATTTGGTGTCAAAATATCTTCTTCACCGCGTTGACAACCAACGGCCCCACCTTGCTGACGACCTTAGGACCATATTTCTTGGCGACGGCAAGGGCACCGCCGGCAAGGCCAACGGCCAGGACCGCCTTGTTTCGATCCTTTTTCGTGGAGCAATCCAGGCACAGTCCCAATTCCCTGCGGGACTCCGGTATCGCGTGCCTGCACACGGAGCAAAGAGCTTGCTCGGATGACGAAGCGGCTCGGGATTCCACGTCAGTCTTCTTCTTGAATGGGTTCATCTTCCGTTTCCTTATCGGTGATCGCAGAGGCCCCATCCGGTCGAGGCCTATAGGGTTCGAGCAATCCCGACGGAATGCCTTGCTCCAAAGACATGCCGCCAAGGAGCGAGATTCTCTTGGAAAGCTCTGCGAACTGGTCCACAAGTTCCGGCATCTTCCTCTCGGATGGAAGTCCGCCGTCGATGACGAGAAGGGTATCCTCATCGAGTCCGTTCGCTTTGATGAATTCGCTGAACTGATCCAGGCAGGCACGGGCGGCACGTTCCTGGCCAAGCATCGAATATCCCTCGCCCTCCACACGCACTACATTCGTGATCTGCACGAGGTCATCGAACGCATCGGCAGCCGCCTGATGTATATGTTCGTTGCCATTGAGAGATTCTCCCAGACGTCTCACAAGCGCCAGCGGGTTCCGATTCAGATCGATGTCCGACTGCTCAATCAGGTAATTGGCGTTCTGGGTGAAGTTACGCATCAATGTGCGCTTTGCATCGGTGGCGGAGGAAAGAGCCTGCATGATCAAAGCATCCCTCAGCCGCGAATCCTCGACCTCCCTGGCCTGCATGAGCTTGTCCCACGCGCCCTCGGCCAAAGCAAGCCGATCATTCTGCAGCCCGATCCTGATGCCCTCCAACTGATCACGCAAGCTTCGAACCTCGGCAAGGACCATGGAAAGCGCCGCCTGCGTCTCCAATTGACGCATGGCATTGGTCACGTCCGGCGGCACGGTCTCCATATTGAGACGAACCTGCTTGTATATGCCCTTGTCATCGTAGACAAATGGCATGATGCGTCCCTCGGAGTCCGGACGGAAGCGCAGTCTGCCCTCCTTGACCATCCTCATGATCTCCGCTGGCAGATCGGCGACCATCCGCACTTTGTCATCGCCGAGGAATTCCTTGACGAAGCCCACTAGGGCGGGAGCGACGACTTGCAGAGACTCCCAGTCCTTCAAAGACCCCAGCCATCTTGCCACGGCCCTTCTTGCCTGGATTGGCATCTCCGACGTTTCCTCCGTCAGAGAACGAGACTTGGGATCCCAGCGTTCTATGCTCATCTTGATGCGCGGGACCACTTCGTATCCGATGGATTGGTCCGCTATCGGCGTGGCCGGATCGTTCCCCGCATAACCGCAATACGGGCATGTTAAGGCCTTGTCGGAGATACTGGTTCCGCAATCCGGACACATGATCATTGCCACGCCTTGCTCCCCTCCTGATCAGCGTCCGTATGGGCCCATGAACCTGGATCCGTTGAAGTGCATCATATGATCCGGGGTGTCGGCGCACCAAGCCTCGGTCTCCCATGCGAGTTGGGCGAGGTAGCGTTGCATGGTGCGTCGGTCTGGGAAGCAGGAGACGAGCACTGCATCGTTCCACTGGTCCGCGAACAGATCATGCAGCTCGTTCTTGCGGGTCACGTCCACCGGTCCGTGCGTGCTGGCGGCTTCCATGAGGAACAGCCATCTCCTGCGCTCGTCCCATGCGATGACATCCGGGGCCTTCTCCCTTGCCTTGAGACTGATGCCGAGGTCGTCGAGGAGATCTGCGTCAATGACGCCGTGCTTGTGGTCGGTGTCATCAATGAATGCCACTTGGCATCCGGGAGCGAATCGTGGCAGCATTTCCTCGACCATCGACTTGATCAGCACCGACTGGCCGCTCGGAGACAGTTCAAGTTCCTGTCCCGAGGGAAGATGCACCGGGGTCTTGGGCATGTGGCGTCGCTCCTCGACCAAGGAACGGTAGGACAGGTGGTCGGAGAGGAACCGTTCGATCTCGGATTCAAATCTCGGTTCGCGATAATGACGAAGCACTTCCAAGGCTTCGTCGGTCACGCGGTAGTTCCATTTCGGGGAGTTGATGGGTCGGTCCGGTCGGTCGGCGTTCTCCTCGACCAGTTGCGCGATGACGAACTGGTGCAGTGTGAAGCGTCGGATGGTCTCTCGCGTGTTCGCTGCGTATTCAACACCGTACTGGTCGCGGATCCAGTCCATGATGGCACGGGTTCCCAGCATGGGATTAGTGGCCCGGGCCCAGTCGTCGCCGGGCTTGAGTTGTAGGAGCGCGAGCAATGTCATGGCGCTTCGCTCGTTAAGTTGTTCCCTGCCGACCTCGAAGTCACGCAATGCTTCGATGGCTTCCTCGATCAGCTGGCTTTTGTCCATGAGAACATTCCCTCCAAGGTATGGTCAATGCTTTGCTGGTCCACCGCGTCGTTCACGGGCAGCAGGTCGGATAGTTCTGCCAGCTGCCCCGGTGATGGGCACGGCAGCTGGCGTAGGTCGGTGGCGTTGACCTGTGTGCTGCCCGACACCTGGCGGTACCATTCATCAACGATGCTTGACGTCAGCCAAAGGGTCAGGCCTCGCGCGACCTTGTCGTTCAACGGCACCGTCCGGCGGGAGGTGCCCTGGTGGACGTAGTTCAGCTTGTTGTCCGCCACGTACTCCGTATCGCTGCGCAGATACGAGGCGTAGATGCGGTGCCGTTGTTCCTTGGCGGAGAACCTGTTGACCAGGCAGTAGCTGCCCGAGGGCAGCACAACGTTGCGTGAATCCGCCTTGCCCGTGACCCACTGTTCTCTGTCGCACTTGACCGGATGCACGGTCGTCATGCCCCGCTGGTTGTCGGACCAATACAAAGGGTGGCTTCCCGGCTTCTCGGTGGCCGACAGCAGGTCGCGGTTGCGGAACCACACGAGCTTGCCGGTGGACACCCACATACCTTGCTCGGACAAGGTCTTGAATCGGGAGAGCCGAGGATCCTGACGTTCGACGCGCAGGATGCGGTCCCTACCCATGGTCAGCGCCTCCAACGGAATAAGCTCGTGCGGCTGCCGGCCCAACGGAATCTCCGGGGAGATCCCGTCATAAACGGCGATTGAACCGATTTGCTTTCGCTTGGACACTTTGAGCAGCATGATCTCCTGGAGGATGTCCATGTCCTTGAAGTGGTCCTGCCGCGAGCCGTAAACGGCCAGAACGTCAAGGCTGCATTCGTCGAGCAACCATTTGCGGAAGTCCTTGAAATACTCGCCGTTCATCCATGAACGAGGAATGATGGCCACGCATTCCCCTCTTTCGGCCAATGCCTGGATAGCGATCACCAAAAAAGCGGTGTACAGGTTGGTGATCTTCACGCCGCCGCTGGCAGTGGGAATGGTTACGGGACTGATCTTCTTATACGGCGGGTTGAGAATCACGCGATCGAATCTGTCATCGAGCAACACATCGAACACCGATTTGGCGATGACCTCGACATCATCACAGACCTGTCGGATCGAAACCTCGGACGCCTTGGCAAGATCGGTGTCCTGTTCGATGGCTGTGACGCCACTGCCGGCTGGCGCATGCGCGGCGACCATTGCAGCTAGGATCCCCGTGCCCGAACCGAGATCAAGGATACGCACGGGCTCAACGGCAGGAGTGAACAGTCCGGCCGCCTGCTCGGCAACAGGGGCGGGCGTCAGAAACTGCTCCCACTGCTGCTTCCGCTCCGGGGAAAGAGCGGCAGCAGCCTCGTTACGGATCTGCGCGATGGACTTGCTCATATCTACAAGACTAATACGAGTTCTGTCCTATGCTCACTGCGCGTGGGAAAGATTAGCCATCGCTCTACTCTCGGCATATGCCACGAGCTCTTCCTTCTTATGGGAAAAGCGCAGCTATGCCCAATGAGCCGGCATCGCTAGATATTCTCGGCGTTGCCAGCGCTACCGGAGGATTCAATGGCTTGGATCGCTTCTCCGGCATAGTCTTTTTGGGAAACGCCCTTGACAAATTCCTGATAGCGTTCACGACTCTGAGCGAGCATGTCACTGAAATACAGGAATTTTGCCCGGAACATTTCGACTTGCGCGTTCGCCGCTCCCGGAGACATCGGCTTGCCACGGTTGTCAAGCACCCGTCTGACGATGATGAGAACGTTGACTCTCTCGTCAATGCCGGACGCATTCTTTCTTCCCTCGGCTCGGTCGGTCCGGGCATCGTCCTTTTCCAGAATCCGAGTCATCGCCTCCGCATAACGCCATACCTGCTCTCGTATCTCCTCTATCTTGATATCACGACCATAGCGTTTGAATTCCACAATGGTCTCACGGTCAGGAGCCGTCAGATATTTGATATCCACGCGGCTGTTCGACTCCGAATCCGACGAAAAGTCCAGTTTGTATTCTTCTTCGCCTATTGTCCGGAACGCTTTTTCCTTCTCAGCGTTGCGCGTTGCGCGCTCCCATGCTGGATCGAGAAGCCAAGGATTGTCCGAAACGAAGTCACGCGTGGCGTTTTCAAGCTCATTGGCTTTCAACATGGATTCCAACTTGTCTATCACTTCGAGGCGCGTACGCACGACCTGCGCGTATTCCATGTTTTCGTAGTCTTTGTAAGACGTCAATATAGCAAGCAGCTGTTCTGTCGAAAGCTCGCCTACATGGTACAGTTTCTCGATGTCGTCCCGTTGAACCAGTCGGGTGAAGGCCATGATTGATGACTGATACAGTGAACGGCGGTCGGCTTCTGGAATGCCGTTGATACGCGAAACCCGATCAATCAAATCTCGTGCCGGCTTCCTCAGCCCCTCTGTCAAAGAGTCGACCCAAGCGGCAACCTCTGGGATATCAGCCATCAACTTCTTGGTGTTGGCGTCACTCCTCGCACGGGACCATTCATCAGAGGCCCGATTGAATATGTCTTTCATCTTCTCGTTGAAAGCCTTGACTCGCTCGTCTGACTCGACCAATCGCTGCCTATCAGATGTTGCGATGTCATCCTGCTGGGAGTCATCGAGAAAATCCGCCTGCACCTGACCTGTGACATAGCTGGCAAAATTTCTATTGAAGTCCAGATGATCCAGCAGTCCCTCCTGGATGGGACGTTTACGCGCCATGACGATAATGTTCTTCATGCTTTCCGTGTCGTCGCTGAAGGCTCTGTCAGACGGTCTACGGACCGTTCCAATCCATCCTGACAACTTCCAGCCAGGATGTCCGTCGAACGACACATCCTCGACACGGTGATGTTCGGCTTTTATGCTGTTCTGCTGCTCTTTCGAGGGGGAGAAATTGCCCAGATACCAGATGTGCTCAAGCCGCTGCAGATCTCCGCGATCCTCATACGTGACGGGTTTTCCATTGATGACGATACGAAACGCCCCCTCTTCCTCGCTTTTATCAGCGAGATCAAGCACGTCGAAGCGACGAGCGATACGCCGCCGCAACGCTTCCAAGGTCAGGCCGATCCGTTTACGTCGAAGACTCGTCAGGACTATCTTCGTGCCATGCTCACAGTCGTTCAACGTCAATCCGTCCCGACTGATAGGAGCCGGGTGGTATTGGCGTTCGTTTGGATCCGAGCTTTTGATCGCTTCATCCAATCGGGCAACGTCAATCGTGAATCCCCTGGCCTCCGCGCCTTCTCTTTTGGATTCAACCTGCATGATATCGGCAAGGGAGAAGGCTGACAGCTTGCCGATGCCCTTACGTCCCATGTATTTTCTGTGGAAACGGAACGATTCATCGCCTTCCCGTTTTCTTTTTTGATAGCCGACGGTCAGGAAACGAGAATTGAGCGTATCGGTGTCCATCCCGCACCCGTCATCAGTGATGGTGATGCTGCCAGAGCCTTCATCCGGCTTGTAGTCAATGCTCACGTTGTTCGCGTCCGCGTCCCAAGCGTTGGCCACGAATTCGGACAACACGGCCGCCGCATTGGAATACAGGTTTCGTCCCAGTGAGTCCACGGTCGCCATATCGACCGTCAAAGTGTATTCGTCACTCATTATCACTATTTCCTATCATCCAATGTCTTGATGAACTGCCGAGCTATGGCCTTGCCAAACACCGGAGGCACCGCATTACCGATCAGACGCCCAACGGTGCTCAACGTGATCTTCTCCGAAGGTCCGGTGAACACGAATGAATCCGGAAAGCCTTGAAGGCGGGACGCCTCCCGAAGCGTGAGCGCACGGTCCTGCGCCGGGTGGGTGAATCTCCCGGCTCCGGGATTATAGGATTGCGTCGTGATCGTGGGAGAGGGCTTGTTCCATTCCATTCGCCCATAGAACGATTTGAAGGATTTGCCTGAATCACGGGTCTGGCAGGGCGCTCTCAACTCCTCCGGCCAGTCTTCCCATGTTCCACCCGGCTTGGAGGCATGAGCGCGTTTCAGATTGGTCGGGGAAAGATTCCGAGCGAAATGCAGGGAGTCGTCATCGTCTTTCTGCCCTGCTTCCAAGGACGGCAGGTCGTGGATGGCGTCATACACGGTTCTGTACCGGTCCGCTCCCACCGTCGGCTCAGGCATCTCAATATGATCGTTTAATGCGGCCAGCAGCACCAGCCTCCGACGGCGCTGCGGAAGCCCGTAGTCGGGGCCGAACAGGACACGATACGTGACATCGTAGCCGGCCTGTTTCAGGCGTGCTACGAATTCATCGAAGATCGGCGAATACTGGACGCGCGGGACGTTCTCCATCGTCACGAAATCCGGCATGGTCTCCTGCACGAGCCGCGCAAACTCATTTAGCAGCGGCCAGCTTTTCTCATGGGATGTGTCCGCGCCACGTCGCTGCGAGGAAAAAGGCTGACAGGGCGCACAGCCGGCCAAGAGACGAACATCCGCTTGCCCCCACAGGCGCTTCAGATCCTCGCCGGTCACATCGCAGACGGAACGCTCGATGAACTTCGCCTTGATGTTATGGCTATACGGGTATGAGCAGGCTGAAGCGTTGTCGATTCCCGCGACGACTCGTATCCCGCCCTGCTTCAAGCCTAGGGACAGGCCTCCCGTTCCGCAGAACAGATCAATAGCTGCGATTTTGCTCCTCTTACCCATGAGGGGAATTATAACCTTCAAGGTCGGCAAATCACCTATTCCAAAGGCAGCCGCATGACCTGAAATCCCAATGCTTAGGCACTATAGAGACAGCCACGCCGATCACCATTCCGACCAGTGGCACACTATGCTTGCCCGCGCCGGTTGACTCCATGAAGCAGCAACCATACGACGAAACTCACCCGATGATGTTGATTTCATCAGTCACATAGACGACCCCGGTCATACTCTGCTTGACCAGACATGGCTGTCCCTCTGTTATTTGTCATTGAACTTGAACCGAGCGCCGCCTTCCTTGTCGAGGATGAGCATGGCGTCGAATTTCCGGCCAGCTTTCGATATGAATCCCTTAAGGCGGATCCGTCCGTCGGCCAGGAAACGGCGCGCGTTCGCGTCGGTGAGGGTCTTGCCCGCGATGGTGGAGAATAGTTTCCAGCCACAGCCGCCCGCATCCTTCCATGTGCCGTCCGGTTGTTTCTCTCGTTTGTTGGTCGAGCATTGCCAGACCTTGCCGGTCTTGACGACGGGCTGGCCGCAGCGCGGGCACGGGCCGAACGATTCCGTCACGCGGCTTCGCCTCGCTTGCACGAGCTCGGGCTCTGCCGTGGACTGCGCGTCGGCGGGGATACCGGCGGCGAATGCCCGGAATCTGGATTCGGTCTGCGTTGGGTCGGCGTTCCCGTGTTCCACGTCGGAGAGGACCTGTTCCATCTCGGCGGTGAGAGCCACGTCCTTCAGGCGGAGCGCCACTACGTTGATCAGATTCCGCCCCTGTTCGGTTGAGCGTAGTTGCTTGCCCTTGCGCTCCACGTATGCGGATCGGATCAGTTTCTCGATCACGTCTGCCCTGGTGGCCGGCATGCCGATGCCGCCGGAATGGGATTCGTCGTCGTCCAGCGCGGCCTTGAGACCCGCGTCGTCCAGGAGGCGGCTGGCGTGTTCCATCGCGGCGAGCAGCGTCGCCTCGGTGTAGGGCTTCGGAGGTTTTATCTTCCCCTCCACGAGTCGGGCTCCGCTGCGTGGCATCGGCATGGCGTTCGCTCCGGTGGCGAGGTTGACGGGAATGAGGTTGCCCGCCGGGGCGTCCTCCTCGTCTTCCCCGCCGTCATGCTCTTGGGTCTTCGTGGGTTCGATGCCCTTCCATCCGAGGGAGATGGTCTGGTCGGAGCAGCTGGTGAAACGGGAATCCGCTTCGCTGATCCGTAGGAGGTTCGGATGGCTTTCATCGTAATCGGGGTCGATGTTGGCGACGACGAGGGTCACGTCATGCACATGGTCGTCGGCCACCGCCTCCCACATGCGGCGAACCACGCGCGTCAGCACCAGGCGTTTGTCATCACCGAGTTGGCCGAGTGTTTCCCCGCTTGCCTGGAGCGTGGGCAGGATCGCGGTGTGGCCCGTGACCTTCGCGTCGTTCACCGTCAGCTCCAGTCGGGGCTGAGCGGGACGGACGGCGGGATCAAGGAACCCGGAGGCCAGCCGGTCCCCGTTGGTGAGTTTGCGTAGGGCGTCCAGGTCGTCGTGCGTGATGAATCGCGAGTCGGTGCGAGGGTAGGTCGTCAGACGCTGTTCGTAGAGGCTTTGCAATGCCGTCAGTGTGTGGGCTGCGGTCAGGCCGTGCAGTTTCGACATGTCCTTCTGTAAGTTGGTCAGGTCGTAGAGGCGTGGCGGCGCGTCGTGCTGGCGGTGGCGTTTCACGGCATAGATTCCGAAGGCGAAGTCCGGCTGGTTCACGATTTCGAGCAATGCTTCGGCGGTCCCGTGGTTTTCGAGATGGGTTCCGGTCAGGGTCCAGCTCCCCATCGGGGCGACGACCTTCCAGAATGGCGTGGGCTTGTGCGATTCGATCTGCCGGTCGCGTTCCACGATCATCGCCAATGTGGGCGTCTGCACGCGTCCGACGGTGAACCTGGTGTTGTAGACGAGGCTGTAGGCGCGGGAGGCGTTCATGTCGATCAGCCAGTCGGCCTTCGCGCGGATCATGGCCGAGTCAGCGAGTCCACGGTAGTCGCCTTCGGGTTTCATGGCGGCCAATGCCTGGCGGATGGCCTCTTCCTCAAGGGAGGCCACCCACAGGCGGCGTGTGGGCTTGTTGACGCCGGCATGGTGGATGATGCGGCGGAAGATGGCCTCGCCCTCGCGGTCCGGGTCGCATGCGTTGACCAGCAGGTCCACGTCGTTGCGGCGCAACAGCCGGGAGACGATCTTGTATTGCCTGGCCGCGCCCTTTTCCGTTCAGCCAAGAGCACGGAAAGCGCATCGAAGCCGCCATCGCATCGAACGTTCGCGTTTATCTTGGTCTATCCGGAAAAAGCCAGACGGACCTGGGAAACGCACTGGGAATCACACGAGGCTCAATGTCTCAGAAAATGGTGGGGCGAACTGGTTGGTCAGTCACAGACCTGATTGGCACCGCTGATTTCCTTGGCGTAACCCCGGACGCACTCATGGACGACTCCGTCCTCATTCGCGCTGAGGCGGGATACAAAAAAACCCCCGTCGAAGCGAGGGCCTTGGAA